>Ga0105046_10020108_pt1 | contig 10108 bp, 8 predicted proteins | sample MAT03_FD_78385 | JGI IMG/M metagenome (GOLD analysis project Ga0105046, IMG submission 78385) | Freshwater microbial communities from Lake Fryxell liftoff mats and glacier meltwater in Antarctica - MAT-03 (megahit assembly) | ecosystem: Environmental > Aquatic > Freshwater > Ice > Liftoff... | reverse complement strand
CTCCAGGAGCCGAGGCCGAGGTCCGGTTCCGCCGCGAGATGGCTCGCCTGGCTCAGCTGCCGGGCTCGAACTTCTACCTGAGGATTCAGGAGAAGTTCGGCTACCTGGCCGTCTGAGTCGTCCGGTTTCGGTGGTAGACAGGGTCCATGCTGCGTGAGCTTCGCATCGAGAACCTGCTGCTGATCGAGCGCGCCGAACTGCTGCTCGGACCCGGCCTGAACGTGCTGACCGGGGAGACCGGCGCCGGCAAGACGATCCTCGCCCACTCGCTGGATCTGCTGATGGGCGGCAAGGCCCGGCGGGGGATCGTCCGCCCAGGCGCCTCCGAGGCCTGGGTCGAAGGTGTGTTTGACCTGCCGCCTGGCTGGGAGAGCGATTCCCGTTACGCCGAGATCAGGGACCGCCTGCCGGAAGGTGCGAATGAACTGATTCTCGGCCGCCGGGTTTCGGTGAGCGGACGCACCTCCGCCTTCATCGGCGGCCGCGCTGCAACTGCCCCGGACCTCCAGCTCGTGACCGCGGACATGGTCGCTTTTTACGGACAGCACGAGCATCGGCGGCTGACCATCGGATCGGCCCAGCTGGAGATGGTCGATGGTGCCGGTGGCAAAGCCCAGGAGGATCTGCTTTCGCGCTACCGGGAGGTCTTCGCCTCGCATCGCGCGGCGGCGGCTGAACTTGAGGATCTGCGCTCGGGAGAGCGTGCCCGGGAACGCGACCTCGACCTCCACCGCTTCGAGCTGGAGGAGATCGAAGCGGCCGCACCAGAGGCCGGGGAGGTCGAGCGATTCGAAGCCGAGCGGGACCGGCTACGCCACGCCGAATCGCTGCGCGGCGCCGCCGACGGGGCCGCAGTCGCGCTTCGCGGGGACGACATGGAGGGTGGAGCCTCGGCCGAGATCGCCCGGGCATCGGCGGCGCTTGCGGCCATGCGCGGTGTCGACCCGGCGCTCGATCCGCTGATCGCACGGATGGAGAGCCTCGCTCTGGAGATCGATGACGCCGGGATCGAGCTGCGTGACTACGTCGGCGGGGTCGAGGCCGATCCCGAGGCCCTGGGCGGGATCGAGGAGCGGCTCGACCTGCTCGACCGGCTGCGGCGAAAGCACGGCGACTCGATCGACGCGGTGCTCGAGCACGCCGCCTGGTGCCGCGAGCGAATCGAGCTGATCGAAAACCGCGAGAGCCGCGAGCTTGAGCTGGCCGAACGGGTGACCGCTCTGGTCGAGCAACTGGAGAGCTCCGCGCGCGAGCTGACGGGCGGCCGGGAACGCGCCGCGAAGAAGCTCGCTGAGAGGGTCACGGCTGACCTCGGCGACCTGGCGATGGACGGAGCCCGCCTGAGTGTGGAGCTACGACCGCAGGCCGACGGCTTCGGCGCCTCGGGGGCGGAGACAGTCGAGTTCATGCTCGCCACCAACGCGGGCATCGAGGCCCAGCCTCTGAAGGATTCGGCTTCCGGCGGCGAGCTGTCCCGGGTCATGCTCGCCCTGGCGGGAGCGGGCGCAGGGGAGGGCGAGCGCTCGCTGGTCTTCGACGAGATCGACGCCGGGATCGGCGGCAATACCGCCTCCGTGGTCGGCGACAAACTGCGCACGGTCTCCTCCGGACGGCAGGTGATCGCGATAACCCACCTGCCGCAGGTAGCCTCGCGGGCGGACGTCCACTTCACGGTCAGCAAGGACGGGTCGGCGGAACCGGCGCTGGCCACGGTTGCCACCCTTGACGGTGAAGCGGTCGTTGCCGAGATCCGCCGCATGATGGGCGCCTCCAGCGGGGACGAGGCGGCGACGCTCCACGCCCGCGAGCTGGTAGCGGCCGGCCGGTAGGCATTACGCTCGACCGGTGAGCGCGATGCTGAACAGGCTTGGTGCGCGCGGTGACGGCAACGGCGCCGCCGCGACTCCCGAGGTCGCCGCCGTGGGCACGGTCCGGCTGGGGCGAAAGACGAAGGACCTGGTCAAGCAGATCGGGCCCGGCGACTTCGCCGTGATCCGTCACCGGAACATCGACCGGATTGCGGCCGAGGACCTGGTCGCCAGCGGGGTTCGAGTGGTGCTCAACAACGAGCCTTCCTCGGATCACAAGTACCCGAACCGGGGGCCGCTGATCCTGGTCGAGGCGGGGATCCGGCTGGTCGACTTCCCTGATGCAGACCTTTTCGAACTGCTGGCCGACGGTGAGGCGGTCGAACTCCAGGGAGCTTCGATCTGCCGCTCGGGCGAAACTGTCGCCACCGGGGTCGAGCAGCTGAAACCGGACCTCGACCTCCAGTTCGAGGCCCAGGAGCGCCAGATCCAGCATGCGCTGGCCGCCTTCGCGGAAAACACGGTCAACCACATCCAGTCCGAGGGCGAGATCCTCAGCGGAAACTTCGAACTGCCGGATACCAGGACCAACTTCCGTGACCGCCACGTGCTGATCGTGGTCCGCGGACCGAACTACAAGCGGGACCTGCGGGCGCTGCGCGCCTACATCGGGGACGTAAGACCGGTGCTGATCGGGGTCGATGGCGGGGCTGACGCGATCCGCGAGGCCGGCCACCGGCCGGACATGATCCTCGGGGATATGGACTCGGCCACCGACCGCACGCTGCGATGCGGCGCCGAACTGATCGTCCACGGCTACCGCGACGGGCGGGCGCCCGGCAGTCAGCGGCTGGTGGACCTGGGGGTCGAGCACACGGTTCTGCCCTCGGTCGGCACCAGCCAGGACGTCGCCATGCTGATGGCCTTCGAAAAAGGCGCCAGCCTGATCGTCACGGTCGGAGCGCACTTCAACCTGATCGAGTTCCTCGACAAGGACCGTGACGGGATGTCTTCGACCTTCCTGACCCGGCTTCGGATCGGCGAGGTCCTGATCGACGCCAAGGGAGTGAGCCGCCTCTACAACCCCGGCCTTTCGGTCGGCCCGCTGCTGGGCTTCCTCGGCGCCTTCCTGGTGCTGCTGGTGATCGTCGTGCTGACCTCCCCGGCACTGGCCGAACTCACCGATCTGATCTGGCTCAAGATCAAGATCTGGTTCGGCTTCTGAGCGACCGGATCCCCGCGGGGCCCTGAGGTCCTAAGCTTGCGCAATGGGATACAGCGCCCGCTACCACGCTGCCTCGATGGCTGCGATCTTTCTGGCTCTGGCGGTCGGGATCCTGATCGGCTCCCAGATCGGCGGCGACATCCTCGACAACACCCGCAAGGACCTTGAGGCCAGCCTGACCAGCGACCTCGATCAGGCACGGGCCGACGTCGAAGGGCTGCAGGGACAGCTCGATGCGGCCAACGAGTTCGGCAACCGGGTTTACCCGCCGCTGACCGAACTTCAGCTCCGCGGCGACCGGCTGGGGCTGATCGGTTTCGGCTCTCTGCCCGCCGGTGTCACCGAGGCGGTCGAGCAGGCGATCGGTCCGACTTCGGCGGCGCTGGTCGCGGCGGGAGTCGTCCGTCAGCCGCCCGACCTCGGCCAGCTTGCGATGGCGCTGGAGGGCACCCGGTTTGCCCGCATCGACCGCAGGCCCGAGCAGCTGGACGCCTACGGCAAGGCGGTCGGGCGCGAGCTGATCAGCGGTGGGCGTCTGTTCCCGCTCAGTCGCAGCGAGCTGATGTCACAGTCGAGCGGCCAGTTCGGTGACCTCGACGCCCTGATCGTTTATCGAGGCGATCTCGAGGAGCTTTCGAGCGAGGACGGCGACCTCAGCGAGCAGCTCGACACCGCGATCCTCGAGGGCGCCGATTCGACGCCCGTGAAGCTGGTCGGGGTCGAGCAGGTCGCGACCGATCCGTCCTCGGTCGGGTTCTTCGGCGACAACGCCGTCTCCAGCGTCGACAACGTCGACCAGCCCGCCGGCAAGGTCAGCCTGATCTACGTCCTGGCGGGGGCCGAGGGGAGCTTCGGCGTCAAGTCGGACTCCGACCAGCTCCTGCCTGATCTGCTCCGGCCGGCTCCCGGACCGGACCGAGCGCGACCCGTCGGCCCAGGGCAGGGCTGAGCGGTCGTCTGGGTCGGACTGCCGGTCGCCGTTCTGGTCGCCTGCTTGATCGTCCCGGCGGGCATCAGGGGCCTGCTCCGCGCCGGTCACCTCAGGGTCAACTATCGCGGCAGGGAGCTCGCCTTTCCGCTCGGTGCGGTCCTGGTCACGGCCTCCGTGATCAGCCTGGCCCCGCTTGCTTTCTTCGACGAGCGGGCCGGTCTCGACCTGCTGGACCCGGGCCTGCGGCAGTGGATTGCCTACCTGCTGGGGATCGCCTTCCTCGGGCTGCTCGACGACTCGCTCGGCATGGGCTCGAGCCCGGACACGCCGCGCGGCTGGCGCGGTCATGCGACCGCGGTCATGCGCGGTGAGCTCTCGACCGGCGCGGTCAAGGCGATCGGCGCCCTGGCCCTGGCCGCCTACGTGGTCACCGGCACCGGAAACGAGCTGTTCGGCTACGTCGCTGACATCGCGCTGCTGATCCTGGTGACCAACGCCTTCAACCTGCTGGACCTGCGCGGAGGACGGGTCGAAAAGACCCTGGTGCTGCTTGTTGCCGGGTTCTGCCTGGCCGGCTGGACCCTTGCGCCGGTCGAGTTGCTCGGTGTCTTCATCGGTCCCTTCCTGGTCGCCGCGTACTTCACGCTGGGCGAGCGGGCGATGCTCGGTGACACCGGTTCGAACCTGGCCGGGGCCATCGCCGGCATCGTGCTCCTGACCCAGCTCGGTGAAACCGGCAAGCTGGTGGCCTTGGCAATCGTTGTCGCGGTCACAATTTACGGAGAGTTCCGCTCGATTTCGAAAACGATCGAACGGTTTCCGCCTCTCCGGTTTATAGACTCGATCGGGAGAGCCAAGTGAGCAACAAGACCCCGTCAGAAACCCGCTTCATCTTCGTCACCGGCGGCGTACTCTCAGCTCTCGGAAAAGGGATCGCTTCTGCGTCGATAGGTCGACTGCTGGTCGCCCGCGGCTTCCGGGTCCAGATCCAGAAGTTCGATCCGTACCTGAACGTCGATCCCGGCACGATGAGCCCGTTCCAGCACGGCGAGGTCTTCGTCACCGAAGACGGAGCAGAGACCGACCTCGACCTCGGTCACTACGAGCGCTTCACTGACGAAAACACCTCGCGTGCATCGAACGTTACGGCCGGCTCGATCTACGACTCGGTAATCAGGCGCGAGCGCCGCGGCGACTACCTCGGCGGCACGGTCCAGGTGATCCCGCACGTCACCGACGAGATCAAGAACCGGATCCTGATTGTGGCCGAGACCAAGGCGGTGGATTTCGTGATTACCGAGATCGGCGGCACGGTCGGCGACATCGAGTCGCTGCCATTCCTCGAGGCGATCCGGCAGCTTTACACGGAGCTGACTCCCAAGCGGGCGATGTTCATCCACCTGACCCTGGTCCCGTACATCAGCCACGCCGGGGAGATGAAGACCAAGCCGACCCAGCATTCGGTCAACGAACTGCGACGGATCGGGATCCAGCCGAACGCCCTGATCTGCCGCTCGGTGACCGGGCTCGACCACGAAATCCGCAAGAAGATCGCCCACTTCGCCAGCCTTCCGGTCGAGGCGGTCATCTCCGGCCAGGACGTGGACAACGTTTACAAAATCCCGCTGATGTACCGGGCCGAAGGCGCCGATGACTTCATCCTCGACCACTTCCGGATCGACGACGCTCCGCAGCCGGACCTCTCCGACTGGGAGGAAATGTTGCGCATGGCCGACCGGGCCGAGGGAACGGTGAAGATCGGCCTCGTCGGAAAGTACGTGAAGCTCGCCGACTCCTACAAGTCGGTGATGGAAGCGCTTGTGCACGGCGCGATCCACAACGGGGTCAAGGTCGAAATCAGTCTGATCGACTCAGAGAACCTGGACCACAGCGAGCTCGACGGGCTCGACGGGGTGCTGATCCCCGGCGGCTTCGGGGAGCGCGGGATCGAGGGCAAGGTCGACGCGGCCCGTCACGCCCGCGAGAACGGGATTCCGTACCTCGGGATCTGTCTCGGCATGCAGATCGCGGTGATCGAGTTCGCGCGGTCGATCGCCGGCATGGACGGTGCCAACTCCTCCGAATTCGACCCCGAGACCCCTCATCCGGTGGTTGATCTGCTGCCGGAGCAGAAGGAAGTCTCCGACATGGGCGGAACGATGCGGGTCGGGGCCGACCCGGTCAAGATTCAGGACGGGACACGGGCCGCCGGGATATACGGCGAACCGGTCATCTACAAGCGCCACCGCCACCGCTACGAGGTCAACAATCTGCTGCGGGTCCGGCTCGAGGACCAGGGCCTGATCTGCTCCGGCACCTCGCCCGACGAGCGGCTGGTTGAGATCGTCGAACTTCCGGATCATCCGTTCTACGTTGCCGCGCAGTTCCACCCCGAGTTCAACTCCCGGCCGAACCGCCCCGAACCGCTGTTCCGGGAGTTCATGAAGGCCGCAGCGACGCGCGCTTCGGCATGCGGCCAGGGCGAGCCGGACGCCGTCGGGGAGAGCGTCAGCTCCTGATGTCCTGTTCCCGGCTCGGCCCGGCCGGCCGGAATCCCTGAGGCAGGGATGAGCCGGTTCGTAAGGCTTTGCGAGACGCCGAGTCCGACCGGCGAAGAGGCCGAAGTGGCGGCGATGGTGCGAGGTGAACTCGAATCTTTCGGCCTCGAGGTCTTCGAGGACGATGCCGCCGGGCCGGCCGGGGCCGGCTGCGGCAATCTGCTGGCCAGACTTCCCGGGGAGCGGCCCGATTTCGTGCTGTTTTGCGCCCACCTGGACACCGTTCCGCATGACGGCCCGATCGAGGTGGTCCTCGACGAAGGGGTCTACCGCAGCGCCGGCGAGACGATCCTCGGCGCCGACAACAAGGCGGCGGTCGCCGTGCTGATCGAGCTGGCGGCGCGACACCGCGACCGGCCGCCACCGATCGGCATCGAACTCCTGTTCACCGTGGCCGAGGAGCAGGGGTTGAGGGGTGCTGCCGCCTTTGACTGCGCGACCCTGCGCTCGAAGCTCGGCTTCGTCCTCGACCAGGCCACCGACATCGGTGAAGTAATCACCGCTGCGCCGAGTCACCACCGGATCGAAGCTACGTTCACCGGGGTGGAAGCCCACGCCGGGCTCTGTCCCGAGGAGGGTAGGTCGGCGATCGCCGTGGCTGCCGCCGCGATCGGGGAGATGGAACTCGGCCGGCTCGACCCCGCCACGAGCGCGAACATCGGGCTGATCCGGGGTGGCACTTCCGGCAACGTGGTGCCCGGCCGGTGTCGGGTGACTGGCGAAGCCCGCTCTCTCGACGCCAACCGGGCGGTTGAGGTGATCACGGCGATGACCGACGCGATGGTCTGGTCTGCCTCCGAGCACGGCTGCGAGGTCGACATCACGACCGGGAAGCTGTTCGAGGCCTACGAGGTGCCCGGTGACTCGCCCGCCCTGGCGATCGCCGAGGCCGCCCTGGTCAAGCGCGGCCATGAGCCGGTTCGGGTGTCAACCGGTGGGGGCAGCGACAACCACGTTTTTGTCGCCGCCGGGCTCGACACGGTCCTGCTCGCCAACGGCACCTATGGAAACCACACTCACGACGAGTTCGTGCCCCGGGCCAATCTGGCGGAGATGCTCGAAGTCTGCGAAGCGATCCTCGAAGGGGCTGCGGCGTGCTGAAGTTGAGACGAGGGGTCATCGCCGCGACCGGACCGCTCGAGGTCAGGGTCGGCGAGCAGATCCGTCCGGCCTGGGCGGATCTGGAGCTGACCGGCCCCTGCGAGGTCGGCGACGAGGTGGTGGTCAATGTCGAGGCGCTTGATCTGGGCCTCGGCTCGGGCGGCTTCGATGTCGTCCTGGTCAACCTGAGCCGCGGCCTGAACGCGCCCGGATCCGATGACCAGCACGTGATGAAGCTCAACTACAGCCCGCTCCAGCACCCGGTGCGCACGATCGAGCGCGAGGTCGTGGAGGAGGGCGGCGCCAGTTCGGAGAACGGGAGCGCCCGCCCGGCTGTACCGGTCCTGGCGATCGGCCTGCATGGTCACCTCGCGCCTGCCGCCTGGGCCTGCGCTTCGGCGGCGGCCGGAGCCGACCGGAGGCCACCGTCGGTGGGCTACGTCCAGACCGTCGGCGGCGCCCTTCCGGGATCGCTCTCGCGTGACGTCCGGTTGATGCTCGAAAGCGGCCTCCTGGCCGGTCATGTAACCGCCGGAGCGGCTTACGGCGGGGGCGCCGAGGCAATCACGCTGGTCGGGGCGCTCGACGCAGCCGGCTCACTCGGCTGGGACGCGGTGATCGCCGGCCCCGGCCCGGGCATCCTCGGATCGGCAACCACCTACGGCCACGGAGGCATGGTCGCCCTTGACGTCGCCCACGCCGGGCTCGCTCTGGGAGCACCGGTGGCGCTCTCGCCGCGCCTCTCCAGCGCCGACCCCCGACCACGCCACCGCGGCCTCAGCCACCACTCGCGGGCGGTTCTGCGGCTGCTGCTGGCCGGGGTGGACCTGCCGCTACCGGAGGGCTCGGAGGATCTTGCAGGACTGGTCGAGCAGGACGGTGGCGGAAAGCACCGGGTCACGATCGAGCCGGTCGATCTCGGCGGTTACGCCGGATCCGGCCTGCCGACCCGCACCATGGGACGTGAGCTCACTCAGGACCCCGACTTCTTCGCCGGTCCCCTGGCTGCAGGCACCCGCCTGGCCTCGATGATTCAGGGCTGACTCTCGAAAACAGGCGGTCCGGTCCGCGGCGGATTCGTTGCGAGGCAAGGACAGGACGGGGGAGGGGCGAATGACCCGGCATGACGTCCGCCACAGCGACCGCCGGGCCGGGCGTTCAGTCCGCCCGCTTCGAGCACCTGCTGCTCGAGTTCCTCGCCTACCTCGAACTTGAACGGGGCCTGTCGCGAAATACGCTCAATGCTTACCGGACCGACCTGCTCCAGTACGGCCGCTACCTGTCCGGTCACGGCCTCGACGCGGTTGAAGTAAAGCCGGAGCAGCTGGCTGCCTACGCCGCGGACCTGAGCGCCGGCGAAGGCGACCAGCCGCTGGCCTCGGCAACAGTTCATCGCAAGACCGCAGCGCTGCGCTCCTTCTACAAGCACCTGCGCCGTGAGGAGCTGATCGTTGACGACCCGACCGCCGGCATGGCCTCGCCCCGGCGGGCGAAGAAGCTGCCGAACGTGCTCAATCAGGCTGAAGTGGCGCAGCTTCTGGCCGCGCCCCGCGGGGACTCGCCACAGGTGTTCCGCGACCGGGCGATCCTCGAGGTCATGTACGCCTGCGGCCTGCGTGCCTCGGAGCTGGTCGACCTCGAGATGACCGACATCGACACCCATCACGGCATGCTCAAGGCCCGCGGAAAGGGCAGCAAGGAGCGGATCGTGCCGCTCGGCCGCCAGGCGATCTACGCGATCGAGCGCTACCTCAGGACCGCCCGTCCGGCGCTGGTCAAGGGCCGGCCGGAGAAGGCGCTGTTCGTGAACTTCCGTGGTCGCGCGATGACCAGGCAGGGCCTCTACAAAATCGTCCAGGGCCACGCCCGGACCGCCGGACTGGATGACCGGATGAGCCCGCACACCCTTCGCCACTCCTTTGCCACCCACCTGCTCGCCGGCGGCTGCGACCTGCGCTCGGTCCAGGAGATGCTCGGCCACGCCGACGTCGCCACCACCCAGATTTACACCCACCTCTCGGGCGAGCAGCTCAAGGACGTCTACTTCAAGACCCACCCCAGAGCCACCGCTGACTGATAGAACCCGGGGGTGCCCGAGCTTCCCGAAGTCGAGACGATCCGGCGGCAGCTCGAGCCGGACCTGAGCGGCAGGAGGTTCGAGGCCGTGGAGGTGCTCGATTCGTACTTCGCCAAGCCGGCGACCCCGGGTGCTTTCGAAGCGGCGGCCGAGGGCCGGACTGTCACCGACGTCGGTCGGCGCGGCAAGTACCTGGTGCTGGAACTCGACAACGGACGCTCGCTGGTCATCCACCTGCGGATGACCGGCAGCATCACTCTGCTGGCGCCGGACGGCACGGCCAATCCCGGCGATGCCCGGATCTACTACCCCGGCGACGCGGTCAAGCACCTCAAGGCACGTTTTACCCTCGACGACGGGGGCGAGATGCTGTTCGCCGACCCGCGTCGCTTTGGCCGCGGCTTCATT
>Ga0105046_10020106_pt1 | contig 10108 bp, 7 predicted proteins | sample MAT03_FD_78385 | JGI IMG/M metagenome (GOLD analysis project Ga0105046, IMG submission 78385) | Freshwater microbial communities from Lake Fryxell liftoff mats and glacier meltwater in Antarctica - MAT-03 (megahit assembly) | ecosystem: Environmental > Aquatic > Freshwater > Ice > Liftoff... | reverse complement strand
GAGTAGATTCACTCTGGCCGCTTCCTCGCGCAGCAGGGCCAACTCTTCCAACTGTGGAACTCCTTTTTCATCGGGCAGAACCATCCCGTTTTTGTCGTACATCAATACGACATCGTACAGAAAAGTACGCTTGTTGGTATTCCGGGCGGCCGGATCAAACCAGGATTTGACAGGGCGATTTGGATCCCACTCGGGGGCCTCTTCGCCGGTAGCCTTGAAGTATTGATCCCTCGTTTGGAAAGATGGGAAAATGTACAGATCGTTGACCGGAAACATGCCGTTTGCGCTCATTTGAACCTCTAGATGGAACAACTTGGACTGGCGGTAGGAGATAATCCTCCGCCAGTACCCAGAGAACCATAGTGCACGGTCGGACTTGGCTCATCGAATTGCTAAATACCTGATAAAGAAGAAGATTGAGTCGGAAAATAACGTAGACCACAGTCTTGCTCTCGCAGGACGAGCGAGAGTGCAATTGGGGAAAGATGGCCTCGCCGCTTCTCCCCCACAGCAACAAAGATGCGGGTGCCCCTCTGGCTCTTCGATAAGTTAAGCCTGTTGCCGCGCCGAATTTTCGGCATACCCAACCAGTCGCTGTCGAGCTTCAACTGGTGCAATAACAGTCATAAGATCAGCGCCCCGCTGATCTCGTCTAACGCTTGGTCCTTCATCCGCTGCCCGACTGCTATGCCCTCTATCGAAGATGCTTGGCATACAAAAGAAAACCCCGGTTTTCACCGGGGCTTCGAGAGTGGCAATGGAGAACGATCTTTAGTGATCTTTCTTCTTTTTGTGGTCGTCCTTGTGTTCTTTCTTGTCGTCCTTCTTTTTATCGTCGGAAGCAAAGGTAGACATGCCGAAAACCAAGGCGAGGCCAAGGGTCATGGTGAGGATCTTTTTCATTGTTTGTTGATTCTCCTTCAGGGTGAGTTTCAGTAGGTCAACCTACTTAGGAAACTCATCGCCCTCATCGCCGAAAACTTGAGATTTAAGTTTCGAAATGAAGCGGTTTGAGACAGGGAGTTGCATACCATTGTCGATAAATCTGAAATGCAAGCACAGCGCATAAAAGAAGTGCAGGCAGAGTCCCGGCCCATCCTTCAAGAAACAGTAAATAGTAGGCGAAAGGCAGGCTGATGAGGAAGCAGCCCTGGGACAAAACTGATTTTGGAGGAGCAAGTGCAACGATCAATAAAAGGAGCGAGCAGTCATGAATGCTATGTGATCGCTACCCAAAATTCCACCCAGGAGCCAAACGGCTGAGCCGTGCTGGAAGGTTTCATTTCAGAGTGCCCAAAGTGAATACAAGACCGCTCAGGTGATGATTCCGGTGAGGATGAATAGGAGAGGGAAGGAGTCAGCATCGATAGCTTTGCTAATCGTCCTGACATTGAGGAATTGTGTAACCTCTGGATGGATTAGCGGATTCTCTTACCTAAGAGAGATATCTCAGCAGAACTGTACCAGTAATGCCGCCTACGATGGTGCCCTCTTTTTTCAAAATCAAGAGAGCAAGAGGGACAAAGATCAGGAAGTGGAATTTGATGGTGCAAAGAGAAACAAAAAGAAAGGGACGCCCTGCCCATTGGCAAAACTGATTACCAACGGAATTGAGATTAAGGCAATCCACTTCAGTTCAAGACGATGCCGGAAGAGCCAGAGGAACGCCAGGAGTGCCCGTAGATTTAGAACCTGGAATGCCGCATAAGCAACAGGAAACGGCACGCAGGCTAGTGGCTTCAAAAGCACCGCGTAATCATCTGGCCTGGAAAATTGCACACCAGGCAAATAAATTTGCGCGTCGGCGCGCTAAATTTTCTCGATTGCTTCCCCCGAGTGAAGCTTACCGGTGCCAACCAACTTGGCCCCTTCATAGAACTGCAGAAAATCATTTTGTCCAAGCATGGCCCGCGAGAGTGGCTAATTGCCGACAAAAAGGGTCAGCAACACAAGACTCACAACAAAAGCCAGCCTGGTCAGAATTATGCTTTGGGGGCTTTTGAGTGAATCTCCTGCAGAGACCAAACTCTGGCTGGAGTGCTCTGCTTTGCTTCCATGGCTTCTGCCGCTGCTTTGGCTGCTGACATTGTCGTTATGCATGGAACTCGATACTGAATCGCTGCTCGGCGGATTGCCTTTTCATCACCAAAGCTGACGCTCCCCATGGTCGTATAAATGGCCAACTGGAGGCCGCCGGTCTTCATAAGGTCCACCGCATTGGGACGGCCCTCATTCACCTTATAAACCACCTTGGAAGGAATGCCTGCTGCCTTCAGCGCATTGGCCGTGCCACGCGTCGCCACAAACTGAAAGCCGAAATCTTTGAGCTTGAGTGCAATCGCAACGGCTTCTGGTTTGTGTTTATCGTTGACGCTAATAAAGATTGTGCCGCTGGCTGGAAGCGGTACACCGGCGCTTAACTGGGCTTTACCGAAGGCTTCTCCAAAGGTTTCGCCGACACCCATTACTTCGCCTGTCGAGCGCATTTCAGGGCCGAGAACCGGGTCAACCCCCGGGAACTTATGGAAGGGGAAAACCGGGCTCTTGACAAAGAATTTAGTGACCTCGAGAACACCGCTGGTACGGCCGCCTGTGAGGTGAGCCAATTCCTTCAGTTTTTTACCAAGCATTAGACCCACCGCCACTTTGGGAAGTTGAATGCCTGTTGCTTTGCTGACGTAAGGGACTGTACGGGAAGCGCGCGGGTTCACTTCGATCACATACACTTTGCCGTCTTTGATCGCGTATTGGACATTCATCAAACCAATTACGGTTAGGGCGCGAGCAAGCTTCACCGTATATTCTTCGATGGTCTTGAGTTCTCTTGGGTTGAGTGAATAGGGAGGTAGAACGCAACTGGAATCGCCACTGTGAATGCCAGCTTCTTCGATGTGCTCCATGATGCCGGAGATAAGCACATCGTCACCATCGCTGAGGCAATCCACATCCACTTCGACGGCGTCCTGTAGGAAGCAATCGATAAGGACGGGACGGTCTTGAGAAAAATGCACGGCTTCTTGCATGTAGCGGCGCACCATATCTTCGTCATAAGCGATAACCATGGCTCTGCCGCCGAGGACAAAACTGGGGCGGACAAGAACCGGATAACCGATTCGCCTGGCCACTGCACAGGCTTCTTCAACGCTTGTTGCGCTGCCGTTTTCAGGAGACGGAATTTTAAGATCATCAAGAAGCTTGGAGAAGAGTTTACGGTCTTCGGCCAAGTCGATATTTTCGGGTTGTGTACCGATAATAGGAACACCATGGCGCTTGAGGCTCAAAGCCAGATTGAGCGGGGTTTGCCCGCCAAATTGAACGATGGCACCGTCGGGCTTCTCTGTGTCGTAAATGTTGAGCACCTCTTCGAGGGTGAGCGGCTCGAAGTAAAGGCGGTCTGAAGTATCGTAATCGGTCGAGACCGTCTCGGGGTTGCAATTGACCATGATGCTCTCGTGGTCAAATTCGCCAAGGGCGTATGCAGCATGACAACAGCAGTAGTCGAATTCGATACCTTGACCGATACGGTTGGGGCCAGAACCCAGGATCATGACCTTCTTGCGAGTTGTGGGTTCTGCCTCGCATTCACTTTCGTAACTCGAATACATGTAAGGCGTGAAGCTTTCAAACTCTGCGGCGCAAGTATCGACGCGGTTGAAGACGGCTGTGACACCCAGGTCTTTGCGATAAGCGCGGACGGCATCGGCGGTTGTGCCAGTTGCCTTGGCGAGAAACATGTCTGAGATACCATCACGTTTGGCCTTACGGAGTGTGGGTGCATCGAGGTCTTCGAGCGTGCGTCCCTTGAGTGATTGCTCTTCGTCGACAACGTCCTTTACCTGGCGGAGAAACCAGGGATCAATTGCAGTGAGTTCTTGCACCTGATCAATAGACCAGCCTCGTTCGAAGGCAAAGCGAATATAGTTCAGGCGGTCGGGGTTCGGCGTGATCAAGCGCTGACGAATGAGGGTTTCGTCGTAAACTTCAGCCTTTTCACTCTTGCCCGTCTCAAGCGAACGCATCGCTTTACCAAGGCTCTGACGGAAGGTGCGGCCAATCGACATCACTTCACCGACGCTCTTCATTTGAGTGCCGAGCGCGGTAGATGCCCCGGGGAATTTTTCAAACTGCCAGCGTGGGATTTTAACGACGACGTAGTCGATTGTGGGCTCAAAGCAGGCTGGAGTGCTACGAGTGATATCGTTTTTCAGCTCATCAAGACGATAGCCGACGGCAAGCTTGGCAGCGATCTTGGCGATAGGAAAGCCGGTTGCCTTGGAGGCAAGCGCAGAACTTCGGCTGACGCGCGGATTCATCTCGATGATGATCATCCGGCCGTTCGCGGGGTTGATCGCAAACTGAACATTAGATCCGCCGGTATCGACACCGATTTCACGCAGACAGGCCAAAGAGGCGTCGCGCATCATTTGATATTCGCGATCCGTTAAGGTCTGAGCCGGAGCAACAGTGATCGAGTCTCCAGTGTGAACTCCCATCGGATCGAAATTTTCGATCGCGCAAACGATGATGGCGTTATCGGCGAGATCGCGAATCACCTCCATCTCGTATTCTTTCCAGCCAAGCATGCTTTCTTCAGCAAGCACTTCGTGGACGGGGGACAAATCCAGGCCTCGCTCAAGGGTTTCGATCAACTCTTCAGTGTTATAGGCAATGCCGCCGCCGGTTCCGCCGAGGGTAAAGCTGGGGCGCAAAATCACTGGATAGCCAATGCGTTGAGCAAAGGCCAGACCGTCTTCGATATTGGTAATCAGTTGGGACTCAGGTAGATCGAGACCGATCTTTTTCATTGCATCTTTGAAAAGGAGCCTGTCCTCTGCCTTCTTGATGCTTTCAACTTTGGCCCCAATAAGTTCTACACCATATTTTTCGAGAACACCGGCTTCAGCCAGTGCAATGGAGAGATTAAGGCCGGTTTGCCCGCCTACGGTGGAGAGCAGAGCGTCGGGCCGTTCCTTCTTGATGACTTCCGTGGCAAATTCAACTGTGAGAGGTTCAATATAGGTGGCGTCAGCCAGATCCGGGTCAGTCATGATCGTGGCGGGGTTCGAGTTGATCAGGATCACTTCGTAGCCGTCAGCCCGAAGTGCCTTGCAGGCTTGGGTGCCAGAATAGTCAAATTCACAGGCTTGGCCGATGACGATCGGGCCTGAGCCGACGATCATGATTTTTTTAAGGTCGTCTCTACGTGGCATTGCCTATTTGCTCCCTTTCCACTCGTCCATCAATTGGACAAAGTCGTCAAAGAGATATTGCGAATCGTGGGGCCCCGGCGCGGCCTCTGGATGGTACTGGACACAGAACAGTGGCATATTCTTATGGCGCAAGCCTTCGAGTGTGTTGTCGTTTAGATTGATGTGGGTCAGTTCAATATCGTTTTGATTCAAAGAGTCCGGGTCTACTGCGAAGCCATGATTTTGAGAAGTAATTTCAACTTTGTTTGTGATGCGGTTCAGTACCGGGTGATTGCCGCCGCGGTGGCCAAACTTCAACTTAAAAGTCTTGCCGCCAAGGGCGAGGCCGAGAATTTGATGCCCCAGACAGATGCCAAAGATCGGTGTGCGGCCCATCAGTTTACGCATTTGGCTGGCCTGGTACTGGAGCGGCTCCGGGTCGCCCGGGCCGTTTGAGAGGAAAACGCCATCTGGCTTGAGCGCGAGAACATCTTCGGCGCTGGTGCCGGCCGGGACGACGGTAAGATCACAGCCGACATGCGCCAGGCGGCGAAGAATATTGCGTTTCATGCCGAAATCGTAAGCCACTACTTTTAGCCGTGGTGGCACACTGATACCAATCAACTCTGATTCTGAGACGGGGCTGACACCATCACGCCACTGATAGCTATGCTTCGTGGTGACGAGGTTGGCCAGATCCATACCCGCCATCAATGGGACGTTCTTCGCCCTTTCGATGAGCGTCTTGTGGTCGAGCATGGTTGAGGAAATGACGCCTCGCAGGACGCCGCCCTTGCGCAGCTTGCGCACGAGCGTACGGGTATCGATTCCTGTAATGGCGGGAATGCCATATTTAGCCAGGAAGGCGTTGGTATCAGCGTCACTACGCCAATTACTGGCGACAGGTGAATATTCCCTTACGATCAGGCCTTCAATGAAAGGACGGCCCGCTTCGTTATCGGCGTCATTCGTCCCATAGTTGCCAATTTGCGGATTCGTCAAAACGACGATTTGTCCCGCATAGGAAGGATCTGTGAAAATCTCTTGATAACCGGTGAGCGAGGTATTAAAAACCACTTCACCCGCTTTATCGACGGGCGCACCAAAGGCATTGCCCTCTAAGACGGTTCCATCTTCTAGGGCCAACAAGGCAGTGTTCAACCTTGGGTTCTCCTTAAGGGGGGGATTTTTCCTAATTTAACACGAACAGCGATAGTTGGACGTGTCCCACAGGTTCCCATTTTTTCGAGGAGTCCTTCTGATCGAACTGGTTTTGATGCAAATGAGTTCATTCCGTCAGCCTGGCAACGATTTTTTTACTCTTCACCAAAAGTGGCTTGCACCTCCGGCAAACCAAACCATCGCCGACCTGTGCATTTCCGATACGGCTTTTCGCAGATCGTAATGTGCGGTCAACGAAAACCGTTACCCACTCGTCATTGCTTCTGAGTAGTGATTTCAAAAATTCTCAGCTTCGCCATTTGTTTGCCACTCTTGGGTGCCAAATTCGCCGTCCTCGATAGCGGCTTCCACCTCCAAATCGAAAAATGGGAGCGTCAGGGCAACAACATTCTCCTCTATCGCGAGGGTGCGATCCTCACTCTCTCAGCCACCGATGTCGTTGATTTTGTTGAGGAAGAAGACGCGCCGCAACCCGTGGTCCCAGCCTTTAAGCCACAAATTTCACTCCCATCCACTTCTCCCGCCAAGCCGGATCCCCGCCAACTCATCGCCGAAATGGCAGCCCAATACGGCCTTCCTGAAAAATTCGTTTCCAGTGTGGCCCGCGCCGAAAGTGCCTACCAAACGCACGCTCTCAGCCCCAAAGGCGCAATCGGCGTCATGCAACTTATGCCCGGCACAGCCAAAGACCTCGGTGTTGACCCAAATGACGTCCGTCAAAACATCGAAGGCGGCACAAAACTCCTCCGCAACCTCCTCGTTCAATACCAGAACGATCCCGACCAGGTCCGCAAGGCTCTCGCCGCCTACAACGCCGGCCCTGGCGCGGTCGCAAAATACGGCGGCGTTCCGCCCTACACTGAAACTCGTAGCTATGTCGAAAAAGTCTTGAAAGTCTACCAGGGTACAAAGTAAATGGCTACCGACCGCGTCGCACTCAAAAACACAGAGCAAGAGGAAATCGACGCCAAACGTCTGGCTCTGCGTTACCGCGCCAATTTTGTCGACCTGCGCAATGCCGAAATCGATCACGACCTCTTCCGCACGATTCAAGTGGACCTCATGTTTCGCTATAACTTCGTGCCGATGCATGCCGATCAAGGCGTCCTCGAGATCGCCATCGCTGACCCGCGCAACCTCCAGCTCATCGACGAATTAAGCTCCCTGCTCGGCAAAAAACTGAAGATCAACGTCGCCACATTGAGCCAGATCTCAGACCGCCTCAAAAAAACCGAACAAAGCCAACGCGTCCTCGAAGAAGTCACCGAAGGCTTCACGCTCGACGTAGTCGGCGACGAAGAAAACCCCGAAGAAACCCTCTCGATCGACAAGCTAAGCGCCGACAGCGACACCGCGCCGGTCATCCGCCTCGTCGATACAACCATCTTCAACGCCCTTGAACGCCGCGCCAGCGACATCCACATCGAAACCCGCGATCAGGAAGTAGCTATCAAATACCGCATCGACGGTGTCCTCCATTACGCCATGCCGCCCATCGCCAAAGACTGGCATTCGGCCATCATCTCGCGCATTAAGGTCATGAGCGAGCTTGACATCGCTGAGCGGCGCGTCCCACAAGACGGTCGCTTTCGCGTGCGTTATAAAGGTCGCCTCATCGATTTTCGCGTCTCCATCATGCCCACTGTCCACGGCGAAGACAGCGTCTTGCGCGTCCTCGACAAAGAGAGCATGAGCGAAAAATTCACGCGCCTCTCTCTCGAAGTTGTCGGCTTCTCAGAAAAAGACGTTACTAAATTCCGCCGCTACATCAAAAAACCCTACGGCATGGTACTCGTCACCGGCCCCACCGGCTCCGGCAAAACAACCACCCTCTATGCTTCGCTCAGTGAAATCCAGAACGACGAAGACAAGATCATCACGATCGAAGACCCCGTGGAATATCAACTCAAAGGCATCACCCAAATTCCGGTCAATGAGAAAAAGGGCCTCACCTTTGCTCGCGGCTTGCGCAGCATCCTGCGTCACGACCCCGACAAGATCCTGGTGGGCGAAATCCGCGATCAGGAAACGGCCATCATTGCCATCAACGCCGCCCTCACCGGCCACCTCGTCTTTACTACCGTCCATGCCAACAACGTCTTCGACGTTCTCGGCCGCTTCCTCAACATGGGCGTCGAACCGTATAACTTTGTAAGCGCCCTCAACTGCATCCTCGCCCAACGCCTCGTGCGTCAAATCTGCCCGCATTGCAAGGCCCCGATCGAAGTGAGCGATCAGGAGCTTCTGGACAGCGCCCTTGATCCCGACAAGTGGCGCGACATCACCCTCTACGAAGGCAAAGGCTGCTTTGAATGCGGCGGCACTGGCTTTCGCGGCAGAACCGCTATCCACGAACTGCTCGACCTCACTGAAGAGATTCGGGAACTGATTCTCGAACGTAAGCCCACCTCACACATTCGCGTCGCCGCCCGTGCCCAAGGCATGAGCACCCTCAGAGAAAGCGCCGTCGAGCGGATGCGAGAAGGCCTCACAACGCTCAAAGAAATCAACAAGGTAACCTTCGTCGAATGAGTTTACTTGAGAAGCTCCGCAATTTGGTGGAAGAACCACACCCCGCCTTTGCATTTGAACTCGGCCCAGGCGGTATCGCTCATTGGCAATCCGGCTCCACCCGCTTTGATCCCCTGCCCGATCTCGATCTCCACCACGATGCCTCTACGCTTGGTGAAGCCATCGGCAGAATCACACCAGCCCCCAATGGAAACCGCAAGCGTGCGGCCGCGCTCATCCTGCCAGATCGCGCAGCTCGCATCTCGCTGATGGATTTTGATCAATTCCCGCGCAAGGTAGAAGACCAAACCTCGCTCATCCGCTTTCGCCTCAAACGCACCGTCCCCTTCGATATCGATACCGCAATCCTGCGCTACCAGGTACGCTCCAAAGGCGGCAATAAAGTGGATCTTACCGTGGCCGCCATTGCGATTGAAACGCTTGCTCCCTATGAGACTGCATTTCGCAATGCGGGCTTCCAACCCGGCTTCATCACCATCGCCGGCCTAAGCGCCGCCAACCTTGCCGTTCCGGGTTCGCTTACCATCCGCCTCAGCGGCCTCACACTCACCATCAGCCACTTCATGCAAACAGAGCTCAGTCTCTTCCGTTGTCTGCAATTACAAACCGGCTCGCTCGACGAGATCCTCAACGTAGTGGATCCCACTCTGGCCTATCTAGAAGATGAGCGAAAAACAAAGCCATCTCGCGTCGACCTCTGCGGCCTGGGGCCACTCGGCCAGGAACTTTCAGATCACCTGGAGGCCACATGGCAAGTAAACGCCCAGCCTATGCGCAGCCGCATTGGCACCGTAGATGCCAACAACGCCGGCCTCTTCGGCTACCTTGAAGCCATGGGGGTCAACTAAGGCCATGCAGCCAAGAATCCCAATCAATCTATCCAGCGAACCCTTCCGTCGAGACCGCGCGATGCTCGTCGCCACAGTCTTCGTTTCCGCCCTGCTCGCCGCTGCGCTCACCGCGCAATCCTACCTTATTCTCGAAGAACGCAAACGCGCTCAAGAAACACGCCAGTCGGTTGACAAAGAAGAACTCTACCTGCGCAAAAGCACCGCAGAGCAAACAAAGTTTGATCTCGTCCTGCGTCAGGCTCAAAACTCCGAAGTCCTCGACCGTAACGTTTTTCTCAACACGCTCATCTCTCGCAAGGCAGTAAGCTGGACACAACTTTTCGCCGACCTCGAAAAAATCATGCCAGGCACGGT
>Ga0105046_10020104_pt1 | contig 10109 bp, 7 predicted proteins | sample MAT03_FD_78385 | JGI IMG/M metagenome (GOLD analysis project Ga0105046, IMG submission 78385) | Freshwater microbial communities from Lake Fryxell liftoff mats and glacier meltwater in Antarctica - MAT-03 (megahit assembly) | ecosystem: Environmental > Aquatic > Freshwater > Ice > Liftoff... | reverse complement strand
TCGATCCAAAGGCACACGTAACGTCGAAAGCAAACGCCTGATCGGCAGGCTCGCCGCGGAGCTCGTCGCGGACGACGACCGTATCTTTATCGACTCGGGTACCACCTGCTTCGAGATGACCCCGTTTCTCAAGCGCCGTCGCCGGCTCTCGATCATCGTCAACTCCGCGCGGCTGGCGCTGGAGCTCGACGCGCCGGGCTTGAGCGTGATCCTCATCGGCGGGCAGTATCGGCCTGACCACATGGACTGCGTCGGCCCGCTCGCAATGAGCGCGATGGATCAACTCCGCGGGTTTGTCTGCTTCATCGGTGCCGACGCGCTGGACATGCGATTCGGGCTCGCGGCGACCGACATCGAAAGCGCCTCGCTCTATCGCAGCGCAGTGCAACACGCGCGCGAGACGATTCTGCTCGTCGACCATACAAAATTTTCCAGCCAATCGCTTTTCAAGATCGTCGACTGGGACGCCGTCTCGCGCGTGGTCACCGATCAATCCCCCGATGCCGCATGGAACGACTTCCTCGGCAGCAAGGGCATCCAGGTGATCTATCCTGGCGCTCAGTTCGATGAAAATATCAAGGAACCACAGATGAACACAGATGAACACTGATCAATGCATTTAATATTTTTGCACTATCTGTGTCTATCTGTGTTCATCTGTGGTTAAAAATCAGGAGTTTCCATGCCCAAGTCCATCCCCATTACCCCGGCCGAATCCCGCGCATCGAGTACGCTTAAGTTTGATCCGATTCCGATCAATACGTACCGCAAGTCCGTCGCCGACGAACTGGTGAATTTCTCTCCGAAAGACTTGATGCGCATCCAGCGCGATATGGAGGTCATCCGCGCATTCGAGAACATGCTCAACGAGATCAAGCTGCGCGGAAACTACAAAGGTATTGAATACAACCACCGCGGGCCGGCGCATCTTTCCATCGGGCAGGAGGCCACCGCGGTCGGGCAGGCGTATCTGCTCGATGTGGATGATCACATCTACGGCAGCCACCGCAGCCACGGCGAGATTCTGGCCAAGGGGCTCAGCGCGATCGACAAGCTCGAAGACACGAAGTTGATGAAGATCATGGAAGACTACTTCGGCGGCGAGGCGCTGCGGGTCGTCGAAAAAGACGCGAAAGGGACTGTGAAAGACCTTGGCGTTGATTATCTCGTGTACGGCGCGCTGGCCGAAATCTTTGCCCGCGACGCGGGCTTCAACAAGGGCCTCGGCGGCTCGATGCACGCATTTTTCCCGCCCTTCGGAATCATGCCCAACAACGCCATCGTCGGCGGCAGCGCCGACATCGCGACTGGCGCGGCGCTGTACAAGCACGTCAACAAAATCCCGGGCATCGTCATCGCCAATATCGGTGACGCCAGCCTCGGTTGCGGGCCGACATGGGAAGCGATTTGCTTCGCGACGATGGATCAGTTCAGGATGCTCTGGGACGAAGCCCACCGCGGCGGACTGCCGCTGATCTTTAACTTCGTCAACAATTTTTACGGCATGGGCGGGCAACCTGTCGGCGAGACGATGGGCTTCAAGATCCTCGCACGACTCGGTGCCGGCGTGAACCCCGAACAAATGCACGCCGAGCGCGTCGACGGGTACAACCCGCTGGCGATGATCGATGCCGTGGCGCGGAAGAAAAAAGTCATCGAAGAAAAACGCGGGCCGGTGCTGCTCGACACCGTCACCTATCGTTTCAGCGGCCATTCGCCGAGCGACGCGAGCAGCTACCGCGAAAAGAGTGAGATCGAAGCGTGGCAGAAGGTCGATCCGCTCCTGACGTTCGCCGCCGATCTCATTCAGAACAACGTTTGTACGCAGATGGACATCGACGCGCTGCGCGCCAGCGCCGAAGACGTGATCCTCAAAGCGTTCAAGAAAGCGATCGATCTGGGCATCTCGCCGCGTTCGAATCTGAAGCAATCTAAAGGTAACTTGCTCGAGAAAGTGATGTTCAGCAACGGCCGGGTGGAAAGCTTCGGCGCCCCGGGCCGGAAGCCCGAAGTCCTGCTGACAAAAGAAGAGAACCCGCGCGTGAAGCAGCTCTCGACACGCTCGCGAAGCGCGGTCGACGACAAGGGCCAGAAGCTTTCCAAAGCCAAGTGCATCGGCATTCGCGACGCGCTTTTTGAAGCGATCTTCGACGGCTTTTACCGCGACCCGACGCTCATCGCCTACGGTGAAGAGAATCGCGACTGGGGCGGGGCGTTCGCGGTGTATCGCGGGCTTACCGAGGCGCTTCCTTACCACCGCCTGTTCAACAGCCCGATCAGCGAAGCCGCAATCGTCGGCACCGCCGTGGGGTACGGCCTGGAAGGCGGGCGCGTCATTGCCGAGTTGATGTACTGCGATTTCATGGGCCGCGCCGGCGATGAGATCTTTAACCAGCTCGCTAAATGGCAATCGATGAGCGGCGGATTGTTAAAGATGCCGGTCATTCTGCGCGTCAGCGTCGGGTCCAAATACGGCGCGCAGCACAGCCAGGATTGGACCGCGATCGCGGCACACATCCCGGGCCTGAAGGTCGTGTTCCCCGCCACCCCGTACGACGCCAAAGGCCTGATGAATGCCGCCCTAGTCGGGACTGATCCGGTCATTTTTTTCGAATCGCAACGCCTCTACGACGAGCCCGAACACTTCGTCCCCGCCGGGGCGCCCACCGGCTTTTACGAGGTCGCGATCGGCGAGCCCGACGTGAAGAAAGTCGGCAAAGATCTAACGATTCTCACTGTCGGCGCCACGCTGTATCGCGCCATCGACGCGGCGAAAGAACTCGAATCGAAATATGGAATTTCGTGTGAGATCATCGACGCGCGCAGCATCGTGCCCTTCAACTACGAAAAGGTGATCGCGAGCGTGAAGAAGACACGCAAGATCGTGCTGGCGTCCGATGCCTGCGAGCGCGGCAGCGTGCTGCAGACGATGGCGGCGAAGATCACGCAGTTTGCTTTTGACGAACTCGACGCGCCGCCGGTGATTGTCGGGGCGCGCAACTGGATCACGCCCTCCGACGAGCAGGAAGACGCGTTCTTCCCGTTCGCGTCGGACATCCTAGATGCGATCCACGAGCACGTCATCCCGCTGAAAGGCTACACCGTGTCGCGCGAAAGCGGGACCGAAGATCTCCTGCGAAGAAATCGCGAAGGGGTGTAACGGGTCGGCCGCTGCGTTCATGGGTCGCGGTGGAGGCTCGTAGATTCTTACGGTCCGGCGGTGTCGAATCACTCGCACGTCGCAGGCACTTCTCGTTATACTGCTTGGCATGGCTCCGAACTTTGTGCGTCCCAACGTGCGCGCCATGGACGGCTACACCCCCGGCGAGCAACCCGGCATCGGTGAGCGCGTGGTGAAGCTCAACACGAACGAGAACCCCTTCCAACCCAGCGACCTGGTCGTGCGGGCGATTCGTGAGATCGAACCGGAGAATCTCCGGCGATATCCGAATCCGACCGCCGATTTGTTTCGCATCGCTGCGGCGAAGCTGCTGGGCCTGTCGAAGGATCAGATCATCGCGGGAAATGGATCGGACGATGTTCTGACGATCGCGACGCGCGCTTTCGTCCCGCCCGGCGGGAAGCTTGCCTGCCCGGACCCGACGTATTCGCTGTACCCCATTCTGGCGAAGCTCGAAGACGCCACGTGCGTCCCCGTGCCTTGGGAGGACGGATACACGCTGCCCATCGACGCGCTGCTGGCGACGAAGGCCGACGCGATTTATCTCGCCAACCCCAACGCGCCCACGGGCACGTTCGTCCCGCCGGCAAAAATCTCGCATCTGGCCAAAGCGTTTTCCGGGCTCGTGCTTGTCGATGAAGCGTACGTGGATTTTGCCGAAGAAAACTGCGTGTCGCTGGTGAAGGAGCATCGCAACGTCGTCGTCTCGCGCAGCCTGAGCAAGGCGTATGCATTGGCGGGGCTGCGGTTCGGATATGCGGTAGCACGCGAGGACGTGATCGAAGAGATGATGAAGGTGAAGGACAGCTACAACTGCGACGCCATCAGCATCATCGCCGCGACGGCGGCGATCGAAGATCAGGAGTATGCGCGCAAGACGTGGGAGCACGTGAAGGACGAACGAAAACGGCTGGGGGACGAACTGACATCGATGGGCTACACCGTCATCCCCAGCCAGGCCAACTTCCTACTCGTCGGCTGTCCCGGCGGGCGCGGCAAGGAAACGTATCTGGGTCTCAAGCGACAAGGCATCCTGATTCGATACTTCGACAAGCCGGGCCTGAGCGACAAAATTCGCATCACCGTCGGCCAGAGCCACGAGAACAACGCGCTGCTCGGCGGGCTGAAAAATCTCACCGCCGCGGAAAAGGCGGCGTGATTGGAAGTTTCGATTTTCAAGTTTTGATTGAGGTCATTGGTCGCAGAAATTAGGAGTGAACGCAGATGATTACGATCAAAGGACATTTCGACGGCAAAGTGATTGTTCCTGATGAGCCGGTGGATCTGGCGGCGGGGGACAGGGTGGTCGTGCGCATCGAAACAGACCCGATACCACAGGCGGGCATCACCGGTGCGGAGTTGGCCCGGCGCATCGCGGCGATGGACTTGGCCCCGCTCTGGGCGGATCAATTTGAGATGAACAATCCGGCTGATTACGTGAACAAGCTGCGTGAACGGATTCAGTGGCGGGAGATCTGATTCGTGTTGATCATCGATACCGATGTGCTGATTGATGTCTTGCGCAAACATCCGCCTGCGCTTAAATGGCTTGCCGGCGTGACGGACGAAATCATCACACCCGGTTTTTGCTCGATGGAGCTTGTCGCGGACGTACATAGCCTGGCCGAGATGAGGCGCGTTGATCAAGTGCTACTGCCGGTTCGTGTCGTCTGGCCGTCGCGCGGTGCGATGGAAGATGCTTTGAGAATTTACCGATCGTTTCGACTCTCGGTTGCGATCGGATTCGTCGACGCGATGATCGCCGCGACCGCAATTGAATTGGATCTTGCGCTGCATACCTTTAACTCAAAACACTATTCGCACTTACCCGGTTTAAAGCTCATTCGACCCTACACGAGGTAACCCAGCATGCCCGATCGTTCCGCAGAGATTTCGCGACAAACCAAAGAGACGAGGATCAAGCTCGCGCTGAACCTCGACGGCACAGGCACATCGTCGGCCGCGACGGGCGTGGGTTTTTTCGATCACATGCTCGATCTGCTCGGTCGGCACTCGCTGGTGGATCTGAACGTCACCGCCGAGGGCGATTTGCATGTCGATTCGCATCATACGGTCGAAGACGTGGGCATTGTGCTCGGGCAGGCGCTGGAGAAATCGCTCGGAGATAAGCGCGGGATTTATCGGTACGGCTGGGCAATCGTCCCGATGGACGAATCCCTGGCACACGTGGCGATTGATCTCTCGGGCAGGCCGGCGTTTGTGTTTAACGTTAAGTTCACCGGCGAAACAATCGGACAGTTTCAGGTGGAACTAATCGAAGAATTTTTGAAGGCGTTTTCGACAAGCGGGAAATTTAATCTGCACGTTTCGGTCCCGTACGGCACGAACAATCACCACATTTCAGAAGCGATCTTCAAGGCGCTGGCGAAAGCTTTGCGACAGGCAGTGAGTTTGGATCCGCGAAATAATGATGTTCCGAGCACGAAGGGTTCGCTAAACGGGTGAGTGTGGCGGAGCTTCGATGCCGATCTGCGATCTTTTCACACTGATTGTTACCCGGCAAATAGCGCATCAACGCTCGCACCCCGTGCACGCCCACGATCCCCGCCGACACAAAGCAGCCGAGCGCGCTGGCGTATAGCACGCCGACGAGTACGTATTAGCGGGTGTCCAGCGGCAGGCCACCGGCTGGCCCGAACAAGAGCCGCGGATTTTGCACGTAGAGCACGCCGATCAGGAAACACGCCGAAGAAGATCAGCCCCAGCGAGAAAAACCAACAGCGCCGACGCCGCCGCGACAGCCCCGCCGTGCGACGAGGCGGGCGTGGCGTATTGCAGGGGGTTGTTGGGATCACTCGATGTGCTGTTCATAAGATCGACCTTTGATTCGATTCGTCAAGTTGAGCCACCGGCTTACATGCGATTCAACTGAAATCGTAATTCCGAACCTCGCCGGCGGGCGCGGGACGATTTAATTCACTTCATTTCTTCAAAGCTTCCCACCGTCGGCAGCTTACCGACCAGCGGCTTCACGTATTCGATGAAAGCGGCCGTCACGTCGCAGCCGTTGACGATGTGGGATTCGTCCATGTGCTTGGTTTCTCTCGCGACATTTTTGATGCTCGTGAACGTCGTCTCGATCGAATACGGCGAGTTGCTTTTGCGGATCATCGCGATCGAGCCTTCAATCTTTGCCGGGTCGTGGCTGGCTTTTACCGCTTCGACACCCACGAGCCGCGCCTCGCGCGCGTCGACCTCGCTGACGAAGCCGGGGAACGACCGCTGCAAGTATCCGAACGTGTCCGAACGAACTCGCAGCTTTTTCCCGCCGGGCTTCTGCAGCTTTGCGGTGAGCAGGTTCGCCATGTAATCGCCGAGGCCGGTGTTGGCCAGTTGCACGTTGCCGTGCGCGTCTTTCTCCAGGCCGCGGCTGATTTTTTCCGCCCAGGTGATGTAGTGGCCTTTGGCGTCTTTCTCGGGCACGGAAACGCCTTCGCTGACGGCGATGAGGCATCGACCGAGCCTCGAATAAACCCGGTCGACATCGGCGAGGAATTTTTCTTCCGTCAGCGGGGCTTCGGGGACGTATATGAGGTGCGGGCCGTCGTTGTCGTACTTCCGCGCCAGCACGCTCGCAGCGGTTAGGAAGCCGGCGTGTCGACCCATGACGATGTCGATCTTAATGCCTGGCAGGCTTTTGTTGTCGTAATCGTCCCCGATCATCGCGCTGGCGACGAACCGCGCCGCGGACCCGAAGCCGGGCGTGTGGTCATGTACGCGAAGGTCATTATCGATCGTTTTGGGAACATGGAACACGTGCAGTTCGTACCCCTGTTTCTGGGCAAGCTCCTGAACGATGCGCGCGGTGTCAGCGGAGTCGTTTCCGCCGATGTAGAAGAAGTATCGTACGTTGTTCTTCTCGAGGCTCTTGAAGATGTTCTCGCAATACGCGGGGTCGGGCTTGTCGCGCGTCGAGCCCAGCGCCGCCGACGGGGTCGCGGCGATGCGTTGCAGGAGGTCGTCCGGCGCTTCTCTCAGGCTAACAAAATTCTCGTCGACAATCCCCCGCACGCCGTGCCGCGCGCCGAGCAGTTTGTCGATGTGCGGGGCGTTGCGCTTCACTTCCTGAATCACCCCAACGAGGGATTGGTTGATGACCGAAGTGGGCCCGCCGGATTGTCCGATCACTGCGTTGCCTTTGAGGATGCTCATGATATTTTTGTCCGTTGATAGAAGTCCGGCGGCGATCATAGGGTCTCACCGACGCTGTTCAAGCGGCGAGCACTGAGCTGAACCGCATTGGCAGGCGGGACCACGCGTCTGATAAAAAATGGCTCACGGCTCGAACCGGGGAGGCGCGCCAAGTTCCCGTAATCGAGTCATTTGCAACCTCAAGCGTGACAGGGGAATCAACCGATTCTTTGTAGGATCAACCTTAGAATCCCTTGACGTCAAACGGTTTCTGTTGGAACATCCGATAATACGGCGGGCGTATTATTACGCAGGGGCGGTGAGCGACCTGGGTGTTTGCCTCACAGCCTGTGGATTTATCACAAGGGCGTTGTCCATGATGCGTTTTATCTCGCTGCTGACTGTTCTGTGTCTGGCGACTGCCGGGCGCGCCGAAGACTTGCTTGCCACGGGCATCACCCGGCCGTCCGAGGAGCTTTCGCTCAACTTCCGCCAGCAGGGGCTGATTAAAGACGTGAAAGTCAAGGAAGGCGATCACGTCAAAACCGGCGACCTGCTTGTACAGCAGCTCAACACCATTGAAGCGAAACGGCTTGAGGCGTTGGAGGTCGAAGCGGGCTCTGAGCTTGCGATCGAAGCACAGATTCTGGACATGGAATACAAGCGGATAATCATGAACCGCAAAAAGAAGATGCTGGATGGCGGACTGACCGCGTCGCTCGGCGAGTACGAGCAGGCGGTGCTGGAATTCGAGCTGGCGGATAAACGAGTCGACATCGCGCGTCAGGAACTGGCAACCAAACGCATCGAACGAGATCAGCAAACGGCATTGCTTGATCAAATGAAGATCGTCGCGCCGCGCGACGGTGTGATCGCCAGGGTGAATGTCGGCCAGGGTGAGATGGCCGACCCGCAGCGCGAAGGCGGGGCGGTTTTGCTGGTTGTCCGCAACCCGCTTTGGGTGGAGATTCGTGATCTTTCGCGGTCGCAAACCCGGCAGTTAAAGGTCGGCCAGACGCTCGAAGTTCGGTATGATGATCAGAGCACCTGGAAGCCCGCGAAGTTGATCTTCCTGTCGGAGGTAGATCCTGCCAGCGACACGCAGGCGTTCCGGCTTGAAATGGCCAACGATGACGATCAGGTGTCCGGCGAGCGGGTGCAGGTAAAGCTGCCCGCGACGGTGGCCGGCGGGCAGTGAGTAAGTGGTCGGTTCAGGGTGATCTGAATGTCAGCAGCGGCGCTGCTCATTCGTCGCCCGCAGCCGGCCGGGTTGATTTACGAGGTGTCTTGTGTCCTCAACAGGAACAACGGTAGTGGAATCCAACTCTGGCGCGCAATCCGGCGGGTCGAACCAGGGGAGCGGCGGCTCGCGCGGCAAGCTCGTTCAGCGACTGCTCAGCGCCAGCACCAATCTGCCCGGCTTCGTCAATGATCTGCTGACCACGCAAGCGGTCGTCGTTGCCGGCACGGAGGCGGCGGGTTTCATCATCGAGCGCAAAGAACCGGCCGCCCCTGCCGAAGCGGGCGGGTCGGAAGCGGTCGCGGAATTCTCGCTCAGACCCATCGCGCACATCCGGCCGGACAACGCAACGGCGGAGGTTCGCGCCCAGGCCATTCAGGCGTTTCAGGATCTGATCAAACCCTGCCTCGAACAAAAGAAAGACGGCGCGATCGAAGTCGGCACGAACGACGGCAGTGGGGAATCGCAGTTCTGCCTGATCACGCTGCTCCGCAATGAAGGCGACGTTGTCGCGGTGTCCGCGGTCGTCGCGCGGGCGCGAAACGTCGAACTCGCCCAGCAGCGTTTGCAGTCGATGCAGCTCGTCGCGGGGTATTTCGATCTTTACAACCTGCGTCGCACGGCCGAGCAGTCGCGGGTGATTGCACAATCTCACCAGCACGTTCTGCAACTGGTGACCGCCGTTTCCACCGCCGAAGGCTTTCAGAACGCTGCCAACAACTTTTGCAATGAGCTTGCGCTGCGAACCGGCGCGGTGCGCGTTTCGCTCGGGTGGATCAAGGGAAACAACGTGCGGGTCAAGGCGTTGTCGCACACCGAAAATTTCGACAAAAAGCAGGAGCTCATTGTCTTTCTCGAACGGGCGATGGAAGAAAGTCTCGACCAGGACGAGATGGTTCAGTTCGACCCGCAAGGCCAAAGCAACACACAGAACGTGACGCGTTCCTCCGAGGTGCTTAGTCGTGCCCAGGGCGGGAACATCGTGCTTTCGCTGCCCTTGCGAAGGCAGAGCGAGCAGGTCGGCGTGGTGACGCTGGAGTTCTCGCCGGAACAGCGGCTCAGCACGCAGGCCGCCAGCGGACTTGCGGTCGCGGTGGATCTGCTGGCACCGCAGCTTTACGACCGGTTCCAGAACGATCGCTACCTCGTCACCAAGGCCGCCATCTCCACGCGCGAGACGTACAAAATGGCGATCGGCCCGCGTCACTGGCTCGCCAAGACGCTCATCGTATCGGGCATCGCGGCGATTGCTTTCGTGATCCTTTACTCGCCGATGTATCACGTAACAGCCCCGTTCCAGTTCGCATCGGTGGAGAAGCGATCGCTCTCGGCGCCGTTCGATAATGCCCTGATCGACAAAGTCTTCGTCAAGCCCGGCGGGAAGGACTCGATCGTTAAGAAGGGGCAGGTGCTGCTCGTCTTCAACACCACCGAACTGGAACTTGAGAAGAGTGAAGCCGTAGCACAGGCCCGCCGCATGCTCGCCGAGGCGGAGCGTTCGCGTGTCGATTCGACGAAGATCGCAGAATACAAGAT
>Ga0105046_10020102_pt1 | contig 10110 bp, 10 predicted proteins | sample MAT03_FD_78385 | JGI IMG/M metagenome (GOLD analysis project Ga0105046, IMG submission 78385) | Freshwater microbial communities from Lake Fryxell liftoff mats and glacier meltwater in Antarctica - MAT-03 (megahit assembly) | ecosystem: Environmental > Aquatic > Freshwater > Ice > Liftoff... | reverse complement strand
GGCGCGCGCCGCGGTGGGCTCCGCGCCGCGCAAAGCGCCAGCCAACAATCGGCTCGTACTGACGCGGCCTGAACGCGCTGCGCGCGTTCGATCGGCCGCGCAGCACAGCCGACGAACGTTGTCTCGCCTGTGCAGTCAGACCTGGTCGGCCCTCGCGACGCCTCCGGCCGCCTAAGTAAATACTGATCCTGCCTTCTTCGCGCCGCCCTGCGGGCGCGCTTCAGAAGGCACGCCACGGTGGTCAGCTACCGCGACGACTGGATCTCCGGTGGTAGGGTCGACCGCCGATACGACGACACCTTCGACGGATCGCCCGCCACGACGACATCTTCGAGTAAGGTCGGCAGCGGTGACGACGGCATCTCCGAGTAAGGTCGGCAGCGGTGACGACGGCATCTCCGAGTGAGGTCGGCAGCGGTGACGATGGCATCTCCAGTAAGGTCGGCAGCGATGACGACGGCACCTCCGGGGCAAGGTCGTCAGCGGTGACGACAACCCGCCACAAACATTGCCCTTCGTCCGGCCATGACGGAACGCACTCGACGGTAGCGTCGGAACTCTCCGACGGGTATAGTCATCGGCGATGACAGTACGTGGAACAGTTCGTGGCGGCGCTATCTGGCTTGAGAAGGCCGTTCCCGCTCTGGAAGGCAAGGTTGTCGACGTACAGGTCGAAGTGGTCGACGAGCCCCAACTGCTCCTTACGCCAGAGGCACAACGCCAAGCATGGACCGCCTGGGTCAAAGGTGGTCCTCAAGGTCCAATCGAGCCCGATGACATGGATGGTGAAGATTGGCCCTGATATCGCGCGGCGATATTCGTTGGTTTCGCTTCGAGCAACCCGACAAGCGTCGCCCGGTACTCGTGCTCGGCCGACCATCCTCGCTATCGTCGCTTTCTCAAATCCCTGTTATTCCGCTTTCAACGCAGACCCGCAACCTACCTTGGGAGGTGCAACTCACTGCCGACGATGGCGTACCCAGTGACTGCGTTCTCAAGCCGGAATGGATTCGCGCGGTCGAACGGGAGAGGCTCGGGCCAAGAATTGCTGGGCTTCCGGACGCCCGTTGGTCCGAGGTGCGGCAGGCTCTTCTCGATGTTCTTGGCTTTGATGTTGACTAAATGCATGCGAGAGATCGCTACGGCGCCTTTGCCCAGCACTCGGCGCTTCGCGCCGCCCGCTGGCCGTGCATTCGAGGCGCCAACATCGACGGGCTTGCGGCGGCGCAAGCGCCACCCCAAGCCTTTGGCACTACGAGCTAAACGCAGGGCCAGACAACAAGCGTCTCGATCTGACGAAGGCTAATCGCGGGCTGCGCCCGCGATTGATCGCCTTCGCAGCTCAGACGCCAAGCGTTGTCCTGCCTGTGCAGTCCACACTGGTTGCCCCGCAGACCACCCGAGTACAAGCATCGTCGGGCCTCCCGGCGCGCCTTGTCGGCGCGCTCGGAAGGCCGTCCACGGTCCCGGCCGCGAACCACGTCCTTCAACACCGCGCTAATCTCAGCCGTCGGTTGTCGTCTGCACGCGATACTGTCGTCCCGCGTCCTCGAGGATCCACAAATATGTTCCTGGCGCGAGGTTCTTGTGCTTGCCCTGACGAACTGCCGCCGCCTTCCACGTCGCGTACGCCGTTGTACATCCCGCAAGAATCTTCGAGTGACGCTCTGCCCACTTCCTAACCGCGGCCAGCTTCTGGAGGTCGACCTCGCCATCGCTCGTTACAGCTTCGATAATCCAGAAACGATCTGCCGGCGGGTCCCAAAGGATCACATCAGGCATCGGATCGCTCAAGCCCAAACTCACGCCAGCCAGCCTCAAAGCCTCCCGTTCTTTTGCCGTGACACGGTCACCATCCGAGGTATCCGTATATACGACGCGGTACGATGGAAGATACCTCGGCGCATATGTCGCAACGCATGCGGCAATCAGGTACGCATGGTCAGAGTGGACTTTGGACGCTGTCTCCAATGCGATGGCCGCTTGGAGTCTCAGGCGAGCCCGCGTGGATTCGGAGTTCGACCAATCTTCGAGCCAATCCTTCAGCACGCTGTCGTCGACTTGGAGAAGCTTTACGAAGTCCGCATCCAAGCGGTAACAGTTGTTGGGGGACTTCGCAATCGGATGACCCGCCAGAAATACGCGCTGCTCGACTGCAAGGTGGCAGGCCTCTATGGCACCGATATCGCGCAAGGGTTTGATCCAGTAGTCGCGGCCCTCGCGATCCAGCTTGCTGCTTGCACGTTGCAGTATGCCGACGTGGCACGCCACATGAGCGGTGGTCGCTCCGTCGCAGAATAGAGCGCCTTGGGGCGCGCCGGGAAACCATGACACTTGTGTGTCATCCAGGAGCGCGTATACCGAATCGAGAATGTCGGGCTGTTCAAGACCCAAGAACTTCAGGACTTGCTCAACTCTGACCTTCGTGACGCCCTTGTGAGAAGCAGCTACGGGCGGTTTGCCGGCCTTGAGGGCTTCGGCCCGCATTGCATTGACGCGTTCATCGACACGCACGGACTCCCCCTCTACGTGAAAAGGAGTTCTCCGATCTCGGTACGCGCTCTTGTTAGCCTTGCGCTCGGATCTTCAAGTTCGAGGATCGTCCTCATCGGCGGCAAGGGTAGCTCCCGAATCTCGGTCGCGCCAACTTGAGTGTTGCCATTGCAGATTCGGAAGTAGTCGTCGTAGCCACGCGAATTGAGGACCCGGGAGAGGCCTTCGGCCTCGCGCAGGGTCATCTGCCCTCCCGGCCGATAGATGAGGTTCACGTGGTTCTCGATTCCTATCCACGGCGCGGAAAACTGGCCGTGGCGCAGCACGCCCGCAACGAGCCTCCGATCGTCTTCCTTCGCTGAGAAGCGGCGTAACAGCACGCAGGTTTGGTTCGGAACACGAAGCTTCTGCGGTGCCATACACGTAATAGCCTGTGGTTTCCTGAATCCTTCGACGGGCCACCTGACGCCCTCGGGAGTCACGTGCTGGAGCCACAGTAGTGGCACCGTTTCTTCGTTCGCCGACGAGCGTAGATAATTGCCCGCCCGGAACGGGACCACCGGCCCGGTCGAGATCGCGAGATTCAAGTCTTCGAGTCGACAAGAAAACGATTCGAACCGCCGCAGCAACGCCACGTCCTCGAGCGTTATCGGGATTCGCAGCACCGCGTCCTCATTCACTCCGGCATACATTAGGTTTCGTGGAACGTGGACGAGCGCCGGACCCGCCAGATCTTCTGTTCCGTGTGACGACGTCACATTCACGGTGGCTCGACCAGAATGCTCCTTCCGGTAGACGACAATGATGTTCTCTTGGAGTACGCTCTGATCCTTGAACGCAGACTTCCGAGAGTCGAAGACGTGCAAGGACTCCAGTTCAAGTTGCTCACGAAGAAACCGCCGAAAGCGGCGGAAATAGAAGCCCGATGCGAAGCTCCGAGGAACGATGAAGACAAGATGCCCGCCATCCGTGAGGAGTTCAGCGGAGCGGCGCATGAAGGAGGCATAGGCATTGGGTTCACCGCCGCCCTCGGCAGATGGTGAGGTCTTGAAGTACGGCGGGTTCGCAATAACGACGTCGAAGCGCCGAACCTCGCAGTCGAACAACGATCCCTGAGTCCCCTCTAGAAAGTCGCGGGCGAGCACATTGAAAGTCAACCTTCCATTTGCTTCTGCGGCCGCGGACAGCAATGCGGACGTCAATCGGTCGAGAACAAGCGTATCGTTCTCAAACGCAGTGACATGCACAGAAGTCATGCCGTTAGAGAGGAGCTTTCGAGCGGCTGCAATTCCGAGCGTCCCTGTCCCCGCGCCAGGGTCGAGAATGTTCACGTGCCCTGTGACTCGCGGACAGACGTGACCCGCCATGAACTCAGCGATGATCGGGGGTGTAAAGTACTGGCCGAGCGCCTTCCGCTGCTCGGGCTCTGTATCCTCGAGATGCTCCCGAGCCAAACTGTGCGATTTTCTAAGGGCTGTCGTCATCAACCGCTCCTCACCAGCGACGACAGGCAGGTTCGCATAGATTCGGGGTCGCAGCAAGGCGCTCGGTTAGCACAGACTTGGTCCTGGCCGCGGCTGTCGCTTCGCGCCAACCGCGGCAGGGCAGTCACCGCAGCCGGGTCGCCGTGACCTCAGCGGGCTTTCGACAGCGCATAGCGCCGCCGAAAGCCTTCGATTCGACTTGCGCGACGCGAGGCAGGACAACAATCGGCTCGTACTGACGCGGCCTGAACGCGCTGCGCGCGTTCGATCGGCCGCGCAGCACAGCCGACGAACGTTGTCGGGCGTGTGCAGCCAGAACTGGTTGGCTCTCAACGATCAGCCCAGTGCGGTCCCGCTCGTCCGCTCAGCCCGCCGCTGGCGGACTGAACGAACTCGCTCACCTTGTCACCAGCGGCTCATTTCCAGCCTGCCAATTGTAGCGCATGGGCGATAACGCTGTCGGAGAGCCACATACCGGCATCGCGCAACTCAGCGAGGACGGCTGATGGATCCTCAATATCCTTGCGCTTGTAAGCCGCAACCACGACGCCCAAGGTGCCAATGACGTCGAGCGCTAGGGCGAGCGCGCACTTTCGACCCGCAAGGTCGTCAATAACGAGTCGCGTGTTTCGATTATCAAGTCCTAGCGCGATCACCTCGGATTCACCCGGTCCGAGATCCCAAGCCGCCACGGCTTGCGGGACCGACGTCACCGCGACTGGAACAATCCAAGTCGCGCTTCTCACGGCTGCTGCTGCCCGGTCACAGTGGACAGAAGAGGTGACTTCGCGGTGAACCGCTTCCGGTACCAATATTCGTTCGCCAAGAGAAAGGAGCAGTTCGATGCGCCCTGCATTGCCGAGAAAGATCAGCGGCGAGGCGTTGGCAATAGCCTCAGACATTCTGGAGCTCGCGCCTCAAGTCCTCCTCATCCACCACAAACACGTCAACACGTCGGCGTGCCAGTTCCGTGAGGAACTGAGGACGATCCATTCCAGCGGCCTCGGCAGCCCGCTCCATCGAAATCGTGCCTTGTTGGTACCAATGTATTGACGCGGCGACTCGCATCTCATCAGCGAGTTCATGCGGCGTCTTGCGCAATGCACCAAAAAGGCTTTCGGGTATGCGGACGGCTAGTTCAGTCATTGCCTTCACCTCGGGATGTGTCCGTGCGGCCTGGATCATCCCCGGACTCGGTGACGATACGCCCCAAGGCGCATGCACGCAATCTTCGTCAATCAAAGCCTCCCGTTTCGTAGATGACCTGCAGCCAACGAAGTTGCGGCGCGGGCGATGCGGAGATGCCTGGCGTTAGTCAACTTCATGAGACGCTTAGGATCTGCGGCCGCTGGGGACCGCACAAAGGCTCGATCCCGACAGAGGTCGAGACGATCCCGACAGAGGTCGAGACGATCCCGACAGAGGTCGAGTCGTTCCCGACAGAGGTCGAGACGATTCCGACAGCGGTCGAGCGTTCTTTGAGCCAACGGTCTCAAGTGTCTAACCGGCGCGTGCCATGCGGCACACAAACGCCTTTCGCAACGCGACGCATCGAGTTTCTATGCGGGCCGACATCGTCGCGTTGCGCCGCTGTCCGCCTGGCGCGTACTCCTGCGACGGCCAGGGGCCGACAATAACGGGCTGGCAGCGGCGCTTCGCGCCACTCCCAACCTTCGGCACGCCCCTCTAAGAACGGCGCCCGACAATAAATAGGTTTTGGTGGAGCCGAGCGGGCTGATGTTGATGGGAGCACGGGTGCCCATCGCGAGCGCTCCGCCTAAATCGGATGTTGGACCGAGCCGCCCTGGATGAGCCGCATCGCGGGGTTCTGGTGCTATGTACGAATCGCGAGTTGGGGCCTGGCGAAGGGGGACGGGATGGGCTGGAATGGGGGCGCGACCTGCGTGTCGATGCGGTCAAGGTGGGTCGGAGAGTCGGTTAATGGTGTCACAGAGTGGACCCTCAAGGTCTTGGACGAGGCGACCGGAGCGGTTTCTCGGGGACAGGACAGACTTCGGCGTCGTCGCGATCGAAAAGAGAGCGGCCGATGGGGTCAGGCCTACCCGTTTTAGCCCCGAACCCCAGACGCCAGGCGGCTATCCGCCCGAAAACGAGTAGGTCTGGCACCGAACTTCGACGTACCGGCACCCGCCGGGATCAGGCGCCTGAGTTGAGCGCGCGTTGGAGATCCTGCAGCGCCGTGCGCAGGCCTTCCTCGATGACCGGATGGTAGAACGGCATCGCCAACATCTGGTCGACCGTGAGCTTCGATTGAATCGCCCACGCGACGAGGTGCGCCAGGTGCTCGACCCGTGGGCCGCACATCTCGGCGCCGATGACGCGGCGGTCTTCGGGGCGTCCGTAGACGTGCACCACACCGGCGTTTTTGGCCATGATGCGGGCCCTGCCCTGGCGCGCGTAGTCGACCTCGCCGACCACGTGGTCGGGCGACCACCGCTCGCCGACAACCGCGATGTTCGGGTCGCAGAACGTGACCGCCAATGGCACGCGGCGCACTCCCGGCTCGATGTCGGGAAAGCGCGCCGCGTTGGTGCCGGCGATGCGCCCGTCGTCGATCGCTTCGTGCAGCACCGGATGGGCGCCGGTGAGGTCGCCCGCGACAAAGACCGCTGCGCTGCCGCATTGCAGCGTCGCGCGATCGAAGCTTGGCACACCCTGGGCATCGAGGCCGATACCCGCCTCATGGAGGTCCAACCCGGCGACATTGGCGTGGCGACCGGTCGCGACCAGCACGCGCTCGAAGGTCTGGCTGAGCTCGCGCACACCCTCGGTCCAGGTGAGGCGCACGCCCTCGGAAGTACGCACAGCGGCCGTGACCTCGCCTTCGCATACACTGAGCTCACGGGTGAGCACCGCCCTCGCGGACGCGGCCACGGTCGGATCGGAGAGCCCCGCGAAGCGTCCGTGGCGCGATAAGAACGTCGTCTTCACGCCGAGGCGGTGCATCGCCTGGCCGAGCTCGAGGCCGATGACGCCGGTGCCGATGACGGCCAGGCTCTTTGGGAGGTCATGTCGCTCGAAGATGCTGTCGTTGGTATCGAGCGCATCGCCGAGCCCGGCATACAGCGCGGGCACGATCGGCAACGTGCCGGTGGCGATGACGACGGCGCGCGCGTCGACGCGGACATCGTCGCTGCCGCTGTCACTGACGATCACGCTGGTAGGGGAGACGAAGCGTGCCACGCCGAACAGGTTCTGATCCTTTGGCAGGCGCTCGTTCGCCTCGAGCACGAAGCTGACGAAGCGGTCGCGTTCACGTCGCACACGCGCGAGCACCGCCGGACCATCGACCCGCAGCGCGTCGGTCGGCAGGCGCAGGCCGAAGACCTCGGCATGGGCGATGTCATGCGCGCGTTCGCCGGCGGCGATGAGCAGCTTCGAGGGCATGCAGCCGACGCGCGCGCACATCGTCCCGTAGACCGCACCTTCGACCAGCACCCAGCGCTTGTCGGCGGCGACGACGGCGCGGCGCGCGTTGAGCCCGGCGGTGCCGGCGCCGAGGATTACTACGTCGGTCTCGATCGTCTTCATCGTCCCCTCATCCCGGTTCGCGTCCCACTTTCTCTAACATCTGCGTGGAGGCGACGCGACGGCGCGCGAGGATCAGCAGTGCCGCCGGCAGCGTAACGCAGTTGGGCGCCACGACTAGCGGATCCGCGGTCGCGATACCATAGGCGATCCAGCAGGCCGCGTTGGTCGCGAGCAGCAGATAGGTCGTCGGGCTCACCGCGGACAGACTCACGCGGGTTCGGCCGCGCAGCGCGACCACAGCCTGCGGCAGCGTCATCACCGCGGCCGCGAGACCGCCCAGGAGGCCCGTGACAAACGACCCCGTGGCGGCCGCGATCAGCATCACCAGCACCGGCACCAGAACCATGAGCGTGGTCGCTACGAACGAAGAACGTGAACGACACGCGACCCCGGTCGCGAGCGCGGCGGCCACAACCGAGGCATTCGCGACGGCGATGAACGGGCTCGCCACGAGCACGCCATAGGCCGTCCAGAGGAGCCCACTCTGGAACATCAGCGTCACACTCGCGAGCGAGATCCCATCGGTCGACGTAGCGCGCAGCGCGCGGATCGCCTGCGGCCAAGCGAACAACGTCGTGAGCACGGATGCGGCCCAACCGAAAACCTCTGCCAGCGACAAATGCCTCTCCTTCGTTAGTAGCGCGACCAGGGCTTTCCGATCCGAAAGTCTCTCCCGCGGCACTAGGGCGGCGCGGGGGTCGAAGCGGTCGAAGGGTGCGGAAGCCCCCTTTCCAATAGGGCTGGAGCCGGGACCCGCGAAGCGGTCGACGTCCGAAGGACGGCGGCGAGGCATGGGTCACCATGCCTCGGTCGCGGCACAAGAGCGACACCTCGTAGCCGGCTCGGGGCGCCGAGCGCAAGTGCGCACGGACCTCACGGACCTCACACTCAGTGTAGCGGAGCGGCAGCCGCCATGGCAGAGTCCGCCGGTGGCGCGTTGGGTAACATTGGAGACGCTCGCGGCGGCGCCGCCCTGGCCGCTCGCGCGCGAGGTCGCGGTGGCGGGGCGGTGTCGCGGGGCGCTCTTGCGCGACTGGGCGGCGCACGTCGAACGGCGCGGGGGCAGCGACGCGGTCGCGCGCCTGCGCGAGCGGGTGGGCATCGGACCTGAGCTTTTGCCGGACGCGCCGAAGTTCGATGGCTGGTACCCGGTCGGCTACCAGATTGCGCTGACGCGAGCGATCGTCGATGTCGCGTTGGATGGCGACATCCTGGCGCTCGAGCCGTTGCTCGCCGAGGACGCGACCCGCTTTCGCGACCGCCTGCTCGAGATGGCGATGCGCGCGCTCGGCCCCAAGCGCTTGTTGAAGCGCACTGCCAAAGCGCACGCGTGGCTCTACGAGGGAGGCCAGGCGGAGGCCGAGGTCGGCGACGGCGCGGCGGTCATCTCGTTTAGAGGGGCCGCGTTCTTCGCGAACCCGACCTGGCGCGTACTCCAGATCTTTGCGACGCGCGGCATGCTGCGCGGCTTCGGACGGGACATCACCAAGCTTCAGGCCGACGCCGAAGGCGAGGATCGGTTCACGCTCGAGGTCGCCTGGCGCTGATCTATCGCGACTCAGTGGCGCCGCGATCTCAACCGCGACCTCAATGGACGACCACGTCGAGGTCGAGCGGGCAATCGAGCGTGCGCAGCTCGGCCACGAAGGCCTCGCCCAGGGCGCGCACCTCGTCCTCGCTGATGACCGAGGCCTTGTAGTTGAAGTTGAAGGCGATGCGCCCGCCGTACGACGTTGCGGTCAATGCGATCCCATGGGGCGGTGCGGCGGGCGTTGTCACCCACACATCCAAGACGCGCCAGCCGCGACCTGCGAGCTCGGGGATCGGCAGCGAAAAGAGGTTACTGAAGCCGACCTGCGCACGCAGCTCGGCGACATCGAGCACCAGGTGACGCAGCACGTCGATCGTCACCGTGTGTACGCCCCAGCCGCGAAAGAGCGCACGCTCGAGGTGGGCCTGCGCCGCGGCCTCGACGGCAACCGCGGCCTGCACGGCGCGCGCGCAATCGAACAAGCTGGCGAGCGCTGGACCCTCGACTTCGGCGAGGTAGGCCGAGAGGTGATTCGCGAACGATACGAAACTGCCATCACGTGGTCGGGTCTCGACGATGACCTCGCATACCAGACGGTCGACGACCTGCCCCCGCGCGCGGGACCAGGCGCGAATGGCGCGCATGTAGGCCGCGGTTAGAAGCGAGTTGAGGCTCACGTGCTGCGCCTCGCGCACCGGCCGCAGCGCCTCGAGCTGGGCGACCGGCAAGACCATGCGCACGACGCGATTGACGCCGCTGTAGTCGCGTCCGCGATTCCACGGCAATGGCGGCAACGGCCGTCGCTTGAGACGCCAGCTCTCGCGCATGAAGCGCCAGAAGCCGCGCCGCGTGAGACGTTTGAGCTCCTTTTCGGGCAGCCCGAGCGCCGCGCGTTCGGGTCGTCGCGTGACCGTACCCGCGGGTGGCGACTCGCCCGCTTCGAGCGCGCGCACGATCGCCGCCCAGTCATTGAAGAGCCCGATGAACCCGCGCCCATCGGCGATCGCGTGATGTTGATGCACGAGCAGATGCAGGCGCCCCGCCTCACGC
>Ga0105046_10020101_pt1 | contig 10111 bp, 5 predicted proteins | sample MAT03_FD_78385 | JGI IMG/M metagenome (GOLD analysis project Ga0105046, IMG submission 78385) | Freshwater microbial communities from Lake Fryxell liftoff mats and glacier meltwater in Antarctica - MAT-03 (megahit assembly) | ecosystem: Environmental > Aquatic > Freshwater > Ice > Liftoff... | reverse complement strand
TTCTAGTTTTATCAATTCTGTTCTTTTGTTTTATCAGTGATTCTTATGCACAATACGGATTAAGCAAAGGCAGATTGGATCCAGCTTTTAACGCTAATTGGAAAGGCAGAGGCATCAATTTTAGTGCAGCGTCAAGTAGTTGTGGAACTATACATACAGGTGCTTATACCGGTACAATTATTGCAAATTTAAACAATGTGGCAAATACTCCATTTTATTGTTTAGATTTATGTACTAATATTAATCTTGGAGATTCTATAGTTGACTCAGCTTCGACAATTCCTGAGGCGATATATATTGCTAACAATTATTATCCGGCAACAGCCAATGTTCTTCCGATTGTTGAAGATGAGGCATGTGCAGTTCAAATGGCTCTCTGGCATTTCAGAAATGCACTTATTATTGCTAATGTAACTATTGATGGTACTACCAATGACCCTGCAATTTTAGCCCGTGCACAAACTATTGTTAACGAAACAATTGCAAACAGTGGCAGCTCGGTTCATGTTTCTACAATTGAAATTAAGCCTGCCGGTAATCCTGATAACTTTTTTATCAAGACACTCGATACAGCCGGAAATCCTATTGCAGTTAGTAATATTCAGTTATCTATTACAGGCGGCGGTAGTTTAAGTGCTTTGACAGTTAATACAGATGTTACAGGAATTTCACCTGATGTTATTGTTACAAGTGCAAATAATGGCAGCGAAATTTCAGCAACAGGTACTGTTCAGATTCCGGGAGGTATTACTTATTGCGGATTACTAGCAATAAAACAACTTCTTGTATTGGGCAAAACTACAACCGGTTTCAGAACTGCTACAATTATGTGGGGTGCTTTACCTGTAGAATTATCTTCCTTCTCGGCAGTTATAAATAGCAGAGATGTTACTTTAAGCTGGGGAACTTCTTCAGAGGGTAATAATTCCGGTTTTGACATAGAAAGAAGTGTTTCAGGATCAACTGACTGGACTAAAATCGGATATCTTCAGGGTTTTGGATCAAGTAATACTTCACACAGTTATTCATTTACAGATAGAAATTTATCAACAGGAAAATATACCTACAGACTGAAACAAATTGATTTCAATGGTAACTTTGAATATTTTAATCTTAACAGTGAAGTTGAAATTGGAACTCCGAATAGTTTCAGTTTAAGTCAGAATTATCCAAATCCTTTTAATCCATCTACAAAGATAAGCTTTGCAATTGCAAATGAAGGAAATGTTTCTGTTAAAGTATTTGATAATCTTGGAAAAGAAGTTGCTACTTTATTAAACGAAGTAAGAACAGCAGGTTTTTATACTGTTAATTTTAATGCTGCCAATTTACCAAGTGGTGTTTATTTTTACAGAATGGAAACAAGCAGTTTTACAAAAGTTATGAAGATGTCATTAATTAAGTAATTCGTATTTTATAAAAAGGCGGGTCTGAAAGGAGAACCGCCTTTTTTATTAAAAAAATATTTAATAAAAGATTCAAAAAGTAATTTAAGAACTTAGTTCAAAACTTTTGTTCCCCCAAATTAAAATGCTTCGCTTTATTTCCTGTCAAACTTTACATTTGTTAATTTGAGTTATTTCAATTACATAAAATTTCATAATTCTCTGACAGAAAAATTCTAAAGTTTTATTCATTACAGTTATTCAATTTAATACAAATTACAAATTCATTTTTTCAAACCAAATTAAATTTTCTGTAAATATTTCAGCTTAATTTAAATTTATTAATTTAAAAATTTATTAATTTAAAAATTTATGAGAAAAATATTTTATGTTTTTTACTTAATTACATTAACACTAATCTCTTCTGATTCTTATTCACAATTAGGTAATAAGAATATGGTTTTACTTTCAAACATAAATACTCATCAGGCTCCATATTCAGCTGTCTGGGGATATAAAGCTCCTGACGGCAGAGAATATGCGATTCTCGGATGTAATGACGGAACTCAGTTTGTTGATATCACGGATGTAACAAATATACATGAGGTTGGATTCGTGCCATCTACAGCTCCGGGAGATTTTTATAATTTATGGCGTGAAATGAAAGTTTATTCTCATTACGCTTACATTGTATCTGAGGTTAATAACAGCGGGTTTCAGATTGTAGATTTACAATATCTTCCTGACTCAATTCATTATGTAAAAAAATTCCTGCCTGCAGGATATTCAAGAACACATTCAATTTCACAAAGCGGTCCTTATTTATATGCTAATGGTGCGAGCATTGGTCAGGGAATAACTGTGTTTGATTTAACTGTTGATCCTGAAACTCCGGTAATGAGAGGAAGTTTTAATAATGAATATGTTCATGATTGCAGAGTAGTTAACGATACTATTTATGCAGCAAATATTTATTCAGGAAAAGTAAGTATAATTAATGCAGTTAACAAAAATTCACTTTCATTAGTAACTTCATTTCAGAATCTGCCTGGTGCGGGTCCGCATAATATTGCTGTTACTGAAGACAGAAAGTATTTGCTTGTTACTGATGAAATCGGAACAGCTCCGTTCAGGCTTAAGATCTGGAATATAGAAGATATGAACAATATAACTTTTTTATCGACATGGATGCCGACCGGAATTCCCGGAACCATAGTGCACAATGTAGAGACTTACGGGAATTATGCTTTGATAGGACATTATGAAGCAGGTGTCAGATTAGTTGATATTTCAAATCCTTATGCACCGAATGAAGTCGCCTGGTATGACACTTACCCCGGATCAAATGATCAGGATTACAACGGTTGCTGGGGAGCTTATATGTTTCCTACAGGTAAAATTATTGCTTCAGACAGAAGTACCGGTCTTTATGTATTAAGGACTACTTTTAATATTTCTACAACTATTCAGGGATTTTATAATAGTTCGGCAAATAGTCTGAATCAAAAAGATATTGTAAAAGCATATCTTAGAAATACAGCTTTTCCATATTCAATTATAGATTCAGCAACTTCATTAATTGATTCGCTTACATTTACAGGAAATTTTTTATTCAATAATGCTTTATCAGGAACATATTACATTGTTTTAAATCACAGAAATTGTCTTGAAACATGGAGTAAAATAAACGGTGAAATTTATAATCCTATGAATATGAATTCTTATGATTTCACAAACTCTGTTGCAAAGGCTTATGGAAATAATATGACTCTTGTTGACAATTCTCCTGTGAGATATGCGATGTATAGCGGTGATATAAACAAAGATGAAATTATAGATGCAGGTGATGTAAGTCTTGTTGACAATGCAGCTTCTGTTTCTCTGTCAGGATATGTAGCAGAAGATTTGACCGGTGATAATTTAGTCGATGCTTCTGATGCTTCAATTGTTGATTTTAATTCATCAGTTAATTCTATAGTTGTAAAGCCATAACTTTTAATTACAATTAAATTTACTGATTATTTTAAAATATATTTCTGTAATTTTATAAAACTTCAAATGTTGTACAAAACGATATAAAGAACGGATTTCTGTTCTATCCCAAATTATATTTTAATAAATAATTCAGATTTACTTTTATTAACTTTTATTAAAAAATTATGAAAAACTTAGTTTATGTTTTAAGTTTAATTATTCTGTTTACTTCATTTACAAATTCTTATTCGCAGTTGGGAAATAAGAATATGTATTTACTATCAAACGTAAATACACACACTACTCCGTATTCCGCAGTCTGGGGATACAAAGCTCCGGATGGCAGAGAATATGCAATACTTGGCACCTATGACGGAACTCAGTTTGTAGATATAACTGATGTAACAAATATTCATCAGGTTGGATTTGTTGCATCAACGAATCCCTCGAGCAGCAATAATTCATGGAGAGAAATGAAAACATATTCACATTATGCTTACATTGTATCAGAGGTAAATAACAGCGGAATTCAGATTGTTGATTTACAGTATCTACCGGATTCAGTTCATTATGTAAAAAAATTCCTTCCGGCAGGATATAACAAAACTCACTCAATTTCTCAGAGCGGTCCATACTTATATGTTAATGGTGCAACAATAGGTCAGGGCGTTACAGTTTATGATTTAACCGTTGATCCCGAAACTCCTGTAAAACGCGGTGGCTTCAATACAGACTACATTCATGACTGCAGAATATTTAACGATACGATTTATGCTGCCAATATTTATTCTCCCGGAAAAATAAGTATAATAAATGCAGTAAATAAAAATTCACTTTCACTTGTAACTTCTTTTATAAATCTTCCCGGTGCAGGTCCGCATAATACAGCTTTAACTGAAGACAGAAAGTATTTGCTCGTTACTGATGAAATCGGAACAGCTCCTTATCGTCTTAAAATCTGGAATATCCAGGATCTGAATAACATAACTTATGTGACAAACTGGCAGCCGACAGGAATTACCGGTACTATTATTCATAATGTAGAAACGTACGGTAAGTATGCCTTAATTGCTCATTATGAAGCGGGAGTCAGATTTGTTGATATTACCAATCCGGCAGTGCCGACGGAGGTTGCCTGGTATGATACTTATGGAACAAATAATCAGAATTACAACGGATGCTGGGGAGTTTATATGTTTCCTACGGGAAAAATTATTGCTTCCGACAGAAGTACTGGTCTTTATGTATTAAAAACAACTTTTAATATTTCTACTGCTATGCAGGGATTTTACAATATCTCTGCCAATAAACTAAATAAAAAAGATACAGTAAGAGCTTATCTTAGAAATGCAACTTCACCTTATGCAATTATTGATTCATCAGTTGCAATAATAGATTCTCTGACGTTTACAGGAAATTTCAAATTTAATTACGCTTTAAACGGTACATATTATATTGTTTTAAACCATAGGAATTGTTTGGAAACGTGGAGTAAAATTAACGGTGAAATTTATAATCCTATGAATATGAATTCCTATGATTTTACAAACTCTGATGTAAAAGCTTATGGAAATAATCTTGCGTTAGTTGACAATTCACCTGTGAAATATGCGATGTACAGCGGTGATGTAAACAAAGATCAGATTATTGATGCTGCTGATGTAAGTATTGTTGACAATGCTGCATCTGTTTCGCTGACCGGATATGTTGCAGCAGATCTGACAGGTGATAATTTAGTTGATGCTTCGGACGCTTCTATTGTAGATTTTAATTCATTATCATCTATTATGACATTAAAGCCTTAAGCATAAGTTTAAAATAAGTTTAAAATCTGTTTTTAATAATTAAGACAGAAAGAAGTTTATATTGTTGATTTAAATAAACTGATTTCTGTCTTTTTAATTTCTAATTCAGGATTACTATATAATTTTTCTCTCAAGCTCTGAAAGTTTTTCCAAAAGCCATAATCGTCTTCTGACTGAATTATTATTTTCAATTTCTGATTTTAAATCTGATACTTCTAATTTAATTAATTCACTTTTTTTTATTTTTAAAATCTTTTTGTAATAGCCAAGAAAATTCAAATGATTGTCAGCAACTTCTTTTGAAATAGCCTGATTTGTTTTCAGATAAATTTTAAAGGTTACAATAAGAGATTTTGCAGAATCTTCATAGCCCAGTTCATAATAAATCATGGCAAGTACAATATTCACATCTAATTTCATAAAAATTTCTCCCAGCTTCAGATGTGATAAATATTTTAAAGACTTTTCAAATTGCTTAAGTTCGAATAACAGCAAAGCTTTACTGTAGCTGACATAACTGTCCTTTTGCTCTTTTGGAAAACAAACACCGAATTCATCTATAAATTTTTCTGACCATACAAATTCTTTAAGATTAAGCGCTGTAACAAGCATTGATCTGAATTCTGAATAGTTTATAAATTTATTTCCTTCATAATTATAAAATTCATTCTGTATCATATAATTATTATTTTCAAATATTTCTCTTTCAAACTTTGTAAAACCATTTTGAACATTTATATTGTAATAAATATTTAAATGTGTAATGAAAGTATAGTTAAGATTGTCATTAAAAAAATCTGACAATTTAAACACGAGCTCTTTCATTTTCAGCAGATCAGTTTCATCTAAAGGATTTTTTGAAAGTTTAATATCATACCTGCACAATTCAATAAAATTTTTAACATCATCACTTAAATCATCTAGTTTACCATAGAATTTTTCAAAATCAAAGTTCAGCAAAAACTCTTCAAAATAATATTCCACTTCAGAATCTCTGTAAATTTTTTTGTTAACTAAAAGAATATTATTGTAAACTGCTGTAATAAGAAGCAACTGAAGTATAATGTTATTATGAGAATTTCTCATATTAAAAGATATTTTATCAAGCTCATTTATCTTTATAAAATGTATAAACTTTGTCTCTTCTGTAAAATATTTTGTAATAAAGTATTCATTTGAAACGTGATTTTTCTCATTTTCAATTCTATCAATTTCTTTAAGACCTTTATCATAAAATTCATTGAGATTACGCTTTTCGAACTGATTTATCAGATGAACTTTCTTCCTTTCTTTATTAATATTGCACTCAACACAAATCAGATATTCCTCTGCAAGTTTAAATAAGTTGGAAAAATATTTTCTGAACTGAACGTCATTATATTCCAGTTCAGGATTTACTTTTTCAAAAAGTTTTTCTTTGCTCAAATTTTTATCATTGAAATCCGGATAATATTTTTTCAATTCATCATATAATCTTATTAAAGTACTCTGATTATTAAAAAACGGCGATTTAACGAATTTATCAAATTCATTAATCTCATTTTGCGTAAATTCCCGTAAAAGCTTAATTAAATTAAGTTTAGAAAAGTCGGATTCCTGATTAGGCATTATATTTCACAAATATTTATATTTTTTTGTTTTAATATATTAAATTTGTTGCAATTTTTTGTTTTTGCCGGTGGATTTCGGGTTTGGCACTTCACAATCACATAAATTTTTCTGTGTAAGATAATATTAAAATCGTTAATTTTGTATTACATTTTTAGTATTTCCACAAAAAAATTAAATTTTAAATATAGAATAAACTAAAGGAAAATCAATTCTTTCTTCTGATTCCCAAAGTCAGAAGAAGTTAATTTCCCAAAAATTAATAAGCGGAGTTGATTTTCCATTTTTAACTAAAAAAAAACGAAAGGAGAAATACCATGAAAAAGCAAATTATTGTTTGCATTTTAATGTTGTTCATTTTTACAAAATCTTCATATTCACAATGTCTCGGAGGAAACTCAGCTGTAAGCGTTATCTCCTTTGCAAATGGTCAGAATATAACTTTTACTAATCCTTTACCACCAAACAATCCTTATTCAGGTTATTCCGGAACTGTTAATTCTGTAATGGATGGCAATCCAATGCCTGTTTACTGTATTGATTTACACAGAAATGTTACTCTCGGTGATAACACTTATACCGATACATGTGCATTTGTAACAAACAAAATTCAATGGATTCTCAATAATTATTTTCCGTACAAAACCAGTTATGCAGGAAAGCTTGCTGATAATAATCAGGAAGCAGCAGCTGTTCAGGCAGCAATATGGCGTTTTTCAAATTTAGTTGATGTAAGTACAATTACAGATGCTACAATCAATGCAAGAGCTCTATCAATAGTAGCTGATGCTAATTTAAACGGAACAGCAACACCACCGGTTGTTACTTTTTCAATAGAAGCAAGCGGTGATCCTGATGCATTTTACGTTAAGACTTTAGATCAGAACGGTGACCCAATTGCTATTAGCAATATTTTATTAAGCATTACAGACGGTTCAATAAGTGAAGATACTGTAAATACAAACGCTTCAGGAATTTCACCTGATGTTATTGTATCCGGAACAAACACAGGATTAATTTTTGCAACAGCAACTATGCTTTACTCACAGGGAAGAATTTTACACTCAACAACACAAACAAGACAATCACTGTCAATTGCTTATCCTGTTTTCGGAAAAATGACTGTGACTTCTGACTGGGGTGCTTTACCTGTCGAGCTTTCATCATTTTCAGCATTTTCAAACGGAAGCGAAGTAAACCTTAACTGGTCAACTGCATCAGAATCAAATAACTCAGGTTTTGCGATTGAAAGATCAGTTTCAACAGGCAATCAATGGTCAAGAGTTGGATTTGTTTCAGGAAACGGAAACTCTTCTGTAACAAACAACTATTCATTCAGTGACAGAAATATTTCAACAGGAAAATATAACTACAGACTTAAACAAATTGATTTTAACGGAAACTTTGAATATTTCAATTTAAATTCAGAAATAGAAGTTGGATCACCTTCTAAATTTGAATTAAGCCAGAATTATCCGAATCCTTTTAATCCTTCAACTAAGATTAATTATTCAATCGCCAATGAAGGATTTGTTTCAATAAAAGTATTTGATAATCTTGGAAGAGAAGTTGCTACATTAGTAAATGAATCAAAAACAGCAGGCTTCTATACCGCTGATTTTAACGGTTTGAATCTTAACAGTGGAATGTATTTCTACAGATTAGAATCAAACGGCTTTACAAAAGTTATGAAAATGTCTTTAATTAAATAATAAATAATTTTTTAGGTAACTTTAAAAAATTAAATTGAATAGAAAAAGCCGGTTGAATGTAATCCGGCTTTTTTAATAAACTTTAAACTATTTTTTAATTAAGATTATGAAAACTCTGATAAGTATAAGCAAACTTCTTCTTCTCTTCATTATAATTTTATATAGTAATCGTGCGATTTCTCAATGGAGCTATACTCAGACTGAAATCCTTTCCAATGCAACCGGAAGAGTTTTAAATATTACTAATCCTCACACAAATTCTTCACAGCAGATTTTCACAGGTTTGTTTAATGGCACTGTTGACGGAAATCCGACTCAGTTTTATTCTGTGAAATTTATTAATAATTTTAATTTACCTGATACAAGTTACACCGACGTCACTGATCATTCGGGATTAATCACACCTTCAATTGTATATATTTTAAATAATTATTATCCTTACAAAGTAAATTACATTAACAGATTAGATAATTTAAATGATGAATCAGCCTCTGTTCAGCTTGCAATCTGGAAGATAACTGATAATGTAAATATTAATTCATCAGATAATATTTTAATTAAAAACAGAGCTCAGTCAATAATTTCAGATGTTGCTCTAAACTCGGGAAATAATTTTATGCCTGTTACTGTGGAAGTTGTCAATGACATCGAACCTGAATTCTTTTATATAAAAACTACTGATGAAAACGGCATTGGGATTTCTGTTAATAATATCGAACTTGAACTTTTGCAATCACCCGGCTATCTGAGTACTTACACAGTAAATACTTTTGAAGGAATTTCTCCTTCTGTCGAAGTTATTAATTCAGGTGTTGGACTAATTAAAGTTAAAGGAAATTTTATGTTCCCGCAGGGTATGATTTTTAATGGAAATAATGGCGGTCCTGAACTCTTTCTTGCAAAACCTGTTATCGGTAAAATGCAGACTGATTATGACTGGGGTACTTTACCGGTTGAACTGGCTTCATTTAGTTCTTCCATATCCGGGAATAATGTAAATTTAAACTGGACTACTTCTTCTGAAATTAATAACGCAGGATTTGATGTGGAGCGGTCAAATGTGAAAAGTCAAACGACAAACGAATGGATGAAAATTGGTTATGTAAAAGGTAATGGTTCAGTTTCTACTCTTCAGAATTATATATTCACTGACAGATTTTTAAATTCAGGTAAATATAAATACAGACTTAAGCAAATAGATTTTAACGGAAACTTCGAATACTTCAATCTGAATTCGGATGTTGAAATCGGTACTCCGACTGAATTTTCTTTAAGCCAGAATTATCCGAATCCGTTTAATCCGGGTACAAAAATTAATTACGAATTACGAATTACCCGCTCCGCTGAAGCGGAAGCGAGTCGAGCGAATTACGTTTCGCTTAAAGTCTTTGATATATTGGGAAATGAAATTGCTACACTTGTAAATGAAAACAAACCTGCAGGGATTTATTCAGTTAATTTTGACGGAAGCAATTTGCCGAGTGGGATTTATTTCTATAAATTACAGACGGGTAATTTTTCTAAAGTTATGAAGATGACTTTAATTAAATAATAAAAAAAACCTCACAAACTTTAAATCTATGAGATTTTTTAAAATTATTCATTAATAATTATTCATTATTCATTA
>Ga0105046_10020100_pt1 | contig 10111 bp, 8 predicted proteins | sample MAT03_FD_78385 | JGI IMG/M metagenome (GOLD analysis project Ga0105046, IMG submission 78385) | Freshwater microbial communities from Lake Fryxell liftoff mats and glacier meltwater in Antarctica - MAT-03 (megahit assembly) | ecosystem: Environmental > Aquatic > Freshwater > Ice > Liftoff... | reverse complement strand
CTGGGAACCATATACAAACCTAAAAAAGCTGTCCACCTTGGATTAAGTACCCGCATCGGATGGGGCAACATCAGCCTTATTGAAGATGATTATCATATTGACTGGCACGACAACATTATGAACGATGCAGTGTTTGTTATTACACCGCAGGCCGAGTTAGAACTCAACCTATACCGGTGGTTCAAACTAAACGCCGGCCTGGGATACCGTTTGGTAACCGGTGTTGATAAAACTTACCTTGACCAGGACGGAACACGCAGAAACTATTTCAAAAAATCAGACTTCTCAAAACCTCAGTTTACAATCGGATTGCTTTTCGGCGGTTTTGGATATTAGAGGATGATAAAAACAGAAACTGAATAACAACATACAACAATGAAACCACTCTTACTACTGATTGTACTACTTCAATGCATAACTGCCGTTTCGGCGAAAGCCAGGCCTGAACCCGATGAAACCGGTGGAAAAAGACTTACCATCAGCGGCAATATTAAAGACAAAAAAACCGGAGAAGAGCTGATTGGAGCTACCATTTATATAAAAGAAATCAAAACCGGCACCACAACCAATGTCTATGGCTTTTATTCCATCAGCCTGAACCCTGGCCGTTATAGTCTGATTTACTCTTTTGTAGGTTACACTCCGATTGAGCAAACCATAGAATTGAAAGAAAACCTGCTACTCAACATGGAACTTATTACCCGCGAGCAACAGCTTAAAGAGGTGGTAATTACCGGCGAACGGCCGGGCGAAAATATCAGAAATCCCGAAATGAGCGTAGTCAGAATGGACATTAAAACCATCAACAGAATTCCGGCATTGATGGGCGAAGTTGACATTATCAAGGCCTTGCAGATGCTTCCGGGCGTGCAGTCAACATCTGAGGGATCGTCAGGTTTTAGCGTAAGAGGCGGCGGGCCTGATCAGAATCTGATCCTTCTGGATGAGGCTATTGTCTATAATGCATCACACCTGCTCGGATTCTTCTCGGTTTTCAACAATGATGCGATAAAAGATGTGGTCCTCTACAAAGGCGATATTCCTGCTTCAAGCGGCGGCCGTCTTTCATCGCTTCTCGACATCAGGATGAAGGATGGCAATTCGAAAAACCTGTCTGGGGCCGGTGGCATCGGGACAATTTCAAGCAGGCTGACACTTGAAGGCCCGCTTGATAAGGACCGAACATCATTTCTCGTTGCCGGCAGACGCACGTATGTTGATCTTTTTCTGCCCTTTGCCAAAAACAAGGACATTCGCGATAACATCCTCTATTTCTATGACTTCAATGCTAAAATAAACCACCGGATCGACGACCGTAACCGGATCTTTCTTTCGGGGTATTTCGGACGCGATGTATTCAGCAACAATTTCGCCCGAATGAGCTTAGGCAATCAAACCGGCACCTTCAGGTGGAACCACCTCTTTTCGCAAAGGCTTTTTTCAAACTTTACGGTCATTCAAAGCATGTACGACTACCGGCTGGGAACCCCGGAAGGAAATGTCAATTCGTTTATCTGGAAATCAAAGTTGCAGAACCAGAGCGTGAAGGGCGATTTCACCTGGTATGTAAACCCAAACAACACCATCCGTTTCGGAACCGCCGCAACCATGCATACATTCGATCCCGGAAATGCAAAAGGAACCGGCAGTGAAAGCCTTTTTACAGAATTTAAACTACCGCGGAATTATGCACTCGAGTATGGTATTTACATCAGCAATGAACAGAAGGTTAACGAAAAACTCCAGATTAAATACGGCGTAAGGTTCTCGGCATTTCAGAACATCGGCCCGGCAACACTTTACAACTTCGATCAGGATTACAATGTTACGGATTCGGTTGTTTTCAGCCGGAGTAAAATAATCAATACCTACCATGCATTTGAGCCTAGGCTGGGCGTCAATTATTTGCTTTCAAACTCTGCATCCATAAAAGCCAGTTACTCCAGGACCGTGCAGTATGTTCACCTTGCCCAAAACTCCACAGCCGGCACACCACTCGACCTGTGGTTTCCGAGCAGCCCGAATGTTAAACCACAGAAAGCCGATCAATTCGCCATTGGTTACTTTAAAAACCTGAAAGAAAATGCCATTGAAACTTCGGTTGAAGTTTACTACAAGGAAATGAGGGATGTCATTGATTTTAAAGACAATGCTGAGCTTTTGCTGAATCCTGAACTTGAAGGTGAACTTCGAACAGGCAAAGGATGGGCATACGGGCTCGAGCTGATGGCAAGGAAGAATTCCGGGAAACTGAATGGCTGGGTCAGCTATACATTATCGGCCACACGCCGTAAGATTGATGCCATTAACAATGGTAAATCTTACAGGGCACCTTACGAAAAACCTCACAACATCTCCATCGTACTGAATTATGAATTCAACGAAAGAGCTGTTTTATCCGCAAACTGGGTTTACTCAACCGGTTCACCTGTAACCTTCCCCACCGGACGCGCCATTATTGGCAATGTTATAGTCCCGATCTACAGCGACCGCAATGCATACCGTTTGCCCGATTACCACCGCCTCGACCTGTCATTTTCCATAAAAGGCAAGAACAAGAAGGAACGCAAATGGCAGGGCGAATGGAACTTCTCGGTTTACAATGCGTATGGGCGTAAGAATGCCTGGGCCATTAACTTTGTGCAGGATACTGAAAATCCGGGTCAGACATACGCTGAGAAAACTTACCTGTTCAGCATCATTCCTGCAATTACCTACAATTTCAAGTTCTAAAAAGACAAAACAATGAAAACCAATTATATATTCAGAACAATCAAAGCATTTATTGTGCTCATTTCCCTCACAGCTTTCATGAGTTCGTGTACAGAGAAAATTGACATCAACCTCGACGAGAGTTATGCCCGCCTCATCGTTGAAGGAACAATAACAACTGATACCACTGCCCATACGATAAGTCTGACAAAAACCACCAGTTATTATTATTCCGAGCAGGCTCCGAAGGTGACCGGTGCCGTGGTTACCATCAATAACGGCGAATCTGAAATTGTGCTTGCAGAAACAGCAGCCGGAATTTATCAGACACCGGATAGCTATTCCGGCATTCCCGGCCGCACTTATCAATTGAATATCAGGCTGGCTTCGCCAATAGATGGGCAGGATACCTACACTGCGGCTTCTTACCTGAGCTCCGGACTGGACCTTGACTCTATAAAGGCAGTATATCAGGCCGACTGGGGCCAGGATGGATACTTCGAAGTAAAATGCTATGCGCTCGACCCTCCTTCAACCGATTTTTACATGTTTAATGTCTATAAAAATGGCGTCCTGTTGTCAGATACACTAAACAAGGTTTTTATCACCGACGACCGGTTCTACAATGGGAATTACACCAATGGGATCGGGGTCGGATATCTTAATCAGTCAAAATCAAATGAAAAGGTAATTCCGGGTGACCGGCTCACGATTCAGAGTTCAAGGATCACTGAGGAATATTACAAATTTGTCAGTCAGCTTCAGATTCAGTCGGGATATCAAAACCCATTGTTCAGCGGCCCACCTTCAAATGTTAAAGGCAATATCAGCGGCGGGGCCATCGGGTTCTTCACTGCTTATCCTGTTAGTTATAGTCATACCAATGTAGCTGCATTTTGATTTGAAAACACAGGTCATAAAAATGGCTTTCCGGAGATTAAAAAAATGTTAAATTTCGAATTATAAATACGAATCCCGGCAAAAATTTCGTTATCATTGCAAACGATTGCATTAAGCTCATGTTTAACTAAAATCACTGAAATATGCTGGAATATTCGAAAACAATTCTCCAAAAAGTCAGTTTCAATGGTGATCTCTTCCGGAAAGAACTCATGAAAGCAATCCGGTTCCTTAAGCGCGAAGAAATCATTATGCTCCAGGTTTGGTGTCTTGTAAGTTACAATGATAAATTCGGCGATATCATCCGCGAAGTTTTCAAAAATGTCACCAGATCATAAAACCAAAAGAAAGCCTGCACGAAATTGCAGGCTTTCTTTTTTTTATCCCATTTGCCTATCTATCTTTGTGCTTAAAAACAACCCATCATCATGAATGATTACCAGTCATGGTTCAGCAGAACGACCGGCCAGAAAGTAGTCGGGCGCCTAAACCGCAACTTTTTTAATGCAATTTATTTCGACACGGCTGAGGAGGCAGCAGATACTATATGCCGGCAGATTTCAGCCGGAATGAAGGTTGCTTTTGGAGGTTCGGTGACGATAAGACAAATGAAAATCAGGGAAAGAGCCGCTGCCTTAGGGGCAATCATGATCGACCATGGTGCACCGGGCCTGAGCGAAGAAGAGCGGCTGGATGTTATGCGGCATGAACTCACCAGCGATCTGTTCATCAGCAGTACCAACGCTGTTACTACCGAAGGAACGCTTGTAAATGTTGACGGATATGGTAACAGGGTGGCAGCCATGATATTCGGACCGAAAAAAGTGATCGTCGTCGCTGGCATCAATAAAGTTGTAAACGACGAAGAGGCTGCGTTCGCGAGGCTTGAACAGCTTGCCGGACCCATGAACATGAAACGGCTCGACCGGGAAACCCCCTGCACGCACGACGCGATCTGCCATGACTGCAACTCGGTTGCCAGGGGCTGCAGAGCTTACACCATTCTGCGTAAAAGGCCGGCTTATACACCCATGGATGTGCTGATTGTGGGAGAGGTTATGGGAATGTAGCGGGGGTGAAGGAGAAATTTCTAATTTCTAATTTCTAATTTCTAATGTTTAATGTCTAATGCCTGATTTCTCTTATGTAACTCAGGGTTAGATTTAGGTTGAGGCGATGAGCTGAGCCTTAACCTTTTCATGGCTTCGCAAAGAAAGTTGTTCTCATTCGGGCTATTAGAACCTTTATTGAGGGACTAATGTCTGATTTTTAATGTCTGATTTCCGGAAACCTATTGCTAAGCATCATTAAAAAGGCATGATATCAATTTTATAAAAACTTAAAAAATGGAAACAAGACAAACCGGCTGGTTAATTATTATTGCTATGGCCGCCGCCATGCTGCTGATTTTTGGGTTGAGTATCTGGGGTACGATGACTGAAAACGGAGGAATTTTCCTTTTTCTTTTTGCTCCCGTAATGATCATTCCTGCTTTACTGTTTTATCAATTGACCGTTATTGTTGATTATAATGAAGTGAAGATCAGGTTTGGGATAGGAATTATCCACAAAACATGGCAATTTAGTAAAATAGAAAGTGCTGCACCGGTCAAAAATAATATCCTACATGGCTGGGGCATACATTACGCCACCAACACCACTATTTACAATGTAAGCGGATTTATGGCTGTTGAACTCAAATTCCGCAACAGCAGGCGTAAGGTACGCATTGGCACCATCGAGCCGGAGAAACTGGCTGAATACATCAACAAGATGATTGAAAAGAGTGTAAAAAAAGTTGATTCTGAACAGCAATTCTGAATGTCAAATTGTTCAGCTAATTCATGAAACGAAAAAAAATCAGGTAAAAGCAAAAAAATAAAAAAAAATTGCCATCATTTCAATTGCTTGCTTACATTTGAACCTTGATAAAAAGGTTTTGCTATGGAAATTACAGTGTTGAATGCCATATCACCCATAGATGGGCGCTATAGAAAACAGGTTGAAGGTCTTTCCTATTTCTTTTCGGAAGCGGCTCTGATCAATTACAGGGTATTCGTTGAGGTTGAGTATTTTATTGCCCTCTGCGAACTACCGCTGCCGCAGTTAAAAGGCTTAACCAAGGCTGATTTCGATAACCTTCGTGATTTATGCCGTGATTTCACTTTCACCGATGCCGCCGAAGTAAAAGAAATTGAAGTTACCACCAACCACGATGTGAAAGCTGTTGAATATTATCTGAAGAAGAAATTCGACAAGATAGGATTGGGCAAATACAAAGAGTTTCTGCACTTTGGCCTTACATCGCAGGATATAAACAATACCGCCGGACCTTATGCGCTCAGGCTCGCTATCGACGATGTTATATTGCCTATTCTTGATGATCTGGTTAAAAAACTAACCGAGAAAGCAAAAGCCTGGAAAAGCATACCCATGCTGGCTCACACCCATGGTCAGCCGGCTACGCCTACAACCGTAGGCAAAGAACTCTATGTTTTTGTCGAAAGGCTCAGGCAGCAGATCAAGCAGATGAAAGCCGTGCCTTTTACTGCTAAATTTGGCGGTGCCACCGGTAACCTGAATGCACATTATGCAGCTTACCCAGAAATTGACTGGATCAGTTTTGCTGAAAATTTTACCAGGGAACATCTGAAACTCGAGCGACAGAAAGTAACGACCCAGATTGAACATTACGATAACCTGGCTGCCCTTTTCGATGCTTTCAAACGCATCAACAACATCCTGATTGACCTGAGCCGCGATATATGGGCCTATATTTCAATGGAATACTTCAAGCAAAAGATTAAAGCCGGCGAAATCGGTTCATCGGCCATGCCGCATAAGGTAAATCCCATTGATTTTGAGAACGCTGAAGGTAATTTTGGGATTGCCAATGCGCTATTTGAACATCTGTCGGCCAAACTTCCTATTTCACGCTTACAGCGCGACCTTACCGATTCAACCGTAACAAGGAATATCGGGGTTCCGGCCGCACATACTGTTATTGCTGTAAAATCATTGCTCAGGGGCTTCAGCAAATTAGTCCTGAACGAAGAGAAAATTTCGGCCGATCTCGACAATAACTGGGCGGTAGTTTCCGAAGCCATTCAAACCATTCTGCGTCGCGAAGGCTATCCAAAACCTTACGAAGCGCTCAAAGACCTGACCCGCACAAATACGAAAATCACCAAAGAGATCATTGGTAATTTTATTGAGAAACTTAATGTGAGCGAGATTGTTAAGAAAGAACTGAGGGCCCTGAGCCCGCATAATTATGTGGGGCACTTTGTAATCTGACACGGAACAATCTTTCTGGAAAAAGCACCGGTTTAAGAACCGGTGCTTTTTTTTTGCCACTCAGTTCCTGAATGAACAAATTATTCTGGCACGAATATCCTGCCCGGTATAGCATTGTTGATTGGTGCCGTGCTGTGACAAGCTCCATGCTCAATGAAACGCAGCTATCAGCAGCTCAATATCTTTGTGTGGCAAATGGAAATATTCGCTGATGTAACGATTTGTAGAAACACCATTGTAGAGGTAAACACCATTTCTTACCCCACTATCGGTGCGAAGAATGTTGTTGATGCCACCTTCCTCTCCTATTTTCAGGATAATAGGAGCCAGGAGATTGCTTAAAGCCCTGGATGCAGTGCGTGGCACCTTCGATGCAATATTCGGAACGCAATAATGGGTTACACCGTATTTTTCGAAAACAGGATTTTTATGATCGGTAATGACCGAGGTTTCGAAACAGCCGCCCTGATCGATGCTGACATCGATGATGATGGCGCCGGCCCTCATTTGCTGAACCATGCCCTCGGTAACACAAACCGGTGAAAGACCGGCCTGTGAACGGATTGCACCAATGGCAACATCGGCCGTACGCAATGCTTCCGTGAGTGGTTTGGGTTGAATTACGCTTGTAAATACCCTGGTTCCCAAATTATTCTGTAAACGGCGCAAGCGATAAACGGAGTTATCAAACACTTTAACCAGGGCACCCATGCCCATGGCAGCCCGGGTTGCAAACTCACCAACGGTTCCTGCTCCGAGGATCACCACTTCGGTCGGTGAAATTCCGCTGAGCCCGCCAAACATAAGCCCCCTGCCATAATCGGGATGACTCAGGTAATCGGCAGCTATCAGAATGGATGTATTTCCGGCTATTTCACTCATTGCCCTGATGACAGGATAGTTGCCATCCCGGTCTTTCATATATTCAAAAGCAAAGGCGGTGATGCGCTTTGCCGATAGCTGCCTGAAATAATTATCGGAAAGCCCGGCAAGATTGAGGGAGGAAAACAGCACTTGTTTCCCTTTCATCATTTCAACCTCGGGTACTGTAGCCGGCGCTACTTTAATAACCACATCCGATTGAAATACAACCGGAGATTCATAAGCGATTTCAGCCCCGGCATCGCTGTATTGATTATTCGAAAAATGAGCGGCTGCCCCTGCATTGTTCTCAACAATAACCCTGTGACCTGCATCAATTAGCAGGCTAACAGCCTCAGGCACAAGCGAAATCCGGTTCTCCAGAAAGGCTGTTTCTTTGGGTATTCCAATGCTTAGTTTGCAAGCCTTGTTAGGCAACTCCAGTCTCTCTTCCTGGGGCATCAGCCCCACAGAATGTGAAGGAAACATGATAAAGTCCCTCTGTTGTTCTTCCATATCCCCCATTTGATTTCGCAGAATTGTTTTGCTAATTTACAAAAAAAACAATTCAAACAAGGGCTTACTCTCTTAAACTTCCGACAGTGATCAACCTCTCCAGGAAAGTCTCTTCTACTTTGATTTCAAGATGAACAGTTTCGTCAGGAATCAGATCTGCAGCCAGTTCCGGCCATTCAATAAAGCAATAATCACCGCTGTAGAAATAATCTTCATAGCCGATATCCATGAGCTCTTCTGCTTTGCGAAGGCGGTATAGGTCGAAATGGTAAACACTTTTTCCGCTGTTTGTGAGATATTCATTCACAATTGAAAACGTCGGGCTGTTAACAATATCCATAACATTAAGCTGTCGGCACAACGCCTGGATCAGAGTCGTTTTGCCCGACCCCATCGGCCCGGAAAGTGTAAAAATCCGGTAAGCAGGAAAAGAGTTGATCAATTCTTCAGCAACCCGGTCAAGTTCTTCGATGCTTTTTACCCGAAATTCAACAGTCGCCATATTTAATTATCTCGGTTTTAAGGTTATAAACGGAACCATCACCTCTTCCATCGAAATGCCACCATGCTGAAAGGTATTGCGGTAATAATTCACGTAATAATTAAAGTTGTTGGGATAGGCAAAGAAGTCAGTATTCCGGCAGAAAACGTAGCTTGAACTAACATTTCCCCTGGGCAGGAATGCGTCAGACGGGTTTTTAACTTCAAATATGTCCTTTCGGTTGTAACTCAGGCTGCGACCGGTTTTATATCGCAGATTGGTGTTGGTGGCTTTATCGCCTACCACTTTTACCGGTGAATCAACTTTTACCGAACCATGGTCGGTGGTTATTACAATGGTTATTTTTTTCTCCGCCAGAAATCTGATAATTTCAATTAAAGGGGAATGCTCGAACCATGAGACTGTGATAGAGCGGTAGGCGGCTTCATCATCGGCCAGTTCCCTGATTACCTCCATTTCAGTGCGGGCATGTGAGAGCATATCAACAAAGTTATAAACAACAACATTCAACCTGTTTCCCAGAAGATTGGGCAATGTTTCGACCAGTTTCTTTCCGGCGGTCAGGTTCAGGATTTTATGATACGAATATTTAATGTCGCGGCTGTAGCGTTTTAGTTGTTCTCCAAGCAATTCTGACTCAAACTGGTTTTTCGTTCCTTCTTCGTCTTCATTAATCCAGTATTTGGGGTATTTCTTTTCGATTTCGGTAGGTAAAAGGCCCGAAAACAAAGAATTCCTTGCATATTGGGTGGTTGTGGGCAAAATGCTGTAATAAATCTCATCGTTCTCCACCCTGAAGTACTGCTCAATAATTGGTTGAAGCATTTTCCACTGATCATAACGAAGGTTATCGATCAGGATAAAAAAGAGGCTCTGGGTTTCGTCAATAATGGGCAACAGCTTATCTTTAACCAAAGTGTGCGACATAACCGGCTTTTCGGCAATCTTTCCCTGTACCCAGTCGAGATAATTGCTTTCAACATACCTGCTGAAAACCTTCCCGGCTTCTTCTTTTTGTAACTTCAACACATCGGCAATTCCGCTGCTGGTCGATTTCTCAAGTTCAAGTTCCCAGTAGATCAGCTTCCGGTAGATTTCCTTCCATTCGTTGAAATTAAGCCGGTTGCCTATTTCCATGCCGATGTTACGAAACTGTTGCTGATAATTAAAGGTGGTTTTTTCGCTGATCAGTTTTTTGTTCTCCAGGTTCTTTTTCAGGCTCAGGAGAATCTGGTTAGGATTCACCGGCTTTATCAGGTAATCGGAAATATTTGAGCCGATGGCATCTTCCATGATGGTTTCCTCTTCGCTCTTGGTAATCATT
>Ga0105046_10020098_pt1 | contig 10112 bp, 6 predicted proteins | sample MAT03_FD_78385 | JGI IMG/M metagenome (GOLD analysis project Ga0105046, IMG submission 78385) | Freshwater microbial communities from Lake Fryxell liftoff mats and glacier meltwater in Antarctica - MAT-03 (megahit assembly) | ecosystem: Environmental > Aquatic > Freshwater > Ice > Liftoff... | reverse complement strand
GGGGCTGGAACACTTGAGAGTGGGAGGAGAGCACGATGATTTGTCAAAAATGCAAAGGGTTGATGGTGAAAGAGTGGCGACCGGAGTTTTCGCAGGAAGCTGCGGTGCTCCGTTGTATCAATTGCGGCCTGGTCCTCGATCCGTTGATTACGCAGAATCGCGTGACCACATTCCCTGCCAAGGAGCGGGCTCTGAAGGCGGCGTAATAGTTCCTTCAATCTTGTGAGCCTGTTCGGACAGCGTGGATGACTGACTCAACCCACTGAATTGGGCAAGTGTGGACGTGGCGCTCGTGGTTTGACCGAAAACTCCGCCCATAAAAATGTGTGATCTGAAGGATCTTTCGCTCGCCGCGGCTCGACGTCCACCTCTACCCTGAGACAATGCTCTGCCAGCGAGGCCGTCGCCAGAATATGGTCGATGCGCCAGCCCTTGTTCGCTTCCAGTGAGCTTGGCGCCCGGTAATCCCAGAACGTATATTGCTGCCGATGTGGGTAGAGTTTCACGAACACATCCTGAAATCCCCACGCCAGGGTGTGTTCATAGGCCTGCCGTACATCTTCGTGATAGCAAACATGCTTCAGATGTTTTTCCGGGCTATGCACGTCCATCGGTCGCGGAGCCACGTTCATGTCGCCGCACCAGATAGCCGGTTTGTTGGGCGACAGATGCTTCTCGAAATACTTGCGGAGCCGATCATACCAACCAAGCTTGTATTGATACTTGGGTGAGTCGATCTCGAAGCCCTGTGGCACGTAGGTATTGACGATGGGGATTCCCTTGATCACCACGCGCAAGAGCCGGGCATCCTCCGTTTCTCCTCCATCATCAAACCCATAGGCTATCGATTCCGGTTTCTCCCGGCTCAATATTGCCACGCCGTTGTATGATTTCATTCCTCGGTAAGTGATGTGGTACTCCGACTCAGCGAGTGCCAGTAGGGGAAATTCACTGTCTTGGACCTTGGTTTCTTGAAGGCAGAGTACATCGGGCTTGTGTTGGGCAAGCCAGTCGAGCACGATCGGCATACGCTTCCTGAGCGAATTGACATTGAATGTCGCGACTTTCATGGCCCCCCTCCACAGACACTTCAGCCGCCGCATCCTAGCAAAAGGCTCATGGGGGGAACAAGGCGAGTGATCTCATCCTTGTCGCAGACGCAGCAGCGGAAGAGGCCATCTGAGACTTTGCGGTGATCCCCCGAAGAGTGTTCTTCCTACCTGGCCTCAAGATGAGACGTTTCCTAACAGAAACAAGCCCTCAGGAGGAAAGACCTCCCGAGGGCTCGGCAATCTACGAATACGACCACGAGAATTTAGGGTGCGGCAACAGGAGCAGGGGTTGCTGGAACTGCTGCTTTCATGTCTTGTCCCATTGACTGAGCGGCGCCCTGAGCCTCTCCAGCTTTGGTTTTTGCCATATGTTTGTGCGCCTTCACTTTCTCCTTCATTTCATGGCGCTTCGCTTTCATCGCATCTTTTCGGACTTTCATCTTGCCCTTCATCTCTTCCTTCTTCGCTGTCATATCACTCTTCATCGCATTTTTCTCAGCCTTCATCTCGTCTTTCATCTTGCCCATCTCGCCTTTCATGGCATCGTCAGCCAGGGCCAGCGAGCTGGTTCCCATCAGGCAAAGAGCGGCAAACGCGACGACGATCGATTTCTGCATGCAACACCTCCTGGAATAGAGAGTAGTGATGGTTCCGACGCAATCAAAAGACAGCCTGCGCTCCATTTTCAATCCTGTCAAGAATTAGCCCAGGAATCGACGTGTCGTATGCCAGGTCATAATCAGTGGGCCAACCCGATTTCGGCTCTTGGTCCTGCAAAATGTGCATCACTCATACGTGCATGTCTGGTTGAATCCAGTGCGGTGTGAAAATCTATATTCCGTTGTGGTGCAGGTGTATGTGTTTCGCCGATCGGCAATCGCGAGTTGAGGCGGAGCCTCTATGGCGCCCATGACCTGGCCGGGAATCTCGATGAGTGGGTGGCTGAGAGCGATCCGACCGAGCATGCGCCGAACGTCGGGTTTCGTTGTGCCCAAGATGTGCCGACCCTGCCGTAGCCCGCATTATTCACGAAGGCTTCTCCTGCAACCGTCGATATGCGGCTACAACAGGCCTGACGGCGGGCGGGCTCGCCGCTTAGTCGGTCAACATACTGTTCACGTATGCGTCCCTCCCTCGCGGCTCCGCGCGCCCGTCTCGCGTGGCGTCTCAGCGGTTTCGTCACGAAGCCTTGTGAATCATGCGGGTTAGGCCCAGCGGCTACCGGGCCGACTTGCTCGCGCGTGTCGGGGGGGTGCTCGCCGGTTGCCCGGCCAGGACGGGATAGACCACGCCGGCAAGCGCACCGCCCAGGATCGGGGCCACCCAGAAGAGCCAGAGTTGTTGGAGTGCCCAGCCGTCGGCAAAGACGGCGGTGGCGGTGCTGCGCGCTGGGTTCAGCGAGAGATTGGTTACCGGGATGCCCGCCCAATTGATCAGCGCCACGGCCAGGCCGATGGCCAAGGGGGCAAAGCCCTGGGGGGCGCGGCTGTCCGTCGCCCCCAGAATGATGAGGAGGAAAAAGAACCCGAAGATGGTTTCGGCGCAGAAGCCGGCCAAGAGCGAATAGCCGGCCGGGGAATGGTCCCCGTAGCCGTTGGATGCGAAGCCGCCGGGGACGAACCCGGCCCGTCCGGTGGCGATGAGATAGAGGACCCCGGCCCCCAGAATCCCCCCGAGCACTTGGGCGGCAATGTAGCCCGGCACCTCGTGCGCCGGGAACCGCTTACTGACCATGAGGCCGACCGTGACGGCGGGATTAATATGGCAGCCGGAGATATGGCCGATGGCGTAGATGATGGTGACCACGGCCACCCCGAAGGCGAAGGCGATGCCGACGATGCCGATGCCGAGTCCCGGCAGGCCGGCGCTCAGGAGCGCACTGCCGCAGCCGGCAAACACGAGCCAGAAGGTGCCGAGTGCTTCGGCGGCAAGGCGTCGTCCCATTGTATCTCCTCTCCCAGTGGCTACCGGTGCGCACTATGCCGCGGGCCACGCAAAAGTGCAAGCGGCGGCAGGACGGACGACGGGCTGTGGGACGCCTTATCATTGGGCAGCTAGCACCAGATCGATCAGAGGTTATTCAGGCTTCACAGGTGGCTGGAGCGGAGCGGATGGGTCTGCGATATTCGGAAGAGGGCGGGGAGTTCCATCCTGGCGGTCGAGTTTTTCGATGACATCTTGCTTGAGTTTTGTGGGCTCCTCAATTCGATTCTCACGCTGCAGCGTTCCCAATTCAGCTGATTTCCGGGCATTCAACTCCACCATGTCTGCCTCATCCCTGACGAGGGTTGGGGTCAGGAACACGAGCAGGTTGAGTTTCTCGATCTGTTGGCTTTGGAATTTGAATAGCCAACCCAAGATCGGGATATCACCCAGGAGCGGAACCTTTCGCTCGTTGATGGTGATGTTATCTCGTACAAGCCCGCCGATGACGATTGTCTGTTGATCTTTTGCGATGGTGGTCGTTTCCATCGATCGTTTGGTTGTAGTGGGCCCGACTGGGATGCTGGAGTTGCCACTCCCGATGGTTTGTGCGACATTCTCCGCGATCGCCGTTAGCTCTTGCTTAATTTCTAATCGAATCAGGTCGTTTTCCATCACTTGAGGAGTGATTTCCAGCGTGACGCCGACGTCTTTTCGCTCGATCGTGACGAGGGTACCACCCGTGATTCCCTGAGCTTGACCTGTGGGGAATGGACGATTTTCACCCACAACGATCTTCGCTTTTTGGTTATCCGCGGCAAGGACTTGAGGGGTCGAGAGGACATTCGTGTCCGTCAGGTTCAGCAACAGTTGTAGGAATGCGCGCACGTTGACTGTGTTGAGGGCTGCCAGCGCTCCTCCCGTTGCAGCGCCCCCAGCCGCCCCAGTAACGGCCTGCGCGATCGTGGACAAAGCTCCAGGGTCGGAGTTGAATCCAGCAAGACCTTGCAGCGAGCCACTCTTGCCTAAAGCTAAGGCCTGAATGGGGTCACTTCCGATCGATTTAAGCCGATCGACCTGTACCTCCATGATGACGGCTTCCACAAAGACCTGATTTCGGCGTGTATCGAGGTCCCGCACGACGGCCAGCAACTTCGTATAGGCGCTTTTTGTCGAACTGATGACGATCGAGTTCGTCGCTTTGTCCGCAAAGACCTGGACGGGGGCTTCGAATTCGCTCAAGGGCCTAAACAATGGCCTGGTGCCCGGTGTTGCCTGCACCACGGTCTGAGATCGGGCGACGAGATTGGTCAGGATGGCGGCAAGGTCGGTCGCATTGGCGTTTTTGAGTTTATAGACGTACGCCCCTCGTTCAGGAGGAAGCTCGCCCATCGCGACGATTTGATGAACATTCCCTTTCGCGATGACAGCCAGACGACTGACTTCGAGCGCCGCCACGAACATGCTGTAGGCTTGATCGGGGGTAACCTTGGTCGGGGAATATACGCTGATTTTCCCTCCGGCCTTTTTGACCACTTCGTCCAAGACGAAATTCTTGCCGGTTAATTCGCTGATGAAGCGAACAAACACAGAGAGTTCGACATCATTGAAGTCGAGAGAGACGCGTCCGGAGTTATTTCCTCCGGATTCAGCCCGCAGAGTGGGAGGGATCAGCAATCCGCTCAGCGCTGCCAGCAGACAGATGAGCGAGGCATGCCTGATCCATCTTGATTGACCGAAAGAGAAAAAATCCATGATTCCTATAACAGGTACGTGGAGAGACCGATCATCCCGCGGGACCGATCGAGCATGAAGAAGGAATAGGGAACGGTACCATAAGGCTCGTCATCGACACAACCAACTGTTGTATCTGTTACATGAGCGTTGCTTCAGCGACCTCGATCAGACGGTCGGATCTGCGGCTCGATTGCTCGACATTTTGCGGGAATATCTGCTCCCTATTCAGGACGGACAAGCTATTGAAGCACTGCTGTGCAGGAATAGTTTTTTCACAACCTGCTTAGCGCCCCTCCTGCCTGCTGAACAGTGGTCCATGCTGTTCGGACTTTCATACAGAAGGACCAGTCCATGCGCTTGTGTTCGCCCGTCATCGCTTCCCGCATACGCTCTCTCCCGGAGATTCTTGACAGGCTTGTCCATTTTTGAAAATGAGCGAGAACTAAGAATGAAAAATGGGCTAAACTCCTTAATAATCAATGAAGTTCGAAATTCACACGACGACCAGAGCGGCACTAGGATTGCACCTCTCAGTTTGCCATCTCATGCTCGTACGAGATCGAACGGACTCGAAATCTGCTGCAAGTTGGCCATGGGAACCACTTCGCATCTTTCGATGATCTGCTAAGGTTATAACGTGCGGACCGATAAGAAACCTTCTCAAAAAACTGACAAGAAAGCTCCCTCTCGAGCGCATAGCCGGGGTGTGATCGGCTACGGCAAGAAAAGCGTGCTTCTGGAAGAAGCCATCACCCACATGAATACCGGCAAGTATGGCCGGTCGTCCGCTGCGTTAAAAGAACTGCTCGCCCTTGATCCTCAAAATACGGAAGCCCGGCGACTCTTTGCCACGCTGCACCTACGACTAGGTAGCCTTGTTACGGCGCGGCAGGCCTTTGAGGCCCTCGCCAATGAAGCGATCGAGCGGCAAGACTTATGGCTGGCCGAATCCTTGTTGCGAGAGTATTTGGCTGCAGGACCGCGCTGCGTGCCGTTCCTCGAGCTCCTGGCCTATGTGTACGATGAAAAGGGAGACGCCATGGCTGCGGTGGCCGAATTAGGGAAGGCCATCGACATCCTTATCGAAGATCCAGACTCTGACAATCCCAAGAAACCCTCTCAGCTTTATACAAAGGTACGAGCGCTTGCGCCAGCAAGCCCGGTGGCGATCAAGTTCGCCTCTCTCTTCGACATACAAACAGGCGAGCTTCTTGCGCCTCATCCACCGACTCCTGCCGAAGCGGCGCCAGTGGAAGCCGATGCCTCCCTGCATCTCCAGAGCGAAACCCTCTCTATCTCCGAAGAATCTCAAGCGATCTCTAATGTGATGCCGTGGGAGCGGCTCGACGGGGCTCCTCCGAATGAGGAGGCTCCGCCATCCATTTCATCGAGTCCCATCATCGAATCGCTCGATTCGCTAGATGTGGTGATCGATCCGAGGATGGCCGGTTTGGTTACCCAGGAACTGGAGATTCCGTTATCCGAATCTACTGGACCAATCCAGGAGGACAATCGCCTCGATCAGGAAATGGGGCCATCAATATTGACGGTGCCTTCCCTTTCAATGAATGGGCATCGTGATGATGAGGTGAAACATCCGATTGTCGAAGCTTCGCCCTCAGTCGAGGAGCGACTGAGCCCTAGCCCTCCAGAAAATTACACAGGAGATGGAGCGAGAGTCGTGGTCTCTTCCGTCGGATCGCCGAGATTATCTTTTCCCATGCCTTGGGAGCAAGTAGAGAATGCCACGATCAAGATTGAGGAAACGATCCCGCCGCCGGCTCCATTGGCACAATCGGAAGAGGCACCCCTGTCGGGAGGCGAATCCGTTTTTGCTTCGTCCGCTATCACTCAGCCTGAACCTGTATTAGAACAGTTGCCGAGTCCAACTCCCGTGCTGGATATGACCGAAGCTCGCGAATCGATCTTTGCGGCGGAGCCGTCAACGATCCCCGATATACCTCAAGAGCCTGAAGTCTCAACCCCGCCCGCCACAGATCCCTCCCCCACGGCCCCGTTTTCATGGAACACCATATTCGACGGCGCATGGAAGTTTGCCGAAGAAACGCTGTCGCCAAATTCACCGGCCGCATTGTCCAAGTCGGATACGACTTCACAGGATACGAAGGACATAGAATTAGTTCAGCCAGAACCCGTAACAGACTCGGTATTCTCCGCCCCCTCCAGTCCTTCAACTCCAGAACCGCTGGTTTCATTCAGTGATCCCGAGCCGCTGCCGGACACTCACCCTTCGATCTTGAGTGAAGTGAGTGGCTCGATTACAGAAATACCTGCGATCAGAGCGTCTGATCTACCATCCTCACCTGCGGCTGTTCTTTCAGAAGCACCCTTGCAGCTAGAGGAGCCACCGACTGTATCGAGCGATGCCCCAAGCTCCTTCAAGATGGACGTTCCGGGGCCTCCTCTGTCAGAGCTAACCGAACCCGCTCGAGAACCTGAATCAGTTTCATTCTCGTACTTTACGCAGCCGCAGCCTGTGGCCCCATTTCCGGAAGCCTCCGCTCCAGAACCCTCACATTCAGAGGTTATTCCGGAAGCGCTACTCGCGCCTGCACAGGCTTCCACGGAGCCCCCCGAAATGCCCGTCCCACTATTTACGGTTGTCTCGGATCCTCCACCCTCCGTGACACCAAGCGCTGCGCCATCGATGGAGATAGCGTCGCCTTGGAGTACCGGCGAGGTCGAGGTTCAGCCACATCGTCCATCTGAAAAGAAACGAAACTGGGACAAGGAGAAGGGGGATATCCCACTCGATCTGGCGGTTTCATTGCCAGTGATCGAGGCATCGGCTGCATTAGCCGCTGAATTGTCACGTAGCGGTGGGTGGGCGTCGGTTCCTTCTGAAGCGGCCCCTCCTGTCGAAGCGGTGGCTCCCATTCCGGGAAAAGTGGTTCCTCCGGAAGATACGAGACCGGAGTGGGTTCGGGCGAGTGAGTCGATCACATTTGTGAGCACTCCTCCACCGTTTACTGAGATGCGGGAGGATCCTGGTGCAGAATCTATTCACTCGAAACCAGAGCCTGTCGTGTCGGTTGCTGCGTCGGTCGTGGATGTACTTTTTGACTCAACAGGTGAGCATAGCCAGGTTCTTACGCAGGATCGTCTGGCAACGCCACGACCGCGGCCGCAGGTTTCCAGGAAAATGGCGAGGGTCCGCAACGGCATCTCGTCGTTTATCGGGTCGTGTTTTTCGACAACGCGATCGATGGTGTTGTTGTGTGTGGGGTTGGTGTTCTCCTGTGTGATATTGACGGTAATCGGCATGGGGGCGGTCGGATTAGCCTGGACCCTGATGGAAGCTCCCCCGTCGTCGACCTATCAGAACCTGACAGCAAGTCCTCCACAGGCACTCACCGATTCAACAAAAAACGGGTATTTCTTGCTGCTCGGATTCGATGTTCCCGGGGGACAGAATCCGATCCGAGCGGGTTACGAGCGTAGTGCGGAAGAGACCGATTCCCGAGCTGCGAGCTCCTGCATGCTGGGTGATGAGGGGAAAGGCACGACGACGGGAACCCCTGCCAATGTGGTCCATGAATGGTTCACTAGCGCCGATCCGGTGGCACAGCTGAAGCCGCAGACAGCATCAATACGATTGTGGGCGGCTCAAGAATCGCTCGCCCTCAAACGTTACCAACAGTGGCTGTCGATGCCGTTTGAAGATGCGGGCTACGGGCAAATCTTGAGCCCGAACTGTGCCCATATTCTCCTGGCTCATCGGTTGTATCTTGCAGAAGGGTTTGGGCAGGATCTCAACACAGGGCTTGGGCGGCTTGAGAATGATATGGCATCCTGGCGGACTGTTCTGGGTCAGTCGAAGACGTTGATGGTGAAAATGTTGGCCGTGACAGCGGTACAGGACGATGCCGCTATCGCGTCCGGGCTTTTGACCCGCCAGGATCTCGATGAGACAGCGATCGGCCGACTCGGTAAGATCGTTCGCCCTCTGGATCAGGTTGAGTTGTCCATCCGATGGCCGATGCAGAGCCATCTTCTGTGGGGGACGAATGCCGCGATGAAAAGCGTGAAGAACGACAAGACTGCCGACCGCCCTCTGTATGTTGCCATAGCGGCTGCAATGCCCCTTCCTGTGCAGCGGCGATCCAATGACTATGCTGATTACTACGAGGAGGCGAGCAAAGCGGTTGCGGAAGGACGCTACACCAACTTGCCCAAACCGTCTAGTTTCATTCGAACCTCCGCTGTCAGCGTGGTGGACTACGTGGTGAATCCGATTGAGCACATTATCGGAATCGAGCCACTCCCTTCGTGGGATCCCTATGTTGGGCGAACGGTGGAGACCGATGCGCGGCTTCGTCTGGCGAGCTTGCAAGCCTGGATCAGACAGGGGGCGCAAGAGGGAAATGTGGTCACGCGCCTCGCAAGGGCTGGACAGACCCTCTATGATCCCTTTACCGGTCTTCCTATGCTGGTCGATCAGCGTAAGGGAGTGCTCTATAGTGTTGGGCAAGACGGCAAAGATCAAGAAGGCGATCCTCAGCGCGATGTGGCCGTCACGATTCCTAAAACTCAATCGGTTGGGCTTGAGAACAGCCGCTCCGTGTCTCCACCACGGTCCAAGTAATTCACCGATTCCCTTCCTGCTCTATATTCAAAGACTTCTGATTTCTTCACCCGCTCCGGTTGCTTGACACGGCTGACCGTTTTCCACAGAATCACAACGTACCATTTATGAGAATAGGCACCATGGCGTCCTCACCGTCTCCCTTTCCACATGTTTCCTCGGCAAAGAAAGGGGCCTCATTCCCATCCGCCATTCCAACGCCGATCGTCTCGAACGAAGAGTTTACTCCCTTCAGCCAGACGATAGACCAAGCCCGCGTTGAATCGCTTGCCATCACGCTTGTCGAGCAGACCGCCGCTCGACAAGGTCTCACGCGTCGAGATTTTCTCAGGACGACCGGTGGGATGGCCGCTGCGTTGCTGGCCATGAACCCAATCTTTGGAAAGTTTTTTCAGGTTGGAGAAATCGAACTGTTTGAAACGGCAGCCTTCGCCGAGCAACAAGGCGCGCCCTATTTCATCTTCGATGTACAGACGCATTACGTCGGCTCGCATTTCGACCCAACCGATGCGGAAAACAATCGAAAGGGCGCGGTGTCCAAACAGGGGCTGCTGTCGCTCAGACGATGGATACGGGAGTCAGGGCTCAATCCAAAGCTGGCGGGAGATCGAGGCACCATCGACGATCTTTCGTGGAAGAATTTTGTGAAAGAAGTGTTTCTCGACAGCGAGACCGCTATCGGCCTCATCAGCACACCGCCGGGGCCCTATCCGCAAGAAGCGGTCGTGCCGCCGAACGAGATGGCGCATATCCGTGACGAAATCAACCGTCTTGCACAGTCTCAACGCATGCTG
>Ga0105046_10020094_pt1 | contig 10113 bp, 6 predicted proteins | sample MAT03_FD_78385 | JGI IMG/M metagenome (GOLD analysis project Ga0105046, IMG submission 78385) | Freshwater microbial communities from Lake Fryxell liftoff mats and glacier meltwater in Antarctica - MAT-03 (megahit assembly) | ecosystem: Environmental > Aquatic > Freshwater > Ice > Liftoff... | reverse complement strand
CTCACTTTGTCAGCCGCCCCCATCATCTGTTTCGGCCAGCAACCCTGCGGGTTTTTCCCGCGACGGTTTCTCTACGCCAAAGTTGCGACAGCCCGAAAACTGCAGGCCGAGATCGGCGGCGAGATTGTTTTCTTCTACCACGACAGCGACCACGACCCGCGTGAAACCCAGACCACGCTGCGTCACCGCAAAACAAATGAACCGTATACGTTTAATTTCACCTGCCCCAGCAAAGTGCAGCGCAAGTTTTCCCCACTCTCCCTCAAGCGCATCGCCGCCGACTGGCAGACCAACACCGCGCGCCAACTCCCCAACTACGTCGATCCGCGCTGGGTCGCAGCCTTCAAGCAAACCACCGCCACCAACGTCGCCGACTTCTGCCTCGAGCTCTATCGCCGCATGGGCCTGCTCGAAGGCATCCGGGTCGTTCGCTCGGGCGATCTCATCGTTCGACGCACCGCGTGCGAGATCACCGATTGTTTCGTGGATGTGCCGTACGAAGGCGAGACCGTCCGCGCCCGCCTCATGGAGGGAGCCCTCCAACTCCACGAAGGCGGCAACGCCTACATCACTCTTCCCGCGACCAGTTTCACCAAGGAACAAGTCAGTCCCACCCGCGACAGCCGGTTGCACTGGATGCAATCCATCATCCACTGCACTCACTATATATCTGGCGCCGGTGAGCAGGCGTACTTGAACAAAGCCGACGCCCCGGAAATACTCTTCATCAACCGCGCCCCCATCGACCGCTCCGACGAAGCCTACACGGAACCCCCAACCCACCAAACCAGTTTGTAGTCTATTAAACTACATTCTCCTTTTCATCCCATTCCATGAAACACGCCGAATCATCCAGCCCCCTCATCGCTTTCGGCGCGCATCCGGACGACATCGAATTTGGCTGCGGCGGCATCATCGCCCGCGAAGCCCAGACCGGCCGGCCCATTCACTTCGTCGTCTGCTCACGCGGCGAGGCCGGCACCAACGGCACCCCCGCCGTGCGCACGAAGGAGGCCGAAAAAGCCGCGATGCTTCTCGGTGCCACGCTCGAATTCGTCGAGTTCGACGGCGACGCCCATCTGCAACTCAGCTCCGCCCACGCGCTCAAGCTCGCGGCCATTCTCCGGCGCGTACGTCCGACTCTGGTCCTCGCGCCCACCACCGCGCAAAACCAACATCCCGATCATTGGCGACTCGGCACGCTCGTGCGTGATGCCACCCGCCTCGCCCGTTACGGTGGCCTTGCGGAATTAAATACTCTCACGCCTCACGCAATTGGTGAATTATTTTTCTACGCCCTCGGCCCTGGCGCCGAACCCGCCGGAGCCCCACCCGTGCTAATCGATATTTCCTCGCCCGAAGTAGTCGCCACCTGGACCAAAGCGATGGAAGCGCACGCCTCGCAGATGAAGACGCGCAATTACGTCGAACTCCAACTCGCCCGCGCGCGCGTCCACGGTCTCAACGCCGGCGTCGCCCACGCCCAACCCCTCTGGCCCAACGATCCGCTCGTCTTCTCCTCGCTGGCACCGCTCACTCGCGCCGCCAGCAAATTTTGAAACACCTGATTATTATACCGCGAATGAACACGAATCCACCCGAACATTCTCGCCCGAATATTTGCTATTGGTGAGCGTCGGTTTCCACACCGACGCTGATCGCCGATATGGAAATCGGCGACCACCTTTTTTCCCTCGCAGTGTGAGGGCACCTCGTCTCCACCAAACAAAGTTAAATGATCTCCACTCGCCCGCTCCGCATCGGCATCACCTGCCACCCCTCCGTCGGCGGCAGCGGCATTCTCGCTTCCGAACTCGGCGAGGAACTGGCGATGCGCGGCCACGAAATCCATTTCATCAGCCACGCGGCGCCCTTCCGCATGCCGCGCGACCAACCACGGATTCATTTCCATCAGGTCAAGGTCAACGACTACGACCTCTTCAAATATCCCGACTACACGCTGCCGCTCTCGGTGAAGATGGCGGAGGTCAGCGTCGCGCATCAGCTCGATATTCTGCACGTCCACTACGCGGTGCCGCACGCGACCGCCGCCATGCTGGCGATGTCGATGCTGCCGGCTGAAAAACGTCCGCGCGTCATCGTCACCTTGCACGGCACCGATGTCATGTTGCTCGGTTGCGACGCCGGTTATGGCCCCGCCATCCGTCACGCGCTGGAAGCCGCCGACGGAGTGACCACCGTCTCGCAATTTCTCCAAGGTCAGGTCCGTACGCGCTTGGACTACTGCGGCAAGGTGAAAGTCATCCCCAACTTCTTCGCCCCGCAGAAACCCACCCGCACCCGCGAAGCCGTGCGCACCGAGCTCGGTCTCGTCCCCGGCGAAGCGATGCTCTTGCACGCTTCGAATCTTCGCCCGGTGAAACGCATCGATCTGCTCCTGCAAACGATCACACAGATTCAGCCGCGTAATTCCTTCAAACTCGTTGTGCTCGCTGGCGGCGACACCACCGAACTCACCGCCATCGCAGCTCAGCTCGGCATCGCTGATCGCATCGTCATTCGCGAAAAAATCACCGCCATCGAAGATTACCTCAACGCCGCCGATCTCGGTATATTCACCTCCGAGATGGAAAGTTTCTGCCTGAGTATTCTCGAAGCGATGACCTTCGGTTGCCCGAGCGCCGCCTTCGCCGTCGGCGGAATACCCGAAGTCATCGAGCACAATCGCAGCGGCCTGCTCATCCCCTTCGGCGACACCGCCGCCCTTGCCCGCGCCACCGAATCACTCATGGCCGATCCCGCCCGCCGCACCACTCTCGGCACCGCCGGCCAAGCCCGCGCCAAAGAATTATTCTCCGCCGAACGCATCGTTGGGCGTTACGAGGAATACTATCGCCGTCTTTGCGAGACAAAGGGATAGCTACGGCAACCGCCACCGGGCTTGCATTCAAGGCAAGGTGTGGCACGTTGACCGTCCTGTTCTTTGATCGCGTGCTCAGCATTTGGTCACTTGGTCCTTCCCGCTTTTAGTCTCTGAGTCTTTTCGACTCTTAGTCTCTTTTCACTTTGGGGGTGTTCCGGATTCGACCCTTGGTTAGAGTGCGCCGCTGCCTGTCGAGAGCCGAAGGTCTCTCGTTAATCCCCCTTCGAAACAAACAAACGGCAACAACGAAGAAATGCTAATGGCCGCCTAAGTGCGGTCACGTTTCCACCACGACTCCTGCTGGTGGATGGAAACGCCGACAGCAGGAATAGCGGTGACATCCGTCGTGCTGTCGCCGCCGTATCTTCCTCACGGCTGGCCGAAGAAGGAGCGCGCGTCCACGCGCCTTCCGAGGCGAGAACCAAACCGACGCTATATAGGTAGATGCGGTGCGCGAAGGCCAGGGGCACAGGGGTTCAACTCCCCTCACCTCCACCAATCCGCGATCAAAAAACAAAACCCGCCGTCGTTCCCACGATGGCGGGCTTTTTGTTTTAATTCTGGCCTCTACGCTTTTCAGGCTTTCCCCACGCTTCATCAGCCGGATTTTGAGAAGAAGATTCAAAACATATAATCATTCTCGTGGGGCAGCCCGCATCGTCGTGTGGCTAAAGCCAATTTCGATCGTCAATTTGGCCGTTCCTGAACGGCGTCCGTTGAAAGAGTGGTGCGCGCTGAAGCGCAAGGCGAAGTTGGCTGCAACTCGGGTTCCAAGCCTCCTTGAATCGCGCTAGCGCCCTTGGTGAGCATGCGCGAGCGCTTCAGCCAGCTCACGCGAGGCTTGCTGCAACCCATGCAAAATTGAATCCGCGATCGGCTGAGGAAACCCCTTGGGGAGTTTCTTGCAGACTGCGCTGATCACCGCTGGGGTCATCTCCGCCAACTCGACTAGGATTTCAGACATTCCCGGCAAGCCACAGCGCCGCGCGGTTTCCAGCCAGTGGCGAGCGCGGATGCTTCGCCATTCGTAATGTCTGTTCTTCCCGTGGACCGCCATGGCCATTTTGATCTTCTGGACGGCCAATTTGCCTTTGCCATGACCGAGCACGGGATAAGCGGACAGCACATCATAGCGCGGGGTCAGGCGGAACCGACCGCCGGCTTCCAAAAAGATGCTGAAATTTTTGGCGTGCCCGTCGATGGCGGCGAGGAGCCAGAATACAACCTGAGTGCGCATGAAGTCAGCTCGGTCGGCTGCCGCCTCGCTCGAACCCAGCAGCAAATCCATGATTCGTGTGATGCCCGGCCCGCCATCGTTCTCGTACTTGAGTGCGGGCGGCGTGCCGGTCGCCTGGCAAAAGTCCTCCTGCGGCAGGCGTAACCACCATTTGCCGCCGGCGGCCAGCTTGCGATCGAAGCGTTCGACCACGAGAGCCTTGAGGTCGCCAAATTGCCTGATCTCGCAGTTGGCGGCGGGAATCTTGAAGGCCCGGATGATGTGAGCGCAAAGCCACTCGTTTTCGACTGACGTTGAAAGGTCCAGCCCCTGCGGGCCGAGGCCCATGGGTAATTTGAAAATGTGCGTCGTCGGTGTGGTCCCGGTTGGACTATGCCATCTGTTTTCCTGCCACAGGAGTGCCGTTTTCTCCTGCGCTCCCGCCAGAGAGATCCGAAAATCTTCTCCTTCGTTCTGGCCCCACGTGCTCCCCAGCGAACCTGCCAGCAGCTTGGCCACGCCAGCGGTTGTCAGACGATGGCCGGTGATCCGTTTGACGTCCAACTTCTCGCCCTGCCGCATCAGTTGTATTGCTCCGACGCAATCGCGCCCGACTTCTTCAAGCAGGTCGAAGGCGTCCGCCGATGCTGTGCCAAACCGGCTTTGCATACGGGCCCGGATCGAGGCATTATCGGGCAGGAGGTTTTCGAAAAACTCCGCGACGCCTTTCTTGTACGGCTGCGCGGCGGGTCGCAACGGCATGGAAAGCGAGAGCGGCCGCGCTTCGGGTGCGGCGAGCCATGAATCCACGTAGGCAAACTCCTGACCGCCGCCGGCCGGTAGCCGCCAGTGCCCGACCAGTTGGCCGTTCATCCAGACCGCCAGCGAGCGGGTATGTGAGCGCCGGCCCATGGTTTACCAGTCCGACCTGGTGCGATTCTTCCGGCGGTCGCGCACCACCAGTTCAAGATCGAGGGCAGAGAGCAGCTTGAAGGCTCGGGCCAGGCTGGCCCGAGCAGGATCGGTCTCCAGCCCGGAAACGGCGTTCTGGGCCAAGCCAACCTTGGCGCCAGCGATGGCTTGCGTCAGGTTCCTTTCTCGGCGCACGCCCTGCAACACGGCGCCAAGCTGGTGGGGGTTTTGAAGGACGTATTCCATATCTGATATATGCGATAAATCCAGTTTATCTCATAAACAAGATAAATCCAGTTTATCTCCTTTATTGATATTTTTGCCTTAAGACCTCACTCCTGTTCCTATCGCAGCTTACGATGTCATTGAGCGGGTGAAGCAGTCGCTCGAAGAATTTAGCCCGAAGCGGTCCCGGCTTAGGTGTTACCGATTTTTCTCTGGTCGTGAAATTTGCCAAATTGGCGTGGTAAGGTTTTTTGGATTCTGGCCGGACTGGCTGACTGAAGTGAAAACCGGGGGTTTGGGTACCTCACAGCCGAGGGGGTTGGCCTCCCAACAATTCCCAACAGATTTTGGGCCAATTCTGACATGTTCAGTCCCCTCCAGTCGTCCCGCTCTCCTCTGAGGGAGGCATCCTGAGACGTGGCGTCGGAGGGTTCAACTCCCCTCACCTCCACCACTTCGCGCTCAAAAACAGGAACCCGCCGTCGTTCCCACGATGGCGGGCTTTTTTGTTTTAATTCCGCCCGCCCCTCTTTCATTTTTCAGGCCTCCCCATACTCCCCATAATTCATCAACCGGATCTGAAGAATGAGGTTCTGACGCCGGAAGGTTGCTGGATTCTCGAATCATGGAACGATCCCAGCGATGGCTCCGTCTCGACCGCCCGGGCGCGGGTAACGCCGGACGTCACCACGCAATGGCACCGCCTGCGCGGGGTGGATGAACGCTATGTGATCATGACCGGTACCGGCCTCATGCGCACGGGGACACTCATGCCGACTCGAGTCGGACCGGGTGACATTGTGCTGATCCCAGCGGGAGTGCCGCAGCAAATCAGCAACGTCGGGGAGTCCGATTTGATTTTTCACTGCATCTGCACGCCGCGCTTCACGCCCGGCTGTTATGAAGCGTTAGGGGAGACGCCTTGAGTGCGGCGCAGCGCTGTTCTGCCTGTTCCCTGAGTGAGGCAATCACTTGCAAAATTTTGATGCATCGCAGGGCTGGCTCCCCGCAGGCAGCAGGCGAGACGTTGGTTTCACAATCCTCTGCCATGCCGCAGCTGGACGGCAGGGTTCGAAGCGCCATGCTTCACCCATCGGCTCCAGAAATTGATTATTCAATGCTCAGCTCCCTATCCGAAAATCGCAGTCTAGCTTTCGCGCCACCGTCACCCACTCCAGTCGATCCCGTTCCCACGAACCGGTTGCGCGCCATTCAAAGGTCGGCAGCAGACAACGACCGGTTGTCTGCTGAGCAACCGGAGCCGCACCTCCAACAACTGATCAAACATTCGATGGATGATGAACTGCTGCTGCTTGACCAGCAGCGCACCGACCATACCCAGACTCAAGCGGCATTGATCAAAGAAAGGCAGAAGCAAATTTCCACGTACTCGATCACTCAGGCCCAGCTGCAACTCCTCGGCTTTCCACGAATCGTAGGTTACGGGTAAACCGCGCGTCAGTAATTTTTCCACCACTTTATCCGTACGTTTCATTTTAGGATATTTTGTATTTCGGGGAAATCACCTCCTGCTTTGGCCTCATCCCACTGGCGCTGAATTGCCTTGGTTGTGCATAACGCCTTTGCCTGCAGCTTACCCTTTACTGCTCAACCCCGCCCTTGACCGGAACTGATTTCGCGGGATGGTCCTCCATGGCTCAAAGCGCGTCCGGCTCAGATTCCGTTGCTCCTTCCTCAACCACGGGCGGCTGGCGCTTGGAACATTCCTATGCGCAACTGCCGGCGCTCTTCCACCTCATGGTGCCGCCCACCCCCGTCGTGTCCCCGCGACTGGTGCTTGTGAACCGGCCGCTGGCAACCTCGTTGGGGCTCGAGGCTGCGGCGCTCGGCGGCGATGAAGGCACGGCGATTTTTGCGGGCAACCGGCTGCCCCCCGGCGCAGTGCCGCTGGCCCAGGCGTACGCCGGCCACCAATACGGACACTTCACCACGCTCGGCGACGGCCGCGCAATCCTGCTCGGCGAACAAATCACGCCGCGCGGCGAGCGCTTCGACATCCAGCTCAAAGGATCGGGCCCCACGCCGTATTCGCGCCGAGGCGATGGCCGCGCCGCCCTCGGGCCGATGTTGCGCGAATATATTATCAGCGAGGCGATGCACGCGCTCGGTATCCCCACCACGCGCAGCCTCGCCGTCGCGACCACCGGCGAAACCGTTTACCGCGACACCGCGTTGCCCGCCGCCGTGCTCACCCGCGTGGCCGCTAGCCACATTCGCGTCGGCACTTTCGAGTGGGCCGCAGCCCGGGGCGACGCCACCATGATGCGTGCGCTGATCAACTACACGCTGCAGCGACACTATCCCGCACTCGTCCAAGCGGAGAATCCCGCAAGCGCCCTGCTCAACGCCGTGATCGATCAGCAAGCCGCCTTGCTCGCCCGCTGGATGCTGGTGGGTTTCGTCCACGGCGTGATGAACACCGACAACATGGCCGTCTCCGGTGAGACGATCGACTATGGCCCGTGCGCCTTCATGGAGGCGTACGATCCCGCGACGGTTTTCAGTTCGATCGACACCCGCGGGCGCTACGCCTACGGCAATCAGCCGGCCATTGCCCAATGGAATCTCACGCGGCTCGCCGAGACCTTGATTCCGCTGCTACATGCCGAAGAAGCCTCCGCCATCGAACTCGCCAAGTCCGCAATCGGGCGCTTCGCCCACCACTATCAACAGCACTGGCTCGCCGGCATGAGGCGAAAACTCGGCCTCTTCACCGAGGAAGCGGCCGACACCGCCCTGATTGAATCGCTCCTCACGTGGATGCAGCAGACGAAGGCGGATTTCACCAACACTTTCGCCGGACTGGTGCCCGCGTTGCCCGCCGATGACCCCCGGCGAGCGGACGAAATTTTTCTTCAATGGCACGCACGCTGGCTCGCCCGGCTCGCCCGGCAGCCGCAGTCACTCACCCAGTCGAATGAACTCCGAGGCGCGCAAAACCCTGCGGTCATTCCCCGCAATCATCACGTGGAGGCCGCGCTCGCCGCCGCCGAGCAAAACAATCTGCGCCCGCTGGAGCGGCTGCTCGACGTGCTCGCCACGCCTTTCGATCACACCCGCCCTACTTCAGATTATCACCAACCCGCCCCGGACAACGGCCGCGTTTATCAAACCTTCTGCGGCACGTAGCGAATCGGTGAACCGGCTGAACGATCAAAGTCCTCCTCTGAGCACGCAGCTGGCTTCGACCTGTAAACCTAAATTCGCGAAATAGACTGACCGCCCTGTTCCGGAGTAGGTAGCCAGCTTGTCGCGCTATTCTGCTGGCCAGCAGAACGAGGCAAGCTCGCAACCTACAGGCGGTCCCTTTCGTTCGGGATTTGGGATCACGCAGTTATTGGAAAATCAGTTAAGAGACTAGACAACTGAGTCGCTAATTTAACCGTAAACTTAAAAGGCACCCAACCGAAAGTTAAGGCCTGACCTGCCGATCCGTCGGCCACCGACTTGCTCATCCCTTCACCAAACCCTTGCCGAAAATTCCCGCTTTAAATCGCCCCAGCCCCACTGCCTTCTCCCACCCGCTAACGTGAGAGTAGGATTTTGATCGAAATCCCCTCCTTACTTTACCTATAAACGACACCTCTCCCACACCCGACACCTCTCCAACTCCCATGGCTAACTACGGTCACTTTGACGACTCCAACCGCGAATACGTTATCACGCGCCCAGACACTCCCTTGCCCTGGCTGAATTATTTCGGCCAGGACGAGTTCTTCGGCATGGCGACCCAAACCGCGGGCGGCTACACCTTCTGGAAAGACGCCAAGCTGCGTCGTCTCACGCGTTATCGCTATAACAACAACCCGATGGATAACGACGGCCGCTTCCTTTATGTGAAGCAGGGCAAATCGGTTTGGAATCCAGGCTGGAAACCCACGCGCACGAAACTCGACGCATTCGAGTGCCGTCACGGCCTCGGCTACTCCCGGATCACCGGAAAAAAGGACGGCATCGAAGTCGAGCAACTGATGTTCATCCCGCCCGGCGAGAATCTTGAGGTTTGGAAAATTTCCGTCCGCAACAAGACCAAGAAGCCCCAGAAACTCTCCCTCTTTTCCTACGTCGAGTTCTGCTTCTTCGAAGCGTTGAACGACATGACGAACTACCAGCGCACCTACTCGATCGGCGAAGTCGAAATCGAAGGCAGTGCGATCTACCACAAGACCGAGTACCGCGAGCGCCGCAATCACTACACGCTCTTCGGCTGCACGCGGAAAATCGATGGCTACGACACCTCGCGCGATGCCTTCGTCGGCGTCCATCACGGCTTGCATGATCCGAAAGCGGTCATGGCCGGCAAATGCACCAACAGCCGCGCGTTCGGCTGGAATCCCGTCGGCGCTCAGCAAATCAATCTCTCGCTGAAGCCCGGCCAGGAAGAAACCTTCGCCATCATCCTCGCCTACGTCGATCAGGGAGATCTACCGAAATTCGATTCGCCGATGGTCATGAACAAGACCAAGGGCAAAGAAATCCTCGCGAAATATTCCGACATGAAGGTGGTCGATGCCGCCTTCAACGCCGTCAAAGCGCGTTGGGAATCCCTCCTCTCGATCTACCAAGCGCCCAAAGTTCCGAACGAGCATCTGCAGCGCATGGTCAACACGTGGAATCAGGCCCAGTGTATGGCCACGTTCAACCTCTCGCGCTCTGCCTCCGGTTACGAGACCGGCATCGGTCGCGGCATGGGTTATCGCGATTCCAACCAAGATATCCTTGGCTTCGTTCACCTGCTGCCCGCCCGCGCCCGCCAGCGTATTCTCGACATCGCGTCGACGCAGCTCGCCGACGGCACTTGCTTCCACCAATACCAGCCGCTCACCAAGAAGGGCAACGCCGACATCGGCGGCGG
>Ga0105046_10020093_pt1 | contig 10113 bp, 7 predicted proteins | sample MAT03_FD_78385 | JGI IMG/M metagenome (GOLD analysis project Ga0105046, IMG submission 78385) | Freshwater microbial communities from Lake Fryxell liftoff mats and glacier meltwater in Antarctica - MAT-03 (megahit assembly) | ecosystem: Environmental > Aquatic > Freshwater > Ice > Liftoff... | reverse complement strand
TCGGTACGGGCTCCTCGGAAACGGCATCCGCATTCTACTCTGCTGAACAGGCCGGGTCGAATCGCTATCGTGAATCTATGCTTTCGCCGCACACTCCCGCGTTGATCCTGGCCCCGATGGAAGGGGTGACCGACGCGCCGATGCGGGCCTTGCAGGGGGAATCGGGATCGTTCACGTTCGGCGTTTCCGAGTTCCTGCGCGTCGCGCAGACGGTGCCGCCCAAGCACGTTTTCTTGAAGCACATCCCGGAATTGCCAACCGGTGCGCGGACGCTCTCCGGGATGCCGGTGCAAGTGCAACTGCTCGGCGGAAGCGCAGAGCGCATGGCTCTGGCCGCCGCGGTCGCCTGCGAACTCGGCGCCCGAGCCATCGATATTAATTTCGGTTGTCCGGCCAAGACGGTGAACCGCCACGATGGCGGTGCGACGCTGCTGAAGTACCCGAAGCGCATCCGCGAGATTGTGGCAGCGGTGCGGGCGGCGGTGCCCGCTGACATCCCCGTGTCAGCGAAGTTGCGGCTCGGGTGGGACACGCTCGATGCGATCTTGGAGAACGCGGACATGGCGGCGGAAGGGGGTGCGAGTTGGATCACCATCCACGGCCGGACGCGCGAAGCGGGGTACGCTCCGCCGATCCATTGGGAGCCCATCGGACGCGTGCGCGAACGGCTGATGATCCCGGTGGTCGCCAACGGCGACATCTGGACCATTGAAGACTTCCGCCGCTGCCGCGCTGCCACCGGTTGCCGGCACTTCATGCTGGGCCGGGGGGCATTGGCGAATCCGTTACTCGCGGGGCATGTGGCTGCGGAGCTAAGCCTGCCCAATGGCACCGATTGGAAAACGGACTGGCCGACGCTGCTGCGGAGACTCATCGGGACTTCGCAATCGTTCATCGATCCATCGACCGGACGCATCCTGCGTCGCCTCAAGCAATGGCTCAGCTTGGCGGCGCGATACGGAACCTTCGCGGAGTTCGACGACGTGAAGCGGGCGACGACCATCGAAGAATTGTTCGCCGTGCTCGATGCGGCTCAGCCGAGCCAGTCCGGGTGAGTGGCCGTGCTGTCGTGTTTGATGCCGGTTTTAAACTTCTCGAACGTCCCTTTTGCCGCAGCCTTCGCGGACTTGGCGAGGAGCGTTTTGATTTCGTCTTCTGTCAGCGGCTTGAAATCCTTGGCGAGCTTCAAAGCTTGGTCGAGGCGTTCCATCGTCTCCATGCCGGTGATGACGACGGACGTCGGCAGCGTCAGCGCGTATTGCAGGCACTCCAGCGCCGTGGCGGTTTTACTGTCCACGATGGTGCCGCTAGCGATCGCTTTCATCCCGAGCACGCCGATTTGCTCCTTGACCAACACGGGGAGTACGCCCCGTTCGAAACTGCGGAAATGGGCATCGAGGATGTTGAGGGGCATCTGCACCGCGTCGAACCGGAAGCCGTTTTCTTTGGCGACCTCGAGCGTCCGCAAATGCACGGCGGGATCTTTGTGGCCGGTGAACCCGATGAAGCGAATCTTCCCGGCTTTCTTCGCCGCTTCGACTGCCTCTTGCGCCCCGCCTTCGGCAAAGACGCGGTCGGCGTCTTCCATCCGGATCATCTCGTGGTGCTGGAGAAGATCGATGACATCGGTCCGCAAACGGAGCAAACACTGGTCGATTTGCTTCGAAGCCGCGGCTTTCGTGCGGCCGTCGATCTTCGTCATCAAGAAGGCTTTCTTGCGATAGCCGTTCTGCAGCGCCTTGCCCATCCGCAACTCGCTGAGGCCTTCGTGGTAATCCCAGCAGTTGTCCAAGAAGTTGATGCCGGAGTCGAGGGCCTTGTGCACGATCCGAATCGCTTCGCCTTCGTCTTTCGTCAACCCGAGGTGGTAGCCGCCGACGCCAAGGCACGATACCGATTCTCCCGTTTTGCCGAGCTTGCGGTAACGCATTCCATCTTTGACGATTTCATTCTCGGCGTCGCAGCGCAATCTCGCTTCGGGCATATTTGCCGGGACTTGACCGGCAATCGCCGTGGAGCCGACAACCGAAGTTATGGATTGAAGGAACGTGCGACGCTCCATGTTCGAATCTCCGGCTGAAGGAAGAGAAGTGACCAAGGATTGGAAGCGGCCTGCGCAGTTCAGATCAGGCGACCTGGCCGACCGCCTGCACCGGAGCCACGGCGGCGGGCTGACGGAGGTCGGCGGAAATGGCGGGCGCTGCGACAGCCGGTGGAATCGCGGCGTTGACGGGAACAGGTGCTACGGCGGCCGGGGCGACTTCGGCTTTCGCGGCGGCGCGGCCGATTTGTCCGAGGAAGAATCCGATCATCAAGAGGGCCAGGCCCGTGAAAAAGAAGCCCGCAAGCCAGAACCAGCTCGAGCCGGAACCGGACGCGGGGTCCGGGCGCATCACGAAGAAGTAATACGCGACCGTCCACACGTCGATCAGCGCACCGGCCGTGATGTAGACGATCGACATCCGTGCCGATTGCGTTTGATTGCTCCAGAGCATGATCGAATTCCATTGGGATAACGGTGGCAAACCGTCTGTCCCAATGCAATTCGAGTGCCAAAGTCGGCGGGCGGCGATCACTCCTTCTTGAGCGAGTGAAACACCAAGCCGGTGGGGATCTTCGGGTAGAAGTAGGTCGACTTCTGCGGCATCTTCTCCCGGCTGCCGGCGATGCTCTCGACGTGCTCCATCCCGCACGGCGGCACCAAACAGGCGAGTTGGCAAGTGCCGGACTTCACCGCGTCGGTCGCTTCCCGCAGCAGGTGGACATACTGACAGACCGGTGTCATTCCCATAAGCGGGCCGACGAGCCGGTCGAGCACGAGCTTGTGCAGGATGCTCACGGCGAGCGAACGCCAGTCCTCCGACTGTTCCGGCGCGGCGTCCGCCATGCTCGCGGCATCCTTCAACTTCACCGCCAGCCATTTCCCATCCGCTTGAGTTCCGAAACCGAGGACATCCTGCGAATCTTCCAATTGGAGGTGCTCCCAGCAGGCGGGGCCGTCGTCGAATTCGCCGACGACGTTGAAGTGATCTTGCAGCAGCATCGTCAAACCGGCCCGCGTCAGGGCCGTGCTGGCGCTCACCAAGCGGTGCGTCGGTTGAATGATGAGGCCGGGGTCGCCCATACTCACCAGCATCATCAGGCAGAAGTTCTGCGGGGCCTCGTCGTCGGCGACATCCCCAGCGGCCTTTTCTTCTTCCAAATACTTCAGCCCGGTTTCGTAGCGGTGGTGGCCGTCGGCGATGAAGACCGGCTTCGGCCCGAGCAGCCCGATGAGCTGCGACACCGTGTGCGTATCGGTGATGACCCAGAGTTTGTTGATGACGCCCAAGTGGTCGTGCGCTTCGGTCGGCGGGGCGTTGCGGATGATCGCTTCGATCTTCGCGAACACCTCGTTGGAGTCGTCCGGGTAAAGCCCGAAGATCGGCGAGATGTTGAATGCCGTGGCTTGGTACAGTTTCAACCGGTCGGCCTTCGGGCCGCTGAAGGTCTGCTCGTGCGGAAAGATGTTGCCGGTGCCGAAAGGTTCGAGGCGGACGCGGGCCAAGAATCCGCGGCGCGTGAAGCTCTGCCCTTCGACTTCGAACGTCTGTTCGAGGACGTACAGGCTCCGCGCCGTGTCTTGGCGGAGCACGTTCGCCCCGATCCATTCCTTCAGCGCCCGCCCGGCGCGGACGTATTTGTTGTCGATATCGTCGTCGCCCGGCTGCTCCTGCGTCAGTTCCACGCGCACGGCGTTGTACGGGCTGGAATCGTAGAGGTGCTGCTGCAGCGCTTTGTCGATGACATCGTACGGGGGGCAAATCACATCCGAGAGTGCCCCCACTTGACCGAGGTCGTACCGGAAACCGCGAAACGCGCGAATATCTGCCATGGAACCCACCGGGAAGGAAACGAATACCCAAATAACTTACGCCCTCCGGCTTTCCCGGCATTCTCATTTGCACCGGCGGCGCGGTTCGTAGATCATGAGCGGGTGGGATCGACCCCACCTTTCCCCTCCGGAGGATTCACGATGCGTAGGACGATGGCGGCGGTGGCCGCGGCCCTGTTGGGCACCGCGGCGATGGCCGACGGAGCCGAGTTGAAAAAAGGCACGCCCGAAGTGAAGTCGATTTCGGCCTTGGCCTTCAGCCCGGAAGGGATCCTCTTCATCGGCGACGCCCAGTCGGCGAGCCTGTTCGCCGTGGACACCGGCGACACCAAAGCGAGCGGTAAGGAAGATGTCAAAGTCGAAAAAATCGATTCGACCATCGCCGATAAACTCGGCACAACCGCCGCGAACATCGCGATCAACGACGTGAAAGTGAACCCGGCTTCGGGCAACGTCTACCTCGCCGTGACCCGCAAAGGCGCCGGCGGCGGATCGCTGATCATGAAGCTCGACCGCGCCGGCAAACTCGCCGAATTCGCGCTCAAAGACGTGCCTTTTGCGTCGGTCAAGATCGCGGGCTTGTCGGACAAAAACAAAACCGACGCCATCACGAGCCTCGCTTACGTCGAAGGCAAAGTCATCGTCGCCGGGCTGTCGAACGAAGAGTTCTCCAGCTCGCTGCGGACGATCGCTTACCCGTTCACCGAAGGGGTCAAGCCGACGAGCATCGAGATGTTCCACGCCGCCCACAACAAGACCGAAACGAACTCGCCGATCCGCACGTTCGTGCCGTACAAGATCAGCGGGGCCGACTATTTGCTCGCCGCGTACACCTGCACGCCGCTGGTGAAGGTGGCCGTGGCCGACTTGAAACCGGGCATGAAGTTGAAAGTGACGACCATCGGCGAACTCGGCAACCAGAACCGCCCGCTCGACATGATCGTCTACACGAAGGACAAGAAAGACTACGTGCTGATGGCCAACACGAAGCGCGGCATCATGAAAATCCCCGCCGACGCCTTCGAAAAAGCCGAAGGCATCACCGATGCGGTCAAGGGCGGTGGCACCGCCGGCGTGAAGTTCGAAACCATCAAGGAACTCGTCGGCGTCATGCAACTCGACCGCCTCGACACCGAGCGTGCCATCGTGCTGATGCTAGCCGAAGACAAGAGCTACACGCTGAAGTCGATCCCTCTGCCTTAAGGGATGAGAGATTTCCGTCTGTCCTCTATTGTCTGAAATCTGTCATCTGTCTTGTCACACGCATACGTGAGTGTGACAAGACAGATGACAGACATCAGAGGATAGATCTCATAGTGGCGCAGCTGCACATCGCTCCGGTCGTTCGGATTCGAACGCCCGGCACTTTTTCATTTTTGCTCCACATAGCCCGTTGGATTGAATCCGATCCGGACGCATCCCGATGACTGCGATACGGATCACCGGCGGAGCCACGCGGCCATGAACACCTTCGCCTGTCTCTTTCTCGCCGTGTCTCTCTCGGCCGATCCCACACCCTTCGGCCAGTTGGGCCGGCCCGATTCGAGTTTGCACTTCACCGCCCAAGCTCCGTTCGCGGCGTACTCACCCGCACCCGGCGACATCGTGTTGTCCACGACCGATAACCCGAAGATGAGCGTCCTCTACCGGCTCTCACTCGTGGGGTTGCCCACGCACGTCGGGATGGTTGTGCGGATGCCCGATGGCAAACTCGGCGTCTTCGAAGCCGGCGGCGGCGGCGAATTCCGCACGCGGACGACGCCCCTCGAAGCTCGCTTCACCCGCGGCGGCGATAAAGCCGTCTGGATCCGCAAACCGACGACACCGTTGACGGCGGAACAAGAAAGCCGGTTGAACGAATTCGCGGCCCTGAGCGAGAATAAGGGCTACAGCAAACGCCGGGCGCTCGAATTGATACCGCTGTTCCCGCACGACACGCGCGGCCCGATCCGCACCTTCTTCAGCGGCCAGCCGAAGGGCATCCGCGACGATTCCGTTTGCAGCGAGTTGATCGTCGAAGCCTTGGTCTACGCCGGATTGATCCCCTTCGACACGGCCCGTCCCTCGGCGACATCGCCGCGCGATCTGCTGCTCGACCGCTCGACGAACCTCTACATCCGCCGGCATCCGCCGTTGGCCTGCGGCTGGATCGCCCCGGCATTGTGGGTGCCCGATGTGTCACCCTGCTGCTGCATGAAGCCGGAACCCAAACGCGGCCTGTTGCGGTTCGTGCGCTGAACGCGGATACTACCACTCTCCGATCCGAGGGTGGTTCCATGCGATTCCTGCTGCTGTTCGCACTTCTTTTCCCGCCGGCATTCGCCATCGGGGCAGAACCGAAACCGTTCGACCCAGCGAACCTCACGGCGTGGTGCATCGTCCCGTTCGACGGCAAGAAGCGCGGCCCCGAGGAACGCGTGGCCATGCTCAAACGCCTCGGCTTCACCCGCTACGCCTACGATTGGCGCGCCGAGCACCTGCCGACGTTCGACAAAGAGATCGAACTGCTGAAGCAGGAAAAGATCGCCCTGCAAGGCGTGTGGTTCCCCGCCGGTGTCGGCAAAGACGGCCAATTGATCCTCGACCTGCTGAAGAAGCACAAGATTGAAACCGAGCTTTGGGTGATGCTGCCGCAGCCCGATGCGAAGCTATCGCCAGGCGACAAAGTCAAAACCACGGCGGCATTTCTGGCCGCGCTCGCGAAGAAGGTCGCGCCGCAAGGTTGCAAGATCGGCGTCTACAACCACGGCGGCTGGGCCGGGGAACCGGAGAACATGGTCGCGGTGGTGAAAGCCTGCGACCAAAAGAACGTCGGCATCGTCTACAACCTCCACCACGGCCACGACCACTTGGCGAAGTTCGACGAGTGCTTGAAGTTGATGAAGCCGCATTTGTACTCGATCTCCCTGAACGGCATGGAGAAAGACGGGGACAAGAAGGGGAAGAAGCTACTGGTCATCTCCGATGGGCCTGAGGATCGCACGGTGTTGAAGTCGATCATCGCGAGCGGGTATTCGGGGCCGTTCAACATTTTGGGCCACACCGATGACGATGTGGAAGAGCGATTGACGGATAATTTGAATGGATTGAGAAACGAGCTGGAGTCACTCCAAGAGACTGGTCGCACGTGCTTGGGATTTCTGACTCCGAGTGGCAACGCTTTGCAAATGCGAGTCACCGCGGCGTCATTTATCATTTCGAATCTCTCGCAAGTCGAAGTGAAAAAGCTTGCGGAGCTACCCATTCAGCGTTTGAACGATGCCATTGAAATCCGTATTGATCGGGATGGTTCTGAACGCATCATGGGTACATTCGAGTTGAATGGTACTCAAATCATTTTCACACCGCGATTCCCCCCGACACCCGGCATCGGCTATCGAATCTCCTTCCTGTCGAGTCAGGGAATTGTCAAAAGCAAACTCACCCTCCGCAAAGTCCCGCCCGCGAAGCCGACGGAGATCGAACAGCTCTTCCCCACGGCCGACGTGCTCCCCGAGAACACGCTGCGGCTGTACATCCAATTCACCGCGCCGATGACGCGTGGGAATGTCTACAAGCACCTGCGACTGCTCGATGACAAGGACAAAGCCGTGTATCTGCCGTTCCTCGAACTCGACGAAGAACTCTGGAGCACCGACGGCAAACGGCTGACGGTCTTCTTCGATCCGGGCCGCGTGAAGCGCGGCTTGAAACCGCGGGAGGAAGACGGCCCGATCCTCCAAGAAGGCAAGTCGTACACGCTCGTCATCGACAAAGCCTGGGAAGACGAAACCGGCTTCCCGCTCCGGGAAGCGCTGAAGAAAACCTTCAAGGTGACCAAGCCGGACGATGCCGCCATCGACCCGAAACTCTGGAAATTGAGCAGCCCGGCCGACGCCAAAGGCCCGTTGAAGGTGGCCTTCGAGAAACCGCTCGACCGCGCTTTGGCCGAGCGCATGCTCAGCGTCCGCGGCCCCGATGACAAGCCGGTGTCAGTGGTCGTCACCGTGAACGCGACTCAGACGGGAGTCGAGATTCGGCCGGCTTCCCAACTCTGGGTACCCGGCAAATATCAGCTCGTCATCGACAAGCGGTTGGAGGACGTCTGCGGCAATCGCGTCGGCCGGCCCTTCGAGATCGACGTGATTCGCCCGCAGCCCGAGACCGCCGACGAGAAGTTCGTCGAACGGACCTTCACGGTGAAGTGACACGCGGGCTTCGTAAATCAGCGCATCGGGTTCCTTCGAGCGCCGCTTCACCAAGTGCAACAGCGGCCGTTCGACCCAACGGTGCACGAGCATCCCGCCGCCCCAAGTGGCCAGCAGCATGAACGCGAGCCACGCCAAATGCGGGGTCGTATGGTGCGGCCAATCGAGCAGGTTGAAGTGCAACGCCATCAGAATCGGGCCGTGCCAAAGGTAGATGGAGTACGAAGCGTCCCCGGTGGATTGCAGCCACCGCGGCAGTTTCAACGTCCCCTCGCGCTCGGCGGCGATGCAGCCATAGACGATGAACGCCGAGGCGATGCCGAACGTGACGAGCCGTTCGAACATCAGCGAACAGAGACCGTACGGTTGACCCGGCACCGCGAACTCGACGCCCCAGTAGATTCCCCAGATCACGCCGGCGAGAATCATCGACCGACCGAAGCGCGGGCGGAATCGCTTCAAGATCGCAGCGATCGCGCACCCCGAGAGGAATTCCAAAATCAGCGGGCTGAGCAGCACTTCGGCGAATGTCGCCGAGTGAAATGGCGTCGCCGACGTCCAGTTGTACTCCGTGGCAATCACGATGGCCCAAGCCACGAGTGCGAACGGTGCGACGCGCCGAGGGAGTACGAACAACAGCGCGAACGCGGCGTAGAAGACGATTTCGTACACGAGCGTCCACGCGGTGCCGACGTAAGTATTGTGGGATGCGTCCGGTGTCAGGGTCAGCCACGGCAGCCACTGCGGATCCTCGTGGAAACTGAGCGCCGCCCCAACCAATGGCACCGCGAACAACATGGTCAGCCAGAACAGCGGATAAACGCGCCAGAACCGGCGGAAAAGGTAGCCGGGGATCGCACGCGGCCGGCCGAGCGAGTCGGCTTGCGTGTGCGTGATAATGAAGCCGGAAATCACGAAGAAGAGATCGACGCCGGCGAAGCCGAACCAGCGGAAGGGCCGGAGGAATTCGCGGGCGATGCCGAAATGGCTCTCGCAGGCGCCGAGGTGAATCCCCAACACCAGCAGGCAGGCGATGCCCCGGAGGCCTTGCAAATTGTAAAGTTTCGCGGTCATTGCCCCCGAGATACCCCAATTGGGGCTCGCGCAGCAAGGCGAACTTGGCCTCTTGTTAACCCGGCGTCGGAATCACGGGATCGGCTCGGCGACCGAACCGGACAATCAACCGTCGATGGCCAAGCGATCGCCGAAGGCCCGGAGCAATTCCTGTTTGCCGAGTTCGGTGAAATGGTTCCAAGGCACTTCCAACTTCGCCAGAGTCGATGCCAGCCGCGAACCGGCGAGATCGCCCGCGCCCGTATCGGTGAGCGCGCACGCCTTCAACCGCAGGTGCTGCAGGCCGCGCAAGAATGGCGAGCGGACAACCTCGAAGGCGACGCGGTCGCCGAGTTTGCGATCCGACAGATCGAGCGTCGCCAAGTTCGCCAAATGCGGGGAGTGCATCAGTTCGGCCAATTCGTCGAGGGTCGTCAGCGTCACGCGGAGTTCGCGCACCGGGGTGCGGGTGAAGAGTTTCTCGGCTTTCCACAGAAACTGGCCCGCGGGCATCCAGACGACTTCGACGAAACCCCGGCGGAACAAACCGTGGCTGCGCGGGCTGAAAAGCGGTTCCCCGCGCTGCCGGAGCGGATCGAGCCACGCTTCGCCGAACTTCGATTGGAGAGTCCGTTCGCGCGTGCGCAGCGATAGCATTTGTTCGGGTGGAATGCTCCGAGCCGGTCGGTCTTCGAGTCGGGTCAGTTCGCATTGGACGCGGATGAACTCGGCCCGGGCGACGGCCACGGGCTCGCCGGATTCGTCGAGCCAATCGGCGTAGACGAGCCGGGGGAGATCATCCGCCGGATGAGCGAGGATCGCTTGCATGAGCGCGTCGGCATCGGTCATGCCGATATTGTAGTGGTCGTCCCGTTCAATTGGGATTCTTGTATGCCGGCGCAAGGATTGCAAAAGGGGGGCGGAGCGAACACTCGCAATCTTCTCCGATGGTTCGGGAGCGAAATCGCCCCTGACAACAGACCGTTCAGCGCTTAGCCT
>Ga0105046_10020091_pt1 | contig 10114 bp, 6 predicted proteins | sample MAT03_FD_78385 | JGI IMG/M metagenome (GOLD analysis project Ga0105046, IMG submission 78385) | Freshwater microbial communities from Lake Fryxell liftoff mats and glacier meltwater in Antarctica - MAT-03 (megahit assembly) | ecosystem: Environmental > Aquatic > Freshwater > Ice > Liftoff... | reverse complement strand
GCCGGCGCCGGGACCGGCTACGTGCGCAACGCCAACCCGCGCATCGGCGGCGGTGCGCGTTCAACCCTGGACGACTACGGCCGCGTGCTGGACATGCTGCTGGCCGGCGGCCTGCACCAGGGCCAGTCCTTCCTGCGCGCCGACACGCTGGCGACGATGGCGCTCGACCGCACGGTGGGCCTGGTGATCGCCTCCACGCCGGTGCCCGGCTTCGGCTTCGGCTACGGCATCGGCCAGTGGGTCGAGGCGCGCGACGCCCGCGGCGCCACGTATCGAGTGTCCAGCCCCGGCGCGTTCGGCTTCACGCCCTGGGTGGACTGGCGCAGCGGCAGCAGCGGCGTGATCCTGGTGGCGGGCAACGGCGGCCTGATGCGCGACGATCTGACGGCGCTGGTAGGGCTGTGCCTGCGCCAGCTCGACTTCGTGCGCTACACGAACGCCACGGCCAAGCCGCCCCTGCCGGCGACAGTGCCTTCGCGCACGCAACCATTGCGGCCTGCGAAGGCAATGCGTCCCGCGCGGCCAGCGCTCGACGGCGAGCGCCGCGCTCTCTAGCCTAGCGGGGTGACCCCCGTCCCCACGCGCCCCGACTTCCCGATTGCCGAACTGTTGCCGAAGCTGCTGGCCAGCCTCGAAGCCCATCCGCGCCTGGTGCTCGAGGCGCCGCCCGGCGCCGGCAAGACCACCCAGGTGCCGCTGGCCCTGCTGTCGGCGCCGTGGCGCGGCGACGGCCGCATCCTGATGCTCGAGCCGCGGCGCGTGGCCGCGCGCGCCGCCGCCGGCTTCATGGCGTCGCAGTTGGGCGAAGCGCCCGGCGACACGGTTGGCTACCGCATCCGCTTCGAGGCGAAGGTTTCGGCGCGCACCCGCGTGGAGGTCGTGACCGAAGGGATCCTCACCCGCATGATCCAGGACGACCCGACGCTGGAGGGCGTGGCGGCGATCGTGTTCGACGAGTTCCACGAGCGCCACCTGGCCGGCGACCTGGGCCTGGCGCTGGCGCTGGACGTGCAGTCGCAGCTGCGCGAGGACCTGCGGCTGGTGGTGATGTCGGCCACGCTGGACGGCGAGAAACTGGCGCACTTCCTCGCTGCGCCCCGGCTCACCAGCGCCGGCCGCAGTTTCCCGGTGACGGTGGCGCACTTCCCGGCGCGGCGCGACGAACCGCTGCCCGCGCAGCTGCGGCGCTGCGTGGACGAGGCGCTGGCGCGGCATCCGGGCGACCTGCTGGTGTTCCTGCCGGGCCAGCGCGAGATCGGCGACGCGATCAAAGCGCTGGCGCATCTTTCCGACGCCGCCGATGCCGGCGCGCCTGGACGCGTGGTATCGGCCAACGCAGTGCAGCTGCTGCCCCTGCACGGCGAGCTCAGCGTGGAGGCGCAGTCGGCCGCGCTGTCGCCCGATCCGCAGGGCCGGCGCCGCATCGTTCTGGCCACCAACGTCGCGGAGAGTTCGGTGACGCTGCCCGGCGTGCGCGTGGTGATCGATGCGGGCCAGGCGCGCGAGCCGCGCTATGACCCGAACTCGGGTTTCTCGCGGCTCGAGGTCGTCGCCATCTCGCAGGCTTCGGCCGACCAGCGCGCGGGTCGCGCCGGCCGCGTGGCCGAGGGCTGGGCGTACCGGCTGTGGCCGGCCTCGCAGCGGCTGGAGCCGATGCGCACGCCGGAAATCGCCCAGGTTGAACTGGCCGGCCTGGCGCTGGAGCTCGCTGCATGGGGTGAGTCCTCCCTGCGATTCGTGGATGCCCCGCCCGCGGGTGCGCTGGGCGCGGCGCGCGAACTGCTGCTGCGCCTGGGCGCGCTGGACGCCGACGGCCGCATCACCGCCTTCGGCCGCGGGCTGCTGGCGCTGGGCACGCACCCGCGGCTGGCGGCCATGCTCAAGGCGCCGCGGGACCCGTCCGAGCGCGCGCTGGCCTGCGACCTGGCCGCGCTGGTGGAAGCGCGCGACCCGCTGCGCGGCCGCCGCGACGACATCGCCAGCCGCTGGCAGGCGCTCGCCGCCTTTCGTGGTGCCGGACGCCCCCGTGGCGCGGAGGACAGGCTGTCGGGAAGCGACCGCCACGGCCGCCTGCCGCCCGATGCCAACCGCGGCGCACTGGCCGCCATCGACGCGGCCAGCAACCAGTGGCGCCGGCGGCTGCGCTGCGACGCGCGGCCGCCGCGCGACGCGCCGGCGCACCTGCTGGGCGACCTGCTGGCGCACGCCTTCCCCGAACGCATCGCCCGCCAGCATCCCACCGAGCCGCGCCGCTACCAGCTGGCCAACGGCCGCATGGCGCGCATCTTCGACGACAGCGCGCTGTTCGGCGAACCCTGGATCGTCGCCAGCGAGCTGCGCTTCGAGGCCAAGGACTCGCTGGTGATGCGCGCCGCGCCGGTGGACGAGGCGCGGCTGCAGCGGGATTTCCCGCAGCGCTTCTTCGAAGGCGACATCGTGCGCTGGGACCCGGCGGCGCGCGCCCTGGTGGCCCGGCGCGAGCGCCGTTTCGACAAGATCACCCTGGAAAGCAAACCCGCCGGCCGCCCCGACGCCAAGCTGGCGGCGCAGGCTCTCACCGACGCCGTCGGCGAACTGGGCCTGGACGCACTGCCTTGGACCGACGGCCTGCGCCAGTGGCTCGAGCGCGTGCGCTGCCTGCGCGACTGGCTGCCCGAGCTGGAGCTGCCCGACCTGTCCGACGAGGCGCTGCTGGCCGCGCGCGACGCTTGGCTCAAGCCGGCGTTCACCGGTAAGACCCGGCTCGATGCCCTCGACGAGGAAGCGCTGGGCGAAGCGCTCAAGTCCGGCTTGGACTGGCCGCTGCGGCAGCGCCTGGACGCCTTGGCGCCGCGCCGCATCGCGGTGCCGTCGGGCATGGAGCGCGGCATCGAATACGCGCACGGCGCCGCCCCGGTGCTGGCGGTGAAGCTGCAGGAGCTGTTCGGCCTGGCCGACACCCCCCGCATCGCCGACGGCCGGGTGGCGCTGACCCTGCACCTGCTGTCGCCGGGCGGAAAGCCGCTGCAGGTGACCCAGGACCTGCGCAGCTTCTGGCAAAACACCTACCCCGAAGTGCGCCGGGAAATGAAAGGCCGCTACCCGCGCCACCCCTGGCCGGACGATCCGTGGACGGCCACCGCCACCCACCGGGCCAAGCCGCGCGGCACCTGAGGCCGGCGCGCGTAGCGTGCTGCGTTCATGTCTTTGGAGTTAGTCTGTTCAGGCAATACCGCGTCAGGCCTGTTCCCATCCCTCCGGAGTCCATCATGAGCAAGACGAGCAAGATCGTATCGACCGCGCTGGCCACGTTGAACGACGGCAGTGCGATGGCCAAGAAGGCCTGGAAGAATTCCGACCTCGCCGGCAAGGCCAGCGCCCTGGTCGGCGCCGGTGCCGGCCTGGCCGCGATGAAGAAGGGCGGAGCGGCCGCCGTCAAGACCGTGCGCAAGCACCCGGTCGGCGCCGCCGTCACCGCCGCCGCCATCGCCGCCGTGGGCGCCGCGGTGTACGCCGTGAGCAAGCGCAACAAGGCCGCCGCCGCCAAGCCGGCCGCCAAGAAGTCCGCTTCCAGGCAGGTCGTCGCGAAGAAAGCCACCGCCAAGCCCGCCGCCAAGAAAGCCCCGGCCAAGAAAGCGGCCGCCAAGAAAGCCCCCGCCAAGAAAGCCTAACGCTGCAACCAGAACGGGGTCAGGTTCACTTCTTTCGCTAACCGCAGCGGTCGAAGAAGTGAACCTGACCCCGTTCTGGGTTTTGGGTCAGGGCGCGGCTTCGGTGGTGATCCAGGCGTCCATGCGCTGTTCGGGCACCGACAGCGGCAGCGCGCCGTCGGACAGCAGCGCGTCGTGGAAAGCGCGCAGGTCGAAGCGGTTGCCCAGGCGCTTTTCGGCGCGCGCACGCAGTTCGCTGATCTTGAGCTGGCCGATCTTGTAGGCCAGCGCCTGGCCGGGCGTGCTGATGTAGCGGTCGATTTCGTTGGCGATGTCGAGTTCGGCCTTGGGCGCGTTGGCCGCGAAGTAATCGATCGCCTGCTGCCGCGACCAGCCCTTCGAATGCAGGCCGGTGTCCACCACCAGCCGCACCGCGCGCCACATGTCGTAGGCCTGCTGGCCCATGCGGTCGTAGGGGTCGTCGTACAGGCCCATGTCGTAGCCCAGGCGCTCGGCGTACAGGCCCCAGCCCTCGATGAAGGCGGTGAAGCCGCCCTGCTTGCGGAACATCGGCTGGTCGGGCATTTCCTGCGCCAGCGAAATCTGCAGGTGGTGGCCGGGCATCGCTTCATGCAGCGACAGCGGCATCATTTCCCAGCGCGGCCGCGACTCGGGCTTGTACAGATTCACGTAGTAGTAGCCGGCGCGCAGGCCGTCCGCGGACGGGCGCTGGTAGTAGGCCGTGGTGACGTCGGGCGCGATGGCGGCCGGGATCGGGATGATGCCGTAGGGCGTGCGCGGCAGCGTTGCGAACACCTTCACCAGCTCGGGATCGATGCGGCGGCTCATCGCGCGGTAGTCCGCCAGCAGCGCCTCGGGCGTGGCGTGGAAGAACTTCGGGTCGGTGCGCAGGTGGGTGAAGAAGGCCGGCAGGTCGCCGTCGAAGCCGACTTCGGCCCTGATTTTTTCCATCTCGCCGCGGATGCGCGCCACTTCCCCCAGGCCGATCTGGTGGATCTGCGTGGCGGTGAGGTCGGTGGTGGTGTAGCTGCGCGCCAAGTGGTCGTAGTAGGCCTTGCCGTCGGGCAGGTCGCCGGTGGCCACGGAGTCGGGCGCCGCGGGCAGATAGGTCTGGTTGAAGAACGTTTCGAAGCGGGCGATGGCGGGCAGCACCCCATCCTCCACCGCCGCCTTGGCCTGGGCGCGCAGCTGGGCCTGTTCGGCCGCGGGCACGCGGTCGGTCATGGCGAGGAACGGGGCGTAGAAGCTGCTCGTTTCGGCGCCGGCCGCGCGCTGCGCGGCGATCTGCGCCGGCACGCGCTGCATCACGGCCTTGGGCGAAACCCAGCCGGCGGCGATGCCTTCGCGCATCAGGGCGATGGTCTGGTCGACGAAGCCGCCGTAGGCGCGCAGGCGCGCGATCCAGTTGACGTAATCCTGGGCGCTTTCAAAGCGCAGGGCCGGCGCCATCTGCACGGCCAGCAGGTGCGGCCCGCCGCGCTGGTCCACCGGCATCAGGTGGCCGGGGAACGCGAAGCCGGCGACGTCGGTTTCCAGCTGGCGGCGGTAGATGTCGTGGTTGAGCTGGTCGGCGGGCGACAGGCCGTCGCGCGCGATGGCGAGCAGCGCGGCCAGCGACGCGCGGGTGGCTTCCTGCTGCCTGTTGATGGCGGCGCTGGAAACATCCGGAAGCCGCGCGTTGTAGCGCGTGTCGCCCAGGTAGGTGGCCATCAGCGGGTTGTCGGCCAAGCTGCGCTGCCAGTCGGCTTCAAACAGCGCATGCAGCGCCCCCGCCTCGGCGGACACCGGCGCCTGCGGCGCTTGCATCGGCGCGCCGAGCGCCATCGCCGGCAGGGCCAGCGCCACGCCCAACGCCATCACCAACATCGCTCGACGCATGATTGTCTTTCTCCCGAATCCGGCCGCCCCGAAAACTGGGGCGCGAAAGCCGGCGCCACCAGTACCAGGCCCCAGACTACTTCTTCGAGGCCCTGTTCCGGGCCCTGCGTTTCAAGACGAACTGAACCTGACCCCGTTCTTTCCCGGAACGCCGGGTGTCCGGTACGTTATTGGGTGAGTTCGCGCCACTGGCCCGGCGGCAGGCCTTCCAGGCGGTGCGGGCCCACCGCGATGCGCAGCAGGCGCAGGCACGGCAGCTCCACGGCGGCGACCATGCGCCGCACCTGGCGGTTGCGGCCTTCGGTGATGGTGAGCTCCAGCCAGCTGTCGGGCACCGTCTTGCGTTGGCGCACCGGCGGATCGCGCGGCCACAGCCAGTCGGGTGCGCCGATCAGCACCTGCGCCTTGGCCGGGCGGGTGAGCCCGTCGGCCAGCGTTACGCCGGCGCGCAGCTGGGCCAGGTGCGCGTCGCCCGCCTGGCCTTCCACCTGCACCAGGTAGGTCTTGGGCCAGTGGAACTTGGGCGAGCTGATGCGCGCGATCAACGGGCCGTCGTCGGCCAGCAGCAGCAGGCCTTCGGAATCCTGGTCCAGCCGGCCAGCGGCATAGACGTCGGGCGGCAGCGTGAAGCCGGCCAGCGTCGGGCGGGGCGGCTCGGTCTTGTCGGTGAACTGGCAGAGGACGCCGTAGGGTTTGTTGAAGGCAATCAGCATCTGGCCAGTGTAGCGCCGTGGGACACTGCGCGCCTGACCGACGACGTGAAATGCCCGGAAAACCATGACCCCCACCCATCCCCTGCGCCGGCTGGCCGGCTTCGCCCGCCCCCAGCGCCGCAACGCCGTGCTGGCGACCGTCTATTCGGTGCTCAACAAGTTCTTCGACGTCCTGCCCGAGCTGCTGATCGGCGTGGCGGTGGACGTGGTGGTGAACCAGCAGGATTCGTTCATGTCCCGCTTCGGCCTGCCCAATCCGCTGCACCAGCTGTATGCGCTGGTGGCGTTGACCATCGTGGTGTGGGTGGCCGAGTCGGCGTTCGAGTACCTGTATGCGCTCAAGTGGCGTGGGCTGGCCCAGGACCTGCAGCATTCGCTGCGCCAGGCCGCGTACGGCCACGTGCAGAAGCTGCCGCCGGCGACCATCGAACGCGAGCGCAGCGGCCGGCTGATGGCGCTGATGAACGAGGACGTGAACCAGATCGAGCGCTTCCTCAACACCGGTGCCAACGACCTGATCCAGGTGGTGGTGTCGTCGCTGATGGTGGGCGCGGTGTTCTTCGTGCTCACCGCCGACCTGGCGGCGCTGGCGATGATGCCGATCCCGCTGATCCTGATCGGCGCGTTCTGGTTCCAGAAGCGGCTGGCGCCGCGCTATGCCGCGGCGCGTGAAGCGGCGGCCACCGTTTCGTCGCGGCTGTCGAACAACCTGGCCGGCATGGCCACCATCCAGGCCTACACCGCCGAGGACTTCGAAGCCGCGCACCTGCGCGAGGCCTCCGACGGTTTCCGCGCGCGCAACGCCGAAGCCATCCGCTTCTCGGCCGCCATCACGCCAGTGATCCGCATGGCGATCCTGGCCGGCTTCGTGGCGACGCTGCTGTACGGCGGCATCCTGACCCTGCGCGGCGAGCTGGGCGTGGGCAGCTACTCGGCCCTGGTTTACCTGACTCAGCGCCTGCTGTGGCCGTTGACCCGCTTGGCTGACATGACCGATCTCTACCAGCGGGCGATGGCGTCGGTGGACCGCGTGATGGACCTGCTGGACACGCCCGTGCCCGCGCGCGGCCACGCTGCGCTGCCGGCCAAGCCGCGCGGCGAACTGTCGTTCGAACGCGTGGGCTTCGACTACGACGGCCTGCCGGCCCTGCACGCGGTGGACCTGCGGGTACCGGCCGGTGCCACCGTAGCCCTGGTGGGCGGCACCGGCGGCGGAAAGTCCACCCTGCTCAAGCTGCTGCTGCGCTTCATCGACCCGGCGCGCGGGCGCATCGTGTTCGACGGATTCGACGTGGCGGGTCTCGACCCCGCGGCGCTGCGCCGGAGCATCGGCTACGTGGCGCAGGAGCCCTTCCTCACCGACGGCAGCGTGGCCGACAACATCGCCTACGGCGAGCACGGTGCCGACCGCGCCAAGGTGGAAGCGGCCGCACGCGCCGCCGAGGCGCACGCTTTCATCGCCGCCATGCCGCAGGGCTACGACAGCCCGGTGGGCGAGCGCGGCAGCCAGCTGTCCGGCGGCCAGCGCCAGCGCATCGCCCTGGCCCGCGCGCTGCTGGCCGGCGCGCCGGGCCGCCCGGCCCTGCTGGTGCTGGACGACCCGTTCTCTGCCGTGGACGTGGACACCGAGGTCCGGCTGGTTGACGGGCTGCTCGGGGCGGTCGGGCCGAGCGCCCCGCCGGAGGACCGCGCGACCATCGTGTTGTGCTCGCACCGGCTGGCGGCGTTCACGCGGGTGGATATGGTGGTGCTGCTGGAGGACGGGCGCATCGCCGAAGCCGGCCGGCACACGGAGTTGTTGGCGGCCGGCGAGCAGTACGCCCACATCTACCTCGCACAGCAGCGCATCGGGCAGGCCGGCCGCCTGGATGGGGACGGCGACGAGGGTGAGGACGACCGGCAGCCCGCCACCGCCGAGCAGGCTGTGTCCGACCAGCCTGCGAACGGGCGAGCCACCGGCAACGTACCGACCGGCACCGGCGGACGTGCATGAGCATCGTCGTCCCGACACTCGCCAGCCGGCCGGCTCGCCCCTCCGACGCCCGGTCCACCTACCGACAGGCCGCCAGCCTGCTCGCGCCGCGTCGACGGCTGCTGCTGTTCATCGTCGGGCTAGTGGTCATCAGCGCCAGCCTGGAGCTGGTGCCGCCGCTGGTGCTGCGGAACATCGTGGACGACCACTTGCTCGTGATGCAGACGGATGGGCTAGTGTGGCTGGCGACCATTTTCCTGCTGGCAACGGCGGCGGTCGAAGGCACGCGCGCGTCGGCCGGCTACCTTACCAGCGTCGCGGCGCAGGGCACCCTGCACGACCTCCGGGTGCGGCTGTTCGCCCACCTGCAATCGCTGCCGATCCCCTGGTTCGACCGCACGCCGCTGGGCGAGGCCATCGCGCACTGCACCTCTGACATTGAGGCGATCCAGACGCTGTTTACCTCAGGCGTCGCCAGCGTGGTCATCGACATGGCGCGCATCATTACCATTGCCGCCGCGCTGGCCGTGCTCAGCCCGCCGCTGGCCGCGATCGCCCTGGTCACGGTGCCGCCGCTGCTGATCCTGACGCGCCGGCTGCAAGTCCAGGTGCGCGAGGCTGAGCGTGCGAACCGGATCGCGGTCGGCCAGCAGGGCGCGCAGTTGCAGGAGACGCTCGTCGGGGCCGAGACGATCCAGACGTTCGGCCGGCAGCCCGCCTTCGTCCACCGCCTGCGCCTGACCCTGGCCGACACGCTGGTTGCCTCGAACCGCTCGACCTTCTGCTCGGCGATCTACGGCCCAAACGTCTCGATGATCGCGGCGCTGGCGGGGGCCGGCCTGCTCTGGATCGGGTCGCGCGGTGGGCTGGCGGCCTGGGACATCTCGCTCGGGACGCTAATGGCATTCGTGATCCTGCTCCAGCGGGCCTATTCGCCGCTGGCCGCGCTGGGCGAGCAGTGGCAGACGGTCCAGGGGGCGCTGGCGGCCGTCGAGCGCGTGTTTGGAGTGCTGGCCGAGCCGAGCGACCTGGTGGAGAGCAATGCGCCGCGCGTGGCCGACCAGGCTGCCGTCGTTGCGCCGCATGGGCAGCCGGCCGGCGAACTGATCGACGTGACGTTCGGCTACGCGCCTGGCAACCCGATCCTGCACCGCGTCAACATCGCCATTCAGCCGGGTGAGCACGTGGCGCTGGTGGGCAGGACTGGAGCGGGCAAGAGCAGCGCCCTGTCCCTGCTGGGCGGGTTGTACGCCCCCTGGTCGGGCCGCGTGGCCGTACTGGGGCAGGACCCGCGCGACCTCACGCCGTCCGAGCGCCGCCGGCTGTTCGGGGTGGTCCCGCAGACGGCGCTGCTGTTCAACGGCACCGTGCTGGAGAACGTGGCGCTGTTCGACCCTGCCGTCTCGCGCGAGATGGCCGAGCGCGCGGTGGCGCTGGCCGGCGCGACGGCGTTCGTGGAGGGATTGCCGCACGGCTTCGACACGATGCTGGCGGGCGTCGGCGGCGGGCGCGGGATGCGCCTGTCGGCGGGGCAGACGGCGCTGCTGGCCCTCGCACGGGCGATTGTCCTGGACCCGCCGCTGATCGTGCTGGATGAGGCGACAGCAGCTATTGACGCGGTTACCGAGGCGACCCTGGCGGCGGCGTTGCGCGGCGGGGTCGTCGGTCGCAGTCGCGGCCTGCTGACGGTGGCACACCGCCTCGCCACGGCCCGCGAGGCCGACCGGGTGATCGTGCTGGAAGGCGGGCGCATCATTGAGGAGGGGCCGCCGCGCGACCTGATCGCGCAGGGCGGGCGTTTCGCGGCGCTGGTGGAGTTGGAGGCGGCCGGCTGGGACTGGCGCGACGCCCCACCAGCTGCCTGAGGGACGGAACCCCCACCCCCGGCCCCTGCGTGGCGG
>Ga0105046_10020088_pt1 | contig 10114 bp, 4 predicted proteins | sample MAT03_FD_78385 | JGI IMG/M metagenome (GOLD analysis project Ga0105046, IMG submission 78385) | Freshwater microbial communities from Lake Fryxell liftoff mats and glacier meltwater in Antarctica - MAT-03 (megahit assembly) | ecosystem: Environmental > Aquatic > Freshwater > Ice > Liftoff... | reverse complement strand
GCTTGGTCGCTTTAGGGCGATTAACAATCCAGCGCAGTTCTTTGCGCTGCTCGGACGTAAGAGTAAGAATGCTGATCGGGCGGGCCATTCCGACAGATAAACAGACTAATCTAATTTTGTATATCTATTTATCATCCAGTACACTAGCGTGTATTGGATTCCGTTGGCGGAGATGCTCGAAGAAGCCGGCATCGCCGTGTGTCTGGTCAATCCCCGCCACGTCAAGAACGTGTCCGGTCGCAAGACTGACGTGTTGGACAGCCAGTGGCTGCAATACCCGCATTCCGTCGGGTTGCTGCGTGCGGTTTCCGCGCGCCGGTTGAAGTGCGGCCCATCCGCGTGCTGTGGCGACATCGCGACGCCCTCGTGAGGCAAAGCACTTGGCAAATACAACACATCCACAAGGCCTTCGATCAAATGAACGTTCAGCTGCACCACGTCATTACCGACATCACTGGAGCCACCGGCCACCGCCATCGTCGAGGCGATCATCGCCGGCCGCCGCGATCCGGCCAATCTGGCCACGCTGCGCGACAAGAGCAGTGTTTAAAGGGTCAGGTTGCAATTATTATAATTATGACCTGACCCCTTCGGAATTCGCCAGCCAGCCTTTGTCTCGCGAAGAAGACGAAGTGCCCGAAGAAGCCGATCAATCCGTTGCCTTCGCCTCCTTTGTGTCCTTCGCGAGACAATATTGGGTTTATTGCAAACGGCACGAGCGCGTCTGATCGGGGTGTTTGTCAAGAGTCAACACATGCCCCCTCGGCTTGTCGTCTACGGTCGGTTCAATCACCTCAACTGCACTCTCTGCCAATTCTACCGTCTTTAGATCGGTCCCCAACTCTCTCCCGCTGCTCAACCCCGTCAATTATAATACTTACAACCTGACCCCTTTTGTTTCCTCTGGCGGCGGTTGAGGCGTTCGCGGGAGCCGATGGGCGCAGCGGGGTCCCCGCCGGGCTGATCTCCGGCGGTCGCCACGACGTGAGCACAGCGAACGCGGGCGACGGCGCGGGTTCCAGGAGCGCCGCTTCGTGCGCGACCCTTCGCGCACAGGCCGCCGCCGGCGGGGTCGCACTCCACCGGACCGGAGCGACAACGGAGCGCAGGGAGGAAGCAGGGCGCGTGACAGCTCGGAGGCTCGGCGCAGAGCTGGCGCGCGACGTGCCGCTCGGATCTGCGTTGTTGCTTGTGAGCGCACGCGAGCCGCTCGTCTTCAACCAGGCAACGCGAGCGTCACGGCCCGTGACGGTTAAACGCCAGCACCCAGGCTCCTGCATCCAGAACCAAACCAAGCGTCCCAATTACAATCGTAGCGACAATCGGCTTGGACACACGCCCCTCGGTCTTCTTGTCGAGGAACGCCACGCTGATCGCGTAAATCAACGCGATGCCCGTGGCGATAGGTATGCTTTCAAGCAGCCCCAGCTTTTGTAGGATGTTGCTCGACTTCTTTCCGAGCAGAAGCGGCGCGTATACGACGGCGGCACACGAAACGGCCAGCGCTGCCCATGCAAGGGGCGATGTCGGCCTGCGCACTGTGCGATTATCGGGCATCCTCACCTAGCGCTGTGGCGTTTCCGCTTGTGACTGTGGTCGTGCAGAGGACACCACGGTTTGCAGCGGATCGTATTCGAGATTTCTCGAACCGCTGGGATTCAAAAACGAGCGGACGGACAATCCGGTTGCGGGCTTCTCCGAACCAACCATCACGCCCAGCTTCACGCTGCTGTAGTGTTTTCCTCCCCGGCTCTTCAGATAAAACTCGACGCTCTTGTCGTCTGTCCACTGCGGATCATCCGCTGGCATGTGGATAACGAGCCTCGGTTGATACCCATCGGCCGGCGCGCGATACATCTGCTCGTCGCTGGACACGCTCAGCCCGCCGTCCACCGACTCAATAGTCAGCATCCATTCGTAGTTACGCTGCCCCCATTTCACCTGTTGTGGGTTTCTAACCAATGCGACACGAAAGTCTCCGCCGGCTGCCGTCTCGCGCCCTGTGAGCAAATCGAAGGTCACGACGCGCCCGTCGTAAGGAATACGAGTCATCCGATCTTGAAGGACCAGTTTTTCTGCCCCCGTTTTTTTCCACATGCGGAAGACTTCGGGTCGACCTGCGTCGGGATGAAACACCTGGCTCGGATCGCGCCAATACCAGTAGTGCGCGCGGTTCAGGCTTTTCTCGGACACCTCGTAACCTGATTTCTCCATCGCCTCCACCGAGAGCAACGCGCCTCTCGCGTCGGTCAGCGCGAAGCGTCCGTCCGCCCCGGTCATCATGACCGGATGCTCAAACAGGTCATCGATCACGTCGGGCGTGACCTCCTTGGCTGTGCGAATCGCGAGAGTGACCTTCACACTCGGAATCGGATTGTCGTCCTGATCGAGGACTAGGCCAAAGAACTGAATCGGCTTGTTCGATTTCCTGGCGATCTCGCGCAACTGCTCCAGCCGCGTAGGCTGATTTGATGGTGCGGTTGTCGCTGTCGCGGGAACTGAGGCTTGTGGCTTGGGGACGGTTTTGGGTTCAGACCTTGTCGCCGAAGACTCGACCGTTGAGACAGGCTTTGCCCCCTCGGATGGGACCACAGGACTTCGCCAAAGCCACAAGAGCAACAGTGCCACGAGAGCCATTACCGAGATGACGATAACGCGCTTTTTCACGGCTGGGTTGGATTGTAGGGAGTGAGATCGCAAGCACTCATCAACGCTTGCCAATAACGATAGCGCGCGGCGTTGAACGAACGGAACTGGCCACTGTGCCAGAGGTGCTCGGCCGCATACCCGAAGTCTTGGAGGTTCCTGGTGTTGCCACCAAAGACCCCGCCCGTTGCATTCGCACCGACCGCCACCGACCGTGCTTCCGCGCAGAAGCTGAAGATCGTGTAGCGATCATCCGGGAAGCTGTAGGATGTCTCGAACGGCACCAGTCCCTTGAAGAACCCGTTCGTCACACTCCAAGAGTAGAAGTTATCCGGCTTCAAACGCTGATCAGATTCCCAGCTACCGATGCCACCGTTGGCAGCCGTCAATGCATAGTCCTGCGGATTGTAGAAGTTCACCCAGCGCCCGGCTGTCGTCTGCATGATCGAGTCCGCAAAATACGGCGGATTGGTCGCGGGCCACGTTTGCGGGAAGCGCGCCGAGTCCCCGGCCCGCCAATAGATCGCATACACATTCGGCGTGCTCTGCTCGTAATCAGGCATCAGCGGAGCGGCGGCATTGTAGCTGTGCGCCGCGACCGCCGCCTGCGAGGCGATATACGTGTTGACCAGCGCCGTCGCGTTGCCCGCCGCCCGCCACAACCGCAGCGCCTCGCCGGTGACAACATTGCCCTGGCTGTGGGCGATAACGTGGACCCGGTAGCCTGCGTTCTTGAGATTCTGCAGGTGCTCGAGCAAGCGAGCGCCAGCCTGCCACGCGCGTTCCTCGCTTTCGTCGAACCGGATTTGATCGATCAAGCCAAACGCGCACGGCCAGGAGAACCCGCCGACGCGACCCTTGTAACCGAGCAAATACAGGCGCTTGAACGCGGTCTCGATCCAGCGCTGTTTCTCCGGATCCTCCATGTTGTAACCGTGGACGTAGAGCACGTAGTCCTTCTCGTCCTCGGTCGTCGGCGCGCCGAAGGTCGCGGATGGCGTGTAGTGAGCCAGTGTCCCGACGGTTCCGAGCGACTGGTCGCCACAGGTGTAGCGTTCAACAAACTCGTGCGGCTCCTTCAGTTCAATCCATACGCCCGGACCTTCGCCGATTGACTGGTCGTTCTGGTCGAGGATGACGAGCTTGAGTTGCCCCTTGCCTGCACGCGCTCCCTCGAAGAGCAGATACGTCTTGGGCTGACCTTCGCTGAGGTTGGCGAACAACGCCGTCGGCAAAGGCACGGGATTGGTGCCCTCGATCAGGTTGCCCACGGCCAAGCCGTGCGCTCCGGTGGCGGCGGTTTGATCGACCTGAGCCGAGGCCGTCGCTGGAGTGAACAAATACGCATTGCCACCATCGCTCTCCACGGCCTTGAACAACCGGATGGCGGGAGTCCCGCTGCTCACGTCGGTCCATTTCAAACCAAGACGCAAGGTGCCGTTCTTGAGAGCGTCAGTTATGCCAGCCGTGTAAATCCACAGGCGCGCCAAGTCCTCCAAATCCCGTTCGGTGTCGATGACGAGATTGTTGCAGTCCTTGTTTGCGTCACTCGTGACCTCTTTGTCGTCCTGCTCATTCTCGGTGTAGGTGCTCCCGGTCGTCCACGTGCGCATGACCCTTTCGTCATCATCATCATTGAGCCAGAAGCGAAACGGTTTGTCCGTAGAAGTGGCATCGGTGTCGTCTTCGCTAGCAAGTTTAATCGTGCCATCGCGGTTGGCGTCGACTGCGAGCTCGGCATTAACATCAAGCACCACGTTGTACGTGCCTGCTTTTCCCGGGAAGCGGTGTGGATTATTCGCCTCCATCGGATCGATGGTGTATACGGGGCTGAGCGTTTCGTCAGCAGTCGGCTTCCACGACATCATTTTAATATCACTGGGCTCCGTGGCTCCGTCCGGCGTAAAAGTTTCCATCCAGAACACCAGCTTGGTTCCTGGAGCAATTTTCAATTGATACGCCAGCGTCGTGGCTGAAGCCTGCGCCGGGGTAAAAGTATAATTAGCTGTAGTGCCCCCAGTATTCGTAAGATTTCCAGCAACAGTGGTTGAGGCACTTTGTAGCTGGGTGACCGCGCTCTCGGGAGTTAGATACACAGTGGTGGATTCACCGCCAGTGGTAACCCAACCGCCAGTCTGGGTTCGTCCCATTGTCCCAATGGGTATATGATTTTCATGATTTTCATCCCAGAAAAACATATTGTAGACATTAAAGGTTCCATCCGACTGGGGGACCGTGTCCTGATAATATTCAACTAAGTAACTCCCGAAATAAATATTATTTAAGTTACTGTGGAAAAGTTGATCTTCCCAATAATTATATTGGATATTCGAGACATTATTTTTGTTAAAAAGCAGCCCGTTGCCGTCGGCTCCATTAATGGTCCCATAGACGTTAAAATTCACCCCTAAACTACTCCCGAAAATACTCATCAGTGCTGGACTGGTTGCCTCAAAACTCATCTGTATATCCGTATTTTCCCTTAAGATATTCTTCTCAACCAAGTTGGCCTTGAAGGTATAACTTATGGACTCATAAGTGTCGTCTTGAGTAGCTTCAAGGGTGATTTTTTTCAACCGATATCTCCCTTTATAACTGCTCTCAACAGGCGATCCATAGTCCGACGGGCTGCTAGTATAAAACACAACCGTATCAAAGAATTTCTCAGAATCCTCAAGTCCGCTGTTTAGCGTAAAAACCTCACTGCGATTGATCGGGGTACGGGTTGAAAACGATGGTGAAGTGGTGGTAATTGCTGAAACAGAATTGGATGTCTGTCCGGATAAGAACGAAACTGTAGGCGTCCCGATAGTCGCCGGGGGCAAGTAGGGAATTTGCACGCTGGCAATTTTCCCTCCGATCTGGGCATCGATCTGCAAAGTCCCTCCTACCGTGGGCGGAGGCAAGCCCCGAACCGACAAGGCCATGACGGCAATAGCAACAAAACCACTGATAGAAATTTTCTTTTTCATGAGCTGCCTCCGCCGCCACCACCATCCGCTGGGGGTGCGGGGGTAAGATTAATTTTCGCCTCTCCTTTTGAATCGGTAGTGAGGTTAATTGTCCTAAAGAGGGAACTACCGTCGGTCAGAATGTTGTCATTATCCACGACAGTAATCTGAAACTGGGCGTTTTTTAACGGAACGCCATCACTACGACCGACCCACACCCGGAACAGTCCGGCAGGCAACAACTGTCCATCGGGTGTAAGCAGCGGCTTGATCACCAAGTCGTAACCATCGAACATATCCTTCGGATTGGTTCCCTTCAGGAATTCCTGCAGGTTGGTAAATCCATCGCCGTCGGCATCGCCATTGGGATCGACGCCCGTATAACCGAAATTATTCGTCTCCCAAGTATCGGGCAGGCCATTACCCTCACCATCGGCAGGCGGTGGCGGAGGAGGTGGGGACAAAGCGGCGGATGCCGTCTGGAAAATCACCTGCATGGTACCAGCCTTTGCGGTAATTATGCTTGGCGTGGCAGGAGCGGGAGCGTGTTGATAAAACACTTGAGCATTGCCGTTGGCATCAGTGGTGAGACTAAAAACAGAGGCAAGATCAGGAGTGCCAGTATTCGCAAGGGCAAGCTGGCCGCCGCCACTTTCTATCGTGAAAATAACCGGAGCATTTGCGAGAGGAGCCGTACTGGCGGAGTTCATAACCGATATGACGAAAGGCTGAGCGTTAAAAGCGCCGACTACTGCGGTCTGGTAGTTGCCGCTAACGATGGTGAGTGTGGGCGTGCTGCCGTTGTAGAAATCGTTCGGGTCAGTGCCGGCGATATAGGCGGCGAGGACAGAGACGCCGTTGCCGGTGGGCGAGAGTTGGCGGTTGTCGGTGGCGAGGGAGAGGCCGTGAGCGGTTTCCCATGGGTCGTCTAGGCCATTGCGATTTACGTCGGGGAAGAGCGGATTTTCGGCACCGGCGTAGAACGAGTCGAAGGCCGAGGCGGCGGTGGCGTGCCCATTGACGCTGAAATCGGTCAGTGCGGTCGCAGTGGCGTCGGCGAAGGCGACATCGGCGGCGATCATCTGGCCGTTGAGGTAGGCGTCCCATTTTTTCGTGACGTAATCTTCGCGCGTGGTGAGGCGAAGCCAAGCGGCGGTGCGGCCGGTGGCGTCGAGCGGAATCGTCTGGCCGGTCGAGTACCAGCCCACGCCGCCGCCGAATATCCAGAGCTGCGCGGGCGAGGTGTTGCCGACGAGGGCGACTTGCGCGGCAGGCGTGCTGAACATCACGGCCGTGGCCGGATCAGTACCAGCGACGGGGCGCGCGGAAAAATCCACGAAGACGGGCGAGACCCCAGTGGAGGAAAAATCGTGCGAGAAAATTTCCACAGGCTGGGCAGCGGGAATGGCGAGTTCTTGTTGGCTGCCGGGTGCGGTGGCGGGCACGACGGCGACTCCATCCGTACCTTGCCAACTGAGTTGGCCGACGAGCGGGCCGGGGCGATAGCCTTCGGTGGTTTCGAAATTCGCGACGTAGGGCAAGGCCGCCGCACCGGATTGCACGGTGACGATCACGGCGGCCGACGTGGATTGTACGATGGAATTATCCGTCGCCACGGCGGTGAGCGTGTACGTGCCGGCGGAGTAGAGCGCGAGCGGGATAGCGAACGTGGACGGAGTGGTGGTGGGTGCGAGGAGTTCGCCGAGCGAATTTCCTCCCTCGAAAAATTCCACCTTTGTGATCGTGCCGTCGTTGTCTGTGGCATCGGCGGTGAGCGTCAGAAAACCGGGTGCGGTCACGGTGCCGACCGAGGCGGCGAGCGTGATCGTCGGCGCTTGGTTGGGATTCTTCACGGTAATCACCACAGGTGCGGAGTCAGTGGTGGCGTTCCGATTGTCGGTGGCGCGAGCAGACACGGAGTGAATTCCATCTGAGAGTTGAGAGCTGAAAGTCAAGAGCCAGCGGTCGGGCTGATCGGAAACTGGCGCGATGGTTTCGCCGAGCTTGGTTGCGTCGTCGAAGAATTCGACTTTGGTGATCGTGCCGTCGTTATCGGTTGCGGTGGCGGAGAGAGTGAGAGTGAAAGGGAGGGTGAATGTAGAACCGGCCACGGGAGCAGTGAGTGTGACGACGGGTGGCACATTGGGCGGGGCGCTTGTGGTGACCGCGAGGATGGCGCTGTAGCCGGAAATGTTTCCGGCGGCGTCGCGGGCTTTGACGCGCATCGAGGAAAGCGTGGATGGCACGAGACTGCCGACAGCGTAGCTCGGCGCGCTCGGCGAACCGATGAGCACGTTGTTGCGATAAACCTCGTAGCTGATCACCCCGACATTGTCGGTGGACGCATTCCAAGTCAGCGTGAAGGAATTGAAAGTAACGTCAGCTGCGCTAAGTCCAGTGGGGACGATGGGCTTGGTGATGTCGGCGAGAGTGGTAACGGTGAGCGGGGCACTCTGGCCAGAAATGCTGCCCAGCGAGTCGCGTGAGGCCACAGTCATTGCATAGCTGGTCATTGGCGTCAGACCGGAAATGATCAGCGAAAGAGTGGAGGGAGAGCCGACCAAGGTGCCGTTGAGATAAACATTGTAGCCGACAATGCCGCCGGTGCCACCCGTGGAAGCAATCCAGCGAAGAGTGAAGGATGCAGGACGGAGATTCGCTGTGGTTAGCCCGGTTGGAATCGATGGCGGAACGGCCAGCATGCGAACGGCGAGCACCACGCTGGCAGCGGAGATATTACCAGCAGCATCAACGGCACGGACGGTAATATTGTTGGTCGAATCAGGGACCATGCCCGTGACCGCGAAAGTGGTGGCCGTGGTCGAACCAAGCAGCACGCCGCTGCGATAGATGTTGTAGCCAGTCACACCAACGTTGTCGGTCGAGACCATCCAAGTGAGCGTAAACGAAGTGGTCGTGATATTCGCAGCGGCCAAATCAGCCGGCCGGGTTGGAACTGTCGTATCTGCGGGAGTGGCGAGCGCGAGAGCGATGCTGGCGGGTGAAACATTTCCTGCGCCATCGCGAGCAGTCACCGTCACACTGTATGTGGTGATGGGAGTGATACCTGAGATCGCGAAGGTCCGGGCGGTGGTAGTTGAGCCGATCAACGTGCCATTTTGATAGACATCATAACCGATGATACCACCCGTGCCGCCCGTCGATACCGCCCATGTAAGGGTGAAGGATGTGGCTTTGAGATTCGTGGCAGCAAGCCCAGTCGGAATGGCAGGAGGATCCGCGAGCGTCTGAACCACAAGGGCAACGCTGGCGCTCGAGAGATTCCCGGCAGCGTCGGCAACTCGAACCGTTATGCTGTTACTGGTATCTGGAGTCAGGCCCGTGACGTTGAATGAAGCGATCGGCGAAGAACCAAGCAGCACAGTGCCGCGATAGATATTGTAACCGATCACACCCACATTGTCGGTCGAACCGGTCCAAGTGAGCGTGAACGAAGCCGTCGTGATGTTCCCCGCCGCCAAATCCGCCGGCCGGGATGGCACCGTCGTATCGGCGGGCGTGGTGACTATAAGGGCGGCGCTCGCGGGTGAGGCGTTGCCGGCTCCGTCGCGCGCCGTCACCGTCATGCTGTACGATGTGGACGGAGCGAGCCCCGTGACCGCAAAAGTCCGGGTCGTAGTCGTCGAACCAAGCAGCGAACCGTCGCGGGAAATATTATATCCGGCAATTCCACCCGTCGCTCCCGTTGCCGCCGTCCACGTCAACGTGAAGGAAGTGGCTTTGAGAGCCGTGATACTCAGTGTGGCCGGAGCGGTCAGCGCCGCCTGAATCGAAATCGCGCCGCCAAAAACTCCGAACAAGATGGAAAGACAAAAGAGAATCTTCAAGTGAATGGGGCGGTGCACGGTTGGGACAGATAGCTGGAATATCGGGGGGGGGGGGCAAGCAGATTCAACGGAAAGTCGATTCAAATCTTATAATGATCGGTGAATTGATCCGCGCTTGTGGCACGGGTCTCCTGGACCCGCGCCACTTCCCCATCACGTCAGGCTCCGCGCTCTCCGGCCGTTCGACAGGCTCAGGCCGTCCTGAGCAAAGTCGAACGGACGCGTCCTCCGCGTTAATTGTATTTCATCCCGATTCGCGGCGCAGTTGAGCTCATCCTGATTCCTCGGGAACAAGATGTCTGAGACAAATGGCGCTAAGTTAAGGAGGTTGGTCGTCATTCTACCATGTATGATCAGGCCAATTATTTTGCATGAGGAATGTAGGGCCGGCCCTTGTGGCCGTGCCGGTGGGCGCACCGGAAACGGCACGCCCACAAGGGGCGACCCTACGAAATTCCGCCGCAAATCATCGCAGACAAAACGTCAGTCAGTCGACGATCATGCCGCTTAACTTAGCGCCATTCATGTCTGAGACTATAGTGGTTCGCGGATTCAACTGCCGTTCCTCGCGCTTGATCGGGGATTGACCTGTAGGTTGCGAGCTCGCCTCGTTCTGCTGGCCAGCAGAATAGCGCGACCAGCGCGCTACCGACCACGGAACGATCCGAT
>Ga0105046_10020087_pt1 | contig 10114 bp, 10 predicted proteins | sample MAT03_FD_78385 | JGI IMG/M metagenome (GOLD analysis project Ga0105046, IMG submission 78385) | Freshwater microbial communities from Lake Fryxell liftoff mats and glacier meltwater in Antarctica - MAT-03 (megahit assembly) | ecosystem: Environmental > Aquatic > Freshwater > Ice > Liftoff... | reverse complement strand
GATTCTGAGCCTCAACTACCGTTTTGTAGCCGACAGTATGAATACTGCCCAATACCTTAGTGAGTTAAACAATCTTGACCAGCGGCGGTTGAATGTGTTTCGGCAGTGGGCGCAGATGCGAACTCAGCTGACGAGGATCAAAATTCTGGTGATTGGTCCCGAAAATATTTGATCAGTGCGCTGGTGGGGTTATTCATCACTGTTTAATCCTTGAGCCTCCCCTTCTTTCTTCAGCTTCTGTTCTTTTAGTTCTGCCAAAAAATGGGCGAGCCAATCGGCGTTTCTACCTTTCAGCTCAGTGACGCCCTGCTGATCTTCTGAAAGACAGCCTCCTCACTACTGAACAGCTAGAACTGCAAATTCAGTCGATCGCCCAGTACCTTTCAGTTGGAAGCGTCCCGTTTACGCTCACTTGATGCTCTCGAACATTTATGCCTGGTTGTGGCTCTTGCCATTTTGGATGGCACTACTTAAGAGATAGCCGTCAACTCGCAGGCTGATGCCAATACCAGATAGTTCAGAATTTGGTGCTTGTTGCCTGATATGGGTTTGAGGGTCATTATCCACATTAAAGACTTGGCTGAAACGCACACAATTTTGTGCTTGTGGAAAAACCAAGAAAATCGTGGTCTTTTTTGCCCTTGGATAATGCCTCAAACCCTTACTCTATATGAGGCACCAAATTTGAAACTATGTGCCAATACATAGACCCTCATTGGCGACAGAGTATCTGTCATCTATGATATACCAAGGCTCTACAAAGATGTTCCAGGCAGCTAGAGCGGTCGCCAAACCAGGCTAAAACCGTATGAGTAGTTGTGGGGTGGCGTAACTACTCAGCTACAGGATTAGAAATACATTTGTACAGGGCTAGATCAAATGGCATGGAGCCAAACTCATGTCATCAAACAAGTCGGTGGTGTGCTGGGCATGTGGAGTCGGTTTCCAGAATGTCAGTCTGGTCAACTTTTCTGACGTGACTATCCACATGAATATGAAGCATTGTTAACAATTTTAGGATTTCTGAAATGGTACGCTGTGCTATGTTTAATTAATTATTATTCTTAGGAGTTATCTAAAGTTAAATGAGTAATACAAAAGTTAAGTGAGTAGTACAAATGTCTGAGTGGGCAGCTATTGTTTATGCTCGAACATACGAAGTAGATTTTCGTTTCATTGTTGTTCCTGAGAACTTCACTGCTGACGATCAAAATTGGTTTTTGGAACACGCTCATGCAACCATTGGCTTAGCGGAGAAGATTCCTGGCTATCCACGTTGGTTTTTGCTATCCAACAGCAACTACTGCATTGTGGGTATTACTTCTATGGCTAGTGAATTGCTGGGATCAAGAATGGAAGAATTATCTAATGAGGTAACTAGAGACTCGAAAAGCAGGCCATTATACCTCTGTGCTGGATATGTTGCTACTGCGAATGCACAAGGGCAACTACCGCTTCCCCCTCCTTACTCCGAAAATAGTTTTCAACTTTTTAGGCACTTGTACAGCTACGTTAGAGACCAATGGTTTACAAAGTCTTACCATTCGGATAGTAGAACACCAAAGCGATCGAGCTATCAAGAGCTAATTTACTCTCCTTCTCAAAATTTCTACATTTCAGACTCTAACTTCTTTGAATTGAACAGCAGTGCCAGTTCAATCACTGTTTGGACTGACTCAGAAACGAATCGACAATCACTTTGGAATATAGCTTCTTCTCATATTTTATTAGGAGACAGATTTGTATCTTTATGTTTGGGCCTGGAGGCATCAAGAAACATTGTTAATTGCTCATTTTTGAATATTACTACCAGAGGAGTTGCCCAAAAAGAGACCATAGCTCGATCAGCAAATATTTCATCTACTTCTACACCTCCATCTAAGGCAGAAGAAAAAGATGAAAAAGAGAATATCCTTTTACCAAGTGATGAAGCGAATCGATTTTATAACAAGAAAGCCATTGGTTCTTTGCTAGGTGCACTATTAATGTCACAAGTGACAGGGGTATTTAGTACATCCAGGGTGTTCGTAGTGTTAGGTTCCTTGTTGGGGGGAAGTCTTGGCTGGATTGCAGGAAAATGGCTGATAAGTCGTGGTGTTGAGGAGAAAACAGCCAAACAACCTTACAGAAGATCAAAGAAATCTCGTACTTCTGCTTCTGGTAATCGGCGATCTTTGAGTAACCAAGAACCTGATATTTCAGAGATGCCGTATGGCTTCCGAAAAAAAGACACTCAGGACAAATCTAGCTCTACAGAGCAAGACACAGAGTGGTTTTAGGATACTTGAACGTTTTGTGTAATCCATGAGCAACGATACTTGAACTCAAAAAAACGTAAATCTTAAGAGGAAAACCCGATGAGGATCGTCATGCTTGGACATACTGGGGTTGGCAAAACAACTTACATGGCCGCCCTTTATGAAACAATGCAGCAGAGAGTTGAAGGCTTTCACCTAAAAATTTCCAAATCTCATGACCATTCTAGGCTGCTTGATTTAGCTCAGATGATTCGTACTGGAAGTTATCCATCCCCAACGGCTCAGCGTGATGAATATGAATTCAATCTAAAGTACCAAGGTCAGGATAAGTTCCCGTTCGTCTGGGCGGATTACCGAGGAGGGGCGATAACCGAAAAACAGTCCAACGAGCAAGCAAGCCTTTTGGTTCAAGACTTAAAGCAAGCAGATGGCATTATGATGTTTTGCGATTGTGATGCACTTGCAAAAGGTAATCAAAAAGCAATTCAGCTTGGTAGAATGACTAATTTTGTAGGTCGTGCTGTCCAAGAGGCAGAACATCCCATCGCACTTGCTGTTGTTCTCACCAAAGCGGATCTTATCATTAAGTTTGAAGAGTCATTTCTCCTACCATTCAAGAGTTTGATTGACCTAGTTAATGCGAGTCAGTGGGTAATGGGTGCTTTTGTCCCGATTGCTTGTGGAGTCCGATCGGCAAATGTCTCTATGCCATTACTCTTTACTCTGCACGCAGCAGTGCTTTCCAAAGCTACTATTTCTGCTCATTTGATTGAGAATCATTACAATCAGGCACAAGCCTGGGTAGAGAAAAGCCAAGGACTTGGAGGATTTGCTAAGTGGGTTGGAGATAAGTGGAATGGTAGTATAACAGATCGTCAGATGGCTGAGTCCCAGATGCTGAAGGCTGTTGAACAATATAAAGAGTTTGAGTTAATCAAAGAGCCGACAGAGGCATTAATTCAGTATATTCAGAAATTGCCTTGCATTCAGCAAGATAAAAGTGTTAGTAGCTATGTTCAGGAGCTTTCTAAAATTCATATTGGCATTAAAGTAAGCCGGAGTTCCTCTGACTCCTTTAGTAATTACTGTACTGATCCGTTTGATGTATTCAAAATGTAAGGAAGGTCATTATGACTGACAATATCATAATCACAATGTTAGGAACTACTGGAGCAGGAAAAACCTGTTTCATGGTTGGGATGTATGCGGTCATGCAATTGGGTGTACATGGCTTCACTTTGAGCGCGCAGGATCTAGACGAAGATATAGAACTTAGTGATAAATGGGAACAATTAAGCGATGGAGGCGAGGATCGATTTCCACCCGGCACGTCAGCAACCCACAATTATGCTTTTAACTTCAACTATGGATTTAGAAAACTGATGGGGTTTGAATGGCTTGACTATCGAGGTGGTGCTTTGAGTGATAAACAGGATAAAGCTGATGTTCAGGAGCTACAGAAGAGCTTGGGACAATCCTCCTGTATTTTCCTTTGTATTTCTGGAGAGCATCTATCCACTAAGATCGGATCTGATGCCATAAGACGGGCAAAAAATATTGGAATTAACCGAATGAATCAGTTTCTCAGTAAGTTACATGAGGAAAAAGGCCCTGTGCCTGTGGTTATTGCCATCACTAAATATGACTTATGCCTGCACAGGGAGGCTGAAGAGATAAGAGACGATATCAAGAAGCTTTTTACAGGTTTGTTTGCCTCTAGTGAAAAATGGCTTGTAACAATTTGCCCTGTTAGTCTAGGGAAAGGGTTAGCAGGAGACATGTCCCACGCTGAGATAGACCCTGTGAACCTTCACTTGCCGTTAGTATTTGCTATTTACAGCCAACTGACTCAATATGCAGCTTATGCTAAAGACCAAGAGTCTAGCATAGGTAAGAAAATAACAGATATGACAACAAAGAACCGTTTTAAACGATGGCTCAATAGCGATGAAATTACCAAGGCAAATGAAGAACTTAGAAAGAATCAGGCTCTAGCAAATGAAGTCCAAGATAAGTTAGCATTGCTATCAAAAGAGTTAGGACGGGCGAAGATTTACTTTAGAGGAGAGGAGCAGGAAATCAATGTCTGAAATAAAGTGTGCTCCACTTGTGTTTGGTCGAACTTATGAAGTTGACTTTCGTTTTCTAGTAGTGCCGGAAGATTTTCAGGTTCCGGATCGAGCTGATTTTCAGATGGCAAATCAGGCTTTACTAGAAAGACATATCGATGCAACTATGCTTTTGGCTGAACAGTTGGCAGAGCAACCGCGTTGGTCAATTTTTAAAGACCGCACTCATTGTATTTTTGGTGTTACCTGTATGGTACTAGATGTTTCTAATGAGAAGACACAGGATCGACAAGGTAGACCCCTCTACGTTTTCCTTGGCTATGTCTTTCGTTCGACAGAAATTCAGCCATTTCCAATGCAGTTGGAAGCATTCAGGGATCTCTATAAGAAGTATGTGCTGCCATCTTGGGATGAGAAAAGCTACTCTATACGTAGCAAGTCGCCAAAGCTTGCTACGTATCAAAGTCTCGAAGAAAATGCGGATGGACTAAGTTCCGCTAAGCCAGAATCGTTGATAGAGTTAAATTATGAGAGGAGTAAGATTTTTCTGTGGCCCGATCTTCCTGAGTTTCGAGAGAAGCTTTGGTATGCTGCTTCTAAATCTTTAAAACCTGTATCCATATGCCTTGGATTGCCAAATGAAGCATCAGCATTGCGAGGAGATTTCACTAACGGCACAACATTAGATTCTCAGCCTATTAAAGTGCTGGATCGGGAACGTAAAGTACCGCAAAAGCTAGACCGTTCAAGTAGCATATTCAAAGAAGATCAATGGGATGCGGCTACAAAAGCGTGTCAGAAAGATGAGCGACATGGAGAAACCAGAACAAATCACGAAGGTATGACGCCTCAAGGTAAAAGTAAGTCAGGACAACCTGAGATTAATCCAGGAAGGCCAATAAGTGAGGAGATAGGAAACGCCGCGAAAGGGGTTGTGAAAGACATTTTAAAGGCTTTCAATCATCACCCTCAGCCAGAGCGACCTTCATCCGATGGAAATACTTATTCTAATGGAGATGAAACTTACTCTGATAAAAATGAGAAATCTTCAGGAAATGATAGAATTTCCCAACATTCTCTTCCTAAGAAAAAACCTGGTAAGACCTCCTATTCTTCAAAAAATCAGCCTACTGATCCGAATCCAGAGAAGGGGATTGAATTTGGATTTAAACCCAAAGGAAGTGAAGATGCCAAATCAGATAGTCAAGATGAATGGTTCTAAGAAAAGAGCCTAGCTTAGGTTTCTTAATTAATTACAAGTTGGCTGTTATTGATTTTGTTCACAGGGATTTGTAAGGAAAAAAGTTGAGTTTTAAGATGATTAATGTAGACGATCCCTTCGAGAAATTTCGCACGGTGAACGAACCTGCATCAAGTATCAAAGTCACACAACCTAAAAAATCAGAATCGCTCACTCCATCTATTCCGACTGAGACTCCCTTTGCAGAACTTAGCGAGCTTACACAGCATCTTAAGTCACTGCAGCGTAGAGTACCTATAGTGGGCGATAAAGCATTGATTGACCTTGTCAATGGTATTCAAATCAATACAGAATCTGTTCGCTACCGCAAAAGTCGAGGGTTTTTTGGATGCTTAATGGATCAATTTAGCGGTAGTGATCGCCAACGCGAACTTATTGTTGAAGGGAATTTAATTTCAGGACAAGCTGCTTTACATCAGTGGACTTTGGAACTAAGTAATTCATTGGAAATTAGTCGAGTAGGGCTAGAAATTACACAAAAGTCTTTACAAACAACTCAAAAATCCCTTTTGGAAGCCCGGAATGCTATTCGGAACCAAAAGCAAAAGCTGGATGAGCTTGGGCAATTAGTTCAAAGCCTGAACCAGTCTTTTGAAGCTAGTATCCGTCGCTTAGAAGTGCGTATGAGCGCACAAGAAGATTTTGAGAGAATTGTTAAAGCATGGGTGGCTGAACGAACATACAGTAATTTGCCTTGGGCAGTGCAGATTGCTTTGCTGACAAGAGAAGTTTTCAGCAGCTCAATTTCAATGTACGAATTGCAGTCTGGGGATATACACTATCGTCAACGCTTAATTGACGAATTAAATGCAGAGATCCGGCATCGTATGGTTCCAAAGAAATTTGATAGCTTTGGAGATTTGTTAGATAAAGCCTGGATCCAAATTCAGAATCAGGAAGATCAATCTCTTTCAACTAGCTTGTTAGAAACTCGCTCAGCACAATTTCATCAAATAGTGAGCATTCCTTTTATGTTTACTATGGGTACAGCCTTTGAGCTTTTTATGCTACCCATAGCAGTACGACCCAAAAGTCCAGGTCAATGTGCTGTTGAGTTATGCCGATCTCAACTTGTAGACATTCCTAACTTAAGTACACCACAAGAATTTATTGAAGCTATCGTTGAAGAAACTGCAAATCATTGCTTTTCTGTGATGAGCCTATCCACTAATCGTGCAACCTAAAAGTTATGAAGTCTGCAAATCCTCAGTTTGGACTTGTTCTTACTGGCGGTGGCGCGTTAGGAGCTTACCAAGTTGGTGCGCTTCAATATCTGGCTGAAATTGATTTTGCGCCACATATTATTGCTGGTAGTAGTATCGGTGCTCTTAATAGTGCGATGTTAGCAACCTATAGACCCTTGTCCCATGCAATACAGCGTTTGGACGAGCTTTGGGCAAAGCTATCTGAGGTTCGTCCGTTGAGGTTTAATGCGCTAACAGGATCAAGATATGCTGCTCGATTCTTTGCACCAGTTCTAGCACCTGGTTTGGATGCCTTTTATGAGTTGTGTTTGGACTTCATGTCTTCCTGGGAAATACTACCCGATAGTGGATCTCTATTGGATATTACTCCTATAGAGCAGCACATACGGTTGCTCATCAATCCAGATGAATTACGTAAGGGTACAGAGCTTTGGATTACAGCATTTCCTTGCGTAAACTTTTTTGGCATAGAATTAGATACAAGCATAGAAATGATTCGCGCCCGTATGGGAGGTGAAACCCACTGGCTATGTGTCAATGATTTCCCAAATGATGAAGATATTTGGACATTACTGCTAGCAAGTTCAGCGCTACCCTGGATCTTTCCTCGTCGTAAAGCAGCAGGTGTGACCTATATGGATGGGGGCCTAACTGATAATGTTCCCTTGAAGCCTCTAGCGGAGCGAGGATGTAAATACGTTATTGTGATACACCTTCAAAATGGTTCTCTTTGGGATAGAGATAAGTTTCCAGATCAAACTATCATTGAAATCAGACCTCAACAAAGGATGAAAAAGTCTGATAAGCCGATTCTAGGTATGGTAGAAACTCTTTTTGATTTCAGTGCTGAGCGCATTATGACTTTGAAAGAGCGTGGTTATGAAGATGCTCGATCTTGTATGGAACCTATTCTTGAGACACTAAAAATTGTCAATAGCCAGAATAAGGGAATTAACTCTCTAATTAATTCAACAAATTCTCTTCTAAGTTCGACTCAACAGCTCCTAGATGATGAACCACTTGTGTAAACAGCTTACTCTCTTCATATTTCATTCAAGATTCTTGATGCTTCATTTCAAGGAATGTAAGAATAGAAGGGTTAACGATATCAGGGCGACCTCCAGCAGCTTGATGCCCACAGTTCGAGATAATTTGAAAGATGGACTCAGGAATATGTTTATGCAGTTCTTGACCATCTTCAACAGGAAACCACCGATCTTGATCTCCCCACAGAATTAAAGTTGGGCAAGCAATACTAGACAGTCCATCTTGAATTTGAGTAATGAGATTAGGCTGATTATTCTGTAACCTGTGAATTTCCTGAATCCCTTGCTTGAGATCTTTAGCAAATTTTGTAATAGTTCCAGGGAAGGCAGTATACGGATAAGTTAGCCAATATGCTTCTTCAGGACTTGTTTGTGCATTCTCTACAATGATTTCACTCCGGGCTAATTGAACAACCTGTTGTACTAACGGTGCCAATAACCGTGCCAGACGAAGACGATCTATTACTCGAACTACGCTTAAAGGTATGTGTGCCAAGAATTGCATTCCCAAATTTGGTAATCTTTTGGGAAAGATAGGTACATTCATCAGTACCACTTTTGCAAATAATTCTGGATAAGCTTGGACAGCTGCCAAGGTGATTAGAGCTCCCAAAGATTCTGACACTACAACTATAGGCTCCTCACAAATCAACTGGATGATTTGAGCTAGTTCAACAACTTGTTGTTCTACTCTCTCTGTAGAAGTTGATTTTTCTGAAAAGCCATATCCTTTTGCATCAAAGCAAATAACACGGAAATGCTGTGCCAGAAAATCGATATTATGACGCCAGCTGTAACTCCATGTTCCTATTCCATGTACAAAGATAATCGGCTGCCCTGAACCTTTTTCGCCGTAAGCAATAGATGCAGAAGAACCATTTGAATCAGTAATTTGAAGAAACTGACACCCTTTTGGAAAAGTAGCTTCCCACCAATTATTCATTTTACTCTTTAAACTCCAACATCATTATTTCACTTTGATGAATTAGAATCAGAAGGGTTACTCCCTTCAACCTTGCTGACTAGATCCTGAGCAAATCTCTCGCTAAAACCAGCAACAAATGATAACGCTATAAAGAAATAGATTTCATTAACTCTTTGAAACTCCATAGGGATGATTTCTGCTTTCAATACAGAAGCAACAAAAAGAGCAAAGAACAATCCTATAAAGGGTTTGAAGAAGCCTGTAAAGAAAAAGGCAGAGGAGTCATAATAAGTTACATAATTAAAGTTAGCAATTCTCGTCATGATACTAACAATGCTACCTGAAGCACCTGATAAGGCAACAAGCAATAGCGCAGGTATATTAAAATCAGGAATTGTACTTAGTGTCGGAAGACTCAATATAAACGCAGTGATTAAAGGAATAGCAATAAAGAGAAATGAAATTAGTCCAAGAACCAATCTTCCTGCTGGAGTTCCAGTTACGAATATGACCACCAACAAATTTCTGGAACGACGAATTCGTTTTAAGATCTGGCAGTGGATCTGGAGAGCTAGAGGTAGATCTGGTTCACTTTTTAGCAAGGCAGATATAGCAATTTCAACAACTCCTACAGAATGAGGATCTGCTAACTCATCAACATCTGGTAGCAAGCTAACTAGTCCAGCCAGTTCTATTTGAACACTCTCCTCCATTGGTTTACCATTCTTAGCTCCTTGTTGAACTTCTGAGTTGACATTTTTAATTATCTCTTCAATTCGTTGAGAAAGTTGTACTTGATTCATATGAAACGCTAACTCATATCTGAAGTGTATCACCTAGAAGCTTTTCCTGGAAGGACTCATAGGGATAGTCTGAATTCATAAGCTACTCCAGCTTACTATTTCTGAATGAAATCAGTTCTATCAATTGAGAATGACGACGGATTTTTCGATACGGACGATGGCAGGGAAACTAGGACGAAGCCGGAGCACACTGTCACGAGAATTGGCTCGTAATCAGGGCAGTAGAAGTGGGTCTGCGAGTACGTGTGAGCTTCATATTCAAAGATCCACATCATGTCGATTGGGAAAGAGATCCTAATTCAGAGAAAAAAGATAGACTTAACCCGAAGACAGGTTGCTCTTGCTGTAGGAGTAGTGGATTCTACGATGCAGAAGTGGGAACTGGATATGCATCTTCCTAAGCTAGATCCAGTCCAGATGCGATCGGGAGCATGTCATCCTTTTAGAGAGAATAATCCATTGAGATAGGCAGCCCGGTGAGCTAGGACTTGTGGCACATTTTCCGGCTTCCACTGAGCACCGGATATTTGCACTCGACGGTCAATTT
>Ga0105046_10020084_pt1 | contig 10115 bp, 4 predicted proteins | sample MAT03_FD_78385 | JGI IMG/M metagenome (GOLD analysis project Ga0105046, IMG submission 78385) | Freshwater microbial communities from Lake Fryxell liftoff mats and glacier meltwater in Antarctica - MAT-03 (megahit assembly) | ecosystem: Environmental > Aquatic > Freshwater > Ice > Liftoff... | reverse complement strand
GGTTCCACTTTGATATGCTTGCGAATCATATTGAAGCCTGCAGATTTCAGCCACTCGATGTCGAATAACATCGCTTCATCCGACGGAGGCGTCAGCAATCCATCTGGCCACCAACCCTGATCGAGCGGTCCCAAGTGAAACAAGACATCACCGTTGAGAGTAAATCGCCAGTACCCGTTGGCGTCCTTTGCTTTGCCGACCGTACGGATGCCAGTATACGATTGAACGCTATCGAGAACTTTTCCAGCGTTGTCCAGCAAGTTTGCTTCGATGTTATATAAGTGAGGCGACGATGGGGACCAGAGTTTGGCTTCGAGGATTCTTAACTCGATGGTCTTCGCGCTGGTTCCTTCAGCAACCGTCTTTTCGCCGTCTTTCACGATAACGCGAACGATTCCATTTCCTTCGATGAGTGGTTGCACCGTGATAGTACCCGACTTCGCATCGGTAGCGATCTTCAAGTTCTTAATGTGGTTCGTTGATACTTCTTCCAGCCAAACTGTTTGCCAAATTCCGGAGACTTGCGTGTACCAGATTCCGCGTGCGTTCAGAGTCTGTTTGCCGCGAAGTTGAAATTTTTCAGTTTCATCTTCAACACGTACAACGAGTTCGTTTTCACCATCTTTGATTGCGTTTGTTATATCCAATGGAAACGGCGTATTGCCACCGATGTGTTTGCCGACTGACTTCCCGTTCACGAAAACCTCGCAGCGATAGTCGACTGCTTCAAAGTTCAGCAGTTGCCGTTTCGATGCACTAACCGCTGCTTTGAAAGTTCGGTGATACCACAATGCCTCGGTACCATCGAGTAAACGCTTTACGCCGCCGAGCTTGGATTCTAAACAAAATGGAACAAGAATCTTGCCATCCCATTCGGTTGGGGACGCAGATTGTGAGACCGGAGTAATCGCGTAGTCCCAATTGCCGTTCAAGTTCGTCCAGTTGTCTCGCTTCAATTGAGGTCGGGGATATTCTGTCCATGCGTTCTCGGCAGTGACACCAGCACCCCACTCAGAAATCAACTCCGATTGAAATGGCTTCATCGACCGTTTTGGCTTCGGAAGCGTCGGCTCGTTAGCACCGTCGATTAGATGAACGTCGATGAATTGACCGCCCCCTTTTTGACCGCAATACACGGCAATTACATTCTCGCCAACTTTCAAAGTAGAGCGTTTATCGGCGGCGATCGGGACCGCTCCGTATTTGGTTGTGTAACCTTCTACGTTTGCTACGTTTGTGCCGTTGATGAAAACTTCAGCGTCTTCGTCATAGTGCATCCATAATACAGGATTTGCAGGGATGGTCTCCAGTTTGAACGACTTGCGAAGCCAGATGCTATCAGTCTCCCATGTCGTTCCAACACGTGATCCAGGAGTATCGCTCGTTCCAAAACCACCGTCCCCTTCTGACCAACCAGAATCATTAAATATTGTTTCGCTCCAACCATCGGCAGGCTTATTGAGTGAATACCGCCAAGTATCGACGATATCCTGAGCAGAACATGCTGCGACCATAGTCGTCAAAAATGCTGCAACGAACAGGAAAGGTAGGAAAATCAAACGAAGAGGATGCAGCCGAGTTGTCATGATTGCTCTTTCCCGTTAACAGGGTCGTTTCGAAATGTAGATGTATTTTATGCAAAAAAGCTTGAGTGTTTTGGATTTGAGACATTGATAAACGAGGAAGCTTACGCCACATTTGCATTCGGACCCAATCGGAAGAGGTTGTGGTCAATTTGATGCTAATAAATCGTCAATAGGTCAAATCGTGAGTGTCCCAAGTGTTTGTCCCAACGAACTTCAATTTCATTTGAGGTAGGGGCTTCGCCATGATCAGACTCTGGCTCAATCTAGAAAACAAGGGAGCACCCGCAAACTATTACCGTCTATAATAAACGATCTTGGCAGTTATTGCCGGTCGTAGAACTGAATTACCGAAGAAACCTTACAATGAAATCGCCATTGGCTTTTGCTGGCACAAGGCTAAATTCACTTCCCCCCTCGGCTCGACTTACTTCAACGCAACACCCATGATCGCTATTTGAAGTGGACCGCGGCTGTTGATGTGGTGGCGAACAAGCCAGAGAACGTGAGCATCGCGGCGCAGATTCGTGTAGAGAAGAGCGACCAAACAACGCATAGCCTCAGCTCGGATGGACCGCGTACGTTTGTACTACGCGAGAAACGCGATGTGAAGCTAGATCATGAAATCTATACGGCTGAGCGGAAAGCCACCGGAGTCGGCCCGCCGAGCGTGCTGTGGTTAGATTGGGTCGAGTGGGAAGGGCCTCTGCACCGGGTTGATCCGACAACCGCAGTTGAGCCCGTTATCTTCGCGAACACCAACAGCGAGAGCGAGCAAGAACAAGCGCGCGCCATCATCGAGCAGTTCGCCAGACGCGCCTTCCAGGACAAAGAACCGAGCGCGACCATCATCGGAAAGCTCACCGCGCTCTACGGCACTCGCCGCAAGGCAGGCGATTCCTTTAAAGCCGCTCTCAAAGACGCGCTCAGCGTCGTACTCGCTATGGGCAGTAACGGCCAAACCAGCAGCCCCGTCGAACGCGGTGCCTGGGTACTGCGCATGCTCCTGCACGAACCACCGCCGCCCGCCCCGCCAAACGTCCCGCAACTCACTCGCCTCGAAGGCCAACTGCTAACAACGCGTGAACGACTCGCCTCGCATCAGGAGGAAGCACAATGCTCCCAGTGCCATCGCAAGATCGACCCCATCGGCTTTGGCTTGGAGAACTTCAACGCCATCGGCAATGAGACCTGGCTCATCGAAGCCTCGGGAATCATCCACAATGGCCCGGCCTTCAAAGACTACTTCGAGCTGCGCGACCTGATCGCAGCGAAGCCTGAGCGAATCGGGCGCGGCTTCACTGAAGCCCTCATCGAGTATGCCCTCGGTCGCCCCTTTGGCTTCCTCGATCAAGACCTCGCCGCTGGAATCGAAAAGCGCTCACAGGCAAAGGACTTCGCGGTGCATGAGTTCGTGCAGGCGCTCGTCACTAGTCGTGAATTTCAAAGCAAGTGATTCATGCCTGCAGGTCCCAACGTGAAGATCGTAAAACAGCAAGCTTTAGGGAAATCTTTGACTGATTGCCTAGGGCGCAATGACAAGGCAATTGAATGAATTACGAAAAAAGCACATGGAAATTGGAAGCCTCTATATGTCGTCTGTAAAAATATAAAGTATGATCTGCGCCGGATTCCAATCGAGCCGTAGATTCGTCCGGAACAAGATGTCAGCGAGACGTACCGCAAGACGCGATCACTCGGATATCTCTTGAATCGCTCCAATTCGCATGCCGTAAAATGAGTACCAGACAGCCACACAACCGAATACGATAAACGCAACGGCCAAGCTGGCAACCATCGTTGGATTGTCGTACCGAAGGACTTCGGCAACTTCAACGGCCAGCAAGCCAAACAGACTCGTAAATTTAATTACCGGATTCAACGCTACCGAACAAGTGTCTTTAAAGGGATCGCCAACGGTGTCGCCGACAACGGTCGCTGCGTGAAGATCTGTACCTTTCTGTTTTAGCGTACACTCGACAACTTTCTTTGCGTTATCCCATGCCCCACCTGCGTTGGCCATAAAAATCGCTTGATATAAACCCGCAATAGCGATCGACATTAAATAGCCAATAAAGAAGTATGGCTCGACGAACGCGCACCCTAGCGTCAAAAAAAACAACCCCAAGAAAATGACAAACATCCCTCGTTGAGCATATGTCGTGCAAATGGCGACCACTCGCTTGCTATCTTCAACAGATGCCTTGGTTGCCCCGTCTAGGTGTAGATGCTCCTTGATGAAGGAGACAGCGCGGTAAGCGCCGGTTGTAACTGCTTGCATGGAAGCACCAGTAAACCAGTAAACCATCGCCCCGCCACTGATAAGCCCCAGAACGAATGGAGCATGAAGTAACGATAGTTTTTCGGTCTCCTGCGTGAGTCCATGCGTTAGGTGCATGATAATCGAAAAGATCATGGTCGTAGCACCAACGACTGCCGTGCCTATAAGCACTGGCTTGGCAGTTGCTTTGAACGTGTTACCCGTGCCATCATTTTCCTCCAGCAATTCTTTCGCTCGATGAAAGTTCGGTTCGATTCCGAAGTTTTGCTTAAGATCAAATTCAATATTCGGCGCGTCTTCAATAAGTGACAGTTCATAAACCGATTGCGCGTTATCCGTCACCGGCCCGTAGGAGTCGACAGCAATTGTCACCGGGCCCATACCGAGGAAGCCAAACGCGACCAAGCCGAAAGCAAAAACTGCCGGAGCCGCCATCAATCCGCTCAAACCCAATGTTGAGATTCCATATGCGATAGACATTAATCCTACAATTCCTATTCCCAACCAAAAACAAGAAAAATTGCCAGCCACTAACCCTGAAAGAATGTTGAGTGATGCCCCACCTTCTCGCGACGAAGTCACGATTTCTTGGACATGCTTTGAATGTGTCGATGTAAACACCTTGACCAGTTCCGGAATCAAAGCACCCGCGATGGTCCCACAAGAAATAATTGTCGACAGCTTCCACCAAAGCGAAGTATCGCCCCCCAAGTCTGGAACGATCAACCATGAAACTACGTACGTTGCGAAGATCGAAATAAGCGAAGTCAGCCATACGAGTCGCGTCAGCGGCATTTCGAAGTCCATCGTTTCAGCATGCAAATATTTACCTCGTGTCAACATTTCATTGAGGTAATAGGAACCGGCGGACACCACAACCATCATGACCCGCATCACGAACAGCCAAACCAAGAGTTGAACCTGGATGGTTTCAAAATTGAGTCCCGCAAATTTTTCATTTACGGCCAGCAAGATAAACGAAATCAACGCTACTCCAGTAACGCCATACGTTTCAAATCCATCGGCGCTAGGCCCCACCGAGTCGCCTGCGTTATCTCCGACGCAGTCAGCAATCACCCCGGGATTGCGAGCATCATCTTCGTCGATTTTAAAAACGATCTTCATCAAGTCTGCACCGATATCCGCGATCTTAGTAAAGATTCCACCAGCAATGCGAAGGGCTGCTGCGCCGAGACTTTCGCCGATTGCGAACCCGAGAAAGCACGGTCCTGCATACTCGCCCGGAACGAAAAGTAGAATGCACAGCATGATAAGCAGTTCAACACTGATGAGCATCATCCCAATACTCATCCCCGCTTGTAGAGGAATCGAGTAAACAGGATATGGCTTACCAGAGAGAGATGCAAAAGCTGTTCGGGAATTCGCAAACGTATTAACGCGAATACCAAACCAAGCAACGGCGTAACTACCCAAAATGCCAACGACGCTAAATGCAACGATAATAGCAACCCGGAATGGCTCGAAATGCATAAGCCCGTAGAAATGAAAAACGATTACCGACGCGATGATGACCCACAGCAAGGCAATAAAAACGCCCTGCTTGAGTAGGTATGTTTTGCAAGTCGTATAGATTAGTTCAGAAACTTCACGCATCGATTCATGGACAGGCAAGGCTTTCAGTCGCGTATAGATTTGAAGGCCGAACAGAAGCCCCAAGGTCGACACGACCAAGCCACCGTACAAAAGTGCACGGCCGGAGATGCCTCCGAGGAATGTACCCTTTCCAAGATCAGGAAGAAACAAACTTGCTTCGCCGCCTCCCGATGGTTTCCTGACGTCCCGCTTACCGTCGTCGTTCGTAGATATTTCGGCTGGACTCGTGCTGGAGGTTCCAGTCGACGCGACGTTTGGCTCCTGACAATTGCCGTCGGAATCAATCAGACTGACTGTGAATACGCCAATTAACACGAATGGAAGCAAACGGAAAATACGACGTACAGTACTTTTGGACGAAATAATAGGCATTATCGAATCACGGCCTTAAATGCGTAGGTTTCAAGCTGGAAAGTCTCTTTCAAATGACAGACTAGCACTATTTACAGGTGCTTTAAAGCCCATAGTCAATGTTTTTAGGGATTTCGGTCGCCGCAAAACTGGCAGATTCTAGAATTCAAACATTTCAGGTAGAGTTATTTGCATCCCACGATAATCGCTTTTCGAATAGAAAGCTTAAGCAAGGTTTACCAATTAGGCGGTAGGCTAAGTGGCAAAGGACTGGCTAAGGGAAGGACTGCCTAAGGGGAGACTCGAAATCGAAAGAGGTTGCCGACAATTTGACGCCGATAATTTTTCAAAAAGTCAATTTGTGAGTGTCCCCATGTTTCAGTGCCCCATGTTTCACTATGATTCATGTACCGCAAGTTGGAAGCTTAGGACACACTTCATTCGGACCCAAAAGAGGTAGGCTGAAGTCTTAAGACTTCCGCTACTGGGTCTGAAGCGATTTCAAGTACAAGAGTGATTGCGGAACTTGTGTTGCAATGTTTGGGCTTTCGTCTTCAATATAGTAGTGTTCTACACCAGCTTTCTTGGCCGCAACTAGAATCGCTGGAATATCCAACTGGCCAGTGCCGAGTGCAACATCGTTCTCGATCGACGTCGTTCCCGAAAGATTTCCCTCGATTCCCTTCTTAAGATCCTTCAAGTGCATCAACTTTATCCGATTGCCGTATTTTTCGATGATCTCAACCGGATCCGCGCCAGGAAATTTAGCCCACAAGATGTCTAATTCAATAAAGACATCTTGTGGGTTCGTTTGAGCCATCAGCACGTCGAAAAGTGTTCCGTCACCGTGGGCCACAAATTCGTATCCGTGATTGTGATAACAGAACGTAAGATTGAATTCCTTCTTCAGAAGTCGACCGATCTCGTTGAACTCGCGCGTAGTCTGCTCCGCGAGTTCAAGAGTAAAGGGCTGGCGATCTGGAATCCAAGCTACTCGAACAAATGTTGCACCGAGTATCTTCGCATTGGAAGAGACTTCATTCGTTTTGCTGCGAAGGTCGCTATAGCTAACACCAAAAGAGGAGCACTTCATTCCGCGTAAATCTAACAAGGTACGAATCTCGGTCGCGGTCTTGCCAAAGAGGTTCGAGAATTCCATGTCTGTAATGCCATACGCGCGAATGGTGTCTAAGGTCCCCTCAAAATCTATCGCAAACTCATTGCGATAGGTGTAGGAAACCATTCCTGGCGATTGTGGGAATAGTGGTTCCGACGCGATGGACAAGACGGCACTTGCGACGAAAGAGCCGACGAGTAGGAGTAATTTTAAAGTGGAACCCATACGAGCATTTTCCGGTTGGAGAGGAAGCTATTTACGACGGCCAGCAGATAAATCATTGAACTAGCCAGTTACAAGTTTTGGAAAGAACTTTCCTTCGTTTATGGTTGGGCGTTCAGGGCGTCCCTTATGCTTGTAGGTCAGTTCCATGTTGCTTACACCTAAAAGATGCAGAATCGAGGCATGAAGATCATGGACGTGTAGACGATCAATGGTTGCATGCAGCCCAAGGTCGTCTGTCTCGCCAATCGCCTGACCTCCTTTGACACCGCCACCTGCCATCCACATCGTAAATCCGCTTGGATTATGATCTCGACCGTTTCCTTTTTCACTCATTGGCGTTCTACCGAACTCGCCGCCCCACACAACAAGGGTCTCATCCAACATTCCAAGCCGTTTTAGGTCCTTCAAAAGGGCGGCTACGGGACGGTCCATCCCAAGGCATAAATTCGCATGTTTTGTTTCGATGTTATCGTGGGAGTCCCACTTGCTTCCGGCACCACTATAGAGTTGGATAAACCGCACGCCGCGCTGCGCTAGACGTCTCCCAAGAAGACATAACCTGCCATAGGAACTGGTTTCCTTGTCATTGATACCGTAGAGGTCTAATGTCTCTTGGGTTTCGCCGCTCAAGTCTATTGCCTCGGGTGCATCGGCTTGCATTCTGAATGCGAGCTCATAACTTGCAATACGGGCCTCTAGTTCGGTTTGCTCGGGATGGGCTTGTGCGAAGTGGTCATTGAGTTCATTCAAAAAACCAAGCTTTGCCAACTGGCGTTGCTGGGTAAATCCTTCGGGTGTGTTCAGGTAAGGAATCGGCTGAGTCCCTTCGCTGAGTCGGATGCCCTGATAGACTGCGGGCATGAATCCAGCCCCCCAGTTTCTCGGACCGTTGGTGATTTGCGAGTTATTATCCTGCATCACGACAAACGCGGGTAAGTTCTCGTTCTCGCTCCCAAGACCATAAGAGACCCAGCTTCCAAGCGAAGGGCGACCGCTAAGAATCGAGCATGTGTTCATTTGGCAGACGCCGGCCGAGTGATTGATCCCTTCAGCGTAGCAAGATCGAATCACAGCTAGGTCATCGGCACACTCAGCGATATTAGGTAGCCAATCCGAAATCCAAAGTCCACTTTCACCATGTTTTTTCCAGGTTCGTTTACATTCCAGCAATGGGGATTTCATCTCACCCATAGCAGTGATAACGGATCCGAAGCTATCTGGAATCTGCTGGCCTGCGAGCTCATTGAGCAGTGGCTTAGGGTCGAATAAATCTAGATGACTGGGGCCACCTTCCATAAATAAAAAGATGACGCGTTTCGCAGTTGCAAAGTGATGCGGTTTCTTAGCCGCGAGTGGGTTCTCGCCCCGCGACAGGGTAGTGTCTGCGACTCCGTTGGCACTGGAGATTCCAGCCAAAGCCAATGCACCAAAGCCCGCTCCACTGCGTGCCAAGAATTCGCGTCGTGACTTAGGAATGGAAATATGGTTCATGGGTTGTTAGTTCTTTATTCTTGGTTGTTAGTTCTTAGAAGGCAGTGGGCAGTAAGGTTGCGGATTTAAATTGTTTGCTTGTCGACGAGGAACTATTAAGATTCGTTCGATTCTTTTTGATGATTTTTGCTACTTGTTCAATAGTAACTTTTAGCCACAACAAAGCACTAGGGTCGATTTTCATCAGGCCAGACATAAAGCTTAAACTTAATAACTTACTCCTTCCCTAATATTTGTATAAAAATTCATTTGAGTTCAGGAGAGCGTGACAAAAATCAGCCATAGCCGATTCTTCTGCAGATAGATTTACGATCGCTTTGCCACGGCCAACAATACCAAGGCGGTCACCATAGCTGTTTCGCATGACGCCCGGTACCGTTTCGAACTGCCAGTAACCGATCGTCGAAGGAACATCACGTTCGACCGTTTGGAGAATCTCGTCTACTGTGAGTGCTTTACCTACCAATCGGACGTCATCAATCAGTCCATCGAACGAATGCGCTTCGCTACCTGAACAGCCTCCGAACACTAACGGAAACTCATTATAAAGCCCACTACTAATGTCATGAGGAACCTCTGCGACTAATAGTGGTTCATCATCGTTGGAAAGATCCTTCAAATAGAAGGTTACGGATCCTGGTTTGCCATCTCGGGATAGTCTGAAGCTTGCGGAGGCGTAGTACGGAGTATTGATTTGAATGTGTTGGTCGGAGAATATCGCGGCTTCGCTAAGCGTATTAATTGATTTATTTCCAACAACTTGAAGCACCAAAGTGTTCGGTTTTCTTCGAGAGCCCGCTCCAGTGACCCCGAGCCTCCATCCAGGCGATTCTGTGCTACAGTTCCATTTGCTCATTAGAGTACGAACTGCTCCTGTATCGGCAATTGAACGGAGCTGAAAAAAAAGTTCGATCGTAAAGTCGCCAGTGTCCATAGCCGAATCATGCTTCACGGACAATTTCAAAGCAGAATCATCCATAACAAATCGAACTGATTGGCCATCACGATAAGGTAGCTTGGCTGTTTCTATCATCCCCAAAGAAAGTTCGGATTCGGTCGATGCGATCTCTGTACACTGCTGGCTGATGAAGCGAAGGGAAGCAGTAAGCTCATCGGCAGTTGGCTCACGCCCGTAGGTCCGTTTCCATGCGAATTTGATCTGCGTTAAGCGATCATTCGACTCTGTTTCCGCAGCCGCAGCCAGCTTTCTCGCATAACCTAACAATCGATCGCTATTGATCATCATCAGCGATTGAACTGGGGTAGTCGTCGTGTTGCGAGTCGAATTGCTAGAAAAAAATTGTGGTAAATCAAAGCCATCCAAAAGTTGATCCGGCGAGTTCCTCATCATTCGCGTATAGATCGTTCTACACTGCGAATCCGCAAGCTTACCTGGCCCACCTTCGCAGTCTTGCAACTCGCCCGTCGTAACTAGTAACGCATCGCGAATCTG
>Ga0105046_10020083_pt1 | contig 10115 bp, 8 predicted proteins | sample MAT03_FD_78385 | JGI IMG/M metagenome (GOLD analysis project Ga0105046, IMG submission 78385) | Freshwater microbial communities from Lake Fryxell liftoff mats and glacier meltwater in Antarctica - MAT-03 (megahit assembly) | ecosystem: Environmental > Aquatic > Freshwater > Ice > Liftoff... | reverse complement strand
CCCGGGGTTTGGGGCTGGCCCCAAGTACACACGGCACGACGACCTCGGGCCGGATTAGGAATTCAAAAATTTACAAATTTCTGAATCTACACTTGCCTTTAACTAACACCGTCGCTCTCCTCCCGAGGATCCAGAGGAGGAGAAGGGGAGTTAGAACATCCGCTTCGCGATGTTGCAGTCTCAATCGCTTATTTGCCACACCCTCGTCCGCGATCAACACCCCGAATCGGATGGTTTATTTAGCTTCCTTGAATTGCGTCTGCAGCCCGGCCTTGATCCAGCGGTATCCGGTCTGCCAGACTGCCTCGCTTTCCATTTCCAGTTTTACACAGCAATGGGCACCCGGTGGCGGAGGGACGTTGAGTTTGGTTAATGAGATGAGACTCGTTTTCCGGGTCGGCTCCTTCAATTCGATCCGTGTATGCAGTCGAGGCGTATCGGTCTTTAGCTGGGGCTCGCCACTCGGAGCGGTGCTCTGAACAACCGTGATCGGGCCGCCATAGATTCCACCCAACGATGGAGAATCTAAGGTGTTTGAGGTGCGTGGTAATGTCTTCAATACCTTTCCGGACCAGTGGTCTCCGTTTGCCATCGTAATGGAAACAGGTGCATCGACGTTGTGTGCAACGGTCTCCCAGGCGTACTGGGGGATCGAAGCGTTTACTTCAATTTTCGATGGGTTGACGACCATTCCAATGGACTGTCCTTCAGCAATGAAACTACCTGCTAGACTTCGAGACATGCGGGCAATTAAGACCCCGTCCCGTGGCGCTTTGACATGTAGCGATGCCACTTTCGCAATGAGGATTTTTGATTTGATCAAAAATGACTCACGCAGCGCCTCTTCGGTTTGCAACTCGGTATGCTTGTGTTGCGCTCGCAGTGCAACGCATTTTTCCTCGCTTGATTGGAGCATTGCCTGTGCCGCTTTGCATTCGAGCTCCAAGTCCGGATTGCTGAGAGTGAGGATTTCATCTCCCTCTTGCACGCCTTGACCGTCATGAACAGACACCAGCACAACAAATCCAGGTGCGACCGTGCGAACATCCGAGGGCTCGACATACTCAACGATCGCTGGCCAGTAGATTTGGAGTGGCGATGGCAGAAAACTACAGAGCGAGAGCAACCCCAAAATTCCGAAACAACGAGTTGCTTTGCGTGGACAAATTGAGCTGAATAGAGTTCGTATCGACGGAGGAACTGTTTTCGCAGCCAATAGCATTTTCTTGATTTTAGGCACAACAAACCAAAGGCTCGCAAAGAACAGGACGACGACCAGTCCAACCCCGTCCCATGTCAACCACATTCCCCAGCCCATGGTAACGAGCAACAGCATTCTCGAGATCCAACAACAGACGCCGTAGATCACCAAAGAAAACGAGGTGCGATGAGAGTTCTGACTTTTTTGAATCCAGGTTAGAAAATATGCCTTCATAGACTGTGAAGCATCCTGAAATAAATTCGGGCGATCAATCAAATCGATCAAAATATAATATCCATCATAGCGCATCAAGGGATTCCCGTTGAACGCAACGGTCGTAAAGGTGCCCAGCGATGCAATTGTAAAGCATAGGAACTTGATGGTGGAGTTGTCGATCGTGCATACACAGATGACGGCCAACGCTGCTAAAGTGATTTCGAAAAGCATTCCGGCGGCGCCTACCAGCACGCGAGACCAACGTTTGGGGACACTCCACAGCCCAGTGACGTCGACAAACGGTGACGGGGCAAAAAACATAAATCCGATGCCTGCACCATTGGATCGCGAGCCTACACTCGTATTGGCAATCGCATGCCCGGCCTCGTGCACCGCTTTGAGAATCAACCACGCGACTAGCAACCACCATTGACTCCCAGGAACGAAAAGCTTCCTGCCCAGGGCCATCAACTCGTCGCTATTTTGATAAGCGAGAACGATGGCGATGAACCACGTAATTGCAGCCAGGGTTAAACATGGGATCGATATCAGCCAAGTCAGTCCACCGGTCATTCGATCGAGAGTTTCTGCCGATAAGATTGGAATACGAAAAAAGCTCGGATCGAACATCCTCTTCGGTTTTGCAGATACAGGTTGTGGCTTAAGTGGTTCGCCACTCTCGTCGATGGGCTCACTGCCAACCGCTTCAATGATTCCGATGTTCAAGAGCCATGAACCGATCCCCACCAATTTTTGAGTACTGGCCGCCGCTCCTAGTTTGCTTCTTTGGGCAACAAGAGAGGCAGCATCCTGAAGCCCATTCGTCCCATCCATCGCACCGCAAAACTCGTATTCCAGCAAGCCGATTTTCCAAAATCGGTGGTTGGTTCGATCCTCAACGACATAGTAAACCTCGTCGCCAGAGCGTGCTGGCGAAAATCGAAGTTCAGGTCGTATGCGATGTGTGGGGCCGCTCATGATTGCCAAGTTAAAGGAGTATGGAATGCAGAGTATTGAGAATTACCAAATCCACTGGTTTGCGATCCATGTATATGGGCGATTGAACAGGTACCAACCAATGGATCGCCATCCCGCTTCGATTTGAGCCTTTGCTTTCATGCCAGGTCGCAGCTGTAACTTAGGGTCATGAATGACAACATCTGCGACGAAGACCGCAGCGTCTTCAATAACGGTCGCTCTCGGCTCAATGCGGCTGATCTTGCCGCGAAAGGACGCTATCCCCGAAGCATCGCCTCGGATGCTCACTTCATCTCCAACATTGATCTGTGCCAAATCCGATGCGAGGAGTCGCACCTCGGCTGTCATCGATTCCAGCTCCGCTACTTCGAAAAGACTCTGACCCAAGGTCAATGGCATCCCGACGTTGCGTTGCCAATCTCCCTGGACCACGACACCTGCGGACGTCGCTCGAATCTCAAGTCGTCGTAACTGATCTTGAATGCTCTGAATGCGTCGGTCTGCCTGCGCCATTTCGATGTCAGCCAGCGCGATGTTCCCGGTGGTACGAGTGGCCAACGCGGAATCCCGTTTCTTAAGCGCACTGTCATGTTCAGCCATGGCAGTCGCGAGATCGCGTCGCAATTGGTCGTCATCAATTCGCGCCATCAGCTGACCCTTTTCGACGTAATCGCCGGGCCGGACTTCGCAGCTCGCGATCCGGCCTTGAATTGGGCTAGACAAGTATTGTTTTGTTTCTGGTTCAAAGACGCAGTCACGCCGTGGATAGTACGGAACCGGCAGGAACATCGCTGCACACACCAGTCCACAGGGAAACAACCACCACCGCGAGTTGGAGCGAATGCTCTCCGCCATCGCGACCGCTTTTGCAAACCAACTGCATCGCCGAATGATCAGCCACGTGTCCAACTGCTTAAGTAGATTGATTACCGAAACCTTGCCAAGCCACAGGTGACTCGCCTGGGCGAAGTACTTAGCAACCCCCGTGTCTTTTATTGGAGTTGCTTGACATAGAAACACCGCATAACCAGAAGACTCTGGGAGAGCGTAGGGGATAGAGCAAAGCGATGTACCAATAATCTGCGATAGTTCGTTAAGACAAACGCTTGCCTCAACAGTCGGTACTGCTGGTGTTGGTGACACGGATGCAGTCGCTGCTGAATCGGACAAATCAACGGTCGAATCGTTCGCCCCCGGGTTATCCACGCCTGCATGTTGAACGCCCGCCAACGCATCGCAGGAAAAACGCGGCTCTTTGCGCCATACGCTCTCCTTTGCTATTTTGGCCAATGTTCTGTTTTGGATTCGAAAATCACTAGCATCCCAACCGCTTTGAGCAGACTGAACGATCGTGCCATTCTTCGCTGTTATCAAAAGTGCAATCGAAAGGCCGCTCGATCGGGCAACATAATTTACCGCCGACTGAAGAAAGGTGCCGGACAGTACATCAAGTGCTGGGATTGAAGATCCATGACCGACAGAAGAACGTAGCGAGGATCTTTGCCCATCGGATTCCGGACCACCTAAATCGCGTGTCTGTGTTCCCGGGCTGTCTTCCGGTGCAAGGCCCTGCAAAGCACGTTTAGTGAGCGACTCACAAATTTCTATTCCGTGAAGAATACGGGGGAGGCAGTCGCGAGCCGAATCGGTTCCTTGTTTCAAAGTCTCCATCAAATCGGAAGGGAGTGTGTCTTCGGCGATACTGGTTTGGATGTTCATTGCGCAATCTTTTGTTTTAGAATTGAACCAGTTCACATTTCGAAGATCGGATGTTCCCAGCCGAATTATCGATGACGACCGTCATTTCAATAACAGCCCCATCTGCAATCGCAAAAGGGGCAACAAACTCAACGTCTGCACTTACAACGACATGGTTTGCCAACCGAATTTCTGCACGACCAGTCTTACGAAAGCGTTCAGCCGCTTCATCTGTTAAATAGAATCGAGCTCGCAATTTGGAGGTGTCGACCAAGCGAATGATGGACGGTGCATTTCCGGCGATGTACTCACCAACGTCGCGATTGACTGCGACCACAGTTCCGCGATGGGGCGATCGAATCGTACGCTCGTGAAGCATCAATTGGGCTTTCTCAAGCCTCGCTTGGGAAACTAGTTTGGCCTCTTCCTGTGCCTGTAGTTTTGCTTTTGAAATACTCAGATCCAATTGAAAGCGTTCCAACTCTTTCGGGCTCGAAGTGCCATGTGCAACCGTTTTTGCAGTCTCGTTGACTCGTCGCTGATTGAACTCGCATTCGCGGCGAGCAGTTTCCAATATTCCAAACGAACTTACATCGATTTCCGCTTCATTCACGATCAGACGCTGTTGCTCATTGTCGAGTCGGCCAATCTCAGCTTTCTCTTCGATCACATCGCCTGGCTTCACATAGAGTTCGCGAACAACGCCCATTTCGGCAGTAGCGACTTCAGTGTCCTTAAAGGGTTCGAGAACACCCTGCCTGTCTGCAGCGGCAAGCGATCGATTGATTATGGATTGCGAGTTCGCCGTTCCCTGAAATAGGAATAGGAGGATGACAAATTGCCATCCTATGTGCGGTAGTTGTGGGGTCATGGTGGTTGTTACTCGTTTGGAAAAACCAAGTGAGATTTTCGTTAGGGAGCATGGCTCGAAGAATTTCACTCCCAAACATGGCATGCAAAACCCGCAAAGAGTCCGCATAGCTTAGAAATTCCCAAATTAGCCGCGGGGGTTGTAGCGACTGTAGCGGCATCGGGGGCACGCCTTGAGGGGTGGCACGCCCTGAGGTACGAAGGGCGTGTGAGGAGCTAGAAATCTATTCCATGATTTCCAAGTCCATCGCTATCGGCTATCGCTCCGAGCGTGCCACCCGATGGCCATACATATTGATGTATAGATAGTGCGACCGAAATTAGCCCGAGTGGCGGGCCACAACTCGGTGAAAATGCAATTTCACTTCTCGATCGCAGACCCGGCGAATGCCCTCTACCAGGCAACTCGGCTCGTTTTCTCGCTGCCCTATTGCAATTACATCTTCTAATCTTGTCCCGGGTGCGACGGAAAATGTAGACTGATTGATGGTCTGGTTGCCCGCGTCCAGTTCTGGCACAATGAAATGACATGTCGCGCCGAACGTGAGCATCCTCGCGGCGTACGCATCGTGATAGGGCCGCAATCCTCGGAAGCTTGGCAATAATCCATGATGCAAATTAATGATTCGACCACCGGCAAACTTCCAACAAGTGTCCGGCGGTAGGACTCGCATGTAACGAGCCAGAATAACGTAGTCAGCCTGGTACCGATCAATGTTCCGCACCATAGCATCGTCATCTCCAGATCCATCCTCGCGACCGATATATTCGAAAGGGACGTTAAACTCCTCAGCGAGCGGCACGCATGTTTTTCTGTTTCCTATGAGCACCGCTGGATTCGCGTGAATCACTCCGGAATGAATCGCTTCCAAAATTGCCCTGGCTGGCTTTTCAAGGCGTGTCACGCAGATAGCCAAATTGGGACGTGCCTGACGTTGATCTGGACTCCAAACCCGAATCTCTAATTTCTTCTGATCCGCAATTTTGCCCATCGCTACCTGAATTGGTGACAACTGATCCGAGGCAATTTGAAGACGACACATCATTGCAAACAAAGCCGCTTCGTCGTGGTCGTACATCTGAATTTCAGCGATGTTTGCCCCACGCGACGTGACGTCGTGAATGATCGGGTCGGCCAAGCCCACATTGTCCGGCCCAACAGCAGTGATGACGATTTCCATGTCCGAAAGGTTAACTAATATCGTCGCGAATGCAATGCACCGTATTCCGATGCGATTCGAATGGTCTGGGAATGAATGTCCACAATATCATCTATCGAATAGGCATAGCCGCCCGCCATCGCCACAGCCACGGGTATCCCTTTGGCGTTCAATTCACTCATGACCAGTGCATCGCGGGCCGCAAGCCCCGGCTTGGTTAACTTAAGGCGGCCGAGCCGATCCCCTTCGTATGGATCAGCGCCTGCCAAATAAATCGCAAGATCAAATGGGCCATGACTCAAGACTTGCGCAAGTCCAGCATCCAGTGCACTGAGATACTGTTCGTCAGTTGCACCATCCGGCAAAGCAATATCTAGATCGCTGGGGAATTTGCGAAGCGGAAAGTTCTTTTCTCCGTGAATAGAAAACGTAAAAACCTCGTCAGTGTCAGCAAATATCTGTGCCGTTCCATTCCCCTGATGCACATCGCAATCGATGACTACCGCGCGACGAATCTTTGATTCCGACAACAACGACAGGATTGCAACGGCTGCATCATTAAAGACGCAAAACCCCTCGCCAGCATCGCGCATCGCGTGATGGGTTCCACCGGCCATGTTTACGGCCACCCCGTCTTGGATCGCATGCCTAGCCGCCGCGAGTGTCGCGCCGCTGCTGCGTTGCGATCGCTCAACCATTGCCGGTGTCCACGGGAATCCAATCCGCTTGATCTCCATGGCAGACAACTCTCCAGCCATAACACGTATAACATAGTCTCTATCATGCGCTAAACACAATTGCTCCATCGTGGCAGCATTCGGGACCAGCAACACATCCTGTTGAAAAAACGGGTCGCCTAGTATCCGATCTCGCAAACGCCGATACTTGGCCATCGGGAATCGATGCCCCGGCGGCAAAGGCAACTCAAAGTGATCCGTATAGAAGATCTTCACAGCCCTAGACCGTCCCTCTAAAGCACATTTCTCTGCCGCGCTAACCATATCTGCAAGTCGGCTGCACGCAACTGCACACGTCCGATACCAACTGCTTTTCCAGTCTCAGGATCCGCGTCGACCCAAGTTCCCGAGAGTCGCACATCTGCCGTAGCGACATGAGAAGAGTTGGGATCGAACGTCAACGTGGTATTAAGCACAGGCTCAATGGCGCGTCCCAAAATGCTTCGGTGCGGGCCAGTCATGCCCACATCGCATTGAAAGGCGGTACCGCCGGGAAAGATCTCTTCGTCCGCCGTAGGTACATGTGTATGCGTCCCCAAAACTGCGGTTGCTTTACCGTCTAAGAATCGCCCCATCGATTGCATGTCGCTGGTTGCCTCGGCGTGAAGATCGCAGATGCGAATCCGGACGTCGTCAGGCAATTGTGCGAACACCCTAGAAATAGCCGCAAACGGACAATCGACCGGTCGCATAAACACACGCCCCAATAGACTGACCACGGCAACCGCAACACCTTGGGCCGTTTTCACAACACAATGGTCGCGGCCAGGTGCCGTAGCCGGGAAATTAGCTGGCTTAACGATGTTCGTTTCGGACTCCAAGACGGCTGCAATCTCTTTCTTTCGATAGATATGATCACCCATCGTGATCGCATCGACACCGGAGGCCACGATTTTATGATACTGGGCTTTGGTCAACCCCGCGCCGTCGGCTGCATTCTCTGAATTGGCAATGATCAGATCAACCGCCAAAACATCTCGCAACCAACGTATCGAATCGCACAGCATCTCGACACCCGGCTTGCCAACAACATCTCCTACGAGAATGATCCGCACGCTATTTGTGTTTTTAGGTGGTATGGTCATTTCACTTCTTTCTCGCATACACTTCGATGAGCGGCCCCATCTTCAGATTCTGTTCTAATCGGTAAACGATCCTCTTCAGCATTTTACCCATCGGCAAAGTACTTCCGAACGACTGGTTGCGCCGGGGAGTCGCAGCATAAAGTATCTCGAATCCGGAATCCTCCAGCAACCGACAGAGGGATGTTAACGTAAAAAAGGTGAGATGGGAGGAGGGGACTGCATTCACCGACCGAGCTCGTCGTAGTACGACTTCGCGAAATCTATCGAACAAATCGCCGAATTCGAACGGAACTTCGACAGCCAAAACGCCGCCCGACTTAAGGGAGTTCCCTATGGTGTGGATGCTTTCGAGTGGATCGTGGAGATGTTCGAGAACATGGCTCAAGTGAACAGCATCATAAAACGCCAACGGCAATGCGGTCTCCTCCAGTGTTCCGTGCTCGATTGTAATGCCATAGCGCGACTTCGCATATTCGATCGTGTCCAAGCCAGCTTCTAGCCCAAAAATCGTCCAGCCCTCCAACGCCGCAAGTTTGAGAAATACACCACGTGAAGCACCGATATCAAATATCCTCCCTTTGTTCGGCAAATACGACGCGAGTCGCGCGAAACGAGGGGACAACTGCTCATGAGCCGTTTCCTCGGAAACCACAAAATCTTGGCCTGCGGCATCGTACGACTTGGCGTACCTCTCGCTTGCATAAACAGCGTGGACCTGGCTTCGGGTCGGCATGGGCTCCAATCGCCCCAAACCGCATTGCCCACATCTAACGACAACGGCTGGTTCAAACAGCGAACGAATCACCTGCGTTACAGTCGGTACGTTGTGCCAAAGTTTCGAACCGCATACGATGCAGGCAGAATTGGAGATAGTATGGAGTTGAGACAAGTTCGATCACATTGAAAGGTCAGTGTTGGATGCCGACACAGCAGCAGTCTACCGAATTTCCGAAACGAGTGATGTTCGTCATCCATTCGATGCGAGGCGGAGGCTCCGAACGCCAAATGAGCTATCTCGCCAATGAAATTGCTTCCCTCGTACAGACTAGCCTAGTGACATTGGACAAAACTAGCAACGACGCTTACCCACTCGACTCTCGGATTGAGCGAATCGGACTAAATCTGACCGGCCCAAGTGGCGGACTTTTGAAAGGCGCTGTCGCAAATACTAAGAGAATAAGAAGTCTCCGCGGTCAGATCCGGACCTGGCACCCCGATGTGGTAATCAGTTTTTGCGATTCAACAAATGTTCTGTCACTGATGGCCTGCCCCTCGAACATCCCAGTGCTCATCTCGGAACGCAGCGACCCGCGACACCAAACACTGGGTCGTGTCTGGGAGTTCATCAGAAAGTTCTACTATCCTAAGTGCCGAATTTGCGTCACTCAAACAAAGGAAGTAGGTGAGCATATCGTCGTCCAAGGCTGGGTCACTAGTTCGAAATTGGTGGTTATTCCGTCCGCCATTCGCATCCCGGATTTGAATCTCGAAAGTGTCGACCGCCAACGTGCATTGATTTCACCCAAGACGCTCATCTTCGTTGGCCGCCTATCGAAGGAAAAGCGGCTCGATCGACTATTGAACGCATGGGCGAGTTTGAGAGAACACCATTCCGATTGGCGACTGCAAATTGTTGGCGATGGCTTGGAACGCCTTCCGCTACAACGTTTGGCAGCTGAGCTGAACATCGACAAAACAGTCCAGTGGGCTCTTTGGAGCGACGATGTGTGGAGTTCGTTGACCGCTGCGCATGCCTACTGTCTTGTAAGTGACTACGAAGGCTATCCACAGTCGATGCTCGAGGCGATGGCGTCGGGGCTACCTGTTGCGGTTCTAGATTGCAGTCCAGCCATTCGGCAAACGATTTCGGACGAAGTCAATGGGCTAGTCATTCCATCGGAAGACTTCATCTCGAGCACGCTTCACCGTATGCTTTCAAGCGACTCGCTCCGCAACGCATTAGGCCAAGCTGCTTTCCAACGAGCTCGCGACTTTGAATGGGCGTCAATCGCCCCCCAATGGCTTGCTACGATCGCGTCGCTTAGCTCTAAACAGAGGTAGAGGCCACGAACGAAGACGATGGCCTTGGCGGTTGTCCAGCCGGACGCAAATAGCAATCCCGCAACGTATCCATGCACTGCTGGGGCGACACCACTTTGGTAGAATCGTT
>Ga0105046_10020081_pt1 | contig 10116 bp, 9 predicted proteins | sample MAT03_FD_78385 | JGI IMG/M metagenome (GOLD analysis project Ga0105046, IMG submission 78385) | Freshwater microbial communities from Lake Fryxell liftoff mats and glacier meltwater in Antarctica - MAT-03 (megahit assembly) | ecosystem: Environmental > Aquatic > Freshwater > Ice > Liftoff... | reverse complement strand
TGCACAACACTGTGTTGGCATGCGGCGTGCTGCGTTCTTGCAAAACACGGATCCCATGAACAGCACGAAGGACAAGATCAAGGGCAACTGGAACCAGTTGAAAGGAAAGCTCAAGCAGGAGTACGCTGATCTAACTGACAACGACCTGTTGTATGTGGAGGGCAAGGAAGACGAGCTGCACGGGCGCTTGCAGGAGCGCTTGGGCAAGACGAAGGATGAGATCGACGCGCTCATCGATCGGCACACGACCAAGGATCCGGTCCGCCACTAGGTCAGGACGGTCCATAGAGCGCACGGTTCCGAGCGGGATCGTGCGTTCTTTTTTTCGGGAAGATCCGTGGCCCGCCTTCCTCATGAGCGGGGTGGAACGTGGCGATCACACCCCTACGGGCGGAACGATCGGTGCGCGTGCCAACGACACTCGGGCAAAAAGCATCCCCTCCGCATTGCCCTCGGCCTTCACCACCACTTTGTCCAACGGATGCGTGAGCTGGGAGCGACCGGAGAGGATCGTGTCTCCTTCGGGCGTGTTCAGCTCCCCAGCAGCGTTGCAATAGGCGAAGAGGATGTTGTTCTCGAACGCGCGGGTGGTGCACAACGAATCGATCAGCAGGATCTCGTCGTCGACCACATCGTCCACTTGTTCCGCTGGTTTTGTGAAGGACCAGAACGTGGGCGAGACCACCAGTTCAACGCCTTGAGCAACCATCTCAGCGAACATGGCGGGGAAGGAGATATCCCAACAGATGATCAAGCCAACAAGGCCGAAGCGCGTTGGGAAGACCGAGGCGACCGTGCCGGGCATAATGTGGGCCTTCTCCGTTTCCCACAGATTGATCTTGCGATAGATGCCTGCTACGGTACCATCGGAGTTGATGTAGTGCGCTTGGTTGTAAAGGAGGCCGTTCTCGCCCACGGTCCAAGTGCCGGGCACGATGTCGATGGCATGTTTAGCGGCTAGGGCTTGGAAGTGCGCGAGGTATTCCGGCGCGTGGATCACAAAGTCCAACTGTCCCTGCAGCGGTCCGCACACGGCATCTTCAGGAAAGACAACCAGATCGGCGCCCCGCTTCTTCGCCTCTCGCACGAACTGGTCGATGCGTTCCAAGTTCTTCAGTGGCTCGCCCAAGGCGATGTCCAGTTGTACGAGGGCGATGGCGATGTCCATGGCGTTCTACTGTTGTGTCCGCAGCGCAAGGGATCGGGGGTCCGCGTGGCTCTATTTCAGGACCGGTACAAGGAGTGGTCACTTCCGCCCAGAGGACAACTTCTCCAATGCCTTCACCCTGAATATGGCGCGATGTGCTTCGGGGTCATCATCGCCGAGCACGAAGCCGAACGGCTGCAAGCCGGGCACACGATCGAAGATCACCTTGAGCATGGCGGTGAGCGGGATCGAAAGGAACATACCGGGGATGCCCCATAGCGCGCCGCCGACCATCACCGCGATGATGGAGACCAATGCGTTCAGTTCCACGCGCGATGCCACCACCTTGGGTACGATGAAGTTGTTGTCCACGAACTGCACGAAGGCATAGAGCGCCAGCACCCACAAGGCCGCCGAGGGTTCCAATGTGGCCAAGGCGATGATCATGGGCAGGATGGTCGCGATGATCATGCCGATGTAAGGGATCAGATTGAGCACAGCACCGATCACCGCGAGCAGGAGCGCGTACTCCACACCGATGATCATGAGCCCCACCCAGTTCAACACGGTCACTATGCCCGCTTCGAACATCAGCCCTACGAGATAGCTCTGCACCACACCCTTCGTTTGGCTGAGCACATCGCCGAGGACCTCATGGTTCTTCGGCGGGAAGAGTTTGGTGATGAAAGTAATGAGCAAGCGCTTGTACAGGAGGAAGAGGAAGGTGAAGACGGGCAATAGGAAGAAGAAGGCGAACATCGTTCCCACGGTGGTGAGGGTCTGACCGACCAGCGAACCGCTCTTCGCCATGCCCTCATCCTTCACCTTTTCCATGGCCTCGGTCACTTCACCGCGCCGCATGTTGAACGCGTCCTGCGCCCACCGCGACGCTTCCTTGCCCAAACCATCGAGCTTCTCTTTCAGTTCGGGCAATGTTTCACTGAAATTCGCGGCCTGTGTAGCGATGAAGTACCCCAGCCCGCCGAGGGCCAGCATGGCGAAGAGGACGGCAATGCTGATGGCAAGGACACGCGGGATCCGCTTCGAGAGAGCGTTCACCATGGGGTTGAGCAACAACGCCAGCAGCAAGGCGAAGAGCATCGGTACCAAGATGGACTTCGCCACGGAGAGCGCGAAGAACAACCCGATCAAGCCCAGCAGGATCAGGCTCAACTTCTGGTAAGATGGCTGGATGATGCGCCGTTCTGGCGCCGCTTCGGATGCTGGCATAGTGGAACTGGGCCGGGGCCGGAGTGGTCAGTTCAGAGAAGGAGGATGAGCAACAGTATGATGATGATGATCCCTGCCGTGGAGAGGTAGATCACCGTACCGTCGCGGTTGTGATCCTTCATTTCGCGCTTCAAGGCTTTCAACTCGGAGCGCATCACCGCACGAACCGAAGGATCGATCGCTGAACGGTCCACGGCCATCAGTTCTTCCAAGCGGCTCTTGATGACCAGTACGCGTTGTTGTTGTGCAGGTGGCAACTTCGCCAGATTCTCCGCATTGATGCGAACCTCGCGTACGGGCCTGTCCAATGCGGTGGCCGGCGTGGCCATGAGCAGTGCGATACAGGCGGCGCTGGTGGCAAGGATGTTCTTCGTTCTCATGGGTTGGTTGTTTTTTTCGGGTGGTTGTCGCTGATCACTTGGCCAGTTGCAAACGCACACCGGCCGTGATGTACACGTTGTTCACTTTCGGGTTCGTGTCGAAGTCGTCGCCCTCGAACACATTGCTCATGGCCACGTCGTAGCCGCCCTCAACGAAAATGAAACCGATCTCCGCACCCGCGCCTAAGCCGATATACCATTGCGCCGCTTTGGTCTCGACGTCGAGCGCGTCGTTGTCCAAGTCGGCACTCAGGTTGAACAGCGCCGTTGGGCCACCGAGGATATAGATGTTGAAGCCGGGATCGTTCGCTGGGTCCTGGAGCCGGAGACCGACCATTAGTGGAACGCGCAGTGACCGGCTGGTGTAGCGGAACTCCGTGTCGGCACCCGTGGTGGTGCCATCAGGCGAAATACCGGCCACGGTGTAGTTGAGATTGCGCACTTGAAAGTGCAGGCCGGGTTTTAGGAACCACTGCCCGCCGAGAAGTAGGTCGGCGCCGAACTGGTATCCCGCGCGTCCAACCCACTGCTCGGTGCCGGCCTCGCTCACGTTACTGCCACCATAGCCACCACCCAGGCGGAATTCCTGTGCGTACACGGTGCAAGTGGTACACGCGGCGATCAATAGTGGGAAATGCCTTTTCATGGTCGATCGGTTTTTCTGGAACGCGCAGGATCAATGATGCACGCCGGTGTACCTCTTCAACCTGCGGTCCACGATCGAACACCGATCCGGGAACTCCCTGGGTGTAAGAGGCGGCAGGCTGTGCATACCCACCGCTGAACAAGGCTGGTTGGTACAGCCGCAGGCGCTTTTGCCGTTCGCTCGAACAGGACGCGAGGATCCGCTCGCCGGGTCGCGTTGCGGTTGGTACCTGTGGGCGCCGCACCCCAATCTTGGGGCGGTCCCGCCACACCGTGGGCCCGAATAGTGCCGGGATCACTTCTTGTTGAAAACGGTGAACCCCAAGATCAACAGCGCGAGGAACACCACCAGGAAGAGGAAGAATATGGTCTTGGCGATGAACGCCGCACCGGAGGCTATACCCCCGAAACCGATGATGGCCGCGATGATCGCGATCACCAGGAATATGGCCGCCCAGCGTAGCATGGTCGTTCGAGCGATCAGTTGATCAGTTCCACGTGCCTGCCAGCGCACCAAGCCGCGCGATGCCGTGGGGTTGCGCTCGCGTTGCACACTGTCTCCATACACATGCCGATCCAGCCGCTCCTGTGGTCGCCGGGCCGGCTACTCCCGCTTCCCATCCTTCTCGTCCTTCTTGCCGAAAAGTTCTTTCAGGAAACCGCCTTTCTCCTCTTTCTGTTTTTGTTGCAAGGGTGACGCGATGCTGATCTCGCGGTCGATCGCCGGTTCCAACGCGCGGATGAACGCGTTGCGCAATAGATCGACGATCGCCACCCAGGTGCGCACGTTCGGGTCGTCCAGTCGCCCTTCCAGTGGGATCTTGGTGGCCACCTGGTCTTCGCCCGGATTCGTCAGGATCGCGCCTGCCGTTCCAACGATTCCTTCCCACAGCTTGCGCAGCACGTTGTCCTTCTTGTCTTCTTTGCCCAGCACGTCCAGGTCTTTTATGATCGGCTTCACGTAGCCCTTGAAGGCGCCATCGCGTGTGGCGATCTCGGTATACAGTGACATCGACCCGCTGTTCACATCGAAATCAGCATAGGCCTGGAAGAAGGCGTTCACCTGGCGTAATTCCATTCCTTCCAGATCCAGGTTCATGTCGAACATGCTCTGGCGGCTGAGCGGGTCCATGGCCATGTTGAACTTCATCGCACCGCCGTAAAGCGTTGCGGTCGCATCGATGGTCGCTGGTAGCAGCCTGCCCTCTTCCGCAATGGACGACAGGTTCTTCGCCACCGACTCCACGTTCGTCAAAGCCAGGTCCAGCGGTGGCTGTGATCCGGGATCGGCGTACTCGATGCGGCCATCGTGCAGGGCCAGCCGGTTGATACGCAAAGGCATGAAGTCCTTGAGCAGATCGCCCAGGCTCGCCGTGTCCTTCTGGACGTCCGCTGGTTCCGCTTGGTCGAGTGTGAAACGCAGTTGCGGTTTTTCGATCTCCAGCTCGCCAACGATACCGCCGTCGAACAAGGCTCCCCATTCCACGGAGAGATCGATCAGCTCCGCCCCCAGGAAACGCGTGCGCTGGTGCGAAGCGCTGTCCACTTTGTCCAGGTGGAACCGATCGATCCGGTAGGCGCCGCGATAGAGCGCGAGATCAATGTCTTCGATGTGGCCGAAGTAGCCCTTCATGGCGGCCAGCCGCTGGTTGGCGAAGTGGAGCAACACATAGGGCAGTGCGATGCGCAGAGCGATGACCGATCCCAGAATGATGAGCCAGATGCGCAGCCGCTTGTGTTTTTTGGAATGGGGGTGTGTCGATACTTTGCGCGATAACGGGCTCATGTCGGTTCAGGGTGTGCTTTAGGGCAGAGAACACCGGGCCGATCGAACAAGGTTCCGCCCCCCGGCCATGGTGGATCGGTAGTGGGTATTTAGTTCCCCAAGGATGGGGAATTACCTTCACGCTCTGATACCTAGCAGACATAGCGCGCCCCTTACCAGCAAGGCTTGTCGTGGAGCCACTGTGGGGGGCACACTTTTTTCGAACATCCGGGCCGGTGGAACAAGGTTGCTCCTCGAGAATGAGGTATAGCCACTTTCATCGGAACGTGTTGACACCCCGGAACGAATGAGAATGATGAAGACCGCACTTCTGGTGGATGATGAACCGGAGATATGCCAACTGCTTTGCAACATGCTGCGACGCGCCGGAACGGAATGCGATTTCGCGCACAGTGTTCATGAAGGTCGCGCGGCCTTGATAGAGGGCCATTACGACGCCGTCTTTGTGGACGTTCATTTACCGGACGGATTGGGATATGACCTCTTCGCTGACATCCGTGCTGGCTCCCCCGAAGCGCGGCTGATCGCCATCAGCGCGATCGATGGGGAAAGCGCACGGGCGGTGGCCGAGGGCGCCGACCTGTTCGTAGCCAAGCCCTTCAACCGCGCCATCATCATGTCCTCCATCCACGATCTCGGCTTTCAATCCTGAACGAACCACCATCACTATGGCTACCGCGAACATCCTCGTTGTTGACGATGATCAGGACATCTGTGTCCTGCTCTCGCGTTTCCTGACCAAGAACGGCTACACCGTTGCCACGGCAGGGCGCGGTTCCGTTGCCAAGGAACTGATGACCGCACAGCGTTTCGACCTGGTCCTTTGCGATCATCGCCTTCCGGATACCGATGCCCTACAGATGGTGCAACACATCCGCACCGCATCGCCCGGCACACAAGTGATCATCATCACCGGGTATTCCGAGGTGCGCCTCGCCGTCGAACTGATGCGTCGTGGCGCGTTCGACTATATCGCCAAGCCCTTGTACCCCGACGAACTGCTGATGCGCGTGCAGGACGCGCTCTCAGCGAATGAACCAGCCGGAGCAGGTCCGAAGAGCAGATCGTTTTCTTCCCAAGGTGGTAAAGCCTCCAATGGGAATGTGTATGTGGAGGGCACAGGTCCTGCCTCTCAGATCATCGGGAAGCACGTCGCACTCGTGGCACCCACGGACATGTCCGTGCTCATAACCGGAGAAACGGGAACGGGCAAGGAGTTCCTGGCCAAGCGCATCCACCAACAGAGCGCACGGGCCAACGGTCCGTTCCTGGCGGTGGACTGCGGCGCATTGCCCAAGGAACTGGCCGGGAGCGAATTGTTCGGCCATACCAAGGGATCCTTTACCGGCGCTGTCGCCGACCGGGCCGGCAGTTTCGAACAAGCCCAGGGCGGCACGTTGTTCCTGGACGAGATCGGCAACCTCACCTATGAGAACCAGATCAAGTTGTTGCGGGTCCTGCAGGAACGCAAGATCCGGCGCATCGGAGGCACGAAGGACATCGATGTGGATGTGCGCGTTCTTGCTGCCACCAATGAGGATCTGCGCAAGCTGTTGTCCGAAGGACGTTTCCGCGAGGACCTCCTGCATCGCATCAACGAGTTCACCATCCACCTGCTCCCGCTCAGCGAGCGGAAGGAGGACATCCCCCGTTTCGCGCAACACTTCCTCGAACTGGCCAACACGCGCCTGGGCCGCGAGGTTACAGGGTTCGAGGATGCCGCCCTGAAATGCCTGGCCAACCATGCCTGGAGCGGGAACCTGCGCGAACTGGGCAACGTGGTGAAACGCGCCGTCCTGTTGAGCACCGGCAGCCTGATCTCGGTGGATTGCCTGCCGGCCATGGTCCTTTCGGGAAGCAGTTATGGTGGCCATACCCCGAGCGATACGGTGCGAACACAACCCGGCGAAGAAGGGTTGCGTGGTGTGGCACACCAGGCCGAGCGCGATGCGATCCTCTCCGCGCTCGAACGGAACGGGTACAACAAGTCACGCACCGCTGAACAGTTGAACATCGACCGGAAGACCCTTTATAACAAGCTCAAGTCCTTCGGGCTTGAGGTGTAGTGGGCCATTTATTTTCGGGTGCATGAGGGTTCCATCCGATCACTGGTCGAACACACAGGCCAGGTTCTTCGACGTACCCTCAAGGCATGGTGCGGTTTATAGGACGTTCGCGCCAGCATGTACCATTCCGCGCGCACCATGCCGTTGATCGCCTATTCCAAGGAACGCGACGAGCGCCGTCTGGTGGGGATCCTCTATGCCGGCACGTTGGCCCTGTTGCTGATCTTATTGTATGCGACCTATTCCAATATGCAGCGGCATACCGAGGCGGTCGCCGAAGTCCGCAAGTACAATTTGGCGTTGATCGAGTTGAACGTTCTCCTCTCCAGCCTTCAGGACCAGGAAACCGCAACACGAGGGTACTTGCTCACCAACGACGGCGCTTACCTGGAACCTTATCACAGGGCTTCGGGCCGTGATAAGCCGATCTTTTCGGAGCTGGACACACTCCTCGAGAGTGCGGGGTGGCGTGTGCAACTGGGCATTTTGAGGGTCAACTACCATCGCGTTGAGGGTTTTTTGGAGGAGTTGATCGCACAGGCCTTCGTTGGGCCTGCGTTGACCGAGGAGGAGGCGGAACTGCTCGATCAAAGCAAGGCCGCCATGAACGCGGTCAGGATCATCCATGCTCGTATGGTGTCGCAGATCGAGCTGGAGCGCGAGGCCTTTCTCCCTACCGCGACCCGCGAAGGGCTGGATGCTCCCATCATGCTGGTCCTCTATTCAGCGCTGGCCATTGCGGCCACAGCCCTGCTCTTCTGGCGCCTGAGCCGGTCGTTGCGCATTTCAGAGGAGATCCAGCTCACCTTGCAGGTGAAGGTGGCCGACTTGGACAAGGAGATCGGAACGCGCACCTCCGTTCAAGGCATGTTGCAGAACGTACTGGACATCTCGCCGAACGGCATCATGGCGTTCCGCGCGCTGCGCGATGGCGCGGGGACGATCGTCGATTTCGAGATCCTCTCCTCGAACCAGGAGGCGAACGCGATCCTTTTGCGGGATGACCTGGTGGGGGAACGCTTGTTGGCCCGGATACCCGAGCACTTCACCGCCGGTCTCTTCGAAGCGTATGTACACGTCGTGAAGACCGGCGTTCCTTTCCGGAAGGACCTGCACTACGCCGCGAGCGGAGCCGACCTGTGGTTCTCCACCCATGCGGTGCGCTTCGAGGACGGGTTCATGGTCACCTTCACGGACATTACCGAACAAAAGCGCGCTCAGGAGATCAATGCGGAGACCGATCGCATCGCACTCACCGAGCAGATCACCCGGACCGTGGCCCACGAGGTGCGTAATCCATTGACGAACATCCACCTCGCCGTGGAACAACTGCACGACGAGGTGCAGGATCGGGACGAACTCGTGTTGACGTTTTTCCAGATCATCGATCGCAACCTGAAGCGCATCGGTACACTGATCAATGGCATGCTCGAATCATCGCGCAAGCGTGATCTGAGCCTGGAGCCGTGCAGCATGCAGGATATCGTGAACACCGCGATGAAGCATGTGGAGGATCGATCGGCGTTGAAGCAGATCAAGGGCGAGGCGCAGGTGGCCACAGGGTTGCCGGAGGTCCTGGCGGATCGTGAGCTGATCAACCTCGCGGTAAGCAACATCGCTGTGAACGCGGTGGAGGCCATGGAGCCGGGCAAGGGACGGCTCACGATGAAAGTGCACAGGGTCGGCGATGAAATGCTGATGGAGATCGCGGACAATGGGAAGGGCATAGCGCCCCAGAACCTGAACCGGCTTTTTGAACCGTTCTATTCCGGTCGGCCGGGCGGTCTTGGTCTCGGCCTCACCACCACCCGCACCATCCTGAACAGCCACCAGATCAAGCTGGATGTGCGCAGTACGGTGGGTGCGGGGACCACGTTCACCCTGCGCCTGCCCAGCAGCATTTTCGTTCCAGATCTAACAGGTGATCACACGGGGCGGGGTTTCCACGATCGTGGGGCGCCCGCACCCTGAACAGCCGTACATGCGGTTCAACGCGGTATCGCCCATGGTCGTGTGCGTTGGGAGTTCCGCGCTTTTACGGTCAACTGGCACCCGATCGGCCATTGGGAGTCTTGAAATGGAACCGTCCGTATGAATGAATACCAACAACACATGAACAACCCCCTGCACAAACACTGGAAGATCGTAGTTGTGCGCCCTTTGGTGCTCGTTGGAGTTGCGGCCTTGCTGCTGGCATCCTGCGCATCCGGTCCCTCGGAGGGCGAACTCGCCGCGCGCGCCGAAACGGAGCGCCTGAAGAACGAACTCCAGTCCCGCGATTCATTGATCGGTGAGATGACCCTCTCCTTCGATGACATCGAGAAGAACATCTCCTTGATGGACGAGCGTGAGAAACTTCTGGGCGAGAACGTTGAGGGCGACCTGAACATGGACAAGCGCCAACGCATCGTGCGCGACCTGCAACTGATGAACGGCCTGATGCAGGAGAGCCGCGATCGCATCGCCGATCTAACGAAGCGCTTGGACAAGTCGAAGATCGATGCCAGTGGCTTGCGCAAGAAGTTGAAGGAACTGGACCTGATGCTGGCCTCGCGCGATTCCTCCATCACCACGTTGAAGGATGGGCTCCTGGCCAAGGATTTCCAGATCGAACAGGTGAACATGCAACTCACCGCGATGGAACTGGAGGTAGCCAAGCGTGAAGCGTTCATCGAGCAGCAGACCAACGAGATGAACACCGCGTGGTATGTGGTGGGCACCAGCAAAGAACTGGAGGAGCGTGGTGTGGTGAACCGCACCGGTGGTGTGATCGGCATCGGCAAGACGAGCGCAATGAGCAGTGATGTCGCCGCCAACCAGTTCAAGCAAGTGGACGTACGCACGACGAACCGCGTGCCCTTG
>Ga0105046_10020080_pt1 | contig 10117 bp, 6 predicted proteins | sample MAT03_FD_78385 | JGI IMG/M metagenome (GOLD analysis project Ga0105046, IMG submission 78385) | Freshwater microbial communities from Lake Fryxell liftoff mats and glacier meltwater in Antarctica - MAT-03 (megahit assembly) | ecosystem: Environmental > Aquatic > Freshwater > Ice > Liftoff... | reverse complement strand
TCAGCTTCTTTGAAGTATTGATAGTAATAACATTGGATCCGTCCATTGAAAAGTTTGCGGTTTTTGGTGGCTTGGATGCCGAAAAGTCTGGTGAAATCCGGGTGGGCGGTCAGGACATAAAATGACCAATCCGGGTGTTGTTGATATTCTTGGCCGAGGCCGCGGTAAATCTCATCTACTTCTTTATTTTCACCAATACGAATGGCGTACGGTGGGTTGGTGATCAGCGTTCCGCCGGTGTGGGTGATGTTGAGTTTATCGAATTCCTGGACTTCGAAGTGGATGTTGGGGAGTTTGAGGCGGGCTTGATTTGATTTTGCCGCGTCGATGGCTTCTGGGTCACGGTCGAAGCCGATGAGTTGGAGTTTTACGTCGGGTTTTATAGCGTCGCGGGCGGCCTCTTGGGCTTCTTGCCAAAGTTGAGCGGGGATTTGTGGCCAGTTCATTGATTCGAATGTTCGATTGAGTCCCGGGGCGCGGTTTCTGGCGATTAATGCTGCTTCGAAAAGGATGGTTCCGCTTCCGCAGAAGGGGTCGAGTAAAGGTTTTTCTGGTGTCCAGTTGCTGAGCATGATGAGAGCTGCGGCGAGCGTTTCTTTGAGTGGCGCTTCGGTTTGTTGCAAGCGGTATCCTCGTCGGTGGAGGGATGGGCCGGTAGTATCAATCAAAATCAAGCATCGATCATTTTTAAATTTTACTTGCACGGTGTAAAGAGTGGTGGTGTTTTCTAGGAAAGTCTCAATGTCATAACTCTTTTTCAATTTTTCTACGATGGCCTTTTTGGTGATGCTTTGAATGGCTGGCTTGCTAGTCAGCATCGACTTTACGGAATTCGCGAGTACGGGAAATTGGTCATTGCGGCCGATCCATTCGTTCCAAGGAATTTTTGTCACTTCGTCGAAAAGTTCGTCGAAAGTTTTGGCTTCAAATTCAGCTAATTTGATTAAAACTCGGTCGGCGGTGCGAAGCCAAAGATTGGCGTTGCAGATCGCTTTTTCATCTCCTTCAAAATAGACTTTTCCGTCTTCTGTTTTAATCACCCATAAGCCAAGTTTTTTGATTTCTTGATAGAGCAGTTTTTCGAGTCCAAAGGCACAGGTTGCAATGAGTTCCATAAATTTGAGAAAAAGTATTCAGAGTGTAAAGAGGATTTGGGGCTTTTACAAGAGATAAAGTCGATTAAATCTCTCAAATCTTTTGTCCTTCTAAAATCTGTTGATAAATGGTATAATACTCGGATATTAACAAATACTAAAAATACATGCGGGTTTTTATGTTGGGATGGGAGTACGCTCCGATTAAATCTGGTGGACTGGGAGTTGCTTGCCGTGGAATTACGGAGGGGCTCAATGGTGAGGATGTGGATGTGACTTTTGTGATGCCGGCGGCTTTTCATGGTGGCGGGGCGGAAATGGATTTGGAGCGTGTGAAAGTGGTTTCGAGGAAATTAAAACATGTGAAGATTTTTTCGCCGTCTCATTCATTGAATAATCCTTATAACCGTGAGGAAATTTTGCAGAGTATGCCGGAGGTGAATTTTGAAAAAGGGAAGAAATCTTTATATGGCGCGGACTTTTTTCAGGAAATTGAAAAATTTACGGCTGAGGCGATTGCGCTCGGGAAAGTTCATGATCATGATGTAATTCATGCCCATGATTGGATGACTTTTGAAGCAGCGGCTCAGGTGAAAGCAAATTCGGGGAAGCCCTTTGTGGCTCATGTGCATGCGACGGAAATTGATCGGACTGGTGGGCAGCCCCATGATTATATTTTTGAAAAGGAAAAGCGGGGTTTGGAGCAGGCGGATCACATTATTGTGGTGAGTTTTTATACAAAAAAAATCCTGGAACAATTTTATGGAATTCCTGGGGACAAAATTTCGGTGGTTCACAATGCCGCGAAAGTTGAGGTTGAAGATTATGATGGGAAAAATTTGCAGATGGCCAAAAATCCTTTGGCGATCAAAGATAAAGTGGTACTTTTTTTGGGGCGTGTGACTTTGCAAAAAGGGCCGGAATATTTTGTGGAAATGGCAAAAAAAGTTTTGGAAAAACGTAATGGGGTGAAATTTATAATTGCTGGAACTGGCGATATGATGCCGAAAATTGTGCATTTGATTGCGGAAAGTGGTTTGAGTGACAAAATTTTGCTGACGGGTTATTTGACGGGAGAACCGCTGAATCGTGCGTTGTATCATGCTGATTTATATGTGATGCCTTCGGTTTCTGAACCTTTTGGGATTTCCGCTTTAGAGGCTGTGGAGTTTGGTACGCCGGTTTTAATAAGTAAAACTTCAGGGGCTCGGGAAGTGATTCATAATTCTTTGCGTGCGGAATTTTGGGATATTGAGAAAATGGCCAATCAAGCGATTGCGATTTTGGATTATCCGGTGCTTGGAAAAACTTTGGTGGAAGAATCGCAGAAGGAAACCAAATTTTTGACTTGGAAGCAGCAGGCGAAAAAAATTCGTGAGGTGTATCAATCTTTAATTCTTCAACATGCCTAAGATTTCTCAAAAGCCATCGGTGTGTTTGTACTTTCAGGTTCACCAACCTTATCGCTTAAAAACTTATAATTTTTTTCATGATGAGAAAGATTTTTTTGTTGGCCCGGAAGGTGCTTTGAACCGCGATATTTTTGAGAAGGTGGCGCGAAAATCTTACTTGCCGACGAATGCTTTGATGTTGGAACTTTTGCAAAACTATCCTGAATTTAAAATTTCTTTTTCGCTTTCCGGCGTGTTTTTGGAACAATGTTTGGAGTATGGAAAAATTGGGAAAGAGGTTTTGGAATCTTTTCAAAAATTGGTGAAAACAGGGCGCGTTGAGCTCTTGAGTGAGACGTATTATCATTCTTTAACTTTTTTATATTCCAAGCAAGATTATGCGGAACAAATTTTGAAACACCGTCGGTTGATACGAAAACTTTTTGGGGTGCAGACGAAAGTTTTTCGGAATACGGAATTGATTTATAATAATGAATTGGCGCAATTTATTCGGGCGATGGGGTTTTCCGGGATGTTGCTTGAGGGCTGGGACAAAGTGGTGGGTGAGCAAAATGTTCATGAAGTTCATGCTCCAGTTGCAAGCAATTTGCATCCGGAAGATTTGCGGATTGCGATGAGTAGTTCCGTGGAAAAACCGAAAAAGAATTTTGGACTTTTGTTGAAAAATTACAAACTTTCGGATGACATTGCGTTCCGTTTTGGAAATAAAGCTTGGGAAGAATTTCCACTCACAGCGCCTAAATATGCGCATTGGCTTGATTCAATTTCCGGTGATACGATCAATCTTTTTATGGATTATGAAACGTTTGGTGAGCATCAATGGGAAGAAACGGGGATTTTTGATTTTTTGCGTGAGCTGCCGGGTGAAGTTTTAAAAGCTGGAATCACGTTTCAAATGCCGTCTGAAACTTTACAAAATTATGAAAATAAAGGTGAAATTGATTGCCATGATTATCTTTCTTGGGCTGATCAGGAACGCGACCTTTCTGCTTGGACTGGCAATTCTTTGCAGGATTCAGCGCTGGAGGCTGTGTTCAGTTTGGAATCTGCGATGCATGTTTTGAAAAAATCGAAAAAGAAAACGGTGAAGAAATTAGTGGATGCTTGGCATAAACTTCAGACGTCCGATCATTTTTATTATATGTGTTTGAAATTTTGGAATGATGGTGATGTGCATAAATATTTTTCTCCGTATGAGTCGCCGTATGAAGCTTATATTTCATTTATGAATGTTTTTTCCAGTTTGAAGGAACAAGTTTTGGAAACGCAAAAATCTCTTAATTTGAACCAAAATGCCTAAATCTTTAGTGGTTGGAAACGGTCATTTACTGGTGAATTTTGAAAACAATCTTTTGATGAGTGATTTTTATTATCCGTTTGTAGGAATGGAAGATCACACGACTTTTAAGCATGTGCATCGGTTGGGGGTAATGGTGGATGGTTTGTTTTCTTGGTTGAATGATGGGAGTTGGAAAATTGTGATTGAGTATCATAAAGATTCTTTGGTAGGAAAATCGATGGCAGTGTCAGAAAATTTGGGTTTGGAACTGATGTTTGAAGATTTTGTTGTGACGACTCATAATATTTTGATGCGACGTGTGACGCTGAAGAATTTGCGAGAGGAAGTACGTGACGTTAAAATCTTTTTTAATAATGATTTCCATATTTATGGAGAAAAACTTCAGGATACGGCTCAATATGAACCCGATTTTAATGGGATTTTGCATTACCGCAAACAACGTTATTTTTTAGTGAGTGGACAATGGGAAAGTGATATGGAAGGAGTTTCACAATTTGCGACTGGGAAAAGTGAATATTGGGATAAAGAAGGGACTTGGCGTGATGCGGAAGATGGGAAATTGGAGGGAAATCCGATTGAGCAAGGTTCGGTGGATTCTACTGTTGGGTTTGAAAGAAAGTTGCAACCTCAGGTTGCTGAAGTGTTAAATTTTTGGATTATTGCAGCGGAAAATTATGAAGAAGTTTGTAAAACTAGTCGCTATTTGATTCATCAAACTCCAAAATTTTTGTATCAACATACTTTGGATTATTGGAAACATTGGAGCAACAAACAATCCTATGATTTCGGTGATTTGAATGAAGATATTGTAAAAATGTTTAAACGGAGTTTACTGATTATTAAGAGCCAAATTGATAGTCATGGTGCTATTTTAGCGGCCAATGATTCTGACATTATCAAATTTAATAAAGATACTTACACGTATATGTGGTCGCGTGATGCGTCAATTGCCGTCATGGCTATGAATGAAACAAAGTATGCGGATACCTCCAAAGATTTTTTTAAGTTTTGTAGCCATCTTTTAACCAAAGAAGGTTACATGTTGCATAAATATAATCCTGATGGTTCTGTAGGTTCTTCTTGGCATCCAAAATTTAAAAATGGAGAAGTACAAATTCCTATTCAGGAAGACGAAACTGCTTTGCCTTTAGTGGCGCTTTGGAATCATTATGAAAATTTTGCTTCCTTGGAATTTATTTATGAATTGTATCCGCATTTTGTTCGTAAAGCTGGTTACTTTTTGGGGGAATTTATGGATAAAGTGATGGGTTTGCCTTTGCCGACTTATGACTTGTGGGAAGAGCAGCGTGGGATTTTTTCTTACACAGCGTCTTGTACTTTTGCCGGTTTAATTGCTGCTGCAAAATTAGCGGAAGCAACAGCAAATTATGATGATGCATTTTTCTTCACCAAAAAAGCAGAACTGTTAAGGAAAGCGATTGTGAAATATTTATATTGTGAGGAAGCGGGTCGATTTTTGAAAAAAGTTATTGTTGAAGAAGATGCAGTTGTTTATAAAGATTCCAGTGTTGACGCCAGTTTGGCTTTTGTTTGGATGATGGGCGTTTTGCCACCTGAAGATCCGCGGATTGTTTCTACTATGCAAGCAATTCATGAACATCTTTGGCTCAAAACTCCAATTGGTGGAATTGCTCGGTATGATCGGGATTTTTATCATCGAAGTTTTGATAATAATGGTGACTCTGATTTGCCTGGAAATCCTTGGATAATTACAACGCTTTGGTATACGAATTGGCGTATTGAAATGGCGCAGTCGATGGAAGATTTGCAAGAGGTGAAAGATTTGATGATGTGGGTGGTTGGTAAGGCAAATACCGCTGGTATTTTGGCGGAGCAACTTGATCCATATTCAGGAATTCCCCTTTCTGTTGCACCTTTAACTTGGAGCCATGCTGAATTTGTTTTGACGGTTATGCGTTACCGAAAAAAAGTGAATTTTTTTGGTTCCTAGAAGGAAGGCGATCGCGTGAAAATCACCATTACTGGTGTTGAAGGACATCATGGATTTGGTTTGGCTGATTTTAAAGTCACGCAAGATATTCCTGAAAATGGTATGGTTGTTGTGGATTTTGTGGCTGATAAAAAGGGGACTTTTACTTTTAAATGTTCAGTGCCATGCGGTTCTGGGCATCGTGAAATGACTGGGACGATTGTGGTAAGTTAAGCTAGTATGCTGCGCATTTCTTGGCGCGTTGAATTTAGGCCTTCGCCAACACCGCTGTCTAGGAAGGGGGAAACTCCTTTTTCCTCATCAACTAATTGGATTTGATCTGGTTCTAAGCATGCTTTTAAGCTTAAAAGTGTCAGAACTTCTATGGCTTTTTCTGGAAGAACTTCATGTAATTTCACGGAACTGTGGAAGAAATGGAGTTCTCCAGTTATGGTGTTCAAATTCACAACCAACTCGGTTCCAACCTCAGGATCAAAATATACTTTATCGGCGGTGTCATCTTTTACCAGATTTAAATCTAAACTTATTTCACTTTTTGCGTTTTTTTTCTTCACAATCACGGTTAAGTTGCGGCAGATTTCATTTTTTATTTCTAGCGTGTGGGCATTCAAAATGTCAACGGTAAAATAATCGTTTTCTGCGGAATGAATGTGATTTGGTTGAGGAATGTAGCTGGCAATAAATTGTTTTTTGGATTGCTGGATTGCTGCCGTTAATTGTTTCGGAGAAAGTTTGAGGTTTTTTGGAACGGTGTCGAAAGCTTTTTGGTTCTGGCTTACAAAGATTCGGCCTTGTTTGAATTTGGAAAAAAGCAAAACCATGATATTGATTGTTTCATTGTGATTCCAAATTTTGGTATCCAGATTAAAATCTGGGAAAGCCTTGCTAAGAACCATAGATCTTTCAGCGCCGGTGTACTTTTTTTGATGTAAATCCACACTCATGGTCATGACGATTTTTTCCAGAAAATAATTCATGAATTTGATGCTGAAATGCGGCAAAAATATGCTCAGAAAATCTTGTTTGCCCATATTTCTGTTCATTACTGGCATGGTTTTTTCAATAATACTCCAAAGATCTTTGCCTTCTTGAACTGCATGTCCACCGGCATTGCGCCTAATGGCAAGAATAATCAGTGGTGATATATGTCGGACAATATCTGTGGCAATTTCCAATAATTGATTTTCAAGTTTTAGGGTGTAATCTTCCGCAAGAAACTCAAGATAGAGTTCATTCGCGCTATGCTCTTGCTGTTCTTGATGCTTTTCGATAAAAGTTTTTTGATATCTTGCTTCAAACATGGCAAAATCCCGTCCTGTAAAAATTGCGGCGAAGCGGTCTAAATTTTTTTTTCCAACAAACTCTCCAACTTCTGGATCCCATTGCAAATTCTTTTGATATAACCGTTGGAGGTCGTCCGCCAGTGGTTCATGATTTGTTTCGTTTTCGTTGATGGCAGAAATATGTTTATCCATGGTTGTGCAATAATTAAGATTGGAAGTATACTTGGTATCGTAGCTTTTGCAACTTTGACAGCCCCTGGGTAATGATGCTGTAGTAATACATTTAAAATTTTCATGATTTGATGTATAGTAGAATGAGATTCATTGTATTATTTTTGGCTTATGAACTTCAATAATTACACCACCAAAGCGGCGGAAGCGGTACAAGAAACGATGCAGTTGACCGGGAAACTCGGCCATCAAGCCATTTCTCCACTTCATTTATTGTTAGTTTTGGTAGGCCAAGTTGATGGATTGATTCCGAATTTGTTGCAAAAGTTAGACAAAAATGTTCCGGAAATTTTTGCGGCTGTGCAGAAGGAATTGGCGGCGATGCCGAAGGTTTCTGGTTCGAGTGAGCAGACATATTTGACGCCAGAGATGAAAAAAGTTTTTGATCAGGCTGAAGCGGAGGCGAAGAAATTGCAGGATGAATATATCAGCACGGAGCATTTGTTTTTGGCGCTTTTGGATCTGAAAAATGTGCAGAATCTTTTAAAATTGAAAAAGGATGAGGTTTTGAAACAGTTGAAGGGAATTCGGGGGGCGCAGCACGTTACGGATCGTGACCCCGAGACGAAGTATGCGGTTTTGGAAAAATATACGCAGGATTTTACAGCTTTGGCAGCGGAGGGAAAAATTGATCCGGTGGTTGGTCGTGATGATGAAATTCGGCGCGTGATGCAGATTTTGTCACGGCGGACCAAGAATAATCCGGTTTTGGTGGGTGAGCCCGGAACGGGGAAAACGGCGATTGTGGAGGGTTTGGCGAAGAAAATTATTGATGGGGATGTGCCGGATTTGTTAAAGGGAAAGAAATTGCTTTCTTTGGATATGGGGGCTTTGGTGGCGGGAACGAAGTATCGGGGGGAGTTTGAGGATAGGTTGAAGGCTGTGATTAAGGAAATTGAGGGGGCGGCCGGCGCCGTGATTTTGTTTATTGATGAACTTCATACGATTGTTGGCGCCGGTGCGGCTGAGGGCGCGATGGATGCGGGGAATCTTTTGAAGCCGGCTTTGGCGCGTGGGAAACTGCGGACGATTGGGGCGACGACTTTGAAAGAATATAGGCTTCATGTTGAGAAAGATGCGGCTTTGGAACGCCGTTTTCAGCCGGTGATGGTGGAAGAGCCATCCATAAAAGATGCGATTTCGATTTTGCGGGGGATTAAAGAAAAGTATGAGCTACATCATGGTGTACGAATTCGTGATGCGGCGATTGTGGCAGCGGTTAATCTTTCTTCGCGCTATATTGCGGACCGGTTTTTGCCGGATAAGGCGATTGATTTGATGGATGAAGCGGCTTCGGTTTTGAAAATTGAAATTGAGAGTAAGCCGACGGAATTGGATCGAATGCATCGGAAAATTCGGCAGTTGGAAATTGAGCGCGAGGCTTTGAAGAAAGAGGAAGATTTGCATTCCAAGCAGCGTTTGCAGGAATTGGAAAAAGAATTGGCAGAGCTACAAGAAAACAACAAAAAAATGGAATTGCGATGGATGACGGAAAAAGCTGGAATTGATCTTATTAAAGAATTAAATAAAAAGTTGGATGAACTGCGAAACGAGGCAGCTCAAGCGGAGCGTGTTTCAAATTATGGCCGGGTGGCGGAAATTACGTATGGCCAAATTCCTCTTATTCAAAAGGAAATTGAGGAGGCTCATAAAAAATTGGAGACTTTTGAAAAAGATAAACGGCTTTTAAAAGAAGAGGTAACGGAAGAGGATATTGCCGCGGTAGTGGCGCGATGGACGGGAATTCCAGTGGTGAAAATGTTGTCTGAGGAATCTGGGAAATTGGTGAAAATGGAAGATGAGATTGGAAAACGGGTCATTGGTCAACGCGAGGCAGTTGGGGCGGTTTCTAAGGCAATTCGCCGGAATCGTGCGGGGATTCAAGAGGAAGGTCGGCCGATTGGGTCGTTTATTTTCTTGGGTTCAACAGGTGTTGGAAAAACTGAATTGGCGAAAGCGCTCGCCCATTTTTTGTTCCATGATGAAAAAACAATGATTCGTTTGGATATGAGTGAATACATGGAGAAACATGCTGTAAGCCGTTTAATTGGATCGCCGCCCGGTTATATTGGCCATGAAGAGGGGGGACAATTGACGGAAGCGGTTCGACGCCATCCTTTTGCAGTTTTGTTATTTGATGAAATTGAAAAAGCTCATCCTGATGTTTTTCATATATTATTGCAAATTTTGGATGACGGCCGTCTTACTGATTCTAAAGGACGTACGGTAGATTTTAAAAATGCCGTTATTATTATGACTTCTAATTTGGGAAGCACGGAAATCGCCAAGAATGCGAAAGATCCTGAAAAACAGAAAACAGCCGTCCATAAGATTTTGCATAGTTTTTTCCGACCAGAGTTTTTGAATCGCGTTGATGATATCATTATTTTCCAACAATTGACGAAGGATGAACTGGCGAAAATTGTTGAGCTTCAGTTAGAAAAAGTTCGAGAACGTTTGCAAAAACGTGGTATTGAAATTGAATTTACAAAAATGGCTGCTTTATATTTGGTTTCAGCAGGATTTGATGAAACTTTTGGTGCGCGGCCGCTGAAGCGTGTTATTCAACAGAAAATTTTGGATGAACTTTCTATGCAAATTATTGAAGGTAAAATTCAAGAAGGGGCTCACATTGTGGTAGATTTTGTTGGAGATCAGGTGACTATTTATAAAAAGAATTCTGGTTGATTTTGACCAGGCTTGTCAAAACACAATAAAAAATACCAGGCGTCTATAGCCTGGTATTAAAAATTTGGATTTTTTAGTTGAAACTATTCAGAATGTGACATTTCTCCGTATCCTTGATTGTCATTTGATCCATAACC
>Ga0105046_10020078_pt1 | contig 10117 bp, 6 predicted proteins | sample MAT03_FD_78385 | JGI IMG/M metagenome (GOLD analysis project Ga0105046, IMG submission 78385) | Freshwater microbial communities from Lake Fryxell liftoff mats and glacier meltwater in Antarctica - MAT-03 (megahit assembly) | ecosystem: Environmental > Aquatic > Freshwater > Ice > Liftoff... | reverse complement strand
GTACTTCCCGGCCGCGTGGACTTCGACGTTCCACGTCATACTGTCGGCCGGCTTGGTCCAGTGGGTGAAGAACGAGCAGTTCGGCGCGCCGGCGCTGCGCTTGATGCCGCCGTGTGGGACGCCATCGCGGGCCGGCAGCACCGCGCGCGGCAGCGCGGCGTACCCGACGGAGAACGGTCGCGGGTCGCCTTTCGCCAGGTCGCCAAGTACGTCTTTCTTCCACCCGGCTACGGCGGCGGACAGCCGCTTCACGTCCACCGGATGGTCGGCCGTCACGTCTTTTCGTTGCCCCGGATCGGCGGTCAGATCGAACAGCTTTCCGGTGTTGTCCAGGCGGAACCGCTGGTCGCGGGCGCTGACCCGACCGGCCCAATGATTGAAAATAATGCGATCCGGCGGCGGAGCGTCCTTCCCGTGCAGCCACGGCGCGAGGCTGATTCCGTCGAACGGGTTGTCCCCGACCCGCTTGATGCCGCACAGGTCCACCAGCGTCGGGTACAGGTCCACCGCGCCGGCGATGGGTTTCACCACCGTTCCCGACTTCACATGGCCGGGCCAGCGGACGAGCAGCGGCGACCGCACCCCGCCCTCGTCGGTGCTGCCCTTGATGCCCTTCATGCCGCCGTTCCACCGCCGGCCGTTCGGCCCGTTGTCGCTGAAGTACACCACGATGGTGTTGTCCGCCAGCTTTTGCTCTTTGAGCGCCGCGAGCAACCGGCCGACGTTGTCGTCGAGGTTCTCGCACATGGCCAGCGCCGCGCGGGTGTGATTCGGGTCTTCCTTCTGGTCGCCGGTGAGTTCGAGTTGGGCCTTCTCGAACCGCTGCCAATACTTGTCCGGCACCTGCATGGGCGAATGCGGGGTGTTGAACGCGAGGTAACAGAAGCTCGGTTTGCCGGCGGGCGCGTTGGTCTTCAGGAACCGAATGGCGTGATCGGTCAGGTCGTCGGCGAGGAAGCCGGTCCCTTTGACGGCCGCGCCGTTGTGGTCGAGCGGCGGGTCGAAATATTCGCCCCAGTGCCCGGACGTGAAGCCGTAGTATTCGCCGAACCCGCGGCCGTTCGGGTGATACGGGTACTGGCTGCCGTTGTGCCATTTGCCGAAGCACCCGGTCGCGTACCCGGCGGCGGTGAAGGCGTCGGCGATGGTCTTTTCATTCAGATTGAGCCGCTCTTGTCCGGTAGAGACGCCGCGAACGCCACCACGCGGGTGCCAGCGGCCGGTGAGGAACTCGGCCCGCGTGGGCGAACAAACCGGCTGCACGAAGAAGCGGTCGAAGGACACGCCGTCCTTCGCCAGCGAGTCGATGTGCGGAGTGCGGAGGTTCGTGTTGCCGGTCAGGCGCAGGTCGCCCCAGCCCTGATCGTCGGCGAGGATGACGACGACATTCGGCGCGGCGGCAGGCGCGGCGGCGGCCGCCAGCAGACACGCCAGCAGCGAGAGGTTGAAAAGGCGATTCACGGTGCAACCTGGGGGAGAGGGTTGTTCGGAACCGCATGGTAGCCGAACCACTCGCCCCGGTCACAGGAGAAATCCGACCCGCGACTTCTCGGCCCACCGGCGGCGCTCAGACGCATTCCGGGACGATGGCGTCGAGGTTGTAGTGATCGACGAGCCGGGACACCTGCCGGGAGCCTTCGGTTTGAACTATCCGGAATTTCCGGATAGTTGCCTCCGCCGCCAACTCCCCTTCGTCATAGATGTTCACGAGGTGCTCGTTAACGGTCTTCACCGAGACCTGGAACAAGTCGGCGATGAGCCGCTGCGTGAGCCAAACGGACTGGCCGTCCAAGCGGACCTGGATGGCCAATCCGCCGGCGTCGTAAATCAGCAGTTGCCCGTCGGGGGGCACCGGGACGAGTTCTTCGGCCATCGAATGCCCTCCGGTGGAAAGTGCCCGCCGTTACCCCGCGATGTCGCCGGCGACCTTGGCCAGCGCCTCGTGGGTGACGGGGAAGGCGACCCGCGTCCGCTTGCCGGCGGCGGCCTTGTCCGCCTGCCAGCGGGTGAGGGTGGCGCGGGTGGTGCCGTTGAGCGTCACTTCGTAAAAGCCGGCCGTCTCGCCCCGCGCGGTGGGCACGTCGCTCCGCAGGGTGGCGGCGTCGTGCGCCGCATCGACTTCGACCACGGTCAGCCGTTCGAGCAGGCCCGTCACGCGCTGCGCGGTGGCGTCCGCCCACCCCGCCAGGGTCAGGCCGTCGGGCGTCGGGGCGGTGCGGTCGAGGGTCATCTCCCAGGCGTTGCAGCCGACGGTGTCGGTGGCGTCGGCGGCGACGGTGGCGGTCCATGCCTCGGCGGGAACGGTGAGGGTCTGGCGTCCGGGTCCGTCCGGCCGCCAGTCACTTAGCCTTCGGTGGAGTTGCTCGGCGAGGGTCATTTTCGGCTCCGATGATTTGGTGGGTGTGGTCGGTGCCGTCGAACGACAGCACCGTCGGTTTGTCGTCGATGACGGTTTCCAGGTGGACCGGGCGGCCCCACAGGAACCGGAGGTTGACCAGCGTGTCCTGGGCCTCGTTCCGTTTCAACTCTACCCCATTATACCGGTGTCGCAACAGGAGCTCCCCGCGGTTGCGGTGGTTGCCGTTCAGGACTTCGATCCACGGCTTGCCGAAGTTGGTCAGGGACGCCAGCAGCCGCTGTTTCACCTGCTCGAACTCCCGCGACTCGATGACGTAGTTCTTCGTCGGGTCCTGGTAAGCGAACGAGAACAGCCGGTGTTCCTTGCAGAATTCGGGCGTCAGGAAGGTGTCGATGAAGGTGATGTCGTTGTGGACCTTCCGCACCTCGAAGATCTTCTGCCGGCCGAGGCCGGTCTGCAAATCCCAGTTGCGGCGCTTCTCGTAGTCGTCGCACGCCTCCCATTCGGGGCCGAACTGCCCCATGTTCCACCGCCGCTCGATGTCGCGCAGCAGTTCGATGCCCAGCTTATAGGGGTTGAGCCGCTTACCGCTGGTGGCCATGGTGCCGGAGTGGTGGTCGGCGTAGTCCATCAGCTCCGACGGGTGCAGCGCCTTCTGCGTCATGATGGTGCTGTGCCAATAACTGGCCCAGCCTTCATTCATAATCTTCGTTTGACCTTGCGGGTAAAAGTAATACGCTTCGTCCCGCACGATGCTGAGGATGTCCCGCTGCCACGCTTTGAGCGGGGCGTGTTCGATCAGGAACAGCAGCACGTCCTTCTCCGGGTGGTCCGGGAAGTTTGGCACGGCCTGGAGGTCGCGGAGCCGTTTGGCCTCCTCCTCGGCCGTCTCCGGCGGGTTGATGTACCCTTCCATGTACGGTTTAGCGCGGAACTTGAGCGGCGGCTCGGCCTCCGGCTCCTCGTCGCCGGGCGTGCGGAAGTCGTACTTACTGTGGTCGTCCCGCCGCTTGATGGCCACCGAGTGGATGTCGATCAGGTCGTCCACCGACATGCACCGGTCCAGGAACGCCTCCACTTCGTCCTCCCCGTACCGTTCGACGTACCGCCGAATCTTGGCCGCGTGGTTGGCGATCTCGTCCATCATCTTCCGCGTCGTGTGCGAGAAGAAGGCATTGTGCTTGAAGAAGTCGCAATGGCCATACACATGTGCCATCACCAGTTTCTGGTCCACGGTGTGGTTGCACCGCATCAGGTACGCATAACACGGGTCGTTGTTAATCACCATCTCGTAGATCTTGCTCAGCCCGTACTCGTACCCCTTCTTCAGCTCCTCGAACTGCATCCCGAACGACCAGTGCGGGTAGCGGGTCGGGAACCCGCCGTAGGCGGCGATCTCGTTCAGGTCCTCGGCGTCCACCACCTCGAAGATGGTCTCGTAGAAGTCCAACCCATAGTCGCGGGCGTACCCCTCGATCTCTTCCTTCAATACCCGCAGGTGCGGCGGCAAGTGGGTGTGGTAGAAGGGCGTCTGGGACATCGCGGGTGTGCCTCGGAGTTACCGTCATTCTACCGACGCGCGAGCGCCGCCACCAACCCGGACGCGAAGACCTTTCCCAGTCGGCCTTGATCCTTTTGCCCGCCCGGTTTATCACGCTGGCCGTCGGTTTCGGCAACGCACCCAAACTCCCCCGGCGGAGGGATTCCCCCATGCGACACTCGTGGAAGCGAACGGCGGCCGGTTTACTCCTGTTCGGCGCGGCCGGCGGCGCGGCCATCGGACTGGCCCAGACGCCCACCGACCCGCCCGGCTTCATCCCGCCGTCGGACTCCGACCCGGCCGCGCTGCCCCTGCTGCCGGTGCCGGCCGAGGCCACCCCGCCGCCCGCCCCGGTCGTGCAGGCGCAGGCCGTCGAGCCGACCGCCAAGCAGGAGTCCGGCGTCAGCCTGGAGTGGTCCGGCCCGCCGGTGGTGAAGGTGAATTCGCCCACCGAATACATGCTGACCGTGCGGAACGTGTCCGGCCAACTGTTGCAAAAAGTGACGGTGCAGGTGAAGACGCCCAAGGGCGCGACGGTGAAGGAGACCGCGCCGGTGGCGAAGGCGCAAGACGGCGTCTACCTGTGGGAACTCGGCAACCTGGAAGCGAAGGGCCAGAAGGCCGTCAAGGTGACGCTGTGCCAGCCGACGCGGGGCGAACTCGGCTGTCAGGCGTGGGTCACGCTGACCGGCACGGCGGCCATGAAAGCGATGGTGAAGGAGCCGAAGTTGGCCGTCACCGTGAAGGCCCCGGAGCGGGTGTACCTGGGCGACGAAATCCCGGTCGAGTACACGGTGACGAACGTCGGCGACTACCCGGCCGGGAGTACGGCCGTCAGCCTGAACGGCGGCACGACCGAGCCGCCGATGGCCGACCTGCGGCCGGGCGAGACGCGGAAGTTCACGGCCCGCATCCCGGCCGCGCGGGGCGGGGAGATGCGGTTCGAGGCGGTGGCCACCGGGGCCGAGCAACTCACCGCGTCGGCGACGGCGTCCGTCGAAGTGCTGGTGCCGAAGTTGGAACTGAGCCTGGTCGGCCCGGCCGAGCGGATCATCGGCCGGAAAGCCCCCTACACCCTTAGCGTGAAGAACGGCGGGAACGTGCCGCTCACGGGCGTCGTCGTCCGCGAGCACGTTCCCGCGTCGTTTCGCGTGCTGGCCGTCGGGGCCGGTGGTCTACTCGCCCCCGCCGGGGACGTTCTGTCCTGGACCGTGGGTGATCTGGCGACCGGCCAGTCCGTGTCGGTGACGTTCGAGGGCGTGTCCGACGTGCCCGGCGTGTTCCACCACCACGCCGACGCCACCGGCAGCCGCGACAGCAAGGCGACGGCCGACTGCCGCACCGCCGTGGAGGGCATCGCCGCCCTGCGGATGGAAGCGGTGGACAGCGTGGACCCGGTGGTGAAGGGGACCGACACCACTTACGAAATCCGCATCACGAACACCGGGTCGAAGGCCGACGCCGACCTGCGGCTGGTGTGCCAGGTGCCGCCGCAGATGAAGTTCAAGGCGGCCACCGGGCCGGTGACGCACGCGGTCAGCGACAAGGGCGAAGTGACGTTCGACCTGATCCGCGAGTTGGCCCCGCGCACCGAGGCGGTGGTGAAAGTGACCGTCACCGGTGTCACCAGCGGGGACGCGCGGTTCAAGGCGACCCTGACCAGCAAGCAACTGACCTCGCCGGTGGTGAAGGAAGAGTCCACCCGCATTTACGGCGAGTGACGGCGGATCGCATTGATCTGTTGCTGTAGCCGGCCTCTGTGAGGCCGGTCGGCCCCGGCCTCACAGAGGCCGGCTACAGTTAGGAATCAACGCAACTGGGTATGAGGCACGAAAAAACGGCACCCACCACGGAGGTGGGTGCCGTCGGACTCGCTCGGGCGAATCGCGGGACGATATTACTTGTGGGCCTTGTGGCAGCCGCCACAGGAGGAGCCGATCTTGCCGAGGGCGGCGGTCGTCGCCTTGGCGTCCTTCTTCTCCACCCCGGCGGCGACGGCGACGGTGTTCGCCTTGTAAGCGTCGGTCAGCTTCTTCCACGACTCGGCGTCACCCTTCTCCGGCTTGTTCTTGCCCAGCGCCTCGCCGAACACCTTCAGGGCGTCGGCCGACGTCTTGGCGTCGTCCCACTTCGCCCCTTTCACGGACCCCTTGATCTTGCTCAGCAGCGATTCCGTCCCCTTGTGCCCGACCTTCATGATCTCGCTGACGGTCGGCACCTTGTCGTCGGCCGCGATCAGCCCGCCGACCGACACAGTCAGCGCGAACGCGACCAGGGCCACCACCGACACCACCCGGAGTTTCTTGAACATGAGTCGCCGTCTCCTGCGATTGAGAGAGTCCGCTCGGGAACGCGGGCGACCACCGCCCGCCCCGCCGCGAGACTATACCGGTACGACGCGGCCGGGGGAAACGGAATTCGATCCGGGCCGCGATTTTTCCCCGTTCGCCCCGGATGCGGGCGGCGCACCCTACTAGCCCGCCCGCCGCTTCCCTATCCTTCCCGGTACTCACCTTCGAGTTCCTTCCCGTCCTCCCCCCACCTGCCGGAGTCGGCCGGTCATGAATTCGATCCCCCGTGAGTACCTCGCCAAAGGGCTGTTCCTCGGCCTGTGGGCGTACCTGGCCCTCGTCCACCCGGACTGGTCGGCCGTCGGCCGCGTGCTGGCGTGGACCGCCGGCGGCCTCGCCGTCGGTGTCCTCGGCGGGGCGGTGCAACAGTTCCTTCGCGGCTACCGCCCCGGCCGCAACTTGGGCGGCTTCCTGCTGCTGGTGCTGCTGGATAGCCCGTACTTCCTGTACGCCGGCATCCTCGGCGGCCTCGGTCTGGGGCTGGTCATCGAGACCAACCCGCAAACCCTCGACCCGCTGGCGGCGGCCGTCGGCGGGCTAACCGCCGTCACGCCCGGCGGCATCAGCCGGGATTGGCTCGGCTACTGCGCCCTGGCCGGCCTCGTGCTGGGGTACGGGTTCGCCCAACTGCGGGCGGTGCGGCAGCCGTTCCAACGGTTCGTCCTGGGCGCGGTCGTCGGCTCGGCGCTGATTTACCTCGCCATCACCTACCTGGGCAAACTGCCGGACTTCGAACCCGACCACATGAAGCGGTGGTTCGGCACCATCCTGCTTCTGGGTCTGCCGTTCTTTTACCTGCTGACGTTTTGCGGCGAGGCCGAGGAATCGGAAGTTGAAATCGCCGCCCTCTGCGCCGGATTGGGCATCGGGTTATACCTGCTGCGATTGTCCAGCATGGCCAGCGAGTACACCGACAAGCTGATTCTGCTGGCCCCGCTCATCCTGTACTTCCTGTACGTCACGCGGATCATGCCGGGGTTGACCGTCTTCAAGCACACGCTGCGCGGGTACGGCAACCTGTCGCTCGGACGGGTGCGGGCGAGCATCGCCAGTTCCGGCCGCGCGCTGGAACTGGACCGCAAGAACGACCTCGCCACGAAGGGGCTGTTCCAGCTTCACCGCAAGGTCGATGTGTCGAAGTTGGACCCGGACACCGTCCGCCTGTTGAACTTCGACTTCTGCCTGCAAGTCGCCCGGACGTATTTAGTCGGGGACACGCCGCCGACGGAGCAGACCCGTACCGAAGCCCTGAACCTGCTGGAACTGGTGGAGCGGTACAAGCCCGAACGCCGGCCGACGGTGGATTACCTGCGGGCCGTCGCGTACTGCCACGCCAAGGACTTCGACCTCGCCGCCGGCTACTTGGCCCAACTGCTCAACCCGGAGACGGCGTACCCGGAGGGCCACGGCCGGGACGGGATTCTGTTCGACGCCTGGGCGCTGGCCCTGCGGCACCACCCGCGCATGGTGGAACGGTTGGGGGAAGCGCACCTCGCCGAACCCGGCCGGCGGATCGAGGCCATCCGCGCCGTCGAGCGCCAGTTGGTGAAGACGCCGGACGACCCGACCGCGACCGACCTGCGGCGGAGTCTGTACACGTCGTTGACGGAAGCCGAATTCGTGTCCGCGTGCGGGAACGACGGCCCGCCGGTGGACTTCAACTACGACTTCATCGAGCAACTCGGCCTGAGCTTGGTCGAGGACGTGGACCCGGCACAAGCCGAGCGCGGGGCCGGGTTCCTGCGGATCGCCGGGCGCGGGCTGCCGGCGCGGGGGCCGATGATCTTCACGCGGCTGGCCGAGGACGCCGAGAAGCGCGGGGACGCCGAGGCCGTGCGCGGCTACCTGGAACAGGTGAAGCGGGCCGGGGTGACGGTCGGGGCGAATCGCCTGCCGGCCGAGGCCAAGCCGTTATACGTCAGCGCGCTAAAGCGGTTGGTGGAAGACGCGGAGAAGCGGAACGAGTTGGAAACCGCCGTGGGCGACTACCGGTTGCTCATCGAGGCGACCAAGGAAGACGCCAACGCGATGCGAAAACTGGCCGAGTTGGAGGCGAAGACCGGCGACCTGATGAACGCGATCCTGGCCGTGGAGACCGGGCTGCTGTACGCGAAAGCCGACGCCGACCTGCTGGGCAAGAAGGATTCGTACTACTATTCCGTGCCCGTGGAGCGGGTGGCGGCGGTGAAGGACAAGGTCGCCCGCTGGTTCGACGTGGCCTTCTGCGTCCGCAAGGCGAAGGCGGTGGCGGACCAGAAAGAGCCCGACCTGGACACGCTGGATTACGGCCTGCACATGGCGAAGTTGGCCCGCGTGATCGAGCCGACCCGTCACGCCGCGATGGTGGCCGAGGCCCGCATCCTGTTGCGGAAGGGCGAGCGGGACGCGGCGGTTTCCCTGCTGGAAGACGTGCGGGAGCAGCCGCGCGGGTCGGGCGAGGAGAACGAGGACGCCTGGTATCTGGCCACCCGGCTGCTGGCCGAGATCTACCTGAACGAACTCGACCGGGCGGACTTGGCCGTCGCCGCGTACACCGATTACCGCGAGTACCAGAAGAGCGGCGCGGAGACGATGTACCAACTAGGGCTGGCCTACGAGAAGTTGAACAACACCCCGGCCGCCATCCGCGCGTATGAAGGGGTGACGGTGTACGCCCAGCACCCGCGGTATTACGACGCCACCGAGGCCGTCCGCCGGCTGAAGGGGGAGTGACCGTTTCTTGGGCGAGCCGTGTCAGTGATGACACGGGTTCCGCGAACCCACCCGACCCTTCACAGGGTCGGCTCGCCAACACGGAAGAAACCGCTCCCTTGCGGTCGCGGCTCGCCTTTCGCGCGATAAAATATCGGTCCCACCCCATTCCGCGGACGCGCCCCGTCCGCCGGTTGCCTACCCGCTGGAGTCCGTGCCATGTCCCTGTCCGACACCCCGGCCCGGTTCACCCTCCGCCAACTGCCCGTCGCCGCCAAGCTCGTCGTCACCGTCTTCCTGTTGGCCGTGGGCCTCGGCTACCTCACGGCGCTGGTGCAGGTTCACAACAAGGACACCGAGAAGGACGGCAGCCCAATGCCCACCCCGGCCCGGCTGATCGAAATCTTCTCCGGGCTGAAAGAGGCCGACCCGAACGCCGTCCCACCGTTCAGCCGCATGGACAAGTTGCTGGACGGCGACCGCACCGCCCCGGACGTGTCCCACGACAACATGGCCCCGGCGTTCTTCGCCAAGTCCAAGGACTGGGGCAAGACGGCCCTCGGCCCGCGCGGGCGGCAGCCCATCGCCGTCGAGGACTTGCGCGAAGGCGAACGGCTGGCGATGCTGGCCTGGGTGCGGCTGTCCGACGCGACGGCGAAGAAGGCGGCCTACGAGAACGACCGCTTCCCGCTGCCGGACGCGCTCATCGACCGCCCCATCTCCGGCGCGTTCGTGACCCCCGCGAAGGAGGTGAAGATCAAGTCGCTCATCGACATCCGCTGTCAGCACTGCCACAAAAACCAAGAGCCGTCGTTACACGACTACGCCGCGCTCCAGCCGTGGGTGACGCCGCCGAGCACCGAACTGATCGACGGCAAATGGGTCCGCAGCTCCAACCAGAAGAGCGTGAACGGCCTCACGACTTCGACGCACGCGCACCTGCTCAGCTTCGCCACCCTGTTCGGCCTGACCGGGTTGGTGTTCGCGTTCACCAGCTACCCGCTCCTGCTGCGGTGTTTCCTCGGCCCGCTGGTGCTGCTGGCCATGATGTGCGACATCGCCTGCTGGTGGCTGGCGCGGATCGACCCGCCCTACGGCCCGATGTTCGCCTTGGCCGTCCTGGGCACCGGCGGCGCGGCGGCGGTCGGGCTGGTGTCGCAAATCGTCCTCAGCCTG
>Ga0105046_10020077_pt1 | contig 10117 bp, 6 predicted proteins | sample MAT03_FD_78385 | JGI IMG/M metagenome (GOLD analysis project Ga0105046, IMG submission 78385) | Freshwater microbial communities from Lake Fryxell liftoff mats and glacier meltwater in Antarctica - MAT-03 (megahit assembly) | ecosystem: Environmental > Aquatic > Freshwater > Ice > Liftoff... | reverse complement strand
TTTTCCTTTGCTTCAAAAATATCAACTTCATATCCCAGCATTCTTAGCTCACATGCACATGAAATTCCTGCAGGTCCTGCACCTATCACAGCAATTTTTTTACCGTTCGGTTTTCCTGTTATAAAAAGTTTTTTGTTTTCACTAATTGCCGATGAAGTTGCAAAGCTCTGCAATCTTCCAATCTCAATCGCTTTCACTTCCTGCAAATTATAAACACATGCACCTTCACAAAGAACATCCGTCGGGCAAACTTTCCCGCATGCATATCCGAAATAATTTGATTCGTAAATTGTTTTTGCCGAACCTGTTATATTTCCGGAATTTATCTGACGAATAAAAAGCGGTATGTCAATGCGCGTTGGACATGCATTAACACAAGGAGCGTCATAACAAAAAAGACATCTCGAACTTTCATAATACGCCTGAGTGCTGTTCATCAAGGGCTTTATCTGTTCAAAGTTTTTTTCAAACTCGGTTTCTGTAGTTGGTTTGGAATATTCTGACATAAAATTATTATAATATTTTTGCAATTGCTGATAAATTCTTACAGCAATTTAATTTGAATTTTTTTATATGATCTCAAAAATAAATCTCACAGTTCCTTAATCTTATCATAAGTTTCAGGTCTTCTGTCTCTGTAGAATTGCCACGTCGAACGAACTTCCTCTATCATATCAAGATCAAATTCCGCTACGAGTAATTCATCATTGTCCTCAGATGCCTGTGCAAATATCTGCCCGCGCGGATCTACAAAGTAAGATGTGCCATAGAATTTACCGAGATTCCATGGCTTCTCAGTTCCTACTCTGTTAATGCAACCCATAAAATATCCGTTCGCTGCTGCATGTGCCGGCTGCTCAAGTTTCCATAAATACTGTGACAATCCGGCGACAGTTGCAGACGGATTATAAACAATCTCAGCACCGTTCAATCCCAATATCCTCGCACCTTCAGGAAAATGTCTGTCGTAACAAATATAAACTCCTACCTTACAATACTTTGTCTGAAAAACAGGATAACCGAGATTTCCCGGTTTAAAGAAAAACTTTTCCCAGAATCCTGATGTATGCGGAATGTGATTCTTTCTGTATTTACCGAGATACTCGCCGTCAGCATCTATCACACCTGCAGTATTATACAAAACTCCTGCCTGCTCTTTTTCATAAATCGGCGCAATAATAACCATGTTATACTTCTTCGCATATTCCTGAAGTCTTTCGATAGTCGGACCGGGAACTGATTCGGCTGATTCATACCATTCTTTACTTTGACCCGGACAAAAATACGGAGTATTAAAAATCTCCTGCAAACACAGTATCTGTACTCCTTTCTTTCCTGCATCTTCTATAAGCGGAAGATGTTTCTGTACCATCGCTTCTTTAATTTCTGCGATTGTTCCTTCACCTTCCGAAATCGGAAGACTCATTTGAATTAAACCTGATTTAATATTTCTTGGCATATTTTATTTTTTATATTTAAATTTTCTTTAAAAAAAGCTTTACACAAAATTCTCAAATTAAAGCGAATTAAATTAAACAAAGTATAATAAATATTTTTAAATTTAAATTTCGCTCACTTAATTATTAGATAAGATTTATTTGAATAATTTTCATTAAATAAAGTATAGAAAGTTTTAAAAATTCGATCTGAATTCGTGAAATTCGTGACTTTGTTTTATTTTATCACTAACATTTTTTTTGAGTCAATAAAATCACCATTAACATAAAGCGTATAAAAATATACTCCGCTTGAAATATTAGCTGCATTGAATTTAACTTCATAACTTCCAGCACTCTTATTTTCATCTACTAATGTTGCAACTTCTTTTCCCAATAAATTATATATTTTCAAGTTCACATCTTTTCCGTTTTGCGGTATTTCGTATTTGATTTTAGTTTCAGGATTAAACGGATTTGGATAATTCTGATACAACTGATAATCATTGGTAATATTATTTTGATTCTGTGTAGCTTTAGTTATTGCAGATAAAGCATCAATAGTTCCCCAACCGATTAAGCTATTTGGTGAAATATTATTTGAAGAAGTTGATTTCAAAATTTCCTTCACTTCTGCCGGAGTCAGATTTCCATTTGCCGAAAGTATCATTGCACAAACTCCTGCTGTCATCGGGCAGGCAAGTGATGTTCCTGAACTTGTAGAAGTATAACCCGAATTTCCATTTCCCGGTCTTGCACAATAATTATTACTTCCCATTGCCATTACTTCAGGCTTAATTCTTCCGTCATAGGTCGGTCCGACAGATGAAAATACAGAGCGTTGTCCGTTTAAATTTACTGAACCAACTGTTATGACATTAAAAGCATCTGCAGGAGCACTCAATGTATTATGTAAATTATTATTCCCACTGTTCCCTGCAGAAATCACAACTACAATTCCCTTACTAACTGCAATATCAGCTGCACGTGTAATCAATGCAGTCTGTCCGTTCATTGATTCCCATGTATAAGAAGTATATGGAGCCTGATAAGAAAGATAACCAAGCGAACTTGTGATAACATCTGCACCGAGACTGTCAGCCCATTCCGCTGCTGCAACCCAGTTGTCTTCTTCAAGTGGTGTTTCACTGTCTGTGTTTTCTGTTTTTGCAAGAATAAATTTTGAATCAAATGCAGGTGAAATTAAATTTCCCGGATCATATCCTCCAACAAGTGATAATGTAAGTGTTCCATGTGAACCTTCTCCCATTCTGCCGCTTCCGTTTGCAACTATCGTATCACCGTTTACAAAATCATAAGTCCGTAATCCTTTTGAAACTGCACTGCTAAAACAAGGATGTGAAAGATTATCAAAGCCGGCATCAAAAGATGCAATCAAAATTCCCTGTCCGGTGTAACCTTTATTATGTGCAGCCGGAACATTTATCAATGTATCCTGAGAATATGAAGGTCCGTAATTTTCAGAGTTTAAATTATTAAAACCATTTCCAGTGAAATTATTATCGGAAAATTTATTTACATAATTATCTTTTAAATATACATTTTCATTTTCATTTTCAATTAACTTTTTATATTTCAAAACCAAATCTACAGTTTTTACAAAACTTTTCTGTGTAATATTCTCAATCTGATTTTTATTCACATAACAAGAAACAGCATTAAACCATTTTGACTTCTGCTTAATTTTAATTCCAAGATCCGTTATTTCCCTTATGTAATCAGCATTTACAGGGATGTCTGTTAAATCAAATTTCTTTCCATCTTTAATTCTCTTCAATCTTCTTTCAATTGATTTCTCAGTTAAATGTTTCTTAATCTTAATTTCATTGTCAAATGTATCATTTGAATTTATTCCTTTGTCACTAAAATAAATCCATATTAAAATTTCTTCATTTGAATTATAAGAATTATCTGAATTTGAAATGTAATTTAAGTAGGCAGAAAGATTTTTACCTGTTTTAGAATTTTCTTCTGATAATTTTTCAAATCCCAAAATAGAAATCACTGCTATGAATAATACAGAAATTTTTAATACCAGTTTTGGATATATCATGAATTTAGAATTTTTAATTTTCATAAAACTAAATCAACTATATAAGAGTATCAATACAATTATGAATTTGGAAATTTATGTTTTTCATTATTTTAAAAGCAAAGTAACAGAGAAGCAGAGATTAAAAGCCACATCTATTATCCAATATAACAAATAGAATTTCATAAATACAAAAAAGGCATCCAAAATATTCTGAATGCCTTTTTAAAAAACTAAAATAATTTATACTTATTTCAAAAGTGTCATCTTCTTTGTCTGTATGAAATTCCCTGTGTTAATAGTATAAAAATAAATCCCGCTTGAAAATCCTGATGCATCAAATGTAACAGTATAACTTCCCGCATTTTGTTTTTCATTTACCAATGTTTTCATTTCATTTCCTAATACATTATAAATTTTAAGCGAAACGTAATTCGTAATTTGTAATTTGTAATTGATCTTAGTCGTCGGATTAAAAGGATTCGGATAATTCTGACGTAAACTAAATCCTTCCGGTACTGATGTCTGAATATTATTATTGTTTATCCCGGTGATTAATCTTGCAAGCTTAACTGCTTCCCAGCAATTTATCAATCCCCAGCCGCGAAGCCTGTTCGGTGTTGCACTACTGTCTGATGTTTGTCTTAGTATTTGCCTGACCTGCATCGGCGTAAGGTTAGGATTCGCTGAAAGTATAACTGCACAAACTCCTGCTGTCATCGGACATGAAAAAGATGTTCCGCTGCCGCTTGTGTATCCTGTGCTTCCGTTATTCGGTGATGCTACTACATTTCCGTTTCCGAGTGCACATACATCAGGCTTAATTCTTCCGTCAACTGTTAAACCAACCGACGAAAAAGATGATCGTGATTTATTTGAATTTACAGAACCAACTGCAATCACACTGTCACCATCAGATGGAGCTCCGAGTGTATTATGAGTTGCATTAAATCCTTCATTACCTGCCGAGTTGCAGACTATAATTCCTTTATTCACTGCCATGTCAGCACCAATCGTAATAAAACAACTGTCACCATTCATCCATGTCCAGTCATAAGACCTTATCGAACCGGGATCCATTGCAATATATCCAAGTGAACTTGTAATTATATCTGCACCCAGACTATCTACCCATTCAGCAGCTGCTATCCAGTTATCTTCTTCGAGCGGAGTTTCACTGTCTGTATTTTCTGTTTTTGCCAGAATATATTTTGATCTGAATGCAGGTGAAATTAAATTTCCGGATTTGTAACCGCCTACAAGTGAAAGTGTTTGTGTTCCATGTGAACCTTCACCCATCTGTCCATTTTGATTTCCTACTATCGTATCATGATTTACAAAATCATAAGATCTGTAACCTCTTCCTCTTATTGAATCAAAAACAGGATGCTGCAAATTTTCAAAACCGGCATCGAATGAAGCAATCACAACTCCCTGTCCGGCATAACCACTGTCCTGTGCAATCGGAACATTTATAAGCTGCATCTGAGCAAGTGAAGTTCCGTAATTAAGTGAATATGAGCTGTTTTGATTTCCGTTATTATCTGCTTCAATTTCAGGATTAATATTAAGCTCATTGTCAGTATCGGATTTTTTAAATGTTTTTACAATATCAACTTTTCTTACAAAATTATTTTCAATTAACTGTTCAATCTGATTTTCTGTTGCATAACATGAAACGCTGTTAAACCATTTTGATTTATTTTTTATTTCAATGCCTGAATTTATTAACTCATTCACATATTCGTAATTCAATGGAATGTCACTGAAATCAACCAATGCATTGGCAGGTTTGACTTTCATTCGCCTTTCAATTGCACGTTGAGTAAGGAATGTTTCCGGATGTGAAATTTTAGAATTTATAAAATCTGTATTTCCTTTATCAGTAAAAGTAATCCAGATTAAATTTTTTGTATTAATTTTATCAGTGTTTAAGCTAAGAATTTCACGAAGTGTTTTGCCGATTTTATTTTCATTTACTGAATTATTAAATCCCTGCAGTGAGAAAATAGCTATAACTGCAATAGTAAATATTAATAAATAATTTTTCTTTTTCATTTTTGTATTGATTAAAAGTTGGGGTTGACTGTGCTTTAGTTTAACAAAAATAGACATTTTAAGTTCAATATTCTTGTCTTTTTTGCATAAACTAAGTTATAATTTTCCATTAATATTTTTTACTCACCTCTGAGACACGAAGACTCAAAACTTAATATTTAATTAAATTTTAAAACCACTTAGAGATTTTGTGTATTCAATTCTGTAAAATTTTATTTTTGCTTTTTAATATTGAAATCGATTTAAAATTTGTTTCTGTTATAAATAGTTTTAATTTAGCAATTAAATTATCTTTGTAAATGAAAAATGTGAAAAATAGTCAGAGAAGAATTTTAATTATCAGAACGGACAGAGTCGGTGATGTAGTAATGATAACTCCTGTGATTAGAGAAATCCGCAGAACTTTCCCCAATGCATTTATTGCAACATTAACAAATCCAAACACTGCCGATATTCTAATTAATAATCCTAATCTGAATCTTATAATAACAGATGATTTAAAAAAAGAATCTTTTTGGAAAGTTGTGAAAGAAATCCGTAAACAAAATTTCACAGACGGATTGCTTGTAATGCCAACTGAAAGGGCAGCTTATCAGATGTTCTTTGCAGGAATTAAAAACAGAATTGGTGTCGGGAAAAAGCTTTATGAAGTAATTACTTTTATGAAAAGTGTGTCGAGAAATAAATACATTCCTCTCAGACATGAAGCAGATTACTGCATGGACCTTGCAAGAAGTATCGGAGTTAATACAAATGATTTAAATCCGGAAATATTTATTTCAAAAGAAGAAATGAATATTGGCAAAATAATTCTGAATGATGCAGGTGTAAATGATAATAGTTCTAAAATAATTATTCATACCGGCTCGGGCAAATCTTCATCTAACTGGAGTGAAGATAAATATTTTAAACTTATAAAAAATATTATACTTATAAAAAAAGATGTTCAGATAATTCTTACTGCAAAAGAAATGAGTAATGAGTTCAGAGAAAAAATAAAAAGTTTAAAAAGTGAAAATATTTTTATTTTAGATAATAAAATTAAAAGATTAAGAGATTTGATTTATATAATTTCAAATTCAAATCTTTTAATTGCGGCATCTACCGGACCTTTACATTTAGCTTCAGCATTAAAAATAAAAACTAAAGGACTTTTTTGTCACAGAAGAATGAGCTGTGTAAAGCATTGGGGAGCATTGGGAGAAAATGCAGTAAATATAGAAGTCAGTAAGGAATATTGCGATAATAAATGCAGTGCAGATAAGGAAGTTTGTAATTTTGAAAACGGAATTTCAATAGAAGAAGTAATTGATTCGATTTAAATATCAGAATAAATCTACTTGCTTTAACTAAATTGATTTATAAAACTGATTTCCCTAATTTGCAGTACCTCAAAATTCTTCTAAAAAAAATAACTTAATGTCGGATTTAAAAATCTTTGCGGGAAGATTCTCAAATTATCTGGGAAAAAAAATATCGGAAAAGCTCGATATGAAACTTGGTAAGTGCAGTATAAAGACTTTTTCTGACGGTGAGTTATGGGTTAAATATAATGAAAATATACGCGGATGTGATGTGTTTATAGTTCAGTCAACTATTCCTCCTGCGGATAATTTAATGGAGCTTCTTATAATGATCGATGCAGCGAAACGTGCATCAGCAAGGAGAGTCAATGCAGTGATTCCATATTTTGGTTATGCAAGACAGGACAGAAAAGATCAGCCGAGAGTTTCGATTACTGCGAAGTTGGTTGCGAATCTGATTACCAAAGCCGGAGCAGACAGGGTTATTACGATGGATCTTCATGCTTCCCAGCTTCAGGGATTTTTTGATATTCCTGTAGATCATCTTTACGGATCTGCAGTATTTATGAAAAAATTTTTAAAAATGAAACTGCCGAACTTAGCCGTAGCATCTCCTGATGTCGGTGGAATTAAAATGGCAAGAGCTTATGCAAAACGGCTTCATGCTGATTTAATTGTCATCGATAAAAGAAGACCAAAGCCGAATGTTGCAGAAGTTATGAGCATTATCGGAGAAGTAAACGGGAAAAATGTATTGATAATAGACGATCTCATTGACACCGGAGGAACATTTGTTAACGCAGTAAATGCTTTGAAAAAGCAAGGTGCGAAAGATATTTATGGTTCCTGTACACATGCTGTATTTTCAGGAGAATCTCTCGAAAGAATTAATAAGTCTCCATTAACAAAATTGTTTGTTTCCAATACGCTTCCATTGCCAAATATTTCACCGAAAATTGAAGTTGTATCAATTTCAGATATTTTTGCAGAATCAATATGGCGAACAAATAATAATAAATCTATAAGTTCACTTTTTGATGTTGATAAAGCTTTATAAACAATTGAATTGAAAGCGAATTTTCAGAAGTTTATTTTAAGTTAAGGTAAAAGCCAGCCCGCTTATGGCGGGTTAAAAGTTTTAAATATTATCTAAATATAAAATCTAAATATAAAATCTAAATATAAAAATAAGTTATATGAGTGTAGAAATAATAATGCCTAAGATGGGTGAATCAATAATGGAAGGTACTATTTTGAAATGGCATAAAAAGCCCGGAGATAAAATTGATGTTGATGAAACAATACTTGAGATTTCGACAGACAAAGTTGATACGGAAGTTCCTTCTCCCGAAGCGGGAATCGTCTCAGAATTATTGTATAAAGAAGGCGATGTGGTAGAAGTCGGTAAAGTCATTGCAAAACTTGAAACAAACGGTAAAGACAATACTACTGCGGAAAAACCTAAGGAAGAAATTGCAGTTAAATCTGACGATGAAATAATTATTAAATCAAAAGCAGAGTCAGTTCCGGAAGTTAAAGTTGAAAAGAAAGAAGAAGAAGAAGTAAATATTCAAAGCAACAATAACGGAAGCGGAAAATTTTATTCTCCATTGGTTTTAAATATTGCACAGAAAGAAGGAATTGGTTTTGCCGAATTAGAAAAAATTTCCGGAACAGGTATTGATGGAAGAGTTTCCAAGAAAGATATTTTAAATTATTTAAAAGAAAGAACTTCCAAACCTGTTGAAACTGCATCAGCAAAAGTTGAATTAAAAATTGAAGCTCCTTCTGCACAGATACCTTCTGAAAAGAAAGAGACTAAACCTGCTGCAATTGAAAAAGTTGAAAGGAAAATTCAAATTCCTCAGCAAAAAATTGATTACAACGAAGAAGGTTTGTCAGTGATGGAGTTTGATAATATTCGTCAGAAGATGGCTGAGCACATGATTTTTTCAAAGAGTGTGTCACCGCATGTTCAGGCAATTGCAGAGTGTGACCTTACAAATGTAGACAAGGCAAGAGCAATTATGGGTGAAGAGTTTTTACAAAAAGAAGGATTCAAACTTTCTTATATGCCATTTATTTGTGAAGCTGTAATAAAGTCTTTGAAAGATTTTCCTTTGGTAAATTCGATTATTGATGATTCATCTGTTCCGTATAAAGCAATCACAAGAAACTCTATTAATCTGGGAATCGCAGTTGCGATGGATAACGGCGGATTAATCGTTCCTGTAATTCACAACGCTGACGGAATGAATTTAGTCGGCATTGCAAGAAGTCTGAATGATCTGGCAAAGCGTGCAAGAATTAAAAAACTTACTTTGAATGAGATTCAGGGCGGAACATTTTCGATTACAAATTTTGGAGTTTTCGGAAATGACATTGGTATTCCGATTATCAATCAGCCGCAGGTTGCGATCTTAGGATTAGGTGCGATTAAGAAAAGACCTGTAGTAATTGAAACTCCGGAAGGTGATTTCATTGTGCCAAGAAAGACTATGATGATAACACTTTCATTTGATCACAGACTTGTTGATGGAGCACTTGGAGGGAATTTCACTATGAGAATTGCTCATTATTTGCAAAATTACAAAGTTTAAATTGATGTAAATATTTTTAATATTTTAAAGCAGAGGATAAAATTATTTTTTATTCTCTGTTTTTATTTTATAAATGAAAATTAAATTAATATGTTAAAGAAAATTGTTTTAGTTGTAACAATAATATTTATCAGTTCAAATCTTTTTTCACAGGAAATTGCTGATACGAAATACTGGATTTTATTTGCTGACAAAGGTGAATTCAAACCCGATATGATTATTGAAAAAAATTCTGTCGCTTATGAGAAAGGTAAAGAAATCCTTACTGACAGGGCGATTAAGAGAAGAATGAAAGTTCTGAAAGAAGATAATCTTATTAGTTTTTCTGATCTGCCTTTGAATGATAAATATGTAAACAATATAAAAAATCTGAAAATAGATTTGATTGCAGGGTCAAGATGGCTTAACGGAGTTAGTGCATATTTAACAAAAAGTCAGCTGGAGAAAGTCAAAACACTTGACTTTGTATCACAGATAAAGGCAGTTAATAAATTATACAAACAGGAAATTAAGATTCCTTATAATAATTATTTTGAAATAAATGCTTCCGGAAGTGATTCGGAAAATGTATATAATTACGGAAAATCATTTAAGCAAATGGAGATGGTAAATGTGCCGAAAGTTCATAATCTGAATATCACCGGCAAAGGTGTTATGATAGCGTGT
>Ga0105046_10020076_pt1 | contig 10118 bp, 8 predicted proteins | sample MAT03_FD_78385 | JGI IMG/M metagenome (GOLD analysis project Ga0105046, IMG submission 78385) | Freshwater microbial communities from Lake Fryxell liftoff mats and glacier meltwater in Antarctica - MAT-03 (megahit assembly) | ecosystem: Environmental > Aquatic > Freshwater > Ice > Liftoff... | reverse complement strand
TGGGGGGCGACGGCCACGGTCGCGAGTTCATGCTCGCCAACAACGGCCAGATCTACGAGTACGCCCCGTTCTCCCCCGGCGTCACCCTCAACATCATCCCCGCCCCCTTCACGCCCGGGCTCGCGGGCCGGCTCGAGGGCCTGGCCTTCGACGGCGTCAGCCTCTACGCCTCCGACGACGTCGGGACCCTTTACACCCTGAACCCCAACACCGGGGCGATCCTCAACACCGTAACGGTGCAGGGCGGCGGGCTCTTCGGCCTGGGCGCGGCGATTCCGACGCCGGCCCCGCTGGGCATCCTCGCCCTCGCGGCCGTCATCGGCGGTCGCCGCCGCCGCACGGTGTTTTGATCCCCTCGCCGAGTCTCAACTGCGCGGGACTTGGGCACGGGGCATCCGACCCAAAAGAGATGCTGGAATTGCTGCGAAAATAGGTTGTTATCGCCGTATGAAGTTCTCTTGACCCCAATGGAAATGCCGGGGTATTCTCGGGATGCCTGTTCGTGGGGGGTCTGCGGGACCTTCGCTTCCGCCTCGAGGCGTACGCCTCGGGGGAAAGATCCCGTTTCGCCCCCATGGGCAGCATTGGAGACAGGACATGAATCGGACTCATCTGTGCGTGGCCGCCATGCTGGCGGTCGGTGCGATCGCGTCGTCGTCGTCGGCGCAGGTGTGGGCGGTACAGCCCGGCACGGGACTCATCCTGACCATCAATCCCGCCAACGGCGCGATCCTCAATCAGTTCGGCGCCCCCGACGCCCTCGCGGGCGGGCAGCGGAACATCGGCCTGAGCATCGCGGAGGGTGACAGCACCCTGATCTACCACAACTCCGACAACAACAACGCCGTCAACTACCGCCTCAACCCCGCCACCGGCGTCCTCCTCTCCATCGAGGGCAAGGACGGCTGGACCGTCGACGGCCTCAGTTGGCAGCAGGGTGCCACGGGCGCGCCGCTGATCTACACCTCCCACTCGAGCGGCGACGTCCACCGGCAGGTTGGCTACGGCGGCAGCGACACCTTCTTCTGGGAGGGCGCGGGCGTCCCGCGGGGTGGCCTCGGCGGCGACGGTCACGGGCGCGAGTTCATGATCGCCACCGACGGCAACATCTACGAGTACGACCCCTTCAACGCGGGCGTGACCCTCAACTTCTTCCCCGCTCCCTTCACCCCCGGCGCGGCCTTCCCCCTCGAGGGCCTCGCCTTCGACGGCGCCAGCCTCTACGCCTCGGACACCGTGGGAACCCTTTACACCCTCGACCCCAACACCGGCGCGATCCTCAACACCGTGACGGTGCAGGGCGGCGGGCTCTACGGCCTGGGCGCGGTCATCCCCGCCCCCGCCTCGATCGGCCTCTTGGGCCTGCTGGGCGTGGCCTCCGGCCGGCGCCGCCGCTGAGCGACGCCGGGCTCCTCCCAAACCCAAGTCGGACCGCCCCCGGGCGGCTCGATTCGGGGTGTGAGGCCGACTATGCTTCCGCCGTCCTTCCGGGTCCCCGGATGGACGGCGGATTTCATTTCCGAGGGTCCCGGGCCTTCCGCCGCGGCGGAGGCGATCCCGGGTTTTTTCTACCGAATGGGCCGGAGCAGCGTCCAATGGCGAAGAAGAAGTCGATGGCCCGCGAGTACGTGTGGCTCCAGTGCACCGAGTCCGGGGACCTCAACTACCGCACCTCCGTGAACACCAAGGGCGGCATGCCCGAGGGGCTCAAGGAGGGGCTGAGCAAGTTCTCCCCTCGCCTCCGCAAGCACACGATGCACAAGATCAAGCGGAAGTGAGCCCTCTGGGCGGCCGCGCCACCCGCGCGCCCCGTCCCGCTCCCATCTTCGTGACTTCGTGACTCCATGACCTTTTGACCTCGTGACTTTCTCTCCCTGGAATCCCCCGTGCCCGGCCCCACAGGCAACGACAGCACGACGAACACCCCCGGCCCCTCGCGGAACGGGGAGCACAGCAGCGCTACGCCGGTAGCTCAATTGGTAGAGCAGCGGATTCCAAATCCGCAGGTTGCGGGTTCAAGTCCCTCCCGGCGTGCTTCCGACGACGACGACAGCGGCCCGGGCCTGGGCCTCCACAAGTTCGGCCAGGGATACTGGGTCCGCGTCATGACCGCCGTCCTCTCGGGAGTCATGGTCCTCTCCTTCGCGGGGTGGTCCTGGTCCCAGCTCGAGGCCGTCCGCATCCCCACTCCTCGGTGGACCTTGGGCGTCGGCGAGACCGCCGGCGGCTTCGCCCCCGCCCCCGGCCAGGCCGTGAACCTCGAGAGCCTCGTCACCGGTATCCCGGTCACGCTGGGCACGGCCGAGGTCGAGTCCTCCGACCTCAACACCCGCGGCACGGGCACCGTCGTGATCGGCAAGCTCGCCCTGGTCGACGCGGCCAACCCCCAGGATATCGGCCGGGTTTCCCCCGTCACTCCGGTCACTCCGGTCACTCCCGCCACGCCGGGCACTCCCGCGGCTGGCGCTCCGGCGCTCCTGATGAGCGGTCAGCCCTTGGGCATCCCCCTCTTCCAGCGCATCTGGCTCCAGGCCGGCGTCGCCGGCCTCATCACCCTGGTCGGCGCGGGGGTCATCTACCGCCTCGTCGGCACCAGGCCATCGAGCGTCGACTTCCTCGTCGCCACCGATGGAGAGATGAAGAAGGTCAACTGGTCGACCCGAAAGGTCATCATCGATTCCACCTGGGTCGTGATCGGCGCCACCTTCCTCATCGCCTTTATCATCTTCATGTTCGACTTCGGCCTGCAGGCCTTCTTCCGGCTCATCCGAGTGCTCGACTACTGAGCCCCCGCGGGGCCGGGGCCCCCGCCATCCCCATCGAGGGTCCTCTCCGCCGCGGCGACTACCCTCTCTCCCGGCCTCCCGCGCTCCCGTCCCGTCCGTCTCCCGGGCCCGCCTCGCGGCCCGGTTCTTCGCCACAGGGAATCCCATGACTCAGACGAGCGATCAGACCAACCCGAAGGCCGCCCCCGCCCCGGCCGCGGCGGGCCCCGCCGCGGCCGGGTTCGACGGACGCCCCAACGAGAAGACCGACGTGATCGCCCCCGGCGAGGAGATCCGGGCTCCGGGCATGAACTGGTTCGTGCTCCGCGTGGCCTCCAACAAGGAGTCGAGCGTCCGCGAGACGCTCCTGCGCAAGGTCAAGATCGAGGGGATGACGCACCTGGTCGCCCGCATCCTGGTCCCTACCGAGAAGACCAAGACGATCAAGGCCGGCAAGCAGAAGATCACCGAGACCAAGCTCTACCCGGGCTACGTCTTCGTCGAGATGAAGCTCGAGGACGACGGCCGCATCCCCCAGGACGTCTTCTTCCTCATCAAGGAGACGACCGGCGTGGGCGACTTCGTGGGCACCGCGGGCCGCCCCACGGCCATGAAGGACCACGAGATCGAGAAGATGATGCGCGACAGCCGCAAGCCCGAGGACGAGCCCAGCGTCAAGCTGGTCTTCGGCAAGGGCGAGCACGTCGTCATCAAGGAAGGCCCCTTCCAGAGCTACGAGGGCACCGTCGACGAGGTCTTCCCCGACAAGGGCATCGTCCGCGTCCTGGTCACGATCTTCGGCCGTCAGGCTCCCATCGACCTCGAGGAATGGCAGATCGGCAAGGCCGAGGATTCCTGATCTCCCGACCGCCGTGAGAGCCCAGGGCGCAAGCCGGATGGGCCGGTGGTCGTACCGTGCGATGGGCGTGTTCTGAGACCGCGCTGTTCGGGCGCGATCGTCTCCGAACGCCGCTCCCTGTGAAGACGTCAGCCGCGCCGCCACCGGCTCCTCCGGCTCGCGCCGGAGGCTCGGTCAGCAGGCTCCGCCGCCGACCACGCGGAAGAACGCCTCGATGTCCGCGTCGGTCCCCTCATCGCCGTCGCCGTCGAAGTCCGTTGTCGCGCACGACGGGGTCGGGCAGGGGCCGCCCCCGATGACGGCGAAGAACGCCTCGATGTCCGCATCGGTACCGGCGTCGCCGTCGCCGTCGAAGTCGGTCGTCCCGCAATTGCGGCAGCGGGGGGGCAGGAGCGTGAAGGCGTGCTGGGTGCCAGCCCGGGCGCTTAGGTTCGGCGCCTGGCCGAGCTCGGACGTCGCGCCCTGCAGGCCGGGGATCCACATGTTGGTGACGCTGCCGCTGGTGCGGACGATCGCCGCGGCGAGGCCGATCGTCGTGCACGCGCCGTCCGGGAGACCGATCGCGGCGTAGGGGATGAAGATCTCGAAGCCGGCCGTGGCGGTCGCGGCGCTCGCGGCCGAGACGCCCGTGACACCCGCGGCGTTGGTGCTCGCGTACGCCACTTCGACGCCGCCGCTCGAACCGCCGCCGAGCAGGCCGCTGCCGCTGTTCACGGCGGCGGAGCCGAGATAGGTCTTGACGCCCGGCCCCGCGCCCAGCGCGACGCGGTCGGCGTAGATCGTGCCCCCGGGGGCGTTCACGTAGAGCAGGGTGTCGGGGGCGAAGCCGGCGTCGAACGTCGTGCCGGTCAGTTCGCGCAGGCCGCCGGGGGGCGGGTCCAGGGGGGAGGTATCGAGGGTGGCCTGCCCACCGGGGGCGTGGTCGATGAAGAGGGCCAGCGCGGTGCCATCGGAGGCGATGTTGCCGGGGATGCCCACGAGCAGGCCGTCACCCGTGTCGGCGGCCCGGAGGGCGTTCAGTTCGTTCAGGTTGTCGCCCGCGGACGTCGGCGTGTCCTGCAAGACGGACAGGATCGCGGGGGACACGGTCTCCTGGATCGCGACGCCGTCGGTCCGCCCGGTGGGGGTCGCCGGGGGTGTGGCGTCGGCGACCAGGACGCGGTAGCCGTAGCGCGGGATCGTCACCGCGTACGCGGACCTGTTCGCGGTCGTCAGCGTCGTCGCGGGCGCGCCGGTGGTCAGGTCGGTCGTCGGGCCGGCGCCGATGGTGAACTGGCCGAGGTTGAGGTTCGTGGTGACGTTGGTGCCGCGCAGGTTGATGGCGACCACGAGCGACTGCGTCGGCTGGCCGGGCCGCTCGTAGCGGCGGACGAAGGACCAGACGCCGCTGTTCGCGGCGGTGACGGGGGCGTAGACGCCCCGGCGGAGGGCGATGTTGTCGGCGCGGAGGGCGATGAGGGTGCGGTAGGTCTCGAGGAGCGAGCCGGCGACGCCCTGCTGCTCGGCGACGCTGCGCCCGTCGTTGTCGGTCGAGTAGCGGTTGTTGAACGCCTGGGCGTTCAGCCGCCAGTAGTTGGTCATGGGCGATGCGGCGTTGGTCGCCGCCCACTTGAAGGGCTCGCGCCGCGGGATGTCGTCGGCGTCGGAGCCGTAGGAGCCCTTGAAGCCGCGCATGCCGATCTCGTCGCCGAAGTAGATGTTGGGGGGGAAGGGCTGGAGCATCTGGACCGCCGCGGCGACCTTGGCCTTGTCGAGGCTGGCCGAGCCGCTGATCACCGAGGCGAGGCGATCGACGTCGTGGTCGCCGATCGACCCCAGGAGCGTGCCCCGCCCGGCGGCGTTGGCGGCGTTGAGGGTGGAGGCCATGGAGGAGTAGAGGCCCGAGGCGTTCTCGTTGGAAATGGCGTCGCGGGCGGCGAAGAGGAAGGGCTTGGTGAACATGGCGTCGAACTGGCTCAGGAACTCGCCGCCGGAGGTGCCCCAGTCGGCCTGCTCGCCGAAGTGGAAGGAGTCCGGGCTTACTGCGCGCTGGGCGGCGAAGAAGGGCGTCCAGAAGTCGTCGAGGTTGTACCCCCAGCCGTCGGGGCCGTTGCCGTACTGCGTCCAGACGTGGTCGTAGCGGTAGCCGTCGACGCCGTCGGAGGGGTCGCCGTCGCCGTTGGGGTCGAGCCACTTGACGGCCCAGGAGGTGACGAGGTCGCGGGCCGCGGCGGTGCGGAGGTCCCAGTGGATGAACCCGACGTTCGCGCCGTTCCAGGTGGGGAAGGTGTACCCCTGGTACTGGGTGTTGCCGAGGTTGGTGAACGCCAGCCAGGTGTCGTAGATGCTGGCGGGGTTGTTGCGGGCGCCCTGGTACCACGGCGAGTCGTGGCTGATGCCGTACGCGACGAGGTCGAGGTAGACCTTGATGCCGCGGGCGTGCGCGGCGTTCACGAAGGCGAGGAACTGGGTCTGCGTGCCGAACCACGGATTGAGCTGGTCGGCGCGGCCGTGCTGATAGCCGTGGTACGCGGGGCTGGGGAAGATCGGATTGATCCAGACGCCGGTGACGCCGAGGTCGTCGAGGTAGTCGAGGGACGCGGTCAGGCCGCCGAAGTCGCCGAAGCGGTTGCCCGCCGCGCCGCCGTCGTTGTTCGAGTCGCGCCAGGCGATGGGCATGACGTGGTAGAAGACCTCGTCCGCGGCGGGGTGGTCGAGATAGGCGGGGACAGGCCCGGCGAAGGTCGGTCCTGAGAGGGAAGCGGTCCCGGCGAGGAGGGCGGCGAGGAGCGGGGTGCGCATGGCCAATCGTACGAGCCGGGGCGGCGGATCGCCCGCGTGCTTCGTGTGAAATCAGCGGCAACATGGGCTATCGGAACCGCTGGTGCCGCCGGAAGTCCGTAAGAAAACCCCGGGCCACGGGGACCGGGGTTTCGTGATGCGGGACGGTTGGGATCGGGCTCAGCGGCGGCGACGCGTCGCGACGAGGCCGCCGAGGGCGAGCAGGGCCGCCGCGCCGGGGGCGGGGACGGTCGCGTTGAACTGCACGTTGTCGATACGGACGTTGCCGCCGCTCGAGGTGCTGGTGCCGACGGAGGTCAGGCGGACGTACGCCGTCGCGGCGTTGTCGATGGCGGCGTTGAGGTCGAAGGTGATGAGGCTGTATCCGGTGGCGACGATCGTGGTGATGCTGCCGGCGGGGGAGAAGTTGACCCCGTTGGTCGAGGTCGAGACGTCGAAACTGGTGAAGCCGGTGCTGGTGCGGCGGCCGGCGAAGGTCAGGGTGAAGTCGGAATACGTCGCGGTGTTGAACTGGAACTGGATGTACTTGCCGTTGTTGACGCCCGCGGCGCCGTTCTGCAGGCCCAGGTCGTTGCCGTTGACGTCGCCGTAGAGGGCGAGGCCGTTGAGGCCGTTGTGGGCCGAGGCGCCGATGGGCGTGAAGACCTTGTAGCCGTTGGGGTCGAAGTTGGTGGTGAGGTCGGCGACGCCGGGATTGGCAGCGAAGGCCGCGGCGATGGTGAGGGGGGCGGCCTGGCCAGAGGCCTGGCCGGTGTTCATGTTCCAGTAGCCGACCAAGAAGTCGGCGTGGGCGGTGCCGGCGGCGGCGACGAGGGCAATGGCGGCAAGGGCGGGGGCGATGCGCATGAGTCTCTCTCCTCTAAGGAAATGCTGGACACCTGCCGCGGCGGAAACGCGGGGAGGGCGTCGGGTCTTGGGCCCCCCGCTGGGTGCGGGGGAGTGTCTCTCACGTTCCAGAATATGAAAGGGCGGGGCTGCTGTCACGAGCAATCTGCGCGAGTCCGAGAATACCGGCGTCTCCGGCATCAGGAGGGCGTCAGGCGGGTGACGGCGTCATCGCCGCGAAGTCCGTCGCCCGCTCAAACATCCGCGCGGCCCGCAGCATGGTCGTCTCGTCGAAGGCGCGGGTGATGAGTTGCATGCCGATGGGCAGCCGCTTGTCTCCCTCGGTCGCGAAGCCTGCGGGCATGGAGAGGCCGGGGAGGCCGGCGAGGTTGACGCCGACGGTGTAGACGTCTTCGAGGTACATCGCGAGGGGGTCGGCGACCTTGTCGCCGAAGCGGAAGGCGGGGCCGGGGCTGGCGGGGAGGAGGATGGCGTGGCAGGGGGGCGCGCCCGCCGCGCCGTCGAAGGCGGCGGTGTAGTCGGCGAGGATGCGGCGACGGACCTTGAGGGCGGTCGTGTAGTAGGCGTCGTAATAGCCGCTGCTGAGGACGTGCGTGCCGAGCATGATGCGGCGCTTGACCTCGGCGCCGAACCCCTCGGCGCGGCTCTTGCAATAGAGGTCGGCGAGGTCTTCGCCGGGGGCGAGGGCGGCGCGGCGGCCGTAGCGGATGCCGTCGAAGCGGGCGAGGTTGGACGAGGCCTCGGCGGGGGCGACGATGTAGTACGCCGCGATCCCCGAATCGGTCAGAGGCAGGTCGATGTCGACGATCGTCGCGCCGAGCGAGCGGTAGGTGCGGATGGTCTCGTCGAGGGCCGCGGCGACGGCGGGGTGGTTGGCATCGGAGCGCGCCTGGCGGGGGACGCCGAGGGTGAGGCCGTTGATGGGCAGCTCGGCGTCGACGCTGAAGCGGGGGACGGGGCGGTCGGCGGACGTGGCGTCGAAGGCGTCGAGGCCGCAGAGGGTCTCGAGCGCGAGCGCGGCGTCGGTCACCGTGGTGGCGAAGGGGCCGATCTGATCGAGCGACGACGCGAAGGCGACGAGGCCGTAGCGCGAGACGCGGCCGTAGGTGGGCTTGACGCCGACAATGCCGCAGAGCCCGGCGGGCTGGCGGATGGAGCCGCCGGTGTCGGAGCCGAGCGCGAGCGGCGTGATGCGGGCGGCGACGGCCGCGGCGGAGCCGCCGGAGGAGCCGCCGGGAACGCGGGTGGTGTCCCACGGGTTGCGGGTGGGGCCGAAGGCCGAGTGCTCGGTGGAGGAGCCCATGGCGAACTCGTCGAGGTTGGTCTTGCCGACGAGGAGGGCGCCGGCGTCGATGAGCCGCTGCGCGGCGGTGGCGGTGTAGGGGGATTCGTACTGCTCGAGCATGCGCGAGGCGCAGGTGGTGCGGCCGGCGTAGCCAAGGCCGTCGCCGGACGCGACGAGGTCGGGGCCGAGGCAGATGTTGTCCTTGATCGCGACGGGGACGCCGGCGAGGGGCAGGTCGGCCGCGCGTCCGGTGGCGACGGCGTCGTCGATGCGCTGTGCCGCGGCGAGGATGCGCTCGGGGAAGAGTTGCAGGAAGGCGTTGAGCGCGGGATTCAGACGGTTCGCGCGGTCGATGGCGTCGCGGGCGACGTCGGCGGCGGAGAGCGTGCCGGCGCGGACGGCGGCGGCGATGCCCGCGGCGGTGGGGGGGATGGGGCTGGGAGTGGGCATGGCGGGGTAATCGGGTGGCGGGATGCTCGGGGGTCGGCTCAGGCGCCGCCGCCGTCGCCCAGGACCTTGGGGACCTTGATGAACGGCGGGAGGGTGTCGGGGGCCATCCGCATGAACGCGGCGTTGGGGAGCGTGGGGCCGGGGACATCGTCGCGGAAGCGGTTGACCGTGTCGGCGACGTTGGCAAGCGGCTCGATGCCGGAGAGGTCGAGGGCGCGGAGGCGCTCGATGTAGGTGACGACGGCGGAGAGCTTGGTGCGGTAGGCGTCGACCTCGGCGTCGGTGAGGGCCAGGCGCGAGAGGCGGGCGACCTTGCGGACGTAGTCGGCGGAGAACTGGGCGTCGTCCGGGGGCATGGGCGGAGTGTAGTGGGGGGGTGGCGCGGCGGGGGACCGGAGCGGTTCGAGCATCCGGACGCGGACGCGGGCGGTAGAGTCTGGCATGGTTGCTGCGTCCGAGCCTTCAGCCGCGACTGCGCGCGAGCCCGCGGCGTGAGCGCGGGCCGGGGGATGCGCTGGTGGCGACGGGCGGGGCTCGTGCGACGGCCGTGGGTGAGCGCCCTGACCGGGGCGTGTCTGCTGGGCGCGTTGGTGTTGTCGCCCGCGCCGGCGATCTGGGGCGCGCCGTTCGGGCGGACGATGCCGCGGATCGCGGCGACGGTCACGCTCGTGGACGAGGGCGGGGCGTACCGGGCCCTGGACCTGGACGCGGAGAGCGCGGACGAGCTCGCCATGGTCTTGGGGAGCGCGCCCGAGACGGTCGTCACGGTCACGATCTTCCGGCGGTCGCGCGCGTTCGGGCTGATCTTCGGCGTGGCCGTGCGCGAGCGGTCGTGGGTGTCGGCGCGCCGGAGCGGGGCCGTGTGGGAGGGCGTCCGCACGCCGCGCGAGGTGCTCGACGCGACGGCCGCGGCCCTCGAACGCGACGGCGCGAGCCCCGCCCCGGCGTGGATCCCGCGCGGGGAGGAGCGGCGGACGCGGGTGCTGTGGCGGGGCATCGCGGGCACCGCGGCGTGGTTCGCGGCGCTCGCGGTGTTCGTCGCGTCGCTGGGGTGGATCGGCGACCGGCGACGAGCACGCCGGCTCGCGCGACTGGGGAAGGGCGCGTGCCCACAATGCGGGTACGACCTGCG
>Ga0105046_10020075_pt1 | contig 10119 bp, 7 predicted proteins | sample MAT03_FD_78385 | JGI IMG/M metagenome (GOLD analysis project Ga0105046, IMG submission 78385) | Freshwater microbial communities from Lake Fryxell liftoff mats and glacier meltwater in Antarctica - MAT-03 (megahit assembly) | ecosystem: Environmental > Aquatic > Freshwater > Ice > Liftoff... | reverse complement strand
CGTCGCCGATGGCTGGTCGCTGAAGAAGCTCCATCGCCTGATCGTCACGAGCGCCACCTACCAGCAGGCGGCAGCCGGTACGCAGGTCGCCACCGCGGCGAAAGCGGCGGCAACCATCGACCCGGAGAACAAGCTGTTCTGGCGCTATCCGACACGCCGCCTCGATGCCGAGCAGGTGCGCGACGCAATCCTCGCGACCACCGGCGAGCTCGACCTCGACCAGACCGGCCCGAGCGCCGGCGCGGACAAGCCACGCCGGACGATCTACACGAAGATAATGCGCAACACGCGCGACTCGCTGCTCGATGTCTTCGACATGCCGGAGGGATTCCAAAGCACCGCCCAGCGGAACTCCACCACGACGAGCACCCAGGCGCTCACGCTGTTCAACGGCACCTGGATCCTCGCCCGTGCCAAGGCGCTCGCCGCGCGTGTCATCCGCGAGTCCTCATCGGACGAAGCCGAGCGCGCCGCCACCGCGATGCGCGTCGCATGGGGACGCGAACCATCCCGCGACGAGATCACCGGAGCGCGGAAATTCATCGCCGCGCAGTCCGCCCTGATCGACGCGCGTGAACCGGAGATGAAGCCCGTCACCTTGAACACCGACAAGATGCCCTTCCGCGAGGGCCGCGGCGTCGTGCTCACCAGCGGCAGCATGGAGCGCCTCGTGATGAAAAACTCCCCGAGCTTTCCGGACGGCGACTTCACCATCGAGGCATTCATCGTCCTGAATTCACTTTATCCCGACAGTCAGGTGCGCACCATTGCCTCGCACTGGGATGGGTCGAAGGCGCACCCCGGCTGGACATTCGGTGTCACCGGCAAGCAATCGCGCTACAAGCCGCAGACGCTCGTGCTCCTGCTCAACGGCCAGGGCACGCTCGGCAAGGATAGCGAGGCTGTTTTCAGCGCGCTGAATCTGGAAGTCGGCAAACCCTATTACGTCGCCGCCAGCATACACCTCGCCGACCGGCACGATGGCATCACCTTCTACGCGAAGGATCTCTCCAATGACGATCTCCCGGTCCAGATCGTGACCGTCGCGCACAACACCGTCGCCGGGATCCGCGGCGATGGGGACTTCACGCTCGGCGCGCGCGGCACGAAGGGCCACGTGTGGGACGGCATCATCGACGACGTGCGCCTTTCCCGCGTCGCACTTCCCGCCGAGGCGCTGCTGCTGAATAGCGGCCAGCAACTCCACGAGGCGACCGTCGGCTATTGGAAATTCGAGAGCTCCAGCGGCATCTACAGCGACAGTTCGCCGCGCGGCAACAACATCGAGGCGCGGATCGCCCAGTCCAAGCCAGCCGACCCGCGCGCCGCCGCCTTCGTGGATTTCTGCCACGTCCTTCTGAACTCAAACGAATTCCTCTACCTCGACTGACCATGCCGTGCTCCAACTTCGATCCTCTCTTCACGCGCCGTGATTTCCTCACCCGTGCCGGCGGCGGCTTCGGCGCGCTCGCGCTTTCGCATCTGCTCTCGGGCACCTCCCTCGGCGCAGCCATCGCGGACAAGAATCCGCTCGCGCCGAAGAAGCCGCATTTCATGCCGAAGGCGAAGTCGGTCATCTTCCTTTTCATGGAAGGCGGGCCGTCGCACATCGACTCCTTCGACCCGAAGCCGCTGCTGAACAAACTCGCCGGGCAAAAAATCCCCGAGAGCTTCGGCAAGGTCATCACCGCGATGGGCGAGTTCAATTCCCCGCTGCTCGCGAGCAAGCGGCAGTGGAAGCAGCATGGCCAGGGTGGCCTGTGGATTTCCGACTGGCTGCCGCACACCGCCGAGTGCGCCGATGACATCGCCGTGGTGCGCTCGTGCGTCGCCGACGGCATCAATCACTCGACCGGCGTCTGCCAGATGAACACCGGCAGCATCCTCGCCGGCCGCCCGTCGCTCGGCTCGTGGGTGAACTACGGCCTCGGCTCGGAGAATCAGAACCTGCCCTCCTTCGTCGTGATGCAGGACAATCCCGCAAGCGTCGTCAACGGCCCGCGCAACTGGGGCAGCGGCTTCATGCCTGCCGTCTATCAGGGCACGCGCATCGAATCCGGCAGCGAGCCGATTCAATTCCTCCACAACCCCGACGGCATCACCGCCGAACAGCAGCGCGGGAAGCTCGACTTCCTCAAGACGCTCAACTCGCACCACGCCGAATCGCGGCTGAACAGCGAACTCGAGGCACGCATCGCCAGCTACGAACTCGCATTCCGCATGCAGGCCGAGGCGCCGGACGCCGTGGACATCAGCAAGGAAACCGAGGACACGCGTTCGCTCTACGGCATGGACCGGAAGGAGACCGCGAAATTCGGCGGCATGTGCCTGCTCGCCCGGCGACTGGTCGAACGCGGCGTGCGCTTCGTGCAGCTCTACAGCGGCGCGGGCAGCAAGTGGGACGCGCATTCGAAGATCGAGTCGAACCACGGGAAACTTTTCGGCGAGACCGACAGGCCCGTCGCCGGCCTCCTGCGCGATCTCAAACAGCGCGGCTTGCTCGACGAAACACTCGTGGTGTGGGGCGGCGAATTCGGTCGCACCCCGATGAGCGAAAAAGGCGACGGACGCGATCACAACCCGACCGGCTTCACGATGTGGATGGCCGGCGGCGGAGTGAAAGGCGGCCAGACCATCGGCGCGACCGACGAACTCGGCCTCCGCGCCGTCGAAGACCGCCTCCACGTCCACGACTTCCACGCGACGATCCTATATCTGCTCGGCATTGAGAACCTGAAGCTGACCTACCGCTACAAAGGCCGCCCGGAGAATCCCACGCTCAACGAGGGCGAGGCGTACAGGAAGATCGCCGGGTAGGCTGCGCGTCTCGCGGCGGATGCCAGGCAAGTGATAAGTGAATAGTGTTTAGTCGGGAACTAACCCGCATTTCTCACACTCCGCCGGCAAGCCGCGAATGTAGCGTAGCTCTCCCGAGCTGCGCCGTGCCGGCACGCACTGCGGCGCAGCTCGGGAGAGCCACGCTACGGGAACGCTGCCCGCCTCGCCGGTGTGCGGCAGGCGGCGCAACACCCTGCCGCCTCCGACGCCATGAGTGTGAGAAATGGAGGCTAACCACTGATCGCCTTCCGCGCATTCAGTGTCGGACGCGCGGGACCACCCTGCATTTCTCACACTCATGGCATGCGGGGGCGTGATTGAAAGTGAGTCCAGTTCGCCTTTGAGAATGGTGGATTCCCTCGCCGATTGGCGATCATCGGTCCAGTCGGATCCCGCGCCGATTTTCCATTCTCTCGAACGAATCGGTATGAGCCCAGTGGAAGAGCAAGGTGGTGGCGCCGAGCGTGGCGCCAGCCTTTGGACTGCGCGCGGCTTGACGCCGCTTTTCCCTCGCCTCGGGTCCGACGCGCAGATTCACAGTTGCTCCGCAAAGCAACGCCGCGCCTTGCGTGCGCGCGGCGCATTTCCCGATTTCGCCCAGCGGCCCTCCGCAAAGCCAAAGCGGAGTCGAGCCTCCGCACTCCAAAGCCTCGCGGCACTCGCACGCCGCTCTGCTTTGGCCGGCAACCTGCCTTTGAACTCCCAGAATCACGCCCGGCATGGGATGCGACACGGTGTTGCGCCGCCTGCACTGCGCGGCTGCGAAGCGGGCGGCGTTCACGTAGCGTGGCTCTCCCGAGCTGCGCCGCAGTGAGCGCCGGCACGGCGCAGTTCGGGAGAGCCACGCTACAAGCGCGGCCTGCCTGCGGAGTGGGAGAAATGCGGCAATCACTCATCGCCTTCCGCGCATTGAGTGTCGGACGCGCGGGACTACTTCTTCCTCTCCGCAAACTCCTCCCAAGCCGTCGCGGAAAAGGCCTTCCACTGCTCCTCGATCTTCGCGACCTCCGGCATCCCGCTGTGGATATAGAGCGCGTAACGCAAACGCATCGGCTCGCCCTTCTTGACGACGAGCGCACCGGAGAAAGTCAGCGCGGCTCCCATCCAGCCATCGTTGCGGCAGTGGAATGGCACCGGGTGATTCGGATTCTGCGGATGGTCGAGCAGCGCGATGCCCTCCACCGCCGTCGGCGTAATCGGACCGCTGTAATCCATCCATCGCGCCGGCTTGCGGAAGCAGCCGTCCTCATCCACGCCCCCCTCGCCATTGCGAATCGTCCCGCCGCCGTCATGCACGCCGATGGTCTTCGCCATCCGTACGCCGAGCATTCCGAACGGGCTCCCGCCGAGCGTCACATCGGCGGCCCGCGCCTCCAATTGGAGGTCGAGCAGCAGCAGCCACTCCTTTCCGGGCAGAGCCCTCGTGCTCACTCTGCGGCGGTCGTGCAGCACGGGCCTGTTCTCTCTGTCCAGCCACGCGTTCTCCGTTTCCGCCAGCGCGACATCGTCGCCATCCTCGTAGCGAAGCACCCGCAGATGCGCGATGCGTCCCCCATTGTCCGCCCAGAAATTCACCCCGCCGACGAACTGATGCGAGAACCACACCGAGTTGTGATGACTGTGCGAAACCGGATCGCGCGGATGCCCCATCCGCGTGAGAGATCGCCCCGCCGGTCCGATGATCGGAAAAACAAACGGTCGCCGCTGATCCTGCGCAAAATGGAACCGCGCGATCTCCTCGCCATCGCGCTGAAAGGAAACCTCATCCCGCGGCTGCGGGATCGCCTGCATCCGGGGGACCGGCTTTGGCTCCGCAGCGGCGAGGGGCATCGAAACGATCACAGCGAGAATGAGCTGACGCATGACGGATTGCTGCCCGATTCCTCGCTCGCCCGCAAGATGCCAGAGCCACCCGCGGCTCCCATGCGACAGCACTGGCGACATCGCGCGCTCAGCGGTTGAAGGCCGGGCTTTGGGCCGATGGCAGCCGACGAGGTTTGGCGTTCCTTCGTTCGATCCGAGCGCCAATCCACATTTGCCCATGCCCAATCCCTAAAATTGCAATTTCCCCGCCATCCCGCTTTCATCCACGCCATGCGTCTCCTCCTCTCCCTGCTCCTCCTCGCCACGTCACTCCACGCCGCCGAAATCCGCACCGTCGCCGGCACGGGCGTGAAAGGTTCTGCGGGTGCCGGCGGCCCGGCCACCGCCGCGCAGATCGACAACCCCTTCGGCGTCACGCGCGGACCGGATGGAGCGCTGTGGTTTTGCGAATACGGCGGCCAGCGTGCCAGCAAGATCACCGCGGATGGGAAACTTCACGTCGTCGCAGGCAGCGGGCAGAAAGGCTACACCGGAGACGGCGGCCCGGCGCTGCAGGCAACCTTCAATCTCCCGCACGAGATCAGGTTCGACAAAATGGGCGACCTTTACATCGTGGACATGACGAACCACGCGGTGCGCAAGGTGGACATGAAGACCGGCGTCATCACGACCTTCGCCGGCAACGGCAAGCCCGGCTACTCCGGCGACGGCGGCCCTGCGAAGGAGGCGCAACTCAAGCAGCCGCACAGCATCCAATTCGACTCGGCGGGCGACCTGTTCATCTGCGACATCGGCAACGACGTCATTCGCAAGGTGAATATGAAGACCGGTCTCATCACCACCTTCGCGGGCACGGGAAAAGCCGGCCCCACTCCCGACGGCTCGCCCATTGCCGGCACGCCACTGAACGGCCCGCGCTCGATTGATTTCGACGCGCAGGGCAACCTCTGGCTCGCCACGCGCTCGGGGAACCAGGTCTTCAAATTCGACCTCAAGGCCGGCATAATCCACCATGTCGCGGGCACGGGAAAGAAAGGCTTCACCGGCCACGGCGGCCCCGCGAAGGACGCCACGCTCTCCGGCCCCAAAGGCATCGCCGTCGCTCCAGATGGCAACGTCTATCTCGCCGACACCGAGAGCCACAGCGTCCGCATGATTGACGTGAAAAAAGGCACGCTCGAACTCATCGCCGGCACCGGCGAAAAAGGCGACGGCCCCGAAGGCGATCCGCTGAAATGCAAGATGGCGCGGCTGCACGGAGTCTTCGTGGACAAAGACGGCACGCTCTACATCGGAGACAGCGAAGCGCACCGTGTGCGGGCAGTGAAGTAGAGTGGTTGGAAACATTGACTGCCGCCGAGCCAATAATTTAACTCTCCCTTGAGGCTCTTGCAAAACCTCAGCCAGCCGTAAGAGGGCGAGATGCATTCACTCCTCTTAGCGATGACGCCGCGCGTCGGTGACCGTGTAGGTTTTGCAAGAGCCTCCCTTGTTCCCAAAACCCGAAAGACAATGGCATCCATCACAAAAAAGATCGCTGAACGGCTTGCGTCAGGTTCCTAATGCTTCCGGCCGGTTCTCACAAACGCGAAGGCCAAAGACGTCAACGAGTCGGATACTGTCATCATCATCACAGACACGCTCGCGGAGGTGCCCGGCTACGACAAACATTCGGAGATCACATCGGAACTCGCCATCAAGAGCACCTGCTGCGATTTGGCCATTAAGCTCGATTCCAAGATTAGGCTCCTGATTGAGGCGAAGGCGATTGGCATCGAGTTGAAGGAAACCCACATCAAGCAAGCAATCGATTACACCGCAAATCAGGGTATTGAGTGGGTCATTCTCACCAACGCCGTGAAATGGCAAATCTCCGCAGTCACGTTCGCGCAGCCAATCGGCCATGAATTGGTCGGAGAGATCGACTTTTCGACGCTAAACCCGAAAGCCGATGCGGATTTGGAGGGGCTGTTTCTGTTCACCAAGGAGGCGCTCACACGCGACGTTTTGGAAGACTATCAGTTGCAGCGGCAGGCGATGAGCCGCTTCTTCCTCGGGGCCATGATTCTCAGCGACCCGGTGCTTGCCGTGGTGCGGCGTGAACTGCGACGAATGTCACCCGACGTGAAGATTGAGGTGGAGCAGCTACGGACGGCATTGACCGAAGAGGTGCTCAAGCGCGATGTGCTGGAGGGCGATCGCGCCGACCAAGCACGCAATGCGCTGCGCGGCAACCGACGCCGCACAAAATCAAATGACGACTGGAATCGTTCGCGGGACCATCTCCAGATCCGCAGTCTAACAACGGTGCGCGGCTGAGCCAGACGGCGTTTCCGCCTGAACGCCTGCGGGATTCCACCCAATGTTTCCGCCGATTTCATATGACCGAATGCCTCGAAGCGGATAGACCACCTGCACTCCGATGAACCTCCGATTCGCCCTCGCCCTCCTCGCCGCGTCCGCCGCCATCTGCGTCGCCGCGGAGAAGCCAAACATCATCTTCATCCTCGCCGACGATCTCGGGCAGATGGATGTCGGCAGTTTCAACCCAAAGACGTTCTACGAGACGCCGAACCTCGACGCGCTCGCGAAGCGAGGGATGCGGTTCACGCAGGGCTACGCGGCGTGCTGCGTGTGCTCGCCCACCCGCGGCTCGATCATGACGGGCAAATATCCGCCACGCTTCGGCATCACGAATTTCATTCCCGGTGGGAAGAAGGGAAAGCTGCTGCCCGCGCCGAATGCAGGTCACCTGCCGCTGGAGGAGGTCACCATCGCCGAGGCGCTGCGCGACGGCGGCTACGCGACGTTCTTCGCCGGCAAGTGGCATCTCGGCGGCGACGAATTTTTCCCAGGCGCGCAGGGTTTCCCGAAAGAACTCACGAACGGCGACGGCAAGAAGGCCAACGTGCAGTTCTGGTATCCGAAGTCCGACCTGCCCGTGCCGGATCACAAGGACGATCCCAAGACGACCGAGCGCATCGCGAACGAGGCGGTGAAGTTCATCGGCGAGCACAAGGCCGGGCCGTTCTTCGCCTACCTGCCGTTTCTGGCGGTCCATACGCCCATCGGCGCGCGCGCGGAACTCGTCGGGAAATACAAGAGGAAAGCCGAGACCGCACCGCCCGACGCGTGGGGAGAGGAGCGCGAGAACAAAGTCCGCCTCGTGCAAAACAATCCCATCTACGCCGCGATGCTGGAGCAACTCGACTCCGCCATCGGCCGCGTGCTCGGCGCCGTCGAGCAGAATGGGCTCACGCAAAAAACCGTCGTCGTCTTCATGTCGGACAACGGCGGACTCGCGACCTCGGAGGGTCATCCCACCTCGAATCTCCCGCTGCGCGCCGGCAAAGGCTGGCCGTACGAAGGGGGCGTGCGCGAACCTTTGATCGTCTGTGCCCCCAGCGTGACGAAGCCTGGCAGCACGTGCGACACGCCGGTCATCAGCACGGATTTCTATCCGACCCTGCTGCAGCTCGCAGGCCTCGAGTTGAAACCGCAGCAGCATCTCGACGGCGTGAGTTTCCTGCCATTGCTCAAAGGCGAAACGGTGCCGCGCGGCAAACCGCTGTTCTGGCATTACCCGCATTACGCCAATCAAGGCGGTGCGCCGAATGGCGTGATCCGCGACGGCGATTGGAAGCTCATCGAGTGGTATGAGGACGGCGCGCTGGAACTCTACAACGTCCCGCAGGACCTCAGCGAAAGGAACAACCTCGCCACACTGAATCCCGACAAGGCAAAGGAACTCCACGCGAAGCTCATCGCGTGGCGCAAGGAAGTCGGCGCCGTGATGCCCACGCCGAATCCTGACTTCAAACCCGCGACCAAAAAATCGAAATGAAACATCGCGTCACCCTGCTGGTCTCGTTGGCGCTCCTCGCCATCGCTGCGCGCGCCGCCGACAAGCCGAACATCATCTTCATCCTCAGCGACGATCTCGCGCAGGGCGATGTCGGCTGCTACGGGCAGAAGCTCATCCAGACCCCGAACCTCGATCGCATGGCAAAGGAAGGGACGCGCACCACGCAGGCGTTTTGCGGCACCACGGTCTGTGCGCCCAGCCGTACCTCGCTGATGATCGGACAACACACCGGCCATTCGCCCATTCGCGCGAACCGCGAGATCGGCAAAGAGGGACAGTTGCCGCTGCCGGCAGGGACATTCACCGTCGCGCAGCTTTTGAAAAGCGCAGGCTACGCGACCGCGTGCATGGGCAAGTGGGGCATGGGCATGTTCGACACCACGGGCAGCCCGCTGAAGCTCGGCTTCGATCATTTTTTCGGCTACAACTGCCAGCGGCACGCGCACTCGTATTTCCCGACGTATCTGTACAACGACGACAAGCGCTTCGAGTTGCCGGGCAACGACGGCAACACGAAGGTCGAGGGCAAGGGTGCCATCTACGCGCAGGACCTCATCGCGGATGAGACGCTGAAATTCGTGAAGGCGAACAAGGACCGTCCGTTCTTCCTCTACTACTCGATCACGCTCCCGCACGGCACGTTTCAGATCAACGATCAGGGCCTCTACAAGGACAAGCCGTGGAGCGAGCAGGAGAAAAACTACGCCGCGATGGTCACCCGCCTCGACACCGACGTGGGACGCATCCTCTCGCTGCTGAAGGAACTCAAGCTCGACGACAAGACGCTCGTGATGGTCTCCGGCGACAACGGCTCGTCCTTCGCGCCGAATTCCCCGCTCGGCAAACGCTTCGACCAGGCCACGAACGGACTGCGCGGCTTCAAGCGCGAACTCTACGAAGGCGGCCTGCGTAACGCGGGCCTCATCCGCTGGCCCGGCACCGTGCCCGCGGGCCGCGTGAGCGACGAGCCGTGGGCGTTTTGGGATTTCCTGCCGACGTGCGCCGAACTCGCCGGCGCGAAAATCCCCGACAGCGCGCGCATTGACGGCCTCTCGCTCGTCCCATTCCTCAAGGGCGGTCCCGCGCCGAAGCGCGAATACTTCTACTGGGAGCTCCACGAAGGCGCGTCGTTGCAAGCCGTGCGCTGGGGCGACTGGAAAGCCGTGCGCAACGGCCCGTCGAAGCCCATCGAGATCTACGACCTGAAGACCGACGCCGCCGAGTCCAAAGACCTCGCCGCGGAAAAGCCCGACCTCGTCGCGAAAGCCGAGTCGCTGATGAAGTCCGCGCACACGGACGATCCGAACTTTCCAATGCGCGACGGCAAAGCGAAGGCCGGTAAAAAGTAGGCACTTCTTACCTGAGATATCGAGCACCTTCTGGTAAAAGCGCCGCTCCGAAGAACGGATGTCGCGGATACGCTCCAGTTGCTCATCGAAGTAATCCTTCTGCCCCTTGCCTGGCGGGTTCTTGAGGCGCTCATCATCCATCGTGAAGCCCTTCACCAGATACTCGTTCAAGCGCCCGATGGCCCACTGCCGGAACGGGTGTGCCGCCGATCCGATGTATTGTCACACTGGAGGAATAACGCG
>Ga0105046_10020074_pt1 | contig 10119 bp, 11 predicted proteins | sample MAT03_FD_78385 | JGI IMG/M metagenome (GOLD analysis project Ga0105046, IMG submission 78385) | Freshwater microbial communities from Lake Fryxell liftoff mats and glacier meltwater in Antarctica - MAT-03 (megahit assembly) | ecosystem: Environmental > Aquatic > Freshwater > Ice > Liftoff... | reverse complement strand
TGGTGTACCACCGCCAGCCGATCGCCGACGCCACGCTGCTCGGCACCAACGTCTTGCGCGCCACCGCCCCGATCGACGACCATCCGCTGCTGATCGCCATCGCCGATGCCGCTGCCGCCGTGTGCTCCCCCACCGTCGGCTTCGACTGCCAGGCGGCGAACTGGTTGTGGGACGGCACCACGGCAACTCAACTCGACTTCACCTCACCGTTCACGTTGCTGCCGTCGCGCAAGGAGCTCACGTACGACCCGCGGGCGTTCCTGCAGGAGTACCCCGTGGTGGTGCGCCCGTACCTCAAGCGCGAGTTCACGTCGCTGATCCACCGCTACACCACCGCCGAAGGCGCACTCGCCGACATGGTGGCCAACCTGTTCAAGGAAGGGCTCGAGCCGTGGGTCGACCCGGCCATCGGCACCATCAACCGCCGCCTGGGCGTGAATCTGGAGCGCTCCACCGCTCAACGGATGTTCGACGAGGACCGTCGGCTGATGCCGCTGGTGCTCAAGCTGAAGAAGACCCACCGGTGGTGGCTCACGCGCACGGGCCGGCGCTACGAGCAACTGCTCCCGATGGCCACCACCTACGGCCGATAGCCGGCGCAGCGAGCGCCGTCGGGGTCAGATCGCTTCCGTGCGGCGCACGGCTTCCAGCAGGTGAGCACGCGCACGCGCCACGCGTGACCGGATGGTGCCGACTGGGCACCCCGCCACGGCCGCAGCCTCTTCGTACGACAGGCCGACGAGTTGAGTGAGCTCGAAGGCCTCGCGCTGCTCGGGCAGCAGATCGACCATCAGTTGGTCGACCGACTCGGTGGCCGGTGCGGAATCGGCGAACGTGTTGCGCGAGATGCGTTCGACGAGGCGGCGCTGGCGCTGACGACGACGCACGTGGTCGGCGCAGACGTGGCGGGCGACCGACAGCAACCACGCCTGTACCGGGGCCTCGCCGCGGAACGACGCCGCCGAGCGCAGCGCACGAAGGTAGGTCTCCTGCACCAGGTCGTCCTCCTCGCCAGGGGACCCGAGCACAGAGCACACTCGCCACACCACGGGTTGGGTGCGCACCACCAACTCGCGCACCGCACGATCGTCGCCCTCGAGCGCGGCGTCGAACAACGACCGGAGGGGATCGGACGGACTCACGGTTCCATCATGCCTGCGGTCGGCGACATCCACCACGCCGTCTGGAACCGAATCACCGAACGCGACGACACTGTTGATGTGCAATGCGAACAGTGGATCGAAGCGATCTCGGCGACCGCCGATGGGGAGGACCCCGGCGTCGACCAACGGCTGCTGCGCGCCCACCTGGCCCACTGCGCTTCATGCACCCAGTTCGCCGCAGCCATCGAGGGCAGCCGGCGGCGGCGGCTGGTGCACCGTGCGCCGGTGATGGCCGACCTCTCCCGGCAAGTCTCCAAGACCAACGCCGTACTCGACCGCGCCGCGAGCTGGAGCATCGTGCGAATACTGCTGTTGGTGATCGCCGTCCTGCTCATCGTGCTGTCCGTGCCGGCACTGGTGCTTGGCGAAGGCGACGCCGGAGCGCACGACGCTCGCCACCTGGGCGCATTCAGCATCGCCTATGCGGTGGCTCTGTTGGTGGTAGTGCTCCGCCCTGCTCGCGCGCGGGCAATGCTCCCGGTGGCAGCGGTGCTGGCCGGCGCCCTGCTGGTGACTGCCGTGGTCGACCTGTTCACGGGCAGCGTGCCGCTGGTGAACGAAGCGCTGCACCTGCCCGAGTTGATCAGCGTGGTGCTGGTGTGGTTGCTCGCGGTGCCGGCGCGGCGGCGCCCGGTCGTGCTGCGCGTCACGCCATCGACGGGGCTGCGCGTGGCGCCCGAGCACTCGGACCGCGACACCGGCTGACCTCAGTGCTGCTCGTCACCCGTGGGTGCCGTGAACAGCCGGGCCACCGTGCTGAACGAGCACAGGTACACATCGGCATCGAACCCGGCCGCTGCGAACAGCACCGACTGGATGGGGCTGCCGTAGTCGACCCGCGCCAGCTCCTCGCCGGTCTCGATGGCCACCACGACCGCCTGGTCGGCTTTGCGGTCGACGTCGTAGTGGCACAGCAACAGTTCGCCCGAGCGCGGGAAGCGCAACGGGTGGGCCGCATGGTTGAGCTGCACCTGCCACAACGGGCTGGTGACTCCGTCGTCATCGAACCGGAACGCGGCGACCACGCCATTGCCGCTGTCGTACGCCACTGCGATGCTGCGCTCGGGGTCGATTGCCGGCGGGTTGGCGATGACGCCACCTGGCAGCCCGCACACCTCGGTGAGCGTGACCGCACCCGTTGCCAGACTGACGCGCACGAGGTGCAGTGGCGCCTCGTTGATGCCCGTACCGCGGAACGTGCCTGCGTAGCGGTTGCTGCCGAAGCCGTTGTCGAGGAACCACGCCGCGCCCGCCGAAATGACGGCATCCCAGCCGTAGGTCTGCCCCGGAAGGGTTCGATAGACCGCGCGGAACGACGGGTCGAGCACCAGCGCGGCGCCGGTCCACCGCACGCGCTGCAGGCTGGTGTCGCCCACAACGTAAATGTCGTCGCCGTCGGCACTGAGGCGGGCGATCGACGGCTCGGGCAACTGGCAGGTGGCCACCACCTCCAACCCCTCGGGCTCGAGGACGAGCAGCTCCGATGCACCGAGCTCGTCGGGTTCGGTCTGGTTCGCCCGGAGGCCGCCGAAGTCCTTCGTGGCCAGATGGCCAGACGGCAGGATGACGAAGCTGTTGTACGGACGCCGGCGCGGCAGCTGCGCAGTTGCGAGCACGTCGAGCGCGGGGCTCAGCCGGTGTGCGTGGCGACCGAAGACGACGTAGATCGAGCCGTTGGCGTGGCAGGCCATGCCGCCGGGCCAGGTGGGGCCCCCGGCGAGATCGGGCGACCGGCGAACCACCTCGAGCGTGTGCGGGTGCAGTTGCTCGACCCACGAGACTGCGTCGTCACCGGCGGTGTGGCACAACAGGTACACCTCACCCGGGTCGCGCAGCACCACCATGGTGCTGGCGATGGCGAGGCGCGAGGTGGCCTGCAGTGCGAAGCCGTCGGCAGCCGGTAACAGCCCCTGCCCCTGCTCCACCGACGGTTCGTTGGGAGCCTGCTCGCGGCGCGGGCCACCGTCTTCTCCGGGCCAGCGACTGGGCCAGTAGCCGACGGGCACGTCAGACCGGCGCTTCCACGGTGGGTAGCGGCGACTTCATCGGCGGCTGGTGATCCCACAGATCGGCCACCAGGTCGCTACGCAATGCCGCGAAGGCCGGGTCGGCCCAGCGGTTCACGCGCTGCAGCGGGTCGTCGGCCATGTCGTAGAGCTCACCCTCGGTGCCGTCGTGGGCAGTGCCAGGCAGGTAGGTGGTGCACACGTAGCCGTCGCGGGTGATGGTGCGGGCGTGCACACTCACACCGAACAGCTCGCTGTCCCACTCGGTGAGCACGCGTTCGAAGTGGCGGGCATCGGCATCGGCGTCGTCGACCGGGAGCGCCTTGCCCTCCATCCACGGTGCGGCGGCGAGGCCGGCGATGGCGCAGAAGGTGGGCGCCAGGTCGAGATGGCCGACTGGCTTGGTGACCACAGCAGGCGCCACACCGGCGGACGGCGCGGGCCGCCAGATGAACGGCAGCCGCATCAGACCGTCGACGTGGTATGGGCCCTTGAACAGCAGCCCGAAGTCGCCACCGAGTTCGCCGTGGTCGGTGGTGAACACGATGTCGACGTCGTCGGTCCAGCCGCGCACCGAAATGGCGGCCAGCACGCGGCCGATGGCCTCGTCGATCAACTCGCATTCGACCGCGTTGAGAGCCGTGACCTCGCGCAGTTGGTCGGCTGTGAGCGTTGCCGGCACCCATGCCGCGGGTGCCTCGTAGTTGCTGACCAGCCGGCCGTCGTACCAGGCGCGGTAGTGCGCCGGTTTGGCGTCGAGCACGGCTTCACGCTCGGCGGCGTCGGCGATGTATCCGGCGGGCAGCGGCACGTCGTGCCAGTCGATGCGGCCGACCTCGCTGGCCGGCGGGTCCCACGGGTGGTGCGGGTCGGGGAAGCTCATCCAGCAGAACCAGTCGTCGTCGACGATCAACGAGTCGAGCCAGCTGATGGTGCGGTCGGCCACCCAATCGGTGTGGTACCACTCCTTGGGGATCTGGTTCGCCCAGGCCTGGGGTGCGCCGGTATCGCCGCCACCCATGGCGTTCACCTCCAGCGAGCTGTCGAGCACCGGGTAGAACATGCCCACCGCTTCGGGGTGGGTGGAGGTCAGCCAGCGGGCGTAGTGCAGCGGGCCGGCGGCGCCGTGCGTGGCCGACTCGAAGTGCTCGAAGCCGCGGTGCGGGCCGAACGTGCCCCGCGAAGCGAAGCCGTTCTCGGCGAATCGGCCGAACGGGTCGAGGAACGGCTCGAAGTGCGGCTTGCCCACGATGGCCGTGCGATAGCCGGCCTGCTGCAGCACCTCGGCCACCGACGGCGCATCTTCGGGCAGCGGCACACCGTTCATCCACACACCGTGCGTGCTGACGTGCTGGCCGGTGAGCATGGTGCTGCGCGACGGCATGCACACCACGCTCTGCGGATGAGCCCGCTCGTAGCGAATTCCCTGTGACGCGACCGTATCGATGACGGGCGTGCGCGCGATGGTGCCGCCGTTGCAGCCCAGGGTGTCGTAACGCTGCTGGTCGGTGGTGATGAACAGGATCTTGCGGCCCATCAGTTGTGCTCCTCGGTGGGGGTTTCCAGCTGTCGTTTGAGTTCCTTCAGCGCACCGAGCGAGCCGCCGCCGATGACCAGCGCCATGGCTCGCGGGTCGGCTTCGGTGGAGTACACGGCAAGGCAGGTGTCGTCACCCAGGTCGATGATGTCGATGGTGCCGCGGTGATGCTTGAAGATGGGGATGGTGAGGCGGTACTGGAAACGGCGCTGCGTGCTGTCGCACAGCAAGATCTCCTCCGGCATGGGAATGCCCGAGCCGGTGACGATGACCCTGCTGGTGCCGTCGACGGTGCAGTCGACGATGCCGGGGAACCAGTGGTGCAGCTTCGCGGGGTCGCCGGCCAGCGCCCACACGTCGGCCGCTGGCCGGTTGATGCGCACTTCGTGTCGGGTGCTGCCGTACATCAGGACGTGCTCTCGATGAAGGCGACGATGACTTCGGCGAGCTCGACGCCCTTGTCCTCCTGCAGGAAGTGGCCCCCGTCGACGATGGTGGTGTGCGGCTGCCCCTGTGCGCCGGGGATGCGCCGAATGAACGGGCCCTCGCCCCCACGCGTGACCGCGTCCTTGTCGCCGAAGGCACACAGCCACGGCTTGGTCCACTGCTCGAGCACCTTCCACGCGGCGCGGTTCTCGGCGGCGCCGGGGTCGTCGGCCAGGCTGGGCACGAGCGACGGGAAGATGCGGGCCCCGGCCTTGTAGCTGTCGTCGGGGAAGGGTGCGTCGTAGGCGGCGATCACTTCCGGCGACAGGTCGCTCGCACAACCCCCGTTGACGATTTTGCCGATGGGGAATGCCGACGATTCACGCGAGAACTTCTGCCACGACAGGAACGCCTCGCTGAGCTTGCCGTCGCCCTCGGGCAACCCGGTGTTGGCGACCACGCTGCGGGCGTAGCGGTCGGGTGCGGAGGCCAGCACGCGCAGGCCGACGAGCCCACCCCAGTCCTGCCCGAAGTATGTGATGGCGCGCAGGTCGAGGTGGTCGAACAGCAGCGACTGCATCCACTGCACGTGCCGGGCGTAGGTGTAATCGCTGGTCTCGGCCGGCTTGTCGCTGCGGCCGAATCCGACGAGGTCGGGCACCACCACGCGGTGGCCGGCAGCCACCAGCACCGGCACCATGTGGCGGTACAGGAAGCTCCACGACGGCTCGCCGTGCATCAGCAGCACCGGCGGCGCATCGCGAGGGCCTTCGTCGAGGTAATGCACGCGCAGCAGTCCCTCACTGGGCTCACCGGGAACAGCGGGGATCTCGGTGTAGTGCGGCTCGAACGGGAAGTCGGGAAGGTCGACGAACCGATCGTCGGGGGTGCGCAGGATCTGCATGGCGGCTCCGGGTGCGAGTTGAGGGGGGATTACAGGTCGACGGCGGTGAGGTCGTCGCCGAGCACGATGGGCCCAGCGAAGTGAGCGGCAGCCAGTGCGCGCCATTCGTCCTCCTGGCCGGGTTGGATGGCCGGCACGTAGTGCGTGAGCACCAGCGTGCCCACGCCCGCGGTGGTGGCTGTCTGCGCTGCCTGTTCGACGGTGGAGTGGTAGTCGAGGATGTCGTTGAAACGTGGGCTCGGCACCAGCTTCACCAGGTCTTCGCGAATCACCGTCTGCACGTAGGCGTCGGCGCCCCGGCACAGCTCGAGCAGACCGGGGCATGGCACGCCATCGCCGCCGAGCACCGCCGACTTCCCGCCGGCCTCGATGCGGAACGCCACGGTGGGCTCGACCGGCTTATGGTCGGTAGCCCCGACGGTGACCGTGGCCGATGCCAGCGTGAAGGTGTCACCGGGACGGACCACCACGGCAGCCACCGACGGCCCCTCGGTGAGGTCGCCGTGGTGGTCGAGGCGGTACTGCACGTCGGGCGCCAACGATGCCAACGTGTGCTGCACGACCTCGTCGATACCGGGCGGCCCGTAAATGGTGAACGGGCGCGACATGGGGCTCATCACCCAGCGGGTGGTGATGACATCACCGAGATCGGTGATGTGGTCACTGTGCAGGTGGGTGATGAGCATGCCATCGATGAACGGCGGCAGCACACCAGCCGCCACCAGGCGCATCAGCACGCCGCGACCGCAGTCGATCAGCACCGTGAGGCCGTCGGCGGTCACCAAGGTGGACGGCCCCGCGCGCTGCGCGTCGGGGATCGGACTGCCGGTGCCGAGCAGGGTGATGCGCATGCGAGCTCTACTTCTCGAGCAGGACGGTGATGGAACGGACGAGCGCGGCCTCGACCGCCGACGCAGTGAGCTGCTGGTCGAAGCGCAGCAGCTGCAACGACTCGAAGGAAGTGAGCACGTCGATGGCGGCCACCGCCGTGGCCCCGTGGGCTGCCAGCGCAACCAGTTCGGGCGCAAACAATTGCTCGACCTGGTGCCGCAGATAGGAGCGCGAGATCGCCAGCTCGTCGGCGATGAGCGGCTGGAACGGCGCCCGCACACGCGACACCACGCCCACGGAGGCGATCGCCTCGAACAGGCGCAAGCGCTGACTCACCAGCCGCAGCACACGCTCCGCGAGCGGAGCGGCGCCGAGGTCGAGGTGCGCCATCGGCAACAGCCGGTCGTGCTGGCGCGCGATGGCTACCCGCACCAGGTCGTCGAGGTCGTCGAAGTAGCGGAACAGCGACCGCGGCGACAGCCCGGCGCGCTCGGCGATCTCGTCGCTCGACGGGTCGAGGTTGCCCTCGGCGTACAGCGTGAGCATGGCGTCGACCACGGCCAGCCGGTTGCGGTCGCGGCGAGCGTGGCGGCCGTCGGCTGGGCCAATCTCCTTGCGCGTGTCGTCGGCACCCGCGACACGGCGCGTCGTGGTGCTCATTCGGTTTCCATGGTGCAGACGTGACCGACGGTGGGCTCCACATTGCCGGCGAGCAGTTCGAGGTACGTGTGCTCCACGGCCGCGGGCCCGTGCGACGTGTGGAACTGCAGCCACCCATCCACCCAGTCGCGATACGCCACCCATGCGTCGACCGTGCGGGCTTCCAGCCCCTCACGGCCCCAGTCGCGCGCGCGCTTGGCGATCTGCGAGGGGGCGAAGAAGAACGCCGGCGTCGGCCCCGGCAGCGCATCGGCGACCGGCGGCGGGCCATCCCAGTGGGTGCCCCCCACGATGGTGCTGCTGGTGAGCTGCCGGTCGTAGTGGGTGTGCACGGCACGAGTGACGGCGCTGTCGCCCGCGACGTCGACATAGGCGGCCGGGCCGACTGGCAGTTCGTGCAGTGCGTCGTACGCGACCACCTGGTGATAGCAGCCCAGTGACCTGACGAACTCGACGTTGCGAGCGGAAGTGAGCCCCACTACGCGCACACCCTCGCGTTGGGACAGCAGGTAGGCAGCACCGATGGAGGTCTTCGCCGACGCGCTGGAGATGACCACGGTGCCGGGGAGTTGGCCACCGTCGTCGAGCACGTCGTCGATCATGAACGACGTGAAGAACAGCGGGTACAGCACCATCTGGTGCGGCTCGCGATCGGCGTCGTAGACGGGGTCTTCCTCGGTGAACACATAGCGGTTGTACGCGCCGGCCATGGGCGCCCGGTGCTCGGCCATGTCGGTGAAACCACGGTGGTCGAATCGACCAGGCTGCACCACCAGCTCGTGCGACATCGGCAGGTAGCCGTAGACGCGAGTGCCTTCAGCCAGCTCGCCGACAGTTGACTCGACCACGTCGGCGAAACCCCACACCGGGATACGGCCCCAGACCGTGGTGTCTTCGGCAGGCGCCGACGGGAAGAAATCCCAGTAGCGCATCGCGTCGCCGAACACCGCGTAGGTGATGTTGTTCGCGGTGAGCGCGAACCGGCGCACGCGAAGGCGAACCTCGCCCGGCTGCAGTGCCGTCGGTGGCGCGTCGATGGTGCGGACGGTGCCGAGCTGCTGGCGATCGACTTCGAGATCCATGGTCAGGCCTCACTTCTTGGCTTGGAGAACTGGATGATTTCACCGCGGTTGATGCTGACCCAGTCGCGTGCTTCCAGGTAGGGGCGGAACGCCTCGGTGATGGCGCGCTGGTGCTCGGTGGTCTTGGGGCGCTGCAGCTCGAACAGGTGCGGGAACTCGCGCCAGGCGATCAACGCGTTCCACAGCCGCACCGCCGCATCGCCGGTGGGCGGGTCGAGCAGTACCGGCCCGAAGAAGGTCTGGCCGTCGGGGAAGATGAGCGTGGGCACGCCGTAGCCACCGCCGTCGATGACCCGCTGGTGCTCGGCACGCACCTCGTCGTGTGTGGTGGGGTCGGCGATGGCGGCATCGACGAGCGCTGGGTCGAGCCCGATCTCCGCCAGCAGGTGCCGGGCCACGGCCGGGTCGTGCGGCTTGTGCCCTTCTTCGTGCAGGGCCATGCCGGCGCGGGCGTACCAGGCGTCGAGCCACGCCATGTCGGTGCGGCGCAGCAGCGCGCCGATGCGCATCATGCTCCAGCCGTAGCTCCACTCGCGTTCCCACGGGTGCTTCTTTCCCTCCACCCGGTTCACCTCTTCGAGGCTGAAGAACCGCCAGTTCACCGTCAGGCCCAACTGGTCGCGCACGGACCGCATCCACAGCGAGGTCTGGTACGCGAACGGGCACATCACGTCGAAGTGGAAGTCGACCGTCGTGGCGTCAGTCATAGCGGAACCGTAACAGTTGACAGTCACGCTGACAAGTCTTAGGGTGCCAGGGATGTCGGACGCCCTGATCCTCGATTCACTCCAGCGCCGGATGAAGGCAATGCACTCGCTCTATCACCAGGCCGTCTCCACCATGGACCTGTCGCACGTCAACCACTTCGAGCGCGAAGGCGTGCTGCCGATTGCCTTCTGCCTGTTCCACATCACCAACATGATCGACGCGTCGTTCATGCTGATGACCGGTACCCCGCCAATCTGGAACGACGAGTGGCAGGCCCGCGTGGGCATGACCATCAACGACCACGGCAAACACAAGACCGTCGACGAGATGGTGTACCAACGCATCGGCGACTACGACGCGTTCCAGGAGTACATGCGTGCCGTGTTCACCCGCACCGAGGAGTGGCTCGACCAGCTCGACCCCGCCGAGCTCACCCGCGTGGTCATCCCCCGCCCGTTCCCGCCGCAGATCGCCACCACCTACAGCGCTCGAGTTGCCGGCCCGCAGGGCATCACCCTGCTCGACGCCACCGAGTGCTGGATCTACCAGCACGGCTTGCGCCACATGGGCGAGATCGAACTGGCCCGCGGTCTGGTCGGCCTCGGCGGCATGACCTCCTGACCACCCGTCGGTTTCTGGGTCCGAATTGTCCCAAACTCGCTTCTGCGTCCGAATCGTCTCGCTCTGCGGGACAGAATGGACACAGAAATCGCAGCAGTCGATCTGCCGCTCGTCGACGACGGCGTCACCATCGAGCACCTCCTGGCGCACACCTCCGGCATCGGCGACTACCTCGACGAGG
>Ga0105046_10020072_pt1 | contig 10120 bp, 6 predicted proteins | sample MAT03_FD_78385 | JGI IMG/M metagenome (GOLD analysis project Ga0105046, IMG submission 78385) | Freshwater microbial communities from Lake Fryxell liftoff mats and glacier meltwater in Antarctica - MAT-03 (megahit assembly) | ecosystem: Environmental > Aquatic > Freshwater > Ice > Liftoff... | reverse complement strand
TTGCTCACGACCAGGCCGATTCCGGTGCCCTCCTCGGCACCGACATCTTGCCCGAGCCGATTAAAGGGCTGGAACAGCTGCGCGAGTTTTTCCGCTGAGAGGCCAAGGCCGGTGTCACGCACGCTGACGCGCACGCGCTCTCTGTCAGTTAGCGCACAAGTCACGGCGATACTGCCGCCATCGCGGTTGTATTTGATCGCGTTCGATAAAAGATTGACGAGAATCTGTTTCAATCGGGTGCGGTCAGCCTTGACATGAATCCCTTCTGCTGGCGGAATGAAATTCAAATGCAGACTGTGCTTCTGCGCCTGCGGCTCAATCATCGCTTGGCAGTCTGCGAGCACTTCAGAAAGCACAACACGCTCCGTGGATATCGACATTTGCCCAGATTCGATCCGCGCAAGATCTAGGATTTCATTGATCAATGCCAATAAATACCAGCCAGCCTTCAAAATCTGATCCACACTTTCTTTCTGTGCGAGCGTGGGAATTGGCCTGCCGGTGTCGATCAGTTGCGCAAAGCCGAGAATCGCATTGAGCGGTGAACGCAGTTCGTGGCTCATGCTTGATAGAAACTCAGATTTGGCCAAATTGGCGCTTTCGGCTAATTCTTTGGCGGCTTGCAGCGCACCGTGCGACTCGTGCAGCGCATGGTCTAAGCGCTTGCGCTCAGAGACATCACGCGCCGCCACGATGACACCGCGCAGGGTCTCATCGTGATTAAAGAACGGCGTTGCATTACAGGAAACTACCGTGGTGCGGGCATTTTTAGCGACCGCGGTAAGCTCATAGTTAATCACCTTGTCCTGCTGAAGAACGCGCTCTATGCATTCTTGTGCGCGATCTGGGTCGGTGAAATAGCGCTTGAAGGGCAAACCGATGATGGCGTCCCGAGTAAATCCAGTGAGTTCCTCGGTCTGCGCGTTAACGTCGGTGATAATGCCCTGCGGATCCGTGGTGATCAGCGCATCAACGATTGATTCAATCAAAGAACGCGTATAGAACTGCTGCTCCTGTAAGAGCTGATCCGAACGCGTTTGTTCGAGTTCCTGCGATTTGCGCGCCGTATAATCAGAGCCTAAAAACAAATAGCCAATGAGTTTTTTAGCCGGATTATGCAGCGCGGTCATCCACACCATGGATACAAGGCTGGTTCCATCTTTGCGTCGATAAACCAGCTCTGAAATATCCTCGATACCGCGCGCAGCCAGGTGCACAAGTTCATCAAAACCAGGGGCGGTGTCGATCGTGTATTCTGCGTTCAACGCTTGGGCTCGCGAAATCATATTTGCTTCATCACAAATATCCACCGCTGTGAGCTTGCCAATGACTTCGCTTGCGCTATATCCGAGCAAGCGCTCAGCGCCCACATTAAAAATCCGGATTTGGCCATGCTCATCGGTCGCAATAATCGACACAGCCGGGCTGTTGAGGATCGCAGCCTGCAATGCGCCGGTCTTTATCAGTGCGCTTTGACGCTGCAACTCAATGCTGTCGAGCAGTTGACTGGATTTGTCGGTTTCGGGCAACGCAAAGCGTCCTTGATTTTAGGGGCTGGAAAGGTGGTTTAGGCTATGAAGCTGGCCTTGTCTGTGCGGTAGGACACGGAGCATCAAAGACGCGCCCGTGCCGTGTACCCGAGCCATCTTGGCGTGTCCTGAGGCGTGTCGCGACTGATCGAGCTTGTGGTGGGGCCGGGTCAGGTTAAGTGACCGCTTGGGAGCCCAATTGCGTACGCGCCTTTGACCGCCACCCCGTGGGCTGCGCCGTCGGTAGCCGACCACACCTGCGCCATCGCCTTGCGTTCGCAGGTTAGGCGCTAGCCCTGTGCGACCGTCCAATTGGCGTGGATGTGTTCGGTCTGGGCAAGGAGACGTTCGCCGAGGCGGTGAAAGGCCTTTTCCATCGGGACCAGTTTTGTCGGCGCATAAAACCGAATGTCCTCGATGCGGACCGCTTGGCCATCAGAAATCACTCGGCCCCGCAGGCTGGACAAACTGCGCAATGCCCTTCGTCGCCCGCTCGCTAATGCAGCCCAGCGTCAGGTCTCGGTAACGTATTCATTTGCTTGATGCGTCGTGGCCTGCGGCGTTCAAACCAAGCGCGCTGACCCTCAGTCTCAGCGCGTTCCCAATCACAGACACCGAGCTCAAGCTCATCGCCAGCGCGGCGATCATCGGTGACAGGAGCCAGCCGGTGAACGGGAACAGCAAGCCTGCAGCCAGCGGTACGCCCAGCATGTTGTAGACGAAGGCGAAGCCCAGGTTCTGTTTCATATTGGCCACTGTCGCAACCGACAGTGCGCGCGCCGTGGCGATGCCGCGCAGATCGCCTTTGACCAGGGTGAGTTGCGCACTGTTCATGGCCACATCGGTGCCGGTGCCCATCGCGATGCCGACGTTGGCTTGGGCCAAAGCCGGGGCATCGTTGATGCCATCGCCGGCCATCGCAACGATACGGCCCTCGCCCTGCAGCTTTTCAACCAGGCGCAGCTTGTCGGCTGGTTTGACCTCGCCATGCACCTCGTCAATCCCCAAGCGCTTGGCCACGGCTTGCGCAGTGGTCAGCCCATCGCCGGTGGCCATGATGATGCGCACGCCCGACTTGCGCAGCCTGGCCAGCGCATCGGCGGTGGTGGCTTTGATCGGGTCGGACACCGCAAGCAGGCCCGCCAGCTTGCCATCCACGCCTAGGTGCATCACGCTGGCGCCTTGCCCGCGCAGCTCTTCGGCCTGCGTTGCAAGGGACGCCACATCAATATCTAACTGCTGCATCAGCGTCGCGTTGCCAATCGCCAGCGACTTGCCGGCCACTACGCCCTTAACGCCAATCCCTGAGCCTGAGTCGAACTGCTCAGCCTTTTCAAGCGCAAGCCGGCGCTCGCGCGCTGCATTAACGATGGCCCCGGCCAAGGGGTGCTCGCTGCCTTGGTCTAGGCTTGCCGCTAGGCGCAGAACCTCGTCTTCGCTAAACCCATTGACGCCAACGGCCTTCTCGAATTTGGGCTTGCCTTCGGTGAGCGTGCCGGTCTTATCGAGAATCAGCGTGTCGATTTTGCATAGGTTTTCAATCGCGGCGGCATCGCGGAACAAAACGCCCTGCGTCGCACCGCGGCCGGTCGCGACCATGATCGACATCGGCGTGGCCAGCCCCAACGCGCAGGGGCACGCAATGATGAGAACGGTCACCGCATTGATCAGGCCATACACCCAACTCGGCTGCGGACCCAACAGGCCCCAGGTGACGAAGGTCACTACGGCAATCCCAACGACGGCATAAACAAAATATCCGGCGACCGCGTCGGCCATGCGCTGCATCGGGGCTTTGGAGCGCTGCGCCTGCGCGACCATCTGCACGATTTGCGCGAGCACGGTTCCTGAGCCCACGCGCTCTGCGCGCATGAGCAGGGCGCCGCTGGTATTCAGCGTGGCGCCGATCAGCTGATCACCAACGCGCTTGCTAACCGGCAGCGGTTCGCCAGTTAGCATGGATTCGTCAAGCGCGCTGCTGCCTTCAATAACAACGCCGTCAACGGGAACCTTTTCGCCCGGCCGCACGCGCAGACTGTCGCCTTCATGCACGTTGGCAAGCGGGATGTCCTCCTCGCTGCCATCGGGCTGCACGCGCCTGGCGGTCTTGGGCGACAGGCCGAGCAGCGACTTGATCGCAGCGGATGTCTTCGCACGCGCCTTCAACTCAAGCAGTTGACCAAGCAAGGTAAGCGAAATAATCACGACCGCCGCCTCGAAATAGACGGCCACGCGGCCCATCGAGACGAACGACGCTGGAAAAACGCCGGGCGCTATGGTCGCCACCGCGCTGTAAATGAACGCAGCGCCGGTGCCAAGGCTAATCAGCGTCCACATATTGGGGCTGCGCCGGATCACCGACTGTGCGCCGCGCACAAAAAACGGCCAGCCCGCCCACAGCACCACGGGCAGCGATAAAACCAGTTCGATAAAGCTCTGCGTGGCCATATCAAACCAGCCTAGGCGGTGGCCGAACATGGCGAGCGTGGTGACAATGACGGTCAAAGGCAGCGTCCACCAGAAGCGCCGGGAAAACGCGGCTAGCTCCGGATTTTCCTCGTCTTCGAGAGACGGCATTTCGGGTTCCAGCGCCATGCCGCATATCGGGCAATCCCCCGGATGGTCTTGCCGAATCTCCGGGTGCATCGGGCAGGTATAGATCGCACTTGGCGACACAACGGGTGCGCTTGGCGCCGAAACCGGCGCACCGGGCGGGGCGCTTTTTCGGGTGTAGGCAGATGGATCGGCCGCAAACTTCGACAGGCAGCGCGAACTGCAGAAATAGTACGGGCTGCCTGCGTGGTCGAGGTGGTGCTGGGAATGCGCCGTCACCGCCATGCCGCAGACCGGATCAGTCAGCGTGTTTTTCCCTTGCGCTGCGGTGTGATCAGCGCCGCCGGCTGCGGGGCTTTCATCGTGCTGCTGTCTTGTCGGCATCTATTGGTGTCTCCGCGTAAGGCTTGGTCGAAGCTCGGCGGCGCGGCACGTTGGATTGTGATGCCGCCCAGATACTGAATCGAGCGTCCAAGCCAGATTTCCTTTTAGGCTCAAAAAGCGCAGGCATCTGTGCGCTGGCGAACCGCCACGTCCCGCCACACTAGGCAACGCGTCCCAGCGCACCGACGGAATGCGCCACGCGGTTCAAGATAGTGCGGGCTGGGGCGAACCCCAGAAACTTGACCATCAAAAAGGCGAGAACAGATGAAATTTCTTTTGATTGGAGCGACCGGACCGACTGGGCTTGAGATCGTCAAGCAGGGCGTGGCGCATGGACATCAGATCACCGCACTGGTGCGCGACAAGTCGAAAGTGGCCGTGTCAGATCCCAACTTAAGTGTGCTTGAGGGCGACATCCTGAATGCAAAGGACGTGGATGCCGCGATGGCGGGCCAAGACGCGGTGATCTGTTCACTCGGGACGGGCGTGACATTCAAGCACGTCACGCTGTTTTCAGAGGGCACGCGGCACTTGCTGGAGGCTATGCACAAACACGCGGTTCGACGGATGGTTTGCATTACCGGTATTGGCGCCGGCGATAGTCGCGGGCACGGCGGGTTTTTCTACGACCGCGTCATTGCGCCCACCCTGCTGCGCACGATCTACGAGGACAAAGATCGACAGGAAGAGCTGCTGCGCCTGAGCGACACCGATTGGATCATCGTGCGCCCGGGCATGCTGACCGATAGTGCGGCAACCGGTAAGTACCGCGTGCTGCTTGACCTAACCGGCATCACGGCAGGCAAGATTGCGCGCGCCGATGTGGCTGCGTTCGTACTTCAGCAACTTAGCAGCGACGAATTTCTGCGCAAAACGCCGCTGCTGACGGAGTAAATGGCAGCCTCCATCGCTCAGAGCAGCAACCGCCTACGATCTTCGGCGCTTAACGTCACCATACGCCAGCGCACGGCTGGCACGTACAGGCTTTTGGCTCGCCACCTTGTTCATCGCGATCAAGGGCTGAACTATCGTTTTCTGCAAAGGCGTTGGTCGCCGCCAGCGATGTCAAAAAATGGCGTCGCGGCCAACACTGTGTGCTCGCGAACAGACGCTGAGCGTTAAAACCCGCAATCTTCAAACCGGCCGTCGGCATCGGCGCGTTTAACCAGCACCTTGATCCTGGCTGGACCGCTCGGGCCTTTTGTTGGTGCGGCGATTCGTCTGGCTACTGTCATCCTGTTTCATCGCGGTTCAAAGCGTTGATTTATCCCTTTTTCTCAAACACTGAAGGAAAACAACATGAAAAATCCTGACAACAATCTCGATCGCGATGCGAACCGCGATCCCCTAACCGGCGCACCAGGCGCCCACCCGATCGGCGTAGGCATAGGCGCGGCACTTGGCGGCGCGGCAGCTGGCGCCGCCACGGGCACAATCGCAGGGCCGGTTGGCACCGCGGTTGGCGCGGTCGTAGGCGCCGTCGTCGGCGGGCTTGCCGGCAAAGGCGTGGCCGAATCGATCGACCCAACGCGCGAAGACGCCTACTGGCGCGATAACTTCGCTACCCGACCGTACGTGGCCTCTGGCGCTCACTATGACGACTACGGCCCTGCCTACCGGTATGGCACAGACGCTTATGGGCGTTACCCCGGCCGCCGCTTCGAGGACTCCGAGGCTGAGCTCGCACGCGACTGGAACAACGCGCGCGGAAATTCAAGCCTGGACTGGGCGCATGCAAAGGCCGCCTCAAGTGACGCTTGGCATCGGGTCAGCAACTCAGTCGAGCGCGCAGTGCCAGGCGATTCAGATCGCGACGGCAAGTAAACGCAGCAGGTAAAAACGAACGGGCGTCTGCAAGCAGGCGCCCATTTCGCATACAAATGCTTCACCTAAAAGAGCGCCAGTTCAGCCGAAAGGTCGCTGCTCTGACGGCTGCCAACGGAGCGGTAAAATTATTTTCTCGGTGATTGGCGGCACGCCAGTACGCATCCATGTTTTTAAGCAAATTGTTGGGAACGCGTCCTCGATGCAGCTTGCGCTAGTCAAGACGAGCCAACTACGATCGCGGTGGCCAGTAAGCGTTTGGGCGGTTGCGCTTATGCCTGTGTTTGTCTAGGTGCCTAAGTTGTGGCCGAGTACGCGACAGACAGAGCGCGCAATCATCAATTCTTCATCGGTGCGAATGACGCGCACGCATACGCGGCTTGCATCGCTTGAGATTACATCCGCACTCGCCGCATTGCGTGATGCGTCAAGCGCAAGCCCAAGAAAGCCTAGGCCTGCGCAAATTCGCTCCCGCACGATCGCCGCGTTTTCGCCAATGCCGCCGGCAAAGACCAGTGTGTCGAGCCCGCCGAGCGCGGCGGCATAAGCGCCAAGCTGTTTTTTCGCCTGATAGCAAAACAGCGCGACGGCTTCAGCGGCGCGCGGATCGGTTTCCTCAATGGCCAATAGATCGCCCATATCTGAGCTGGTCTCGGAGACCCCGAGCAAACCTGATTCGTGATTGATCATCGCGTCGAATTGAGCTGGCGTCATTTGCTCGGAGCGTGCGAGATAAGCGACAAGGCCGGGGTCGAGATCGCCCGAACGCGTGCCCATCGGCAAACCACTCGCGGGCGTGAAGCCCATGCTGGTGTCGATACTCACGCCGTCCTTAACCGCGGCCATGCTCGCACCATTGCCCAAATGCGCGAGGATGACGCGACCGTGTGCGGCTGCTTGGCCCGCGCAACGCCCGAGCTCCTCCATCAAATACGCGTATGACAAGCCGTGAAAGCCGTAGCGCTGAATGCCCTGCGAGGAGAAGCGCCTGGGAATCGCAAGCATGGCTGCCACGCGCGGCATGTGTTGATGAAATGCGGTGTCAAAACAGGCTATTTGAGGAAGTTCTGGCGTCCGTGAGCGCAGCGCCTCAATCAGCTCAATTGCGCCGGGTAGATGACCGGGAGCTACCGGCACAATGCGCTGAAGCTCATCCATCAGGGCCTGCGTGACCCGCTCAGGCACCGTGTGGTGCATGCCGTGGACGATGCGATGACCGACGGCCGACAGGCTTTCAAATACTTTTTGCTGATCAAGCCACGCGAGCAGTGCGGCGACGGCTAGGCTGTAGTCGGTTGCGCGCTCGCACTCTTGCCTGTGCGTTATGCCGTCTTCACCCTTAAAATTTAGGCGCGGTGTGTCAAAACCGATGCGATCGAGCTTGCCATTGAGCTTGAGCTCAAGCGCGTCCCCCACGCGATACAGGCCGAAGCGAATGGATGACGATCCGCCGTTCAGGGTCAGGATGGTCCGGCTTTTTGCTTTCATGCGTTGCCTCATTGACCAGCGCGCAGGGAAAATGCAGTGGCTGCAAACCCAAAGTTTTGCTGTTTAACCCTTGGGTGTCAGTGCACCAGCGCACCGACACACCGCCTGCGCGCGGTTAGCGTTGTGTGCTTCTCAGGAGAAAACAATGCAACTTGGCATGATTGGTTTGGGCCGCATGGGCGCCAGCATGGTGCGGCGATTGATGAAACAGGGGCACGCGTGCGTCGCCTACAGCAGACAGCCTGCGGTGGTTGCAAGCTTAGTCGGCGAAGGCGCGGTGGGTGCCGCCTCAATCGCGGAACTGGTTGCAAAAATGAGCTGCCCGCGCGCAATTTGGGTGATGGTTCCCGCCGACGCTGTCAACAGCGTTTTGCGCGAACTGCTGGACCACATCAGCCCCGGCGACATTGTCATTGACGGCGGCAATTCCTATTACCGCGACACAATTTTGCGCGCCGAAGGGCTAACGGCATCGGGCCACCACTCGGTTGATGTCGGCACGAGTGGCGGCGTGGCGGGTGTGGAGCGCGGCTACTGCCTGATGATCGGCGGCGAGGCCGAAATCGTTGAGCATCTGCAGCCCATTTTTGCAGCCTTGGCGCCTGGCACTGGCACGGCCTTGCGTACGCCGGGACGAAGCGGCGCTGTGACTGCGTCCGAGCAAGGCTATTTGCACTGCGGCAGCCACGGTGCTGGGCATTTCGTAAAGATGGTCCACAACGGCATTGAGTACGGCGTTATGGCCGCCTACGCCGAGGGCTTAAACATTTTGCGTCACGCAAATATTGGCAAAGCAAATGCCGGCGATGCGCCTGGGCTTGGCGACGCGGAGGCCACACAACTGCGCCACCCCGAGTTCTACCGCTACGAGATGGATTTGCCCGAGATTGCTGAGGTCTGGCGACGCGGCAGCGTGATCAGCTCGTGGCTGCTCGACCTAACCGCCAGCGCGCTTCTGCAAGACCCGCAGCTGGCGGGCTTCGAAGGGCGCGTGTCCGACTCGGGCGAAGGCCGCTGGACGCTGATTGCCGCTATTGATCAGGCGGTGCCAACGCCGGTGCTGAGCGCCGCCGTGCATTCGCGCTTCGCCTCGCGCGGCGGGGCCGGGTTTGCCAATAAAGTGCTGTCGGCGATGCGAAATCAATTCGGTGGCCACGTCGAGAAGGCGGCCGCCGGCTCGGCCAGCGCAGAGCCGCCGGCATGACTGAAGACGCTGTGTTTCTTCTCGACGTCGACAACACCTTGCTCGACGGCGATCACCTGGTTGCCGATCTCAGGCGCTTTATCGCGACAGAAATCGGTGCGCCAGCTGCCGACCGCTACTGGGCGATCTTCAACGCCATGCTGAGCGAACTCGGTTACGTCGATTATCTCGGCGCACTGCAGCGCTATCGACTAGAGGTTGAGCTTCGCAATGATGCGCTGGATTTCGACCCGCAGCATCTGCCGCGGATCGCAAGTTTCCTGATGGATTATCCGTTCAAAGAGCGATTGTATAACCGCGCATTCGAGGTTATTCGGCATCTCGCAGGCTTTGGACAGTGCGTGATCCTGACCGACGGCGACGTGGGGCTGCAAACGCGCAAGATTCAGCGCGCGGGCCTGTGGGATGCGCTGGCGGGCCGGGTATTGATCTACGTTCACAAGGAGAAGATGCTCGGTGAAGTGGCGCGTCGCTATCCCGCGCGGCACTACGTGATCATTGATGACAAGCCCGGCATTCTCGCCGCAGTTAAAGCAATCTGGCGCTCTCGCGTGACCACGGTGCTCCCGCTGCAGGGCCACTACGCGCTGGACGCCGCAGGCCGCGCAGGCTACCCCGCGCCAGACATCGTGATTAACAACATCGGCCAGCTTGCCGATTTTAATCTGCCCGTCGTGTTCGGAAAACGTCTCGACACCATTGAGTACACCGCATGAGCGCCAGCACCCAAAAACTACATGATCTGGGTCAGAGCATCTGGCTTGACCACATCAATCGCGAAATCCTGATGGATGGCACCCTGGCGCGCTACATTGCCGAGTGGTCGGTGACCGGGCTTACCTCCAACCCGACCATCTTCGAACACGCCATCGCCAATGGCCATTTATACGACGACGACATCGCGCAATTGGCCAAGCGCGGTGAATCCGCAGAACAAATTTTCTTCGCGCTGGCGCTGCAAGACCTGAAATCAGCGGCTGATCTTTTTCGGCCGGTATTTGATGCGAGCGATGGCGTCGACGGCTGGGTTTCGCTTGAGGTGTCGCCGCTGCTGGTCAACGACAGCGCCAAAACCATTCAAGCAGCAGCGCGGCTGCACAAAGCGGCAGCGCAGGCTAATCTTTTCATCAAAATCCCG
>Ga0105046_10020069_pt1 | contig 10121 bp, 10 predicted proteins | sample MAT03_FD_78385 | JGI IMG/M metagenome (GOLD analysis project Ga0105046, IMG submission 78385) | Freshwater microbial communities from Lake Fryxell liftoff mats and glacier meltwater in Antarctica - MAT-03 (megahit assembly) | ecosystem: Environmental > Aquatic > Freshwater > Ice > Liftoff... | reverse complement strand
TGATGGCCGGTGGTGAGGAGTCGAAGGCGGCGTAGCCGCCGTAGACGACGAGCCACCGGCGGCGCCGGGTTGGTGGGGTTCAGACTGGCTGGTTTAGGTCTCTATAGGAGGTCTGTCCAGTGCACGCGCACGGCAAACACCTGCGCCAACCTTCTCAAGCTCGAGCCTGCGCTGTGGACCTTCCTGGCCAACCCGGATGTGTCACCCACCAACAATTCCGCAGAGCAGGCCATCCGTGCGCTGGTGCTCAAGCGCAAGATCTCCGGCCCCATCCGCTCGCGACGCGGCGATGATTTCACCGCGCGCGGCTTCAGCGCCCACGAGACATGCCGCCGTCAGGGCCGCGACCTCTGGGATTATCACTCGGCAGTCGTAGCCTGGATCGACAAGACGCCCCCTCCCAGCCTCCTGCCCGTCGCCGCACCCTCCGGGTAGACCGTGCCGGTCCGCTCACGCGGCCGACCCGAACTCGACGCAGCGACCGCGCTCGATCCCGGTCTCAGCTTCGCTACCGCCTGAATACATACGGTCCTGAAGCTCGAAACAGACCGCCCAAGCGACCGCTCTTCCATGCAGTGCGTCATTGCATTGGCTCGCAGAATTTTGTGCAGCCATGTCACTGCGATACCTGCCACTGCGACCCTTCGCCTCGATGCTGCTCGGCCTGTCCATGGCCTTGGCGGTCCTGTCCAGCGCAGTGGCGTCTGCAGACAAAACAGACAACGCCGGCCTGCCTTGGGCGGTAGTCGACAAGCGCAGCGCCACGCTGCAGGTGTTTCGCGGCGACGGCAGCTTGGCCGGTCAGACGCCTGTCTTGCTCGGCTCCGACCGCGGTGATGCCACCGTGCCGGGCGTCGGCGAACGCACGCAGAGCGGCCGGCTGCGCCCGGGAGACCGCACCACGCCGGCCGGGCGCTTTGTGTCGAGTCCGGGCGTCAATCGACAAGGCGAAGCCGTGGTGTGGCTCGATTACGAGGCCGCCTTTGCCATCCACCGCCTGCGCAGCGGTGCTTCGCAGGCGGCGCGCCAGCGGCACTTGGCCAGCAACGACCCGGCACAACGTCGTGCTTCGGACGGCTGCGTCGTGGTGCCGGTGGCCTTTTTCGAGAACGTCGTGCAGCCGCTGCTGGGCCGCGGACCCGCCGTGGTGTGGGTGCTGCCGGAGAGCTGAAACGTGTTGTCAGCCGTGCCACGTGGGGCAGCGATCAACAGGGCGCTGAGGAATGTTGCGCTTGGCCTTCAACTCGCCCCGTGTGCCGCAGTCGCCAGGCGCTGCTGCAAGTCAGCGTGCTGCATCAGCTATTCCAGCCACTCGCGATAGCCGTCGTCGCTGGGGTGCAGGCCATCCTTTGGATTCAGGCCGGGCTGGCGTGCAAAGGGATCGTTTTTACGCTCTGAAACAAGCTGGCATAGACGGCACCGGCCCGCGCTGCGCTGGCCTGCATATGGGCATGCAGCTGGCGTGACTGTTTGCCAGAAGATTCGAGGCAACGGGTCAAGGGGAAATAGATGGCATGCGGCATTCCAGGTGCAACTTGGAGACCCACGCCGATCAAGCCCCGTCGCCCCCATGGTCGCGGCACCCCTGCCTTGCCGCAACCCGCCGGAGCGACCCGGGTACACCGCTTGCCAGCCTCTCGCTACAACTCTCTTTCTTCAGGAGCACCCATGGACGGCAGCAACAGCAGCATCATTCCATACCTCTTTCTCGTGACATTTATCTTGGCAATAGGGATCGGGATCTGGCAGTACCGACGGGCGCGAGTGGCCAAGAAAGAGCACCACACCTCGGCCGACGCGCGGGCACATGGCGACGAGCCGGGCACGGTCGGCGGCGTCCACCCGACAAGCAGCGACCGCTCGAGTCCGCGCTGAACTTGACCGCAGGCCTGCACGCGTCTCGGTGCGTCCCGACGATGAAGCTGTTTTTCTCTTTGGATGATCAAGGCAGCAGAGCGGGACTTCCAATGTAGGCCAACAACGCAGCAGGAGCGCCGTTTGCCGCTTGCCGCTTGCCGCTGACACCTTTGCACTCCCCGATTGCCCACGACACAAACCGATGACTACCAAGAAGAAACCGCCTCCGCCAGCGCAGCAACATGCTGAAACTGAAAACGCAGCTGTCGAGCCGACGTTGCATCGACAGTCAGAATCATCGCCGCAGGTGACGCAAGAGTACGGCGCGATCATTCCGATGCCGCATGGCATGGATCAAGAGTTGGCCGGATCGAGCGTCGGCATGCTCAACCAGGTCCTGGCTGACACCATGACGCTGCGGGACATGTACAAGAAACATCACTGGCAGGTGGTCGGTCCGACCTTCAACCAGCTGCACCTGATGTACGACAAGCATTACGACGCGCAGGTCGAACTGGTCGATGCGCTGGCCGAACGCATTCAGATCCTGGGCGGCGTCTCGCTGGCGATGGCCGCCGACACCGCCGAGGAGACCCGCATTCCCCGCCCCCCGCGTGGTCGTGAGCCCGCTGCGGTGCAATTGACGCGGCTGATCGACGCGCACACCCTGATTCTCAAAGAATCGCGAGAGTTGGCCGAACAGGCAGACGAAGCCGGCGATTCGGGAACCAACGATCTGCTGGTCAGCCAAGTGGTGCGTTGCAATGAACTCCAGGTCTGGTTCTTGTCAGAGCACCTGGTGGCTGCCATGCCCATCTGAACAGTGTCGATGCACGGCCGTTGCCGACCGAAGAGCGGGTCTGGTGACGCCGCGCTACCGCCGCTGCGCCACGGCCGGCATGAGGCCCTCGACGTAGGCGACGTCAGGCATGTCACAGCCTGACTGCATAACTGCGGCATAGGCGAAGGGCGCTAATTCTTCTTGCGGGGCGCCGACACGGGGGCCGCAGGTTTCGCATTGACGCTGCTGCCCTGGCCCATGCCGGTTCTGCCGCCGTTGCTGGCTGAGTCTTTCGGACCTTTCGCTGGGCGTTGGCCGCCCTGGTCGGCCTTGGTGGCTGGCTATCCTGATTTGATCATGATGAACTCCCCGACTCGGCACATGCCGCGCTCGCGGCGGGCAAACCGCGTTCTCATGTCGCGGCTCTTCTCTTTAGCATGCACCTTGCCTTCGTCGGCGTTGGTCGTGCCGCCTGCCTCGGATCTGATGAACGGACGAAGTCGACGTTCTCCGGTGCCGACCGCGACCACGCCCGCAAACCAGCTTGTGTCGGAAAAGCGACCACACGCCTCACCACCGACCGCACGAAAACTTTGCGGCAAATTTTTCGCGATGGTTGTGGCGCGGGGCTCAGTCAGACCTCGGCGACCGAGGCATTTCTTCATCACGCCCATGCGGGAACGCTGGTTGCCGATGAGCTCTCCCAGGCCGACGACGGAAGCTGCCCACCCCTCGGGGGTTAACGGCAGCATCGGTATGGTCTGGGTGCACTCTAAACCCAACTCATCACGGAGCGCCGCTCCATAAGGAACAGCCATGAACATCGTCGACAAAGTCATCGCTGCCGTCACGCCCTTGGAAAGCGAGGCAGAACGTCGGGAAGCACGATCTAAGGCCCGTGCTGCAACCACCCCTGGTGGATGGCTTGAAATGGTGTTGGACCATCACCTGCAGATCGAAAGCGCGTTTGTCGCAGTGCGCAGCGCTGACACTGCCGCTACCCGCAGGTCAGCGCAGAAGCGGCTCGCGACAGTCCTGACGGGTCACTCGATCGCAGAGGAATCAGTCCTGTACCCCGCGATGGCGTTGAGTGGAGAGAAAGGGCAGGCCGAGATGGCGTATGTCGAGCAAAGCGAAACCAAGGTGCAGATGGCGGCGCTGGACAACCTCGATCCACTCAGCCAGGACTATCTCGATAAGCTCGAACACATCCGACGCGCTGTTGCGCATCATGTCTTCGAAGAAGAGGGCAGCCGGTTCCTGGAGCTGCAAAGCAAGTCGGACTCGGCCACAAAGAGCAAGCTCACACAGCGCTATCGTGAAGAGTTCGAGCGCTATTGCGCAGGCGCGACCTGAGTCGGCTGACAACAGACCAGACAGCGCGGCGCGGCCCGCCTTCAGGCACGCAATCGACCAGCATGGCGGACCGATCCGGTCGCCTGAGTAAGTGCCGGCACGACACGATGCCCCAGCCAGCGATTCGGCCCATCGACCTCAGCTCGTCTGCAAGCGAGGTGGCACGCTCGCTGATAGGTGCGCTGCTGCGCTTGAACAGTCGCTCGAACAAGCGCTCGCAAAGCTCTCTCACCAGCATGACCGAGCCCTCTCCAGACGCTGATGTCAATGTCGCCCATCCTTCTTTCGGAGAACCCCATGCCAAGAATCACTACGCCGCCCTCTCGCCGGGACTCAAACAACGACAGCGCTGTCAAGGCAGCCGCTCGCAACACGGACAGCGCACCGTCGCAGGCCGTGGCTGACGATTCGACTGATCCGGCAATGGCGAAGGCAGCCCAGACCGGGACCTTGGCAGCGGGAATGCCGTTCAATCCCACCAAGCCTTCTGAACATGGATTCGCCAATGGGCTGGCTCCGCAGACCGGCGCGTCGGTCAGGCCTGCGTCCAGGCTCCCCACGGGCAGCACCCTGTCCGAAGAGAACACGTCGCAGAAAGTCGGCACTGTCGCACCCGAAGGAGTCAACGCCACCATCGAGCCGCTGGACCGGGTGCGCGTCGACTCTGCGGGGCAGGCACTGACCACCAACCAGGGCGTGAAAGTTGCCGACAACCAGAATTCGCTGAAGTACGGCGTGCGCGGTCCGGCTCTGCTCGAAGACTTCATCCTGCGCGAAAAGATCACGCACTTCGATCACGAGCGGATTCCCGAGCGAATCGTGCATGCGCGCGGATCGGCCGCGCACGGGTTCTTCGAGTGCTATGACGCCGCGACCGACCTGACAAAGGCAGCACCATTCAAAGAGGCCGGGAAGATGACGCCGGTCTTCGTCCGCTTCTCGACCGTGGCGGGCGAGCGCGGCTCCAAAGACACGGCGCGTGATGTGCGCGGCTTCGCGGTGAAGTTCTACACCGACGAAGGCAACTGGGACCTAGTGGGAAACAACATGCCGGTGTTCTTCATCCAGGATGCGATGAAGTTCCCTGATCTGGTCCACGCCGTGAAGCCTGAGCCGCACAACCAGATACCGCAGGCCGCCAGCGCGCACGACACATTTTGGGATTTCGTCTCTTTGATGCCCGAATCCACGCACATGCTGATGTGGGTGATGTCCGACCGTGCGATCCCGCGCAGTTACGCCACCATGCAAGGATTCGGCGTTCACACCTTTCGCATGGTCAATGAAGCCGGAACGTCGGTGTTCGTGAAATTTCACTGGACGCCGACGGCAGGCACGCATTCGCTGGTGTGGGACGAGGCGGTGAAGATCTCGGGTGCCGACCCTGACTACCATCGCCGCGACCTCTGGGAACGCATCGAGTCGGGTGCCTACCCCGAATACGAGTTGGGCGTGCAGGTCTTCACCGAAGAACAGGCCGAGAAATTCAGCTTCGACATCCTCGACGCGACCAAACTGGTCCCGGAAGAACTGGTCCCGATCCGCCCCTTGGGACGCATGGTGCTGAACCGCAACCCGGACAACTTCTTTGCCGAGACTGAGCAGGTGGCCTTTTGCACGGCCCACATCGTCCCGGGCCTGGACTTCTCCAACGACCCGCTTCTCGCCGGTCGCATCCATTCGTACATCGATACGCAGATCACGCGCCTGGGCGGCGCCAACTTCCACGAAATTCCGATCAACGCCCCGATTGCGCCGGTGCACAACAACCAGCGCGACGGTATGCATCGGCAAGCGATCCCGCGCGGCAGGGTGGCGTATGAGCCGAACTCGTTGGCCGGTGGTTGCCCCTTCCAGGCCGGAGCAGCCCAGGGATTCGTGTCCGTGGCGGCGAGCATCGCGACGCAGGACGAACAAGGCAAGGTGCGCGCAAAGCCCGAGAAGTTCGCGGATCACTATACGCAGGCCACCTTGTTCTTTGAGAGTCAGACGCCGGTGGAGCAGGACCACATCGCCAACGCGTTTCGCTTCGAGCTCTCGAAGGTGACTGTGCCAGCCATCCGGCAGCGCACCGTGGCCATGCTGCGCAATGCGTCCGAGGCACTGGCAGCGAAAGTTGCCAAGGGCCTGGGTATGGTGACGATGCCCGAGCCACTGCCGAAGGCGACCACTGAGGTGGCACCGCCCGAAGTGATGAAGTCTCCGGCGCTTTCGCTTTTTCACCGCCCGGGCGACGGGTCGCTGGCAGGCCGCAAGGTGGCCATCCTGGTCGCATCCGGCTTCGAGGGGGGCTTCGTCCTGGAGGCCCAGGCCACGCTGTTGGAGCATGGTGTAGTGGCCCGCATCGTCGGCCCACACATTGGCCGGGTGTCAACCATCTCAGGCGAGGCAGTCGAAGCTGACGCTTCGATGGAGAACGCCCCTGGTTTCCTGTTTGACGCCCTAATCCTCGCCGATGGTTCCGAATCCATCGCAGCACTTGCGCAAGACGGTCACACGGTGGAGTTCATCCGCGACCAGTTTCGCCATTGCAAGCCGATCTTGTGCGTAGGCGATGCTTGGCGTCTGGTCAGACATGCGGGGTTGCCCATCAGCATGGACAAGAGCCTGGCGCAAGGCGGTACCGGACTGTTCGTGGTGGACGCCGGCGAAGGCGGGGCCGCCATGAACGCCTTCATTGCTGCCATGCAGAAGCACCGTCACTTCGGCCGTGAAATGGACCCACCGCTGCTTTAACCTTCTTCGAACGACAAGGAAACGACATGCCCGATTTCGCTGAAAAAGACGCCTGCGAGCTGCTCGACGCAGACCACATCGCCGTGAAACACCTCTTCGTTGATTATGCGCGGCTTGCCTTCGCAACCGACGCTGCTGCAACCGAAGCGCAGCGCACGGCACTGGCGATGAAGATTTGCGAAGAGCTGACGGTTCATGCGCAGATCGAAGAAGAGATCTTCTATCCGGCGCTTCGAAAGGCGTATGCAGACGTTGGCGATCAGCTTGACGAGGCCCTCGCCGAGCACCGGGAAGCAAAAGAACTCATCACGGATATTCGCGGAATTGGAACAGCCAACCCCGCGATGGACACCCTGGTGGCCGAGCTCAACGTGGTGATCGAGCACCATGTGAAGGAGGAGCGGGATGGACAGTTCCCGAAAGCCCGAACGGCGTCGAAGCTGGATCTCATCGGCCTGGGTCAGAAGCTTCGAGAACGGCAGCAAGAGTTGCAGGCCGAGCGCGCCTTGAGTGCTGAAACCCACTGAGCCAGTTGCTCCATCGTCCATTCACCGGAGAGATATCCATGCGCTTTCGTCCCCTGTCTGATCAGGTCATTCTGCTGACCGGCGCCACCTCTGGCATTGGCTTGGCCACGGCCCGAAAGACGGCAAAAGCGGGGAGTGTTTAGTTCTCGTCGCGCGGAGCGCCGAAGACTGCGAGATCCTCGCGCGAGACCTGCCGACTATTCTTCGAGACCAATTACTGGGGCCTGCTAAATGGCGTCAAACACGTCGCCGCGAGTGGGGATGCGCGATAACCTGGACTCCTCAGGCCGCGCTGGCGAGACGCGCTCCAATCAGCCTGGATTGAAGGCCCGTGGAACCAGCCTGTTCATGAAAGCGCAGATGAACCCGATGTCGTCTATTGCCATCGGCGGCAGCATCGTGACTTTTGCGCTTCTGATCAATAGGGCAAGAAGAAAGGCATAGTGACCCTGAGCAGGCCAGGCAATTCAATCTTTCAGTGGTTCGACTGACAGTCGGTTGCCGCAGCGAACGGCTTGTTGCGGCAACAGAAAGGAAACAGCTTTCGCGAGAGCCTTTAGTGCCGGCACTGTATGAACTGCAGGCCCGCCACACCGTCAAGACGGTAAGGCGGGCCGTCAGGCTGGGAGTGAAGGAATTCAGCGGTAGACGGACTGCCCGTTCGCGCCGCGCCAGTCGGTTTCCAGCTGGGTGGCGTCGTCGTCGTTCTTTGTCCGCACGCCCATCAGGATGCCTCCCTGCTTGATGCCCTCTTCGTATTCCTTGACACGCTCTTCCGGGATGTTCATGCCGACCAGGGCGCCCACCAGTCCGCCGGCCATGCCGCCCGCGCCGGCACCGACCAAGGCCGCCGCAATCGGCCCTGCAATGACCAGACCCAAGCCCGGCAACGCGACACTGGTGCCGACCGCCACAACGGCTGCGGCAACGGCGCCGAGGGCGCCGCCAATGCCGGCACCGATGCCTGCGCCTTCGGCCGCCTTGGTGCCGAGTTCCGTCTCGCGGCTACCGACCGTGCTGTCGCCGCTGAAGTGACGCTGGCGTGTGTCGTCAGACATCACCAGATTGATGTCGTCCGAGTTGTAGCCCCGGCCGACCGCGCCTTGGTAGGCGCGTTCGGCACTGTCGCGGTCGGGGAAAAGTCCGGTCAGGTAGCGGTCCTTGTCGGCGCCTGGGCTGCCACTCGAACCGGATGTGCCGCTGCCAGCGGAGCCGACGCTGCTGCCCAGTGACGTGGTGCTGCCGGCGATGGCGCCGGCGCCGCGGCCCATGGAAGTGGTGCCGGCTATGGTGGAGTTCGTATCGATCGCCATGAATGGTCTCCGTCAGGAAGAGGTGGATTAGACGGGTGTTGGGGCAATTACCGCTCCCGCTGCCGCTGCCCTGACTGGCGTCAGCACCACCTTGCGGCAGTCATCCTGTTTCTTGTCGAACATCTCGTAGCCGCGCACGGCTTCCTCCAGAGAGAGTTGGTGGCTGACGATGGCTTCCGGCTTCAGCCGGCCGTTGCCGATGTGTTCGCAACAATTGCGGCATATGCTGCTGGACATGGGTCTGGCCCATGCGGAATGACAGTCCTTTCTCGAACGCATCACCGATCAGAAAGCCGTGGATGAAGCCCGCGTAGACACCGGGCACGCTGACGACGCCGCCGCGGCGGGTGGCCGCAATGCACTGGCGCAGCGTTTGCCCGCTGCTGCCCTCGAGCTTCAGGGTCGTCAGGGCCGTCTCCAGTGTGCTGCCCTTGGCCTCGAAACCCACCGCGTCGATGCTGGCGTCGACGCCGCGAAACTGCGTCACCTCAATGATCTGTTCGGCCGGGTCGTCGACCGTGTCGAAGTTGATCAGGTGCACGCCGTAGGTGTCTGCGGCGAACTTGAGGCGATAGTCGTGGTGATCGACCAGAAAATGGTTTCGACCCCCAGCATCCGTGCACTCGCCGGCGCCATCAGACCGACTGGGCCGGCGCCGAAGATCGCCAAGCTGCTGCCGGCGCCAACCTCGGCGTTCAGCACCGCCTGGAAGCCCGCCCAGCCGCACCGCCGCAAAGAGTGCCATGACCGGGCTCTATGCCGTTCCGTGTGGTACTTGACTTCACAACCTATGGGTGTTGACGCCTGCCAATTTCGGCAGCGCAGCAACAAATGGTGAGGCTAGAGTTTGCAAGCGCGACCGCGGCCCGCAGCTGCAAGCGGCCTGAGATCCTCCAGCCGACACGTTTCATGCGGCCCTGTGCCCAGGGCCACGAGGATCGGCTGCGCCAGAGCTTCTCAGTGCCGAGGTTTGGCGCCCGATCGCCCAGGAAGACCGGGACGGTCGCTACGGATGAAGCTCGTTTGGGCTGCGATCGACCCTTAACAAGCCGCTGCCGAACCCAAGGACCGTATCAGTGGGTGTTCAAGAGCATTGCCGGGGGCCTCAGGGAGAAAAAAGTGCTTTGAATGTCCTGTTCTCCCGCCCATGAAGGCTTTGCGCGCAGCGGCTGCCTTGCCGGCGGGTGACGTCGGCTTCCGCGAGAAGAACCAGTCGGCTCCTCTCGGCCAGGTGCAGTCACTCCGTGGGGGACAGCCTCACCCTGGGAAGGGCAGCTTTCGTTTAGGTTTGTTCGACACCTGCCCGCGCGACGCCACGACGCTGCGCATCGCACCGGTGCGAGGGCAGGTGTTGGACAAACCTTGGGGGAGGAAACCGCGGGCCACGCCGCAGTGTTTCGAGGAGGCTACGGCGCTATGGCGGTAGTGTGCGACGAGTCGAGGCTGGTGGCCGTTGTGCGGCTGTTGCGCTGGTCGGTCGAACCTTGGCCGAGCGAGGCAGCAGGGCCGACACGTCGCGATGCTGATGGCCTTGTGCGGCTTGCAACGGTC
>Ga0105046_10020067_pt1 | contig 10122 bp, 7 predicted proteins | sample MAT03_FD_78385 | JGI IMG/M metagenome (GOLD analysis project Ga0105046, IMG submission 78385) | Freshwater microbial communities from Lake Fryxell liftoff mats and glacier meltwater in Antarctica - MAT-03 (megahit assembly) | ecosystem: Environmental > Aquatic > Freshwater > Ice > Liftoff... | reverse complement strand
GGGTTGTCAATACGTGGCCGTTCGCGGAAGTCGGTGGTGCCGCCGGTGCCCTGGTTGAACGATGGGCCAGCGTTGTTGCCCTTCGCCGTGACACGGGCCCACTTGGCTTCGACAAACAGTTCGGCAGCTTCCGAAAATTCGAAGCGGCCGAGCAGATTGAGGTTGTAGCGCTGGAGTAAAGGCAGAACCGAAACGGACTGACCTTCACGCCCGGTCTGGCCATTGCCGCCATTAATACCACTGTTGATACCAGTTCCGAAACGTGTTCCGGTCTGTTCGGTCAGACGCCCTTGTTCGTTGAAGAAATAGGTACAGTTAAAAGGTGAGCCGAGGCTATTGGTCGGGCCATTGTTGGCAATGGTCGCATTGCCACAGCGACCGGCCTCGAATCCTGGTGTCAAGGCATTGTCCGACCGCTGGTTGATAGGAATCAGACCGCGAAAGTGAATCGTTGTGCTGCGTAGGTCGGTGAAATAGGCGCGATCGGGGAAGCCGTCACCGCCATTGACAGCACCAGTGGCGGCGTTGTCCAGATCGATCACTCCAAAATTCTCGTTGCGGCGGCCTTGTTCGATATCCGAGGCAAAGATTCGATTCGCACGCGAATACTCAGCGTGCAAGGTTATGTTACCGCGGCCGTCAGCAAAATTTTTGCCGTACATCCCCGAAACAAACTGGTTGCCGCCGTAGCCCTCTTCAGTGATCCCGACGGCAGCGCGCATTTGGAGACCATCATAGTCTTTACGCAGGACAAAGTTAACGACACCCGCGATCGCGTCCGAACCATAAATGGCCGAGTTGCCACCGGTCACAATATCGATGCGCTGGATGAGGTCGTTGGGAATGGTGGCAATGTCCGGCGACACGGCGTTATTCAGAATATCGGCGGCCACATGCCGGCGACCGTTGACCAGCACCAACGTGCGCTGCGTGCCCAAGCCACGCAGGTCGAGCAGGTTGAGGCCGGCGATGCCGATGCCCAAGCCAGGATTCTGCTGTGCAAAGGTACTACGCAGTTGCGGAAGGTCATTCAACGTGTCGCCGATGTTGTTCCGACCCTGCTGGAAAAAGCTCTCACCAGCGATCGAAGTGATCGGAACGGTTGATTCAAGGTTCGGGCGCGCGATGCGTGAGCCAGTAACGACGATCTGACGGCTCTCAGTTTCATCGCTGTCGCAAACGCCGTTGTTATTGTCATCAATACATTCCGTTTCAGGCGCGGCGGGCGCGGCATCTTGCGCGAACGCGGGCTGGCTGACGGAAACGGCTACTGCAAAAGCAGCAGCACCCAGAAACAGGTGCGACTTGGTCATATAAACTCCCCGGTTGGTGTGCCGCAGCTTTATGGGATGCAACACCTGATCCGTAACAAAGCCAATTTCCTTCTGTCATACAAGTAGCCGTTGAAACTTTTCTGCCATAAAGAAGCGATGAACCAGGCAATGTGATAAAAGTGCAACAAAATTGCGCCAATAAGAAGTTTTCGTCGCGTCCGCATTTGTTGCGCTGCAGCACATGACAGGATATGCTGCAAAGCATCGCGGCGTTGCCGCCATTATAATCTGGAGTCGCCCATGGCCCGCACGCGCACACGTTCGCCCGATGAACCTGTGACCATAAAGAAATATGCCAACCGGCGGCTTTATGACACCGAACGCAGTGCCTATATCACGCTCGACGATCTGGGCACCATGGTACGGGCAGGCCGCGAATTCCGCGTCGTCGATGCCAAGAGCGATGAGGATATCACGCACAACGTCCTTACCCAGATCATCATGGAACAGGAAACGCGGGGCAGCACGCTGCTTCCCGTCAATTTCCTGCGCCAATTGATCGGCATGTACGGCGACAACATGCAGGCCGCCGTGCCGCAATATCTTGAGGCATCGATGAATGCCTTTCGGAAGAACCAGCAACAGTTCCGCACGGTGGTAGAGGGCGCGCTTGGCAACAACCCGCTCGCTGAACTGGCCAAGCGTAACATGGAGATGTTTACCCAGGCGGCGGGCGCCTTGATTCCCATACGCCCCGGGGACAAGGCGCGTGATGGTGAGATTGCAACCCTGAAAGAGGAAATTTCTGCGCTTAAGAACGAGGTTGCACGCCTGCAGGCCGAAGTCGCCGCGCTCAGCAAGTAGTCGCACCTTGTCGCCCGCTGGCCCAGACGCTAGGGCGCAGGTATGAAACACGCACTTTCCGTAACCCGCCAACAAAATTTCGCTGCCTGGTATCAGGAAGTCATCACCGAGGCCGATCTGGCCGAAGAAAGCGGTGTGCGGGGCTGCATGGTCATCCGTCCATGGGGTTATGGTATCTGGGAACGCATCCAGAAACTTATGGATGCGGAAATCAAGGCAGCAGGCGTCGATAATTGTTATTTTCCGCTGTTCATTCCGCTGTCCTTCTTTGAGAAGGAGGCCGACCATGTCGATGGTTTTGCCAAGGAAATGGCTGTCGTCACCCACCACCGGCTGGTGCCGGATGGCAAGGGAAAGCTGATCCCCGATCCTGCATCAAAACTTGAAGAACCGCTGGTCGTGCGGCCGACATCGGAAACATTGATCGGCGCCGCCATGAGCCGCTGGGTGCAATCGTGGCGCGATTTGCCGCTGATGGTCAATCAATGGGCCAATGTTGTGCGTTGGGAAATGCGCACGCGCATGTTTCTGCGCACCTCGGAATTTCTGTGGCAGGAAGGCCATACCGCGCACACCGACAAGGATGATGCGATGGTCGAAACATTGCGCGCGCTGGAAATGTACCGCGCCTTTGCCGAAGGGCCGCTAGCCATGCCGGTAATCGCAGGAGAAAAGCCCGAAAATGAGCGTTTTCCCGGCGCCGTCGCCACTTTTAGCATTGAGGCGATGATGCAGGATGGCAAGGCGCTGCAAGCGGGGACCACCCACTATCTGGGCACCGGTTTCGCCGAGGCGTCAGGCATTAAATATCAGGACCGCGAGGGCACGCAGCAATTGGCGCACACGACCAGCTGGGGTGTATCAACACGGCTGATCGGCGGGGTTATCATGACACATGGTGACGACGACGGCCTGCGCTGTCCGCCGCAAATTGCTCCGCATCAGATCGTCATCATCCCGATGTTACGCGACAATGACGAAGATACGGCAGTGCTCGACTATTGCCGGGCGTTACGTGCGGAATTGCTTGGCCAATCGGCATTTGGCGAACCGCTACGCGTGCTACTCGACGTTAAGGCCGCCAAGGCGTCGAACAAACGTTGGAGCTGGGTCAAAAAGGGTGCGCCGCTGATTATCGAAGTTGGCCCACGCGATATTGCGGAGGGCAAGGTAGCCGTGCTGCGCCGCGATCGCCTGTACAAGGACGATGGCAAGCTTGCGACGGAGTTCCATCTTTGCACTGATTTCACGGGCTGGGCAGGACCTGCTCTTGAGGCGATCCAGCATAGTTTGTACGCAGAAGCGAGCGCGCGGCTGCGAAACAACATCGTTCGGGGTGTCACCGATATCGCTGCGCATTTCGGCAAAGATGACAAGTTTGTCGGTTGGGCTGAGGTCGAGTGGGCGCGCCCCACCGGTGCAGCTCTGGATAAAGTGGTCGCGCAGTTGAAAGCGCACAAACTGACGATGCGCAATGTGCCCATGGATGCCGCTGTGGCTGACGGCCTGTGTATTTTTACCGGAGCGCCAGCGGTTGAGCGGATCTTGGTGGGGCGGGCATACTGATTTGGCACGCCATCCGAGCCAGTCTGAACCCGGCCTCCCTACCCGCGAAGCCATCCTTGCCTTTATCGAGACATGCGATGTGCCTGCGGGAAAGCGCGAGATTGCCAAACATTTTGCCGTTCGCGGCAATGACAAGATTGCGTTAAAGGCGCTGCTCAAGGACATGACCGACGAGGGGATAGTGGACCTTGCGCCGGGCCGCGCGTTCCACAAACATGGCGGGCTGCCCAAAGTTACTGTGCTCCGTGTAGCGGCGGTTGATGGGGATGCCATCTGGGCCGTGCCCGAACATTGGGAGGCCGCAACCCCGCCGCCGCGTTTGCGCGTATTGGAAAAGGGCCGCAAGGGCGCGCTTGGTATTGGCGACCGCATCCTTGCGCGAACCGAAGAGCGCGGCACGGGCCATGTCGCCCATCCCATGAAAAAGTTGCAGGCGGCTGGCGAAAGCGTAATTGGCGTCATCGTCTGTGACACCGGACCAGGCGGCAAGGAACTGCTGTGGCTGCGCCCGACCGACAAGCGCGCGCGGCACGATTTTGCGCTCGCCGATGCCGGTGACGCCAAAGCCGGTGAGTTGGTGCGCGCCGAATTGTCCGGTCGCGGTGCTGGGGTTCGGGCGAAAGTCATCGAGCGGCTGGGCGATCCATTCGCCCCACGTGCGCTCAGCCTGATCGCCATCAGCAAGCATGATATTCCCCACATATTCGCGGGTGAAACGCTGGCCGAGGCACACATCGCCGCCATTTTGCCGCTGACCACCGATGGCCGTCATGATCTGCGCGACCTGCCCATTGTTGCCATTGATCCGGCCGACGCGCGCGACCATGATGACGCTGTCTGGGCTGCGCCAGATAGCGACCCCGCCAACCAAGGCGGTTTCCGCGCCATCGTGGCCATTGCCGATGTCAGCTATTACGTCCGCGACGGCAGTGCACTCGACCGTGAAGCGCGACGACGCGGCAACAGCGTCTATTTCCCCGACCGCGTGGTGCCGATGCTGCCAGAGGAGCTGTCGGCGGGCGTCTGTTCACTGAAATCCGGCGAAGACCGCGCCGCCATGGCCTGCCACCTGGTCATTGACCGGCACGGCAAAGTGACGTCATCGCGGTTCGTACGGGCATTGGTGCGGTTGCGCGCGAACATTGCCTATGAAGCTGCGCAGGCGATGATTGATGCCGGGGAGGGCGAGCATTTGCCCGCGCTCAGCAACCTTTGGGCGTGTTGGCACTTGCTTGCCAAGGCGCGCGATGGCCGCAGCCCGCTTGCGCTCGACCTGCCCGAACGTCAGGTCATGCTGGATGAGGCCGGCAATATCGCCGAGATCCGCGTTCGCGACCGCCTCGACGCGCACCGCCTGATCGAGGATTATATGATCGCCGCCAACGTCGCGGCGGCCAAGGCGCTGGAGGCGAAGAAGTCGGCGGTAATGTACCGCATCCACGAACCGCCGAGCCGTGAAAAATTGGTCAGCCTTAAAGATTATCTGGCGACTTTTGGTCAGAATTTTGCGCTGGGTCAGGTGGTTACGCCCGCGACCTTCAACCGCCTGATCGACGGGTTTTCGGGCGACGACCGCTTGCCCGAAATCATGACCGCGATCCTGCGCAGTCAGACGCAGGCCTATTATGGTCCAGCTAATTCCGGGCACTTCGGTTTGGCTCTGGGCAGCTATGCGCATTTCACGTCGCCGATCCGCCGCTATGCCGACTTGATCGTTCACCGAGCGTTGGTTGACGCATATGCCCTCGAAGTTCCTAGCAAAGCCAAGGGTCTGCCGCCGCGCACTGGCCTGGGTGAAGCCGATGGCAAAAGCCTGTCGCGCATCGGCGAAGCGATCAGCGCGCTCGAACGCCGTGCGATGGAGGCGGAACGCGAAACAGTCGACCGGTATGTCGCGGCATGGCTGTCAGGGAAAGTAGGAGAGATATTGGAATCGCGTATCACGGGGGTGCAGCCATTCGGCTTTTTCGCTACTGTTGAAGGACTTGGGGGTGATGGTTTGGTCCCAGTGTCAACGCTTGGTAGTGAGCGATTTTTCTATGACGAGGCCGCCCGGTCGCTCGACAGCGAGCATGGCAAGGTCAGCTATGCCGTTGGCCAGCGGCTCGATCTGCGGCTAGTCGATGCCAATCCGATCAGCGGTGCCTTGCGCTTTGCCTTGCCAGACACGGAACCGGGTGCAGGGCCGCTGCGCCGTGATGGCCGCAAGCCAGCCCGGCGTGACGGCGCCGGGCATATGGTCGGCAAACGCGGTCGTCCCGGAAATGTACGCCATCAAGGGAAGCGACGCTAACTCAGCGCCTCCAGCCGCTCAAGATCCAGCGCCCCCGGCACAATCATCACCGGACACGGCAGCGCGCCGCACTCCGCGCCCGTAAAGTGGGTCACCAGCAGCCCCGGCGTGCCGCTTGCCGCCGCGCCCAGCACCAGCGCGGATACTTCGGGATGTTCGGCAAGCAGCTTGGTTACCACGTCGACTGGCTGGCCAGAAATTACCATGATTGTCGGCGTTATCCCGCCTTCGCTGGCGACGGCGTCGGCCCCGGCGGCGACCAGTTCCTCGGCATGTTCGCGCGCCTCGGCCTCGATCGTGGCTTGGACCCCGCCAAAAGCCAGAAAATCGGTCGGCGGAACAATCGCCAGCACGATGACATGACCCGTCGTCCGCGCTGCACGCCGCGCCGCAAAACGCAGCGCCAGCGTCGCTTCGGCGCTGTCATCAATCACCACCAAATAGGTCCGCATGTTCGCCCGCCCCGTTTTGCCTGTGGAAAAAAGACTGCGCTACATTCGCATGAATGGCAAGCATCGCACGGTTCCCCCCTTGACCCGCGCGCCGCGCGTGGCAAGGAACGATGTAGTGCCGTTACGGCCAGCCATGCTGCAACAGGAATTGAGCGCCATCATGGGAATTGAGATTAAAATGCCCGCCCTGTCCCCGACGATGGAGGAAGGGACGCTCGCCAAATGGATGGTGAAGGAGGGGGACATCGTCAAATCCGGCGATCTGTTAGCGGAAATCGAGACGGATAAGGCGACGATGGAATTCGAGGCCGTCGATGAAGGCGTGATCAGCCAGATTTTGGTCGCAGAGGGCACCGACAATGTGAAGGTCGGCACCGTGATCGCGGTGATTGGCGAAGGGGGGGCGAGTGTTGCTTCTGCACCGCCAGCGCCGCCAGCGCCTCCAACGCCAACGGCAGCGCCGCCAGCGCCTCCAACGCCAACGCCGGTTGCTAACCCCGCCAGTCTTGAGGCTGTCGCGGAGGCGTCCGTTTCTGCGCTGCCCCCGCAAGCGATCAACAGCCCCTCCATCAGATCAGGACAGACCGAAGATAACAGCCGCGTCAAAGCCAGCCCGCTGGCCAAACGCATTGCGGCGAACAACGGCATTGACCTATCCGCGCTGACGGGCACCGGCCCCAACGGCCGCATTGTAAAGGCCGATGTCGAAGCGGCTGGTTCCGGTGCCGCCCCATCAACTGTCGCCCCAACCACCGGGGCTGAGCTTGTCGAGGCGCGTCCCACAGCAAGCGCCCCAGCTACCGCCGCCGCTCCCCCATTCACCACCGACATTCCGCATAGTGCGGAGAAGCTGTCGAACATGCGCAAAACCATCGCCCGCCGCCTGACCGAATCAAAACAACAGGTGCCGCACATTTACCTCAGCGTGGATATCCAGATCGATAAGCTGCTTAAATTGCGCGGCGAGCTTAACGCGGTGCTTGAACCCATAGGCGTCAAGCTGTCGGTCAATGATTTGCTGATCAAAGCGCTCGCCAAGACCCTGATTGCAGTACCAAAATGTAATGTCAGCTTTGCGGGCGACACACTCATCAGCTACACCCGCGCCGACATCAGCGTCGCGGTCAGTGTGCCCGCTGGTCTGATCACGCCAATCATCAGGGATGCAGGCAGCAAGGCCGTCAGCGCAATCAGCACGGAGATCAAGGAACTCGCGGGCCGTGCCAAGGAGGGCAAGCTGCAACCCCATGAATATCAGGGCGGCACCGCCAGTCTGAGCAACATGGGGATGTTCGGCATCAAACAGTTTGATGCCGTCATCAACCCGCCGCAGGGCATGATCATGGCCATCGGCGCGGGCGAAAAGCGCCCCTATGTCATCGACGACAGCCTCCAAATCGCAACGATCATGGCGGCCACCGGCAGCTTTGACCACCGCGCCATCGACGGCGCTGACGGCGCGCAACTGATGGCGGCATTCAAGGCGCTGGTGGAAAGCCCGCTGGGGCTGGTGGCGTGAACGATGCTGTCCCCGCCAAGCCGGGGGCTGTCGAATCCTTGTCCGCGCTTGGCCTGATGGTTGGCGGCGTTGCAGGGGCGTTGGCATCGCTTGCGGCGCTGGCCTTTGGTTTGCCGCTGGGAGAATTGGTGTGGTGGTTGTGGCTGGTGCCGCTGTGGGGGCTGGTCGCATTTCCGCTGGGTTGGACGCTGCGCCATCGCACTGCCCCTGCGAAGTTGCGCAATTTTGGCCGCGTGTGGTTGATTGCAGCAGCAGTTCCGTTGGTTGCCATTCTCGGTTTTGGCAAGCCAATGCAAAAGGTGATGCTTGAAAAACAGGCGGCGGAGGCGGCCAAATGAACTTGGAAAGTGGGGCGGGTTTGACGATCATCGTCACATCCACAATCGGAGCCAGCAATGACCACCAACTATGATCTCGTCATCCTGGGTTCCGGCCCCGGTGGCTATGTCGCGGCGATCCGGGCGAGCCAGCTTGGCCTGAAGGTCGCGATTGTCGAGCGCGAAAATCTGGGCGGTATTTGCCTTAACTGGGGCTGCATCCCGACCAAGGCGCTGCTGCGTTCGGCCGAAATCTATCATTACATGCAAAATGCTGGCAGCTATGGCCTAAAAGTTGCTGAAATATCTGCGGATATTGACGCGGTGGTCAAACGGTCACGCGGGGTGGCGAAGCAGCTGAATCAGGGCGTCACCCACCTGATGAAGAAGAACAAGATTGCCGTCCACATGGGCGAGGGCAAGCTGACCGCCGCCAACACGCTGGTGGTTAAGCGCGACAAGGGCGAAGAAACCCTGACCGCCAAGAACATCATCATCGCCACCGGCGCGCGTGCCCGCGACTTGCCCTTTGCGCCTGCCGATGGCCAGCGCATCTGGACCTATCGCCATGCCATGGTGCCGCCCGCTATGCCGACCAAGTTGCTGGTTATCGGGTCGGGCGCGATCGGGATCGAATTTGCCAGTTTCTACAATGATATGGGCGCTGAAGTTACGGTCGTTGAAATGCTCGACCGCATCGTGCCGGTCGAGGATGCCGACGTGTCTGCCTTCCTCGAAAAATCGTTGGTGAAGCAGGGCATGACCATCATGACCGGCGCGGGCGTCGAAAGCCTGAAAGCCACCGCAACCGGCGTGTCGGCCAGCATCAAGGGCCAGGATGGCAAGGTCGTCGCCGCCGAGTTCAGTCACTGCATCGTGGCGATCGGCATTGTCCCCAACACCGAAAATATCGGGCTGGAGGCGCTGGGCGTCGAAATGGAGCGTGGGTTCCTGAAAACCGATCCGATGTGCCAGACCAATGTCCCCGGCCTGTGGGCCATCGGCGACATCACCGCGCCGCCCTGGCTGGCGCATAAGGCGAGCCATGAGGGCGTCATCGCAGCTGAGGCCATCGCGGGCGGGCATCCGCATGCGATGGACCCGCTGAACATTCCCGGCTGCACCTATTGCCACCCACAGGTTGCCTCGGTTGGCCTGACCGAGGCCAAGGCGCGCGATGCGGGTTATGACGTCAAGGTTGGCAATTTCCCCTTTATCGGCAACGGTAAAGCCATCGCGCTGGGTGAGGTGGAGGGGTTCATCAAAACCGTCTTCGATGCCAAGACCGGCGAACTGCTCGGCGCGCACATGGTCGGCGCCGAGGTGACTGAACTCATTCAGGGCTATACCGTCGGCAAGACGGCGGAGCTGGTCGAGGCCGATTTCATGCACACCGTCTTTCCGCATCCCACGCTGAGCGAAATGATGCACGAAAGCGTGCTGGGAGCTTATGGCAAAGCGCTTCATTTTTGAGCAGGCTCGTGCGTCTCGTAACCGCCTCAGCCCTGTTGTTCGCGCTGGTCCTGGCGCTTGGTTTCGCCGTTAATGCAGGCTGGTTTGTTGGGTTTGATGCCACGCTGTCCCACGCGCTGAATTTGCGGCGCGGCCCGTCGTCTGAATGGCTGGTGGTTCTGATGCAGGCGATCAGCTGGATCGGCGGAGGGGCCCAACGCTTTGGCATCGTCCTTGTGCTGGTGTTGATAGTATCGCGCTGGTGGGGATTAAGAGCTGGGGTGGTGATAGCGCTCGCGGCGCTGCTCTCGGAGTTGACGTCGGAATGGCTGAAGATATTCTTCGGTCGCGCGCGCCCGGATTTGGTGACTCACCTTGATATCGT
>Ga0105046_10020066_pt1 | contig 10122 bp, 5 predicted proteins | sample MAT03_FD_78385 | JGI IMG/M metagenome (GOLD analysis project Ga0105046, IMG submission 78385) | Freshwater microbial communities from Lake Fryxell liftoff mats and glacier meltwater in Antarctica - MAT-03 (megahit assembly) | ecosystem: Environmental > Aquatic > Freshwater > Ice > Liftoff... | reverse complement strand
GCGGTTCGCGGTGCTGGCGGTGGCGTACTCGTACCGCTTCGCCCGGCTGCAACTGCCGCACGGCTCCGCGCTGTTGGCTGCCGCGCTGACGGGCTTCGCGCCGCTCGTCTTCCTCTTTTCTCAGCGGGTGATGCTCGAAGTGCCGGCGATGGCGCTCGCGCTCGCGGCGGTCGTCCACTTTGAAAAGTACCTGGCCGACCGCCGCGGGCGGGACGCGGTATTCGCCTGTCTTTTGGCGGCGTGCGCCGTGTTGACCCGCTACGACGGCGTGTTCCTCCTGCCGTACTTTCTGATCCGCCTCGTCGCCACCCGGCAGTTCGCAGCGCTTCTGAATCGCCCGGTGATCCTCGGCGTGCTGCTGGCGTTCGCCCTCGTCGGCCCGTATTTCCTGCTGGCGTTCCGCGAGTACGGCGGCGGTCTCGGCGCGGCGGCCGGCACCCCGACCGGCCCGCGGGCGGTCGGCTTCCTCACCGCCGAGCGGCTGCTCTACTACCCCCACGCGGCGCGGCTGGTCCTCGGCTGGCCGTGCGCGCTGGTCGCCGGTGTAGCGTTGCTTTTCGCGGCGGTGCGGCGGTGGGACGGCCTCGGCCCGTCGCTGGGATTGCTCGCGGCGGTGTACCTCACGTTCACTCCCATCGCCGAATTGGAACCTCGGCATTCGATCTACTGGACGCCCGCCTGGGCCGTGTTGGTGGCGCGGTTGGTCATGGCCGTTCACCGAAGTCGTCTCAGTGCGGGTCCGGGTGGCCTCCGCGCAACACCTCTCCCCGCTGGGGAGAGGTCGGTTGCGCAGCAACCGGGTGAGGGGTCTTCTCTGGAAAAACCAAGCCCCTCACCCGGCAACTGCGTTGCCGACCTCTCCCCAGCGGGGAGAGGTGGGAAGACAGGGCACTCGCTCGCCCTGTTCCTGCTGGTGGTTCTCGCGGTCGGCGGCGGGGTCGAACTGTGGCGGCCGCAGTACCGGTACGTCCGGGGTTATGAAGACGCGGCCCGGTGGATGCTGGCGCACCGCGCTACCGACCGACCGGTCCTGACCGACGGCGAGTTGACCGCGTCCGTGGTGTATCACGTCCGGTTGCACGACCCGGCCCGCCGGGTGACGGTGTTGCGTGGGGACAAACTGCTGTACGCGATGTTCAGCGACCCGACGACGAATTACACCGAGTTCGCCCGCACGAGCGCCGAGGTGCTGGCGATCCTGCACGACTACGACCCGGAGTTCGTCGTTGTCGAAGACCCGGCCCCCAGCTTCCGGGAGACGCCCGTCGCCGGCACGGAGTTGCTCGCCCGTACTCTGCGCGAACATCCGGAGCAATACCGGCGCGTGAATGTGATTCCGCTGCGGACGAATTACGACCGGTACGAAGACGTTGTGCTGGTGATTTACCGCAAGTTGCACCGCAACCCGCGCCCGAAATCGGCCGTGGCGATTCCCGTCCACGGCTTGGGCAAAACCCTGGGCGGGGGATGAAATTGCATTCCTCGCGACCGGCACGGTCGCGAATCAACCGGTCGTGATTTGCCGGAACACGTCGCGGATGTCGCCCCGCACGCGGAACAACTCCTGGCGAAATAACTCCGGCGCGTCGAATCCGCACCGGCGGGCCAGTTTCTCCATGTCCTCCGGCGACTCCGGCAACTCGGTCAGCGCGCGATCCGTGACGATCCGCAACCGGGCTTCCACCGACCGCAGGAACGAGTACCCGTCGCGCAGCACCTTCGCCTGGTCCGCCGTCAGCACCCCGACATCGGCCATCTCCGATAACGCATCCCACACGCCCGGCCGCAGGATTGTCGGGAAGTCGCGGCCGTGCCTCAGTTGCGACAGTTGCACGGCGAATTCCACGTCCACAACCCCGCCCCGGCCGCGCTTCAGGTTGCGCGGGCTAGCGGTCGCCTCCAGCCGCTCCCGCATGGCCACGATGTCGGCGGCCAGGGCGGGCGTCCACGGGGTTTGCAGCACGGCCCCGCGGACAGCGGCCATCACCCGTTCGCCGAACGCCGGGTCGCCCCGCACCACCCGCGCGCGGGTCAGCGCCTGCCGCTCCCACAGTTGCCCGCCGCCGGCCGCGAAGTATCGACGGAACTCGTCGAGCGGCAACACCAGGCTGCCGGACTTGCCGGTCGGCCGCAGCCGCATGTCCACCTCGTACAGTCGGCCGAGCGGCCCGGTGCGGCTGGTGGCTTTAATCGCCTCTTGCGTCAGGGTGGTGAAGTAGTGATGCGCGGTGGTCGGCTCGAACCCGTCGGGGCACCCCGGGCATTGGCGGGTGTGTCCGTCGGACTCGTACAGAACGATCAAATCCAAATCGCTGTGGTAGCTGAGTTCGCGGCCGCCGAGCTTGCCCAGGCCGAGGACGCAATACGGCGAATCGGTGTCGCCGAGCTTCCGCCGCACGGTCGGTTCGGTCAGGTCGAAGACGGCGTTCAACAGCACGTCGGCCACGTCGCTGAGTGCCGCGGTCGTCTCGCGGATACTGGCTTTTCCCAGCAAATCGCGGACACCGACGCGGAGGAACTCGTTGTCCTGGAAGCTGCGAAGAATTGGGTCCGGGTCGCTGGCGTTGCGGAGCAACTCGGCCAACTCGGCCCGCAGTTCGTCCGCCGTGCGCGGCTGATCGAGAACCAAACTGTCGAGCAGTTCGTCCTCCATGCCGGGGTTGTTCATCAGAATGGCGGACAGGTACGGGCTGTTCGCGCAGATGTCCACGAACAATTTGAGCGTGGGTGGGTTGAAGCTGAAGAGTTCGTAGAGCACCGCCTTCGCGCCGAGGGAGGCCGTCACCCGTTCCAGAGTATTCAACGCGGCGTCCGGGTCGGCCGTCTCCGCGATGGCCCGTAGCAGTTGCGGGGCGATGCTGGCGAGGAAGTGGCGGCAGCGGCGGTGCGACAGGAACGGCACCGACTCTTGCGCCAGCCGGTTCAGGTTGTGGTACGCGGCCGGGATGTCGCGGAACGGGTAGCGGCTCAGGGCGGCGCGGACGGTGGCGTCGTCCGGGTCCGGGGCGAGGATCAGGTCGGCTTCGGGTTCGGCCCCCTCGGTGACACCGAACGTCTGGTGCAACAGGTGTTCGAGGATCGCCCGGTCCAGCTTGGTCTTGTCGTGGTAGTCTTTCAAAAACAGTTCGAGCGGGTCGAGGAGCAGTTGACGGGTGTCGAACACCGGCTCCGGCGACTCGTCCAGCGGGGACCGCCGTTGCGCGGGGAGGGGCACCGCTTCGGTTCCGGGCGAGCGGGGGGCGTCAGCCCCCTGTTGGGGTTTTGAAGAAACAGGGGGCTGACGCCCCCCGCTCGCCGGGTCGGCGTAGCCCATCCGCAGGGCCAACTTCCGTAGGTCGTCGGCGGACGTGGGCAGGCGGTGCGTCTGCCAGTCGAACAGCAGTTGCAGGCGGTGTTCGATCTTCCGCAAAAAGCGATAGGCGTCGGCCAGGATGTACGTCTCCTGCGACGTGAGACAGCCGCCCAACTCCAGCGCCTCCACGGCCAGCAGGGTGTTGCGGTGCCGCACGGCCGGCAGGTCGCCGCCGTTGAGCAGTTGAAGGAACTGGACGGCGAACTCGATGTCGCGGATGCCGCCCCGCCCGGTCTTCACGTCCAGGTCGTCGGCCCCGGCTTTGGCCGTCGCCTGTTCCATCCGCCGCTTCAGCGCCTTGACTTCGTTGATCTCGGAGAAGCTGAAATACTTGCGGTACACGAACGGGGTGAGGGCGGCCAGCACCTCGACGCCGAGGTCGCGGTCGCCGGCCACCCGCCGCAGCTTGATGAGCGCCTGCCGCTCCCAGGTGCGGCCCCGGCTGTCGTAATAGCCGAGCGTACTCGCCAGACTCCGCGCGAGCGGGCCGCCGCTGCCCTCCGGCCGCAAGCGCAAGTCCACCCGGTAGGCGAACCCGCGATCCGTGTGGGCGGACAGCAGCCGCACCACGTCGGCGACGACGGCCGAATAGAACTCGGCATTCGGGATGCCGGCGGCCCGCTTGCCGGTGGTCTCGCCGTCCTCGTCATACACGAACATCAGGTCGATGTCGGACGAGTAGTTCAGTTCGTCGCCGCCGAGTTTGCCGAAGGCGAAGGCGGCCACCCGCGCCGGCTGACCGGCGGTGGTGGTCGGGGTGCCGTACTTTTTCCCGACCGTGCGGAGGGCGGTTTGAAGGGCCACTTTCACCGACGAGTCGGCGACGCGGGCCAGGTCGCGGGTGATCTCTTCCAGCGGCCGATCCCGGATGATGTCGTTCACCCCCACCCGCAGCATTTGCAGTTGGCGGAACCGCCGTAGCGCCCGCAACACGCCGCCGTCGTCGAACGCGGCCTCCACGTCGGCCCGCAGTTGCGCCGTCAGTTCGTCGGTGGACGGGTTCCGTCGGGGCGGGGTGCGGATGAGTTCGACCGCGTCCGGGTACGTTACCAGCGTGTCGGCGAAGAACTGCGACACGGCGAGCAGTTTCAACACGGCGTCGAGGCCTTTCGCTTGGTTCTCCAACAGCCCCGGCAGTTGCTCCCGCGCCGGCCCGGCGAGCAACCGTTCCAGGTTATTCAGAGCCATGTCCGGGTCGGCCGTGCGCGGCAGCAGCTTGTTCAAGTGCGCGGACAACTCGGCGAAGGCGTCGCCCAGGTGCCCGGCGAGGGCGTCCAGGTTCCGTTGCCCGCGCGCCGGGTCTTTCAGGTGCGAGAGGGACATCGTGAGTGTGGCACGGTTGCGGGATTCGAGGGGCCACCCCCCATCTTATCCGGCTTCGCCCCGCGGTAGCCGCACTTCAAACACCGTCCGTCCGTCGCGGCGGGTCCAGGCGACGGTTCCGCCGTGCGCGTCGGCCGCCTGCTTCGCCACCGCCAACCCCAGCCCGATGCCCTGATCCTTCCCGGTGACGAACGGCTCGAACAGCCGCTCGGCCACCTCCGCCGACGGGCCGGGGCCGGTGTCGATCACTTCGATACGAAACGTCTCGCCCTCCCGGACTGTCACCTCCACCCGACCGCCCGGCCCTGCCGCTTCCACCGCGTTGCCGATCAGGTTGCCGAACAAATGGCCGAGGGGCGTCGGGTCGCCGGTGAGCGGGAACGGATCGGCGGGGCGAACCCACGCCAGTTCGCAGTTCGTGTGGCGGCACTGCGGGCGGTGTAGCGCCACCGCTTGATCGACGATTTCGCCCAAGTCGCACGCCTGATTCCCGCCGTCGGGCGGTCTGCCGAGCGTCAGGAACTGGCTCAGATTCCGTTCGATCCGGGCGAGTTGACGGAGGGCCACGTCGAGCGGTTCGCGGTCGGCCGGCGGTACGTCGGCGGCGTGCAGTTGAATGGCCAACTTCGCCCCGGCGGCGGCGTTGCGGAGTTGGTGGGCGAGGCCGCCGGAGAACTGTCCGAGCACGCGCAGCCGTTCCGTCCGGCGGAGCGCGTCTTGCAACTCGGCCAGCCGGCGGAGCATGTCGTTCACGGAAAGGGTCAGGTCGCGCAGTTCGTCGTTCGGCGAAGTCAGCGGCAGCGGGGCGAAGTCGCCGGCGGCGATCAGCCGGGTGCGGTGTTCGAGGTGCCGAATGCGGGACACCAGTCGCGAGCCGACGGCGAACAGCAACAGCCCCGACAGGCCGACGGCCGCCCCCAGCCACACGGCCGGCCGCACGGCGTCGCGGACGGCCGACTCGCGGAGCGACTCCGGGTAGCAGAGGAACAGCACCCCGCCGGCGTTCGGGTGCGACGGCGGGAGGGTGAGTTTCGACACGCGGAACGGGTCGCCGAGGATCAAGACCGGCGGCGCGAGCAGCCCGGCGTCCGGCGGCGGGGCGTCGGCGGGTGGCAATTCGACTGACGTCGGGAACGTGGTGGTCGGTTCGCCGGGTCGTGGGACGAACACGAACTCGACGCCGGACAGCCCTTTCATTTGCCGCAACACGGCGACCGTCAGTGGGAATGTCGGCGGCGTGTGGACGGTCTCGGACACGGCCCGCAGTTGCGCGGCGATGCTTGCCTCCGCGCGGCGGGCGGCGACGGCGGCGGCCCAGCCGGTCGCGGCGATGTCGCCGGCCACCAGCACCGCGAGCGGGACGAGCAGGCGGTAGCGGAGGCTCAGGCGCACGGGACGGCTGTTGTGAAAGGAGGGCGCGGCTCCCGCCGGACCGGCGTGTTTCGATCCGGCCGGAACCGCGCGGCGAGACGGGAGTACGAGTTACGCAGTTGGTGTTGATTCCCCCCACCCGCTCCTCGCCTCCGGCTCGGATCGACCTCCCCCGCGAGGGGGGAGGTTGGGGTTGTTCGCGTGAAATCCCTTGTGCGAGAAGGGAAAAAGTTCCACCTCCCCCCTCGCGGGGGAGGTCGGCCGAGGTGCGCAGCACCCGGACGGGTGGGGGGGCTTGGCGTCACAAACCCCCGACTGCGTAACTCGTAGGGAGGTCACTTGTCCTTCTTCGGGTCGGACTCGCGGGGCTTGTACCCCAGCACTTGCACCGTGTACCCGTCCGTCTTCAGGGCCGGGTTGATGGTGAGCAGGTTCGTCTCCGGCGTCTTCTTCACGTTCTTCACCTCGTCCAGGTACTCGTCCACGCCGAGCAGGTCGCCGGGGCCGTTCGGCGGGTCGTAGTGCATGGGGATGGCGTACAGCCGCGGGTTGATGGCCTTGGTCAGCTTCTGCGCCTCCGACCCGTTGATCGTGTAAATGCCGCCCACCGGGACGAACAGCACGTCCACCGTGCCGATCAGCTTGACCATCGTTTTCAACTTGTCCGCGTTGTCGGTCAGGTCCTCGCCGAGGTCGCCCAGGTGACAGAAGGTCAGGTCGTCCACCGTCACCAGCATGATGCCGTTCTTGCCCCGCTTCAGCCCGCCCTCGTTGTCGTGGTAGGTGCCGACCGAGCGGATTTTCATGTCCTTGTACGTCTCATCGACCTTCACCCAGTCGCTCGGCCGGCCGGGCTTGTCCGCCTTCACCCCGTAGAAGGTCTTCACGTCCTTGCCCTTTTCGACGGCTTCCACTTGGGTGTGGTCGTTGTGGTCGTGGCTGATAATGATGGCGTCGGCCGTCACCCCCATCGGCTTGCCGAACGCCGGGATCAGGTGCGGGTCGAACACGATCCGCTTGCCGGACGGCGTGACCACCTGGAAGAACGACTGGCCGAACCAGCGGACCTCGAACACCTTCGCGCCTTGGGCGAGCGCGGGCCCGCCGCCGAGGGCGAGGGCGGCGAGGGCGAACAGCAAGCGTGGCATGGGAGAACTCCGGGCGGGTGTGTGTAACGGGAAGACGAATCGCGGGCGGCGGACTCACGGGGGAACGGTATTGTCACACCTTCGCCCGCCGGGGGCACCGGCAAATCGCCCGCGCCCGCCGGCGGATCGGCTCGTATACTCCCGACAAGCCATTTCCCGCCGATTCGAGTTGGAGCCGCCCGCCGATGGCCACCCCGAACGCCACCGTTCCCGAGTACTGCGCGGACGTGTTACGCAGTAAACTGCTGTCCGAGACGGACCTCGCGGCCGTCCGGCGGCAGTGGCAAGCGGACGGCGGGGCGGACGCCGACGTGGACGGGTTCCGCAAGCGGCTGGTCCGCGACAAGCATTTGACCGAGTATCAAGCGGCGCTCATCCAGCGGGGGCGGGCCGGCGGGTTCGTGGTGGGCGAGTACGTCATCCTGGACCGCATCGGGCGGGGGCAGACGGCCGGCGTGTACAAGGCCGTCCACCAGTCCGGTCAGGTGGTGGCGCTGAAGGTGCTGTCGGCCAGCAAGGCCCGCGACCCGAACGTCCTCAACCGGTTCCTCCGCGAGGGCCGGCTGCTCACCCAGTTGGACCACCCGAACGTGGTGCGGGCGTTCCAGGTGGGGTCGGCCGGCGGCGTTCACTTCATCGTCATGGAACACGTGGACGGGGAGACGCTGGACGAATTGCTGGAGCGGCGGACGAAGCTGCCCCCGGCGGAGGCGGTGCGGTTGGCCGAGCAAGCGTACCACGGGTTGCAGCACTTGCACGAGAGGCGGATGGTTCACCGCGACCTGAAGCCGGCCAACCTGATGTTGACGCCGTCGGGCCGGTCGGACACCGCCGACGCCACCCTACAACTCCTCGACATCGGCCTCGGCCGCGAACTGTTCGACGACGCCGCCCCGTCCACGCAAGACCTGAAACTGACCGGCGAGGGGGCGCTGCTCGGCACCCCGGACTACCTGGCCCCGGAGCAGGCCCGCGACGCCCGCGCCGCCGACATTCGGGCCGACATCTACAGCCTGGGCTGCGTCCTTTACCACCTGACCGCCGGGCACCCGCCGTTCCGCGACCGGAACGTGATGGCCCAGATGGTGGCGCACGCGACGGCCGCGCCGCCGCCGCTGTCCGAGATCGGGGTGTCCGTCCCGGCCGGGTTGCAGGCGGTGATGGACCGACTGCTGGCGAAGCGGCCGGAGGACCGCCCCCAGACGCCGGCCGACGCCGCCCGTGCGCTCGCCCCGTATTTGCCGGCCGAACCCCAACAGGCGGAGAAGGCGGCCGTACTGCCGGCATACCAAGAGTGGCTGGAATCGGAATCGGCCTTTGAAATGCCGAACGAGGTTCGGGCTACGATTCCGCCCCCGAAGCCGCCCCCGGCCGCCGTGGTGCCGCCCCCGCCCCGGCCGAGCAAGCCCGTCCCGGCGGCCCCGCGCCCCACTCCCGCCGCGAAGCCGGGCACCGCCCCCGCCCCGGCGTATGTCCCGCCGCCCCCGCCGGAGCCGATGATAAACGTCGAACTGGTGCCGTGGCCGCCGCCGCAGCCGGCCCCGCCACCCGCGCGCCGCGACGAACCCGAAGACGAGAAGTCGCCCTACGAACTCGGCCGGCGGGACTTCGTCATGCTCGGCCTGGGCGCGGTCGGGGTGTTGGCGGCCGTCGGCTTCGGGTACGCGCTCGCCCGCCTGACGAGTCGGAAGAAGGACGACGATCCGCCGGCCGACCCGGCGGAGAAGTGACGGGACGGTCCCGCCGCCGGGAAGGGTCCGCGACTCCGGTCACCGCGACGGGACTGCCGTCGTGGGGTCGCGCGTCGGCGGGCCTTTCAACTCGACCGGCGGCAGGTCGCGGGCGGTCGCGGGTTTCGCGGCGTCCGCTTCTTGAAGCCGTTTCTCCAACTCCTGGAATGTCGGCACCTGATGTTCGGGCGGGATGTCGTCCGCCAACTTCACCGCCTTCTTCCGCACCGGCTTCGGGTTCTCCAGCGCGGCCAGCGCGTCGCGGGCGATCGTCATGCCCGGCTCCATCTGCAGGGCCGTCCGGTACTGCCCCTTGGCGTCGTCGGTCCGCCCTTGCACGGCCAGGGCGAACGCCAGGTTCACCCGCGCCTCGGCCTCGCTGCCGGTCTTCCGGAACGCCTCGTGCCCGTCTTGGAACCGCTCGGTCGCGCACAGGGTCAGCCCCAGGTTCATCCACGCCCGCTTGTGGTCCGGGTGGTTGGTGACCACTTGCCGGAGGGTCTCCTCGGCCCGCGGCCAGTCGCCCCGGCAGTAGTAGCTGTAGCCCAGGTCGGCGAGCAACTCCGGGTCGGCCGGGTGCGCCTTCAACGCCAGGTCGTATTCCGCCTGGGCCTTGGTGAAGTCCTCGACGCGGTCGTATAGGACGGCCAGGCGGCGGCCGATGTCCGGGCCGAGGCGGGGTTCGGCCGCCCTCGCTTTGAGGTACAGTTCGATGGCCGTCGCCGACTCGTTGTTCTTCTCCATCTCGTGGGCGGTGGCCAGCCAGGCGACGATGGCGTCCTTGGTGGACAGCTCGGTGATGGTCGAGCCGCCGCCGTCCGGCCCGACCAGCAGCGCGGGCTTCGGTGCGCCGCCGCCAGAAAGGGCGGATTGCATCGGGTCGGGCTTGCTGGGTCGGGACGGGAAGTATTTGCAGCCGACGGAACTGGCGAGTAAGCCCAGGCCGAGAACGGCCGCGACGCGACGTGTCATCCGCATTCCCCCGTGTGGCGTCCTTTCCCCCGAAACGACGCCGCCGGAGCGATAGCCACCCCGGCGGCGCGTGTCAAGGCGATTGTCCGAATGTCGGCCGGTTAGCGGAACCCGCCGCCGCCGAACCCGCCGCCGCCGAACCCGCCCTGGAAGCCGCCGCCGCCGAACCCGCCCTGACCACCGAAGCCGCCACCACCGAAGCCACCACCACCGAAGCCGCCCTGCT
>Ga0105046_10020065_pt1 | contig 10122 bp, 7 predicted proteins | sample MAT03_FD_78385 | JGI IMG/M metagenome (GOLD analysis project Ga0105046, IMG submission 78385) | Freshwater microbial communities from Lake Fryxell liftoff mats and glacier meltwater in Antarctica - MAT-03 (megahit assembly) | ecosystem: Environmental > Aquatic > Freshwater > Ice > Liftoff... | reverse complement strand
GTCTTCCACGCCCGCCGGGCCCGGGCCGAGGTGCGCGGCGTGGCCTACCTGGCCACCCGCTTCTCGGCCAAGGAGGCGTTCTCCAAGGCCATCGGCACGGGCATGCGCATGCCGATGACCTGGCGCGCCTGCGAGATCCTCAACCTGCCCAACGGCCAGCCGTTTGTGCGCTTGCACGGCGCACTGGCCGACTGGTTCACCGCCCAGGGCCTGCGCGCCCATGTCACGCTGACTGACGAAACCGACTATGCCGCGTCCTTCGTGGTGGTCGAAAAAGAGGACACACCATGACCCCAACGCGAACCCAGACCCAAGACATCGGCCACGCCCCGGTGGTGCTGGACATTGCCGGCACCACGCTTGATGCGCAAGACCGCCGGCGGCTGAAGCACCCGCTCACCGGCGGGCTGATCCTGTTCGCCCGCAACTGGGTGGACCGGGCGCAGCTGACCCAGCTGACCGCCGAGATCAAGGCCATTCGGCCCGATGTGCTGATCTGCGTCGACCATGAAGGTGGGCGTGTGCAACGCTTTCGCAACGATGGCTTCACCCACCTGCCGCCGATGGCAGTGCTGGGCGAGCTGTGGATGAAGGATGCGCTGGCCGCCACCAATGCCGCCACGGCGGCCGGCCATGTGCTGGGCGCCGAGCTGCGCGCCTGCGGCGTGGACCTGAGCTTCACCCCGGTGCTGGACTTGGCCCATGGCGGCAGCAGCGTGATCGGCGACCGGGCCTTCCACCGTGATGCGCGGGTGGTCACGATGCTGGCCAAAAGCCTGATGCACGGCCTGCTGCTGTCGGGCATGGCCAACTGCGGCAAGCACTTCCCGGGGCATGGCCATGTCCAGGCCGACAGCCATGTGGCGGTGCCGGTGGACAAGCGCTCGTTGAAGGCGATCCTGGCCGACGATGCCAAGCCCTACGAGTGGCTGTCCACCAGCCTGGCCAGCGTGATGCCGGCGCATGTGATCTACCCCAAGGTGGACGCGGCGCCCGCCGGCTTTTCACAGCGCTGGCTGCGCCACATCTTGCGCGGTGACCTGGGCTTCCAGGGCGCGATCTTCAGCGACGACTTGAGCATGGAAGGTGCCAAGGTGGCTGGCAGCACGCTGGACGGCGCGCTGGCCGCGCTGCACGCCGGCTGTGACATGGTGCTGCTGTGCAACCAGTCGGTGGACGGGGGCGAAGCGGTGGATGCGCTGCTGGCCGGCCTGCTCACCGCCGCGCAGGACGGCCGCTGGCGGCCCGACGGCGACAGCGAGGCCCGCCGGCTGGAGCTGCTGCCACTGAGCCCGCCGCTGCCCTGGGACGAGCTGATGCACCAGCCGGCCTACCAGCACGCGCTCGAAACACTGCCCTGAGCCTGGCTTGATCTGGCGCTGCGGTCAGCCGCCGTAGCGCTGCTGCAGGTAGGCCAGCAGGGTGCGCAGCGTTTGCGCTTCGCCGCCAGCCGGGCGGCCCGGCCGGTTGGCGTCGTTCCAGGCGTACAGGTCGATGTGCAGCCAGGCCTGGCCGGCCGGCACGAAGTCGTCGAGGAACAGTGCGGCATTGATCGCGCCGGCCTGCGGGCCACGGCCGGTGTTGACGATGTCGGCGATGTCGCTCTCGATGCCGGGGTGGTAGTCGCGCCACAGCGGCAGGTGCCACAGCGGGTCATGCAGCGCCAGGCCACGGTCCACCAGATCGCGGGCCAGAGCCATATCGCGGCAGAACAGCGCCGGCAACTGGCCACCCAGCGCCACACGGGCGGCGCCGGTCAAGGTGGCCAGGTCGATCAGCAGATCGGGCTCGGACTCTGCGCCGTAGGCCAGCGCGTCGCACAGGATGACGCGGCCTTCGGCGTCGGTGTTGCCGATCTCGATGTGCAGGCCGGCGCGGGTGCTGATCACGTCACCCGGCCGGTAGGCGTTGCCGGCGATGGCGTTTTCTACCGCCGGGATCAGCAGCTGCAGCCGCACGTCCAGCTTGCCCGCCATGATCAGCGTGGCCAGGCCCAGCGCGTTGGCGGCGCCGCCCATGTCCTTCTTCATCTGGCGCATGCCCTCGGGCGACTTGATGTCCAGCCCGCCGGAATCAAAGCACACGCCCTTGCCGACCAGCGTGATGCGCGGCGCCTTGGGCCGGCCCCAGTTCAGCTCGATCAGCCGGGGCGCGGCCGTGGCAGCGCGGCCCACGGCGTGGATGGCCGGGAAGCCGGCCTTCAGCAGCGCGTCACCCACCGTCTGGCGAAAGCGTGCGCCATGGGTCTTGGCCACGCGCTGGACGGCGTCGGCCAACTCGGCCGGGCCCAGGTGCTCGGCCGGGGTGTTGACCAGGTCACGTGTGTCGGCGATCACCTGGGCCAGCAGCACGCCGTGGCGGGCGGCGTCGCTGGCGGGCAGTTGCAGCTCGGCCGCCTCGCGCTTGGGCGCCTTGTAGCGGGTGAAGGCATAGCCGCCCAACTGCCACGACAGTGCGGCGGCCTGGTCGTCCGGGGCCAGGCCGTCGCCACCCAGGCGGTAACGGCCGGGCGGCAGGCCACGCGGTAGCGCGGCCAGCGCCCAGGGGTGATCGGGGCTGCGCACGCCGGCCCACACCGCCTGCAGCCGGCCCTGTTCGTCGGGCAGCAGCGCAAAGGTGTCGGGCGCGCCGTTGAAGCCCAGCGTGGCCAGCCACTGGCGCGCGGCTGCCGGCAGCGCGTCGGCATGGCGGCCAAAGCTGGCCTGGTTGGTGAGGTGCACGGGGATGCAGGCGGGCGCGGGCTTTTTCAGGGTGACGGTCATGGCGGTGGGTTCGGTGAGTGTGAGGAACCGGTGTGGCGCCAGCGGGGCGCTGGCGTGGTGTAGGCGTGGTGTAGGCGTGGTGTAGGCGGGACGTGCGTTGCGCCTGGGCGGAGTGCATGAAAAACGCCGCCGCGGCAGGAAGCCGGGGCGGCGTTGACCATCAGCGCCGCCGTGGGCCGGCGGGCGCTTCAGGGGATCAGGCGCCGCTCTTCTCGAACGGCAGCTTCAGTTGCGACAGGTCCTTGGCGGTTTCCACCAGCACCAGCGGGCCGTCGTCGACCTGCACCGGTGGCTTGCGTTGGCGCGGCACCCGAGCCGGCGCCGGCTCAGCGGCCATCACGGCCTGCGCCGCGCTGATCTTGCCCAGGTCGGAGTTGACCCATTGCAAGCCCGAGCCTTCGGCGATGCGTTGCAGGTCGTCCATCGGCAGCACGAAGGGTGTTGCCACTTGCGGCGCGGCGGCCACCGGCGCTGGGGCCGGCGCTGCCGCGACAGGCGCCATGACCGGCGCCACTACAGGCGCCATGACCGGCGCCACCACAGGCGCCATCGCCGGCACAGCCACCGGGGCAGGGGCCTCGGCAGTGGTTTCGGTGTCGGCGTCGGCGTCGGCGTCGGTGTCGATTTTGGCGACCACAGCCAGTGCAGCCATTGGTGCGGCAGGCGCGGTGGCCTCGGCAGCCAGGGCTGCGGCGGGCGCCTGGTCGGTGGTCGCGCCGGCGGCCGCGGCGCCGGTGGCGTCGTCAGCGGCCGGTGCGGCACCGGTGTCCTCGTCGCGGCGCTCGCGGCGCACACGGTCGCGGCCACGGCCACGGCGGCGGCCGCCTTCGGCCGCGTCACCACCGTCGGCGCCAGCTGCGGCCTCGCCGGTGGCTGTGCCGGTCTCGGCGCCAGGGGCGGACTCGGGCGCGGCATCGGGTGATGCATCAACCCGGGCCTCGTCGCCAATCACCGAATCGGGGCCGGCATCGCTGCCAGCCTCGTCGCGGCTGCCTCGGCCACCACGGCGGCGGCGGCGGCGGCGCTGCTCGTCGCCCGCGGCGTCGGTGCCTTCGGCGCCCGGCGCGCCCGCTGCGCCGTCAGCGGCCACGGCGTTGCCATCGACCACCGCGCTGGCGCCGTCGGTCAGCTCGACCGGCCGCGGCTCACGCTCAGGGCGCGGCGTGCGGCGCGGGCTGTCAACGGCAGCGGCGTTGTCGCCCTGGGCCAGTGCATTGATGCGTGCGCCGGCTTCGGCGTCGGCCGGGCGCTCATTGCGGCGGCCGTCGCGGCGGCCTTCACCGCGTTCTGCACGGCCCTCGCCACGTTCAGCACGTTCGGCACGCGGGCCCTCGGCACGCGGGCCCTCGGCGCGCGCGCCTTCTGGCGGACGCTCAGCCCGGTCCGGGCGCTCGCCGCGCTCGGCGCGCGGGCCACGTTCGGCACGGTCGCCCCGGCCCTCGCTTCGGCCTTCACCGGCCTTGCCATCACGGTCACGGCCGCCGCGGCCACCGCGCTCACCCCGTCCACCGCGCTCATTGCGGCGGCCGTCGGTGCGGGCTTCGCGCTTCTCGGGGCCGGTGCCCGCACCGGCAGCGGGCACAGCGGCCACAGCGGCCGGGGCTGTGGCAGCCACGGGCGCCGGCGCGGTGCTGCCAAACAGCTTTTTCACCCAGCCGAAGAAACCACTGCCAGCCGCAGCGGGTGGTGGCTCGGACACCCAGCTCGGCGCCACCGGCGCGGCAGGGGCCGCGGTGGCCATCGGCGTTGCAGCCGCGGCCTTTGGCGCTTCAACCACCTTGGGCGCGGCCACTGGCGCCGGCTGGTCGGGCAGCACGCCCTTGATCACCGGCTCCTGCTTGGGCTTGGCCGACTTCTCGCGGCGGGTGATGCCCACCTCGTCGTCCGGCTCCTCGATCATGGTGTAGCTGGCCTGCAGGTTTTCCAGCCGGGGGTCGTCGTGGCGCAGGCGCTCCAGCCGGTAGTTCGGCGTTTCCAGGTGCTTGTTGGGCACCAGCAGCACGGTGCAGCGCTGCTTCAGCTCGATCTTGGTGATCTCGGTGCGCTTCTCGTTCAGCAAGAAGCTCACCACCTCCACCGGCACCTGCACATGCACCGCGGCGGTGTTGTCCTTCAGGGTTTCTTCCTGAATGATGCGCAGGATCTGCAGTGCCGACGATTCGGTGTCGCGGATGTGCCCGGTGCCATTGCAGCGCGGGCAGGTGATGTGGTTGCCTTCGCTCAGCGCGGGGCGCAGGCGCTGGCGGCTCAACTCCAGCAGGCCGAACTTGCTGATGGAACTGAACTGAACTCTGGCGCGGTCTTGCCGCATCGCGTCACGCAGGCGCTGTTCCACCTCACGGCGGTTCTTGCTGTCCTCCATGTCGATGAAGTCGACAACGATCAGGCCGCCCAGGTCACGCAGCCGCATCTGGCGGCCGATCTCGTCGGCGGCTTCCAGGTTGGTGCGGGTGGCGGTTTCCTCGATGTCACCACCCCGGGTGGCGCGGGCCGAGTTCACGTCCACCGAGACCAGCGCCTCGGTGTGGTCGATCACGATCGCGCCGCCGGCCGGCAGGTTGACGGTGCGGGAAAACGCCGTCTCGATCTGGTGCTCGATCTGGAAGCGGCTGAACAGCGCCGCGTCGTCGCGGTAACGCTTCACCCGGGATGCCGACTCGGGCATCACGTGGTTCATGAACTGCTGTGCTTGCTCGAAGATATCGTCGGTATCGATCAGGATCTCGCCGATATCGGACGTGAAGTAGTCGCGGATCGCGCGGATCACCAGGCTGGATTCCTGGTAGATCAGGAACGCGCCCTTGCCCGCCTTGGCCGCGCCGTCGATGGCGCTCCACAGCTTGAGCATGTAGTTCAGGTCCCACTGCAGCTCAGGCGCCGAGCGCCCGATGCCGGCGGTGCGGGCGATCAGGCTCATGCCCTTGGGGTATTCGAGCTGATCGAGGTTTTCTTTCAGCTCTTCGCGGTCTTCACCCTCGATGCGGCGCGACACACCGCCGCCGCGCGGGTTGTTGGGCATCAGCACCAGGTAGCGCCCGGCCAGGCTGACGAAGGTGGTCAGCGCCGCGCCCTTGTTGCCGCGCTCTTCTTTCTCGACCTGTACCAGCAGTTCCTGGCCTTCGCGGATCGCCTCCTTGATGGTGGCGTTCTTGGCTTCCACACCCTCGCGGAAGTAGGTTTTCGAAATTTCCTTGAACGGCAGGAAACCGTGGCGGTCTTCGCCGTACTCCACGAAGCAGGCCTCCAGCGATGGCTCGACCCGCGTCACCACGGCCTTGTAGATGTTGCCCTTGCGCTGTTCGCGCCCTTCGATTTCGGTTTCGAAGTCGAGCAGTTTTTGCCCGTCGACGATGGCCAGGCGGCGCTCTTCCGGCTGCGTGGCATTGATCAGCATGCGTTTCATGTGCACTCCTCGTCCACACGCCCCTTTACCGGGGCGGGTGTCATCCGATCACCGGCCAGACCGTCAGGTCAGGGCAGGCAACCTGTTCCGATGCACGAAAAACGGGAAACGGCCGAAAGAGGAATCGCCCTGGACTGCTGTGATCGGAATCGATCAGGGTTGCAGCGGGGCCGCGTGCGGCAAAGCGGTGGGGTGGGCGGCGCCGCTGTCCTCCAACCCCGCGCCAGACGCGGAGCGGGCACACCCCCGGCGGGCGTTGCCGCGCCGGCCGATGGCCGGGGCTGCGCCCTCACGCCGCGAGGCGTGCGGAGCACCGGGCCATTCGGCCGGTGCAGGTGGGTGATTCGGAGGGGTGGCATGCAGACCCTGTGGGCTTCAACGCGAACGGCAGACAGCCCGAACAGGGCTGTCTGCCGTCCATGAGCTTTATCTTTCCCTGTGACGGGACGGCTGTGACGACGTGTCTCTTCCACCTGGCCCACGGGGCCGCCGCATCACTTGGGGGACTGCGGCCTGCCGCGCATGACGCAGGTGTTGCATCAACGCTTTTGACGCCTATTAGGGCGCCGGTCCACGATAACGCCGGTTCGTGCCCGGGTAAACTCTGATAAATCAAGCACTTACGGCCCAATCGTGGCTCGGATCATTATAAGCAGCAAACCACGCACGCCCAGCCGCCCCACCACCGCAGCCGCCAGGCGGCCGTTGCCCGGCGGCAAGCCGCCACCGGCGCGGCCGGTGGCGGCGGGGCGGGCGGGGGCAATGGCGGTGGCGGCGGCGCCTCTTGCGCCGGCCGCGCCCGAGGTGCGCCGGCTGGTGGTGGACGAGGCCGGCGAAGGCCAGCGGCTCGACAATTTCCTGCTGCGCCTGCTCAAGGGCGTGCCCAAAACGCATGTCTACCGGGTGATCCGCTCGGGCGAGGTGCGCATCAACAAAGGCCGCGCGCAGGCCGACACCCGGCTGGTGCTGGGCGACGAGGTGCGGGTGCCGCCGGTGCGCACCGCCGAAAAACCGGCCGACGCGCCCACCGCGCCACCGCGGGAGTTTCCGATCCTGTTCGAGGACGAGTACCTGCTGGCGATCAACAAGCCGGCCGGCGTGGCGGTGCACGGTGGCTCGGGCGTCAGCTTCGGCGTGATCGAGCAGTTGCGCCAGGCGCGGCCGACGGCGAAGTTTCTGGAGCTGGTGCACCGGCTCGACCGCGAAACCTCGGGCATCCTGCTGCTGGCCAAAAAGCGCAGCGCGCTGGTGGCGCTGCAGGACCAATTTCGCCAGCGCAGCGGTGAAAAGGTCATCGGCAAAACCTACGCCGCGCTGGTGATCGGCGCCTGGCCGGCCAAGCTCAAAGTGATCGACGTGGCGCTGCACAAGACACTGGACGCGCGTGGCGAGCGCCATGTGCTGCCGGTGGCAGCCGACCACCCCGACGGCCGGCGGTCGATTTCGCTGGTGCAGGTGGTGCACAACTATCAAGACGCCACGCTGCTGGACGTGACGATCAAAACCGGCCGCACGCACCAGATCCGGGTGCATTTGCAGCAGGCCGGCCACGCCATCGTCGGTGACCCCAAATATGGCGATTTCGCGCTCAACCGGCAGTGGGCGCGCGGTGAGGGGCTGGCCGGCCTGCGCTTTGACCGCATGTTTCTGCATGCGCGCCGGTTGGCCTTTGACCACCCCGCCAGCGGGCAGCGCATCGAGCTGGCCGCGCCCTTGCCGGCCGAATGCGCCACACTGCTGGCCCATCTCTGTGAGCCCCATTGAGTTCATGACCGTGCCCGTTGCCCCCACCGTCCGCCCGCGCCGCTTCGACCTGATCGTCTTCGACTGGGACGGCACGCTGTTTGATTCCACCGCGCTGATCGTGCGCTGCATCCAGGGCGCCTGTGCCGACCTGGGGCTGCCGGTGCCCGACGATCAGCGCGCCGCTTACGTGATCGGCCTGGGCCTGCACGACGCACTGCAGCATGCCGTGCCCGGCCTGTCGCCCGACCGCTACCCCGAGCTGGGCCGGCGCTACCGCCACCACTACATGGCGCGCCAGCATGAATTGGTGCTGTTTCCCGGCACGCTGGAGATGCTGCATACCTTGAAAGCGCGTAACCACCTGCTGGCCGTGGCCACCGGCAAAAGCCGCGCCGGGCTGGACGAAGCGCTGCACACGGTGCAACTCAAAGGCCTGTTCGACGGCACCCGCACGGCCGATGAAACCGCCGGCAAGCCGCACCCGCTGATGCTGCAGCAGTTGATGCGTGAATTTGGTGCCGCGCCCGGGCGCACGCTGATGATCGGCGACACCACGCATGACCTGCAACTGGCGATCAACGCCGGCACCGCCAGCGTGGGCGTCAGCTATGGCGCACATGAGCCCGAGGCCTTTGCCACGCTGGCGCCGCTGCATGTGGCGCACAGCACCGCCGACCTGGGCGCCTGGCTGCAGGCCCATGCCTGAGCCGCGGCCGGTGTTGCGGCCTGCGTTGCGGCCTGCGTTGCGGCCCATCCCCGGCCCGCAGCCGCTTTGTGCGGCCGCCGACCTGGTCGAACGCGGCCAGGCCACGGTTTTCGACGTGCTGCTGTGGGGCCAGCCGGCGCGGGCGTTTGCGATGCGCTTCGACGGCGCGCTGGTGGCCTACATCAACCGCTGCGTGCATGTGCCGGTGGAGATGGACTGGCAGCCCGGCGAGTTTCTCGACCACGACAAGCGCTGGATCGTCTGTTCGATCCACGGCGCCAGCTACGAGCCGGCCGATGGCCGCTGCGTGGGCGGGCCCTGCGGCCGTGGCAAGTTGATGCCCATCACCATCGCCGAGCTGGATGGTCAGGCCTGTTGGTATCCTTCGGCCGACATCCGGCCGCTGTTGTTTGATGAACCATTGCCGCTACCGTTGCATCCTGAAAGCCCACCATGAATCCGCCCGATGACACCCCGTCCGATGACGGTGCGCCTGGCCCCGGCAGCCCGCCGCCGGCCCAGCCGCCGCTGATGGCCGCCGCCGCCCCCGTTGTGGCAACCGCTGTCGTGCGCCCGGCCTTCGAGCAAACGGTGGAGTCCCTGGCCCGCGAGCTGCTCAATGAGCGCCGCGCCGAGCGCCGCTGGCGCATCTTCTTCCGGCTGGCCTGGCTGGGGCTGGTGCTGGCGATTGCCTGGGCGCTGCTGGCCAACCGCGCGCACCGCGGCACGCCGTCGGGGCCGCATACGGCGCTGGTCGAGCTGCGGGGCGAGATTGCCTCCGACAGCGAGGCCAGCGCCGAGCAGATGCTGTCGGGCCTGCGCAGCGCCTTCGAGGATGCCGGCGCCCGCGCCGTGGTGCTGCGCATCAACAGCCCTGGCGGCAGCCCGGTGCAGGCCGGCATCATCAATGACGAGATCCGGCGCCTGAAGGCCATTCACCAGAAAAAGGTGTACGCGGTGGTTGAAGAAGTGTGTGCCTCGGGCGCCTACTACGTGGCGGTGGCCGCCGACGAGATCTACGTCGACAAGGCCAGCATCGTGGGCTCGATCGGCGTGCTGATGGACGGCTTCGGCTTCACCGGTCTGATGGAAAAACTGGGTGTGGAGCGCCGGCTGCTCACTGCCGGTGACAACAAGGGCATGCTCGACCCGTTTACCGCGCAAAACCCGAAGCAGCGCGCCTACGCCCAGGCGATGATCGACCAGGTGCACCAGCAGTTCATCGCCGTGGTCCGCGCGGGCCGTGGCGCCCGGCTGAAGGAAACGCCCGACACGTTTTCCGGCCTGTTCTGGAACGGCGAGGAGGCCGTCAAGATGGGCCTGGCAGACAAGTTCGGCAACCTCGACTACGTGGCGCGCGAGGTGATCAAGGCTGAAGAGGTGATCGACTACACCCCGCGCGAAAACGTGGCCGAAAAGCTGGCCCGGCGCTTTGGCGCTGCCATCGGCGAGGGCGCGATGCGCGCCGCCAGTGGGCTGGCCCGGCTGCATTGATTCACAGGGCC
>Ga0105046_10020064_pt1 | contig 10122 bp, 6 predicted proteins | sample MAT03_FD_78385 | JGI IMG/M metagenome (GOLD analysis project Ga0105046, IMG submission 78385) | Freshwater microbial communities from Lake Fryxell liftoff mats and glacier meltwater in Antarctica - MAT-03 (megahit assembly) | ecosystem: Environmental > Aquatic > Freshwater > Ice > Liftoff... | reverse complement strand
TGGCTGGCAATTCGGACGAAGAAAGTCCTCAATCTATTGCAACGATGTTTTGTTTTGCTGGCCCCGACATGCCCGATATCAACGATCAAAAACTGCGTCGTCACGATCGATTAAACGAACTCACGTCGACTATCGGGTCGGCATTGTTGGGATTGCAATTCCATTGCGCTCAATGTCATGATCACAAGGTCGACCCGGTAAGCCAAGCGGACTTCTATCGTCTTCGTGCCGTCTTTGAACCTTCGGTCCCCGAGCTAAAACGCGACAAACCTTTTAATATCTTTGCGGCTGAAATCGCATCGGAGCCATCGCAATTCTATTTTCGTGGCGAGCTTCAGCAAGCGGGCCCGGTCGTGCGGGCCGCGATGCCACGCATTGCCACCGATTCAAAACGTGATATTCAATACTGCGAAACAGAATCCCCGCGCGTCGAGTTTGCTCGTTGGCTATTTGACAAGGACAATCCGTTGACGGCACGTGTGATCGTTAATCGGCTTTGGCAGCATCATTTTGGCCGTGGCTTGTTCGATACGCCTAGCGACGTTGGTCTTGCAGTCGCGGGCCCAACGCACCCCGAGTTGCTCGATTGGCTTGCGTCTGAGTTGCGTCGAAATTCTTGGAGTTTGAAAGCGATCCAACGCAAGATTGTAATGTCATCAACGTATCGACAGAGAAGCTTTGCAGCAGCCAACGATAAAACTTGGACGTCTCGTCTGGACATCGATCCTCGGAATCTACTTTACAGTCGATTCCCGCGACATCGACTAGAAGCGGAGGTTATCCGCGATTCAATGCTCGCTGCCGCCGGAATGTTAGATTTTAAAACCGGCGGCGAAGGTGTCATGCCGCCGCTACCGGACGAATTGGTCGGGACCTTGCTCAAGGGACAATGGAAGACCAGCAAAAATAACGCCGATCATTGGCGGCGGAGTGTCTTCATCTTTGCGCGTCGCAATCTTCGCTACCCGATCTTAGAATCGTTTGATCGTCCAGAAGCGGGCGTCAGTTGTCCTAAACGCGATCACTCCACGACCGCGATCCAGGCACTTCAGATGTTGAATAGCTCTCTGTCCGCCGAATGTAGCGGCCATTTGCGAGACCGAATTCTTAACGAAGTTTTGAATCGATCTATCGAAGTTGCTTCGAACACCCACAGCATTCTCAGCACTGAAAAAATCGATCGCTTATTTCGGTATACGCTGGGACGGCGACCCACAGCGGAAGAGATCGATTTACTTCGTTCGTCTATTAAATCGCCGAATCCTCAAGAAGACTCGAGTCTGTTGGTCGCTTGTTTGGCAATTTTCAATACGAGCGAATTTGTATACGTCGACTAGTTGAAAGTAAAATTATGAAAATTCGGAAGCTTCGGAAAATTCGCGATGAACGCCACCGCGAATACGCTCGTTCCCAGGCTCTTGCCTGGGAACGAACTGTCTTCGAGGTTCTGCCTCGCGAATTTTTGGTTGCAACAACGCCGTGGCAGGCAGAGCCTGAAATTCTATGGGTTCCCAAGCAGAGCCTGGGAACCAGATGGTGGAGATCGGTACGGTTCAACGACTTGCGAACGGGAATACGCTGATCACAGAACTCGGAACCGAGCCACGACTCATGGAAGTTGCTCCGAACGGCGAAGTAGCCATTTCGTTCCCGCTTCTACCGGAGACGGATAATGCGCATATGCAAACACGAATGGCCCGCAAACTTGCCAATGGAAATTATCTTGTCCCCCATCTTTTGGCTTTCAAAGTCAAGGAGTATGACCCGATGGGAAAAGTGATTCAAACACTTGTGACGGATGCCGACGAGATAGGCGGACGAAAAGCCGAGAATTGGCCATTCACGGCGATCCGATTGGAGAACGGAAACACTTTGGTGAATCTGACGCACGGAAATAAGACAGTCGAATTCGATTCGGTTGGAAAAGTTATTTGGCAAGTTTCCAACGAAAACTTTCCTGGTTTAAAACCGTTTGTCGATCCATGTGGTGCCCAACGCTTGGCGAATGGCAATACCGTCATCGCTTCGTACGGTGCCAAGGATGGAATCAAAATTTTTGAAGTCACACGCGAGAAGAAAATCGTCTGGCAATACGATGGTCCCTATCGAGCCCATGAGCTTCAGGTTTTGACAACGAATGGAGTCAAGCTTGCGGGTCCGCTTTTAAAATGAGAATATGAACCGAGTGATTTTTGTATCTTCTCATCACCAACAAAATGTAGACTGAGTCGTAAGCCTTCTGTCGTTTCCCGTCTAGCCGAAGGCGTAAGCGAATCCCGAGAACTACGCTATTGGCTTTGATCCCGTTGGGATCGTGCCGATTGAAGAGCTAGCTAAGGCCTGCGGAACGAGGGGCAGGCGCTACCTAGTGGTTTTCGTAAATCGAAACGGGTATCATATTCTATCGCATTTTCCAAATACTCACTCTGCCTTGTCAAGTTGGTTCTACTATCGAAAGCGATCAAGCTATTATATGGTAGATACTGTATTCCAAGAGCGTTCAGATTCATTCATAATTTCTCAACGATTCGGATCGATCCACTATGCTTCGAAGAACATTATTTTACCTGGCTTTCTTGGTCATCCTATTCAGTTTTCGAACAACCACGGCCCACGAACGAACCAAGGGTACAACCCAAGCCACCGAAGAAGGCTTTCAATCGCTGTTCGACGGCAAATCACTCGATCAATGGGAAGGGAACACCACTTGGTTTCGTATCGAAGAGAATGCGATCGTAGCGGGTTCGCTAACGGAGAAAATCCCGCACAATGAATTCCTCTGCACGAAAAAACGTTATGGAGATTTCGAGCTGCGTTTAGAAGTCAAGTTGCGGGGCGAAGGGCAAAACGCGGGTGTCCAGTTTCGCACGGAGCGAATCCCGAACCATACAGAAGTCAGTGGCTATCAAGCGGACGTAGGGTTTGCATTTAAGCGACCGGTATGGGGAGCCCTCTATGATGAATCAAGACGCAAAAAGATGCTCGCCGAGGGGCCAGCCAAGGATGTTCCGAAATGGGTCAAGGATGGTGACTGGAATGAACTCGCGATTTCGGCAAAAGGCACTAAGATTCAGATTTTGTTGAACGGTCATCTGACGACAGATTACACCGAGGAAGATTCAACGATTGGACGCGATGGAATTATTGGACTTCAGATCCATTCGGGGCCGCCGACAGAAGCACTCTATCGAAACATTCGGATCAAGACGGAATGATGCAACGACCTGATTTTGTCTATTTTGATCTTGGAAACGTGCTTTGTTTTTTCGATAACCATTTGTCAGCTCGTCAGATGGCCGAAGTTGCAGGTTCGGATCCAGCGACGATTCGACGTTTGGTTTTCGAATCGGATCTAGAGCATCGCTTCGAAACGGGCTTGATCTCGGGTGAAGAGTTTGTCGCCGAGATTGCAGCGAGACTTGATCGCTCGCTATCAACGGTCGACATGTTGGAGGCAGCCAGTGCGATGTTCCAACCCAACCTGGAGATTTTTCCGGTGCTAGAAGCGATTCGTAAAATGGGAATTCCGATGGGCCTACTTTCGAACACGAATCAGGCCCATTGGGAATGGATTTGCAAGCAAAATTACCCTGTTGTGCAAGGCTGGTTCGACCCAATTATTCTTAGCTTCGAAGTCAAAGCGATGAAACCTGCGCCAACGATCTATGATGTTGCGAGGCAACGGGCGAGCTTTCCGGCCGATCGAATTTTTTTTACCGATGATCGGCTCGATAATATCGAGGGGGCCAAGGCCGCTTCTTGGCAGGTTTCACAGTTCTTGGATGCCGCATCGCTACTCAAGCTTGTAGAGGGTTGGAGCTAGAGATTCCTCACGTGATTCGTAATAATCTCGTTTAACCGTTAGCCGTAGGCGTACGTTAATGGTTTCGAGTACGCCTTCGGCTGACTGTTAAACGAGTGGGTGGCTATCCGATGGAGCTTCTTGCATGGTTGCCGAGAGAGACGTTGGCGGTTACATATAATTATTGTCCGACTGACTTTACTTGAATTCACTTGATCTATGTCCACTGTCGCCACTAATCGTCCCTCTAGCTCTGCCGATTCTCCCATTCGACCGGTTGCGGTTATCGATATCGGGGCTACGAACGCTAGGATGGCAATCGCCGAGATCGACAGCCGCAGTAAACAGGTCCGGCTCTTAGAGTCCCTGTCGCAACCGGTTTCGCTTGGCAAAGATACGTTCGGGCTACAGCGAATTCGTCGGACGTCGATCGAACAATGCGTGCGTGTACTGGCAAGTTATCGAAAACTGATGAACGAGTATGGCATCACTCGGCCCGACCAAATGCGGATCGTCGCCACGAGCGCGGTTCGCGAAGCGACGAATCGATTGGCCTTCATCGATCGGATTTTTATCGCTACCGGTTTAGTTGTCGAGGCTTTAGATGAGGCCGAAGTCAACCGTGTAACCTATATGGGTATTCAACCGCTCATTCAATCGGTGCCGGCTTTGGTGGCTTCTAAGACAGTGGTCGTCGAAGTCGGCAGCGGTAGCACCGAAATTCTTGTGGTGCGGGGTGGCAACGTCCTGCTTTCGAATACTTATCGTCTCGGCTCGCTCCGAATGCTGGAGCAATTAGACAAGTTCAATACGCCCCTTGGAAAGCAGCGAGGAATTCTAGAAACACAGATTCAGCGATTCGTCGACATCATTCGCGAACAGATCGACAGCGACACAAGACTCGAAATGGTCGCGATCGGGGGCGATATTCGTTTCGCTGCCGCCAATATTCTATCGGAGGAGGAAGTCACTGGACTCGCAAGACTTCCAAGAGCGAGCTTAGCCGCTTTTTCTAGCAAGCTTGGCAACATGAGCGAAGACGAAATCGTTCAGCAATTCGGGCTGACTTTTCAAGATGCCGAAACAATCGGTCCGGCGGTGCTGAGCTATCTGCTATTGGCAAAGCGACTTGGTTGTGAAACGCTGCATGTCGCTCCGACGAATCTACGCGATGGCTTGCTGAATGACCTCGCGATGCACGCGACTTGGACAGCCGAGTTTCGCAATCAAATTATTCGATCAGCGGTGAACTTAGGTCGTAAATATTCCTTCGATGAAAAACATGCTCGACATGTTGCAATGCTAGCGAGAAAGTTGTTTGCGGATCTTCAAACCGAACATCAGCTCGACCAGCGAATGGAATTGATCCTGTATCTGGCGGCTCTCTTGTTTGAAATTGGACATTTTGTGAATGTCCGAAGCAATCATAAGCACGCAATGTATCTTATCCGCCACAGCGAGCTATTTGGGCTTTCGCTGCGCGATCTGCTGCTGGTTTCTCTCGTCGCTAGATACCATCGTCGTTCGTCGCCTCAGCCAGATCATGAAGGCTATGCGACGCTTGACAGGAATGATCGTGTAGCGGTCGCGAAGCTAGCTGCGATTCTGCGGATCGCAATCGCGCTTGATGAAACTCGAGCTCAGCGAGTGAGCAAGATCAAATGCGAACGCGATGGCGAACGCTTCGTAATCCACACGACCGGTGTCGAAGAGCTATCGTTGGAGCAATTGACTTTACGGCAAACAGGAAACCTCTTTGAAGAGGTCTTTGGAATGAATGTGCTTTTGAGAACATCGCGAGAGAAATAGCCAATATCCAGTGGGCAGTGGGCAGTGTTGGCTGGGGCAAAGTTGGTTGTCAGTTCCGGCAACATGCGGGCCGCATGTTGCTAAGGCAATGCTAGCTTTCACAATATCAACCGTTTCGATGGATGATCTGGACGCACTCATTCTTTTTATTGTAGTGTCCGACTGCTCCGTCGCTCTATTTGTCCGTTTGGTATATCGATTATGCCTCGTTCGCCGTTGAAAATCGCCCTACTCTCCTCTCAAATAAACTGGGGTGGAGGTGAGCAATTGCTCTTTTCGCTTGGAGAAGCCCTCCATCAACGTGGGCATGAAGTGCTTTGGATCGCGCCTCAAGCAAGCCGACTCATGGAGCGAGTACACGATTCTGGAATGGAAAGCATGCCGATTGCCGGTCGTCACCCATCTCCTTTGGCGATCATGCGTATCCGCAAAGCATTGCAGAAAAAGCAAATCGAAGTATTGCATGGTAACGATGCGCATTCCATCTCCTGGGGTGGTCTGCTTGCCTTGGGCCAGGATTCGATAAAGCTGTTCGGTGTTAAACATACCGTTTTTCGTGTGACTTCGGCTGCGAAATACAACTGGGTTGTCAATCGCATGATTTGTGTATCCCGAGCCGTTCGCGACGTCTGCCTAGATGGTGGGATCCTTGAAAATCGTCTAGCCGTGGTTCATGGTGGAATCGAGCCACCAGACTTGGATCGACTTGTCGAACGACAACGGGCTTGTGAAGCACTGGGAATCGGGATGGACACACCGCTTTTTTGCGCGGTCGGAAGTTTGATCTCATGTAAAGGCTATGACACTTTGATCGAAGCCGCAGACCAACTGCGACAACGGATAGGCGAATTCAAGTTGGTCATCTGCGGTGATGGAGCGATGCGTACGCAGCTTCAAGAGATGATCGACGCACGAAAACTGAATCGGTATGTTCAGTTGTTGGGATTTTGTGATAATGCAACCGCCTGGATCGCAGCCTCAGACGTCTTCGTCCATCCCACCCTGAGCGAAGGATTATCGTTAGTTACGATCGCAGCCCAAATGGTTGGCACGCCGGTCGTTTCAACGGAAGTCGGTGGGCTTCGTGAAGTCATTCGTTGTCGGTATACATCACGACCACTCGGATGGATCTTCGCCAGCCAAGAACCCAGCGATCTTGCAGAGCTGATGGATGGTGCACTGAATGATCATGAAAAGCGCCGTCAAGTAATTGACGACGCCCAGCAGTCCGCCCTTCGACACTTCAATTTAGATCAGATGGTCAACGGTTTCGTAGAGATCTACACCGATTCTTCACGAGCAGACACTCGCGACGCGTCCGACCGCCGCATACGCTTGGCATAACGTGTCCAGAGTCGCCCTGGGGTTCCAGTGGATTTGTCGACTCCAGTCCAGGCTGCAAAGAGCACGATTTCGATTACAATATCGACTGTTGTTTTAACGATAGCTTGGCTTGCCGAAAAACCCTCGATGGCAAGCGAAGCTGACCGATGCTTTACTTGCCAATTGAATGACTGATGAATCTGCCGCAATCCGCCTATATCAATCGTGAATTGAGTTGGCTTGAATTTGATCAACGCGTTCTCGATCAAGCGATGTACGAGCCTGTCCCACTGCTTGAAAGACTCAAGTTTTTGGCGATCACGGCATCGAATCTCGACGAATTTTTTATGGTCCGGGTCGGCGGTTTACGTGTCCAGCGAGAACGTCAGCCCGATCTAACCGATCCGACGGGGCTTACTCCGGCAGATCAGTTGTTAGCCATTTACGAACGCGTCGATCGGATGATTCACGACCAGTACGGTTGCTTTCTCCAACAGATCGAACCCAATCTTAAAGCTGAAGGGTTCGAACGTATCTCCTTAGCTTCGGCTTCGGCAGTTCATCGATCAGCCGCTCGACGCATATTTGACGAAGAAATCTACTCCGTAATCTCACCGATCGGAGTGGATCCGGCGGCCCCTTTTCCGCTTCTTGTTAACTTGGGAATCTATTTGTGCGTCCATCTCGCCGAACGAACACAGACCGAGGAAGAGGAGGAAGAGACGCTGGACCAAGAGGCTCACATTCGTGGAGCACGCTTTGCATTTGTGCCGTTGGGGAAAGCGATCTCGCGATTCGTCACGTTACCATCGGAGAAAGGATTCTCGTATGCGTTGCTCGAAGATGTCGTTGCGGCTTTCGTCGAACAGCTTTTTCCGAGTGACACGGTTCAAGAGTGCAAACCATTCCGCATTACTCGCAATAGCGACGTAACGATTCACGAAGACAATGCGGCGGACTTGATGGAAGGTATGGAACGAGTACTCCATGAACGTCGAACGGCGAACAGCGTGCGACTCGAGATTGCTGAAGACGCTTCGGATTCGATGATTGATTTTTTGCGAGACGCGATGCAATTGGAACCTCGCGATGTATTTCTTATTCCAGGCCCCATCGATCTTTCGAGCATGATGAGTCTGACTAGCATGCAAGGTTTCGCTGCCTTGCGCGATACCGCGTGGCCACCCCAAGCATCACCGCATATCGATCCAGCGAAGAGCATGTTTGAAATCATCGCCGAGCGAGATTTTATGCTTTGCCATCCATACGAAAGCTTTGAACCGGTTGTTCGTTTTATTCAGGAAGCAGCCAATGACCCGGATGTCTTAGCGATTAAGCAAGTGCTGTATCGAACGAGCCGCGAAAGCCCAATCGTCGGTGCCTTGAAGCAAGCGGCTGAACGCGGCAAGTATGTCACGGCGATTGTCGAATTGAAGGCTCGCTTTGATGAAGCTCGGAATATTGAATGGGCGCGTGAATTAGAAGAAGCGGGCGTGCATGTCATCTATGGTATCCGAGGGCTCAAGACACATGCCAAGATTTGCATTATCGTGAGGCGAGAACCTCAAGGCATACAGCGATACTGCCACTTTGGTACCGGAAACTACAACGAGACAACGGCTCGAATGTATAGCGACATCAGCTACTTCACTTGCAACGAAGAGTTAGGGGCCGATGCGACTTCGTTTATGAACGCGATCACCGCCTTTAGCCAGCCACATGCTTATCGACGGATCGAGGCGGCACCCATCGGACTTCGAAAGCGTTTATTAGGCTTAATCGAAAGCGAGACGCAACGTAAAAAGCAGGGACAAAAAGCGTACATTGCTGCCAAACTGAATTCATTGGTCGACCCAGAAATGATCGCAGCCCTTTATCGCGCGAGTCAAGCGGGTGTCCAAATCAAGTTGAATATTCGCGGCATTTGCTGCTTGAAAGCTGGCGTGCCGGGGCTGAGTGAGAATATCACCGTTGTAAGTATCATCGATCGCTTTTTAGAGCATGCCCGAATTCTTTACTTCTATCACGGTGGTGACGAATCGGTATTCTTAAGCTCTGCTGATTGGATGCCTCGAAATCTTGATCGACGGATCGAGCTTCTCGTGCCAGTCGAAGATCTTGCTTCACGACGACGGTTACTTGAAATTCTCGATACGTATTTTCGCGACAATCAGAATGCCTGGAAGCTGAAGAGCGACGGAACCTACGAACGAATTCAACCGACGAGTTCGCAAGCCAAAGTCCGCGCTCAACGGGTTCTCTATCAAAGCGCCGTAGAAGCCGTTCAACAAGCGGAACAAGCGCGAAGAAACACGTTCCAACCGCATGAAGCAGCGAAGCCTGACTAGTTATGCGTTTAACAGTCAGCCGAAGGCGTACTCGAAACCATTGACGTACGCCTACGGCTAACGGTTAAACGAGATTATTGCGAAATTTGGCTTCATTGAACGATATCGTCGTTCAATGAAAGCCGCCATGCTTGAAAATCGATCTTGTCTTCCCAAAAATCTGCGCCCTGATCGCCAGTTTTCCATGCCTGATACTGCAACTACATCAAAAACAATAAAAAGCTGGTGGAACTCAACGCTGTTGAACAGCCTTAGGGGACAAAATCGCTAGGTATATCGTAGCCCTAATCTCTCCTTGGATCAGGCTACTGGGGTGAGGCTCTCGGTTTCTTCAATGAATATTAACGTGCTAGATTTTCTATAATCGCTTATCGCCGGGCCGGTTTTACCTGCCACCATACTCTTGAGTATGCTGTTGCTTTGGAGCGTATTGACGATCACGCTTGGTATTGGAATCGATCTCGATTCGCATGCTCATGCTTTTTTTCTTCGATTGGCCATATCACTTGGGACGGAATCGGTTCGGTCACGATGTTCCCAATGCGTTGGCTGAACATGCGTGACATACCTTTAATTCTGTGGCTCTCCATTTTCTCGTTGGTTTGGTGGACGATTTCGATCGTACTTTTCTAAGCGTTCGACACTCGCGAAGGGGCGGAAGGCTTGATCTGCAAAGACAACATCCCCGCAGATATCAAAACCGCTTTCTTTATCCGCGTCGATAAAACTGCCGAAGAGATCGAAGAAGTTGCCCAATCGATCGGCTGCAAACGTGCTTCCCAGGTCGAAACACTTCGCGAGCTTTTTGATGCGAAATTCTCTGAAGCCCTGAAAACCGTC
>Ga0105046_10020063_pt1 | contig 10123 bp, 7 predicted proteins | sample MAT03_FD_78385 | JGI IMG/M metagenome (GOLD analysis project Ga0105046, IMG submission 78385) | Freshwater microbial communities from Lake Fryxell liftoff mats and glacier meltwater in Antarctica - MAT-03 (megahit assembly) | ecosystem: Environmental > Aquatic > Freshwater > Ice > Liftoff... | reverse complement strand
GCTTTTTGCCTGCGGAGTATGTTCCTGAGATTCGCCACAAGATCGATCTCTATCGTCGATTGACTCGGATGGACGATATTCGAAAGCTTCAGGAGTTGCGACAAGAGTTAGAAGATCGATTTGGCAAACCGCCACGTGAAGTCGAAAAACTTTTAGAGGTCGCTGAGCTAAGAATTGATGCGGCTCTGTGGTCGATCAAATGTATCGCTACGGAAGATGACTTTATGGTTTTTACTTACACAGATCGTAATCGTATCGAACAGCTTTCAAGGCTTCACCGTGGGCATTTGCGAGTCCTTGATCAACAAAAGGCGTATTGGCCTATCGAGGGCCAGACAGGTCGTCTTTTGGAAATTGCTCAAACCGTTCTTCGCAATCCCAAAACTACTTAGATGTATCCTGTGGCTCGGCATTCGAATCCAATGGGTTTCGACCGCTTTGTCCTAGAACGCTGTCGTTTACGTCAATGCCAGCCCGATTTTTGCCGTTATGGTTCCAGTAGGGGTGATCAACTAAGTCGAGTGGTTTATCGAATCGTACTAATTGAGTATGCCCATCTTCGTAAAGAATGTTACTTGCCGTTCCTAGGTGGACAGTCCAGGCTTTTTGTTCTCCGGATGTCCGCAGTGGAGCATCTGCAAGAATGGCAAAGTTTGGTCGGCTTTGCATTCGTGGAGTGGCGTGTTGGCTGTTGATCATGATTCCCAGGTTGTAGGAATACGAGCCGCCAGCAACCCGTTGCCATATGTTTCGTCGCGAAGTTGGCATTTCAACCAGTTCTTGAATCGTTGGCCCGCGACTACCCACGAAAGCAAACGAAAGTTGGTTTGCGGGTGTGTTATCTGGGCACCAGAGCTTAGATCGATCGTCTAAAAGGTTGGCATCACCCAGACGAATGGCATAGATTCCGGCGAAGGCGAGTGGTCCATCGGATTCAACCTCTGGAACCACGTGTTCCGGGCGGAAAAAAGCGTAGTCGCGAATCATTTGCCCCAATTCCTGAAGCCGGCCAGCACACTGCGAGGCTCGTGCGCCTTCTCGAGATCTAAGAATCGCTGGCGACAGGATGCACAGGCCAACAATAGCTGCGGTCAATCCAACGAACAAATCAGCCCAGGCTCGCCCTGGTCTGACCTGGTCTTTTGCTCGCTCGTGAACCGAAACAGACGAAGTGACCGCAGAAGGTGCGTCATTCCAGACTGCTTCCAATGAAACATGACTTTCCAAAGCTCCTAGAACGCGGTCCGAGAGGCCGTCGGGCGGTTCGAAAATGGTATTGTCTGCGGCAAGCGGAAAGAGCAACTCCCTAAGGTATTGCAGTCGAACACGCAAATGGGAGTTTGAAGCTAAGTTGTCTTCGACCAAGCGGATTTCATCATCGGGTAGGGCATCTAATAGATAGCCCATCAAAGTTTCGTCAGATATGAATCCGTCAGACACGTTTACAACCGTATAGTTAATCGTCCAGAGTTGCTCCTGGATACATACGCTGCCAAACCTCATTCAGTTTACGCATCGCATTAAAAACTCGACTTTTTACGGTTCCGATGGGGATATTGAGAGCCTCGCTGATATCCGAGTACTTCATCCCCTGATAAAACACCATTTGCAAGAGTTGCTGGGTTGGTTCATTCATTTCGTGGATAAGAGCACGAACCCGCAAAGCCTGCTCGGATTGAATTGAAGATTCGAGCGGAGTGACCTCACGGGAGGGAATTGAGCTCCGTTGGCAGGTCCAAGAACCATCGGCGTCAACTGAAGTTCCGCTATCCAAGCTGGTTGCTGCACGTCGTTTAAGATGGCGTTTGAGGTCGATTGCCTTGTTGGTTGCTATCGCGTAGAGCCAAGGCCTGAATCGTCGACCGATTTGGTACTGGTCAATCCGGAGGTGTACAGTGATGAAAGTGGCCTGGAATGCGTCTTCAGCTTGATCCTCGTTACCCAAATATCGCCTAAGAAACGCATAGATTTCCCGTTCGTACCGCCGCATTAGTACTTCAAAATCCTTAGGCGATCGGTCTGCCAGATACTTCGCAGCCAGTTCCTCGTCGGAGACGGTATCGGCGTTTGCAAAATGAACAAGTTGGACGCTACTGTCGGAATTGATCAGCGTGTTTGTTGACGGATTTGCCGACGAGTCTAAAGGCAGGCTTGCCGGGTCTTTATGTTGCCTTGACATGGCTTAATGTCCATTTCGGTAGCATAGATCTGTGCGAACGGTGGTGATTATATCCAAAAACCCGGCTGGATGTCAATCAAATCGATACTTCACAGATAATTCATGACACTTGGGCTTCATTAGCGGCGTTTGCGAGGGACGTTTACCTGAGCAGTAGTTCCTTTACCCGGTACGGATTCGAAGTCGACTGTTCCACCTAGTCCAGCGACGACATTGCGAGCGAGAAAGACTCCAAGCCCCATTCCTTGGCCGACATCCTTGGTGGTGTAGAAAGGTTGACCGACGCGCCGCTGGACATCTTCGTTCATACCGGAACCCTGATCGATGATAAGGATCTGCCAGTTGGGTTCCTTTAGTTGGATATGTAGGGCAACTTTATTCTGAGTCGGCGATGCGTCAATGGCATTCTGCACCAAGTTGCGGATCGCTTGTGCAATCGCTTGCAGGGGTAACTGGATTGCCTGTGAACGGAGCGCTGGTTCGATCACGACTTCGACCCGGTCTGGGTGGCGAAGGGGTTGAAGAATAGTTTTTACTAGCTCTTCCACGCCGACTTGATTCATTACCTCAGCGGCCGCCTCCCCAGCACCGCTTTTCATCCGTTGCAGTACCTCGCGACATCGATCGAGCTCACTTCGAATCAATTCCACGTCGCGTCGAATGTTCGGGTCGATTTCGATTCGATCCAGTTTACGCGATAACTCCTTGGCAACGACAGCGATCGTTGAAAGCGGCGAGGCGAGTTCGTGCCCAGCGCCTGCAGCGAGCGTGGCTAGCGCTTCAACTCGTTGAGCCCTTTCGGCCTGTGCTTCGGCTTCGGCCAGTCTATTTTCACGTCGCCGCAGTTCTTGCACCAAAACGGTTGTGAAGTAGGTCACTACGCCACAGCAGGTGGTCATCGCAATCAAAGCACCTTGTTTGGGAATTGAAAAGAGTCCGGCACCATCGACAAAACCGATACCAATCTCAGGCAATCGAGCCGCAAAGGCTAAGAGGTACGTGGTTCCTGCGATACTTGCAACAGCTAAGGTCCAGGTCCATGTAGAGGGGAGTACAAGCCCACCAACGACGATATTGGCGAGATAAAAACAGGTAAAAGGATTTGCCGCTCCACCAGAATAGTAAAGCAATCCCGTCAAGGTCATCACGTCAACAAGTAGCAGCAACGCGATCCAAAGACTCCGAACATGGATGGCATCCCATGAAGTGACTTGGGTTCGAATCTCGAGAGTATCCTCTTGCCCAAATTCGTTCTCCTTGCCCGTCATTGCACTTAACACGGATTGATTTCGATAGCTTCTCAATGCCATGTAGATAAGCAGATTTGTCAACGCGGTAAATCCAACCAGACAAATCAACGGGAAGATTGCTAATGGGATAAGGAGAGGTACGTAGGCAATTCCTATTGCCAACAACTGCCCGACGACTGCGACCCATCGCAGTTGAAGTAACCATATAACCGTTTTAAGGGTTGGCTCGGAACGAAGGCGACTTTCCACTGGTATACGGCTCAAGGCTAACTCTTACTTCGCGTTCAGATTATCTACATCGGTTTGGTACAGAAAAGGTTCACTACATGCAACGGCTCGAATTACATCCACAATTCGGTATCCATCCATACGAGTTTGGTCGAGTACTCGATCGATCGCACATTGATCTTGCCGAACGAGTCCTCGTCCGAGTGCATAGGTCATTAGCTTCGCGACAAAGTGGCGGGCAATCTTGTCCCGGTCCGCTTCGAGATGATTCAAGAGTTCTCGCGGTCCTTCGAAAGTCCGACCGTCTTGGAGTTTACCTTTAGCGTCAATCGCAATACCACCTTCATCGGTTCGCCATTGGCCAACCGTGTTGAAATTCTCAAGCCCGAGTCCAATCGGATCTAAGACATTGTGACAACTTGCACAACCCGGGTCGGCTCGGTGGATCTCTAGCATCTGACGCAGCGTAAGATTTTGTTCGCTGTGACCCGCCTTTTCCAAGGCTGGTACACCTGGAGGTGCGGGTGGTGGTGGATCACCGATGATGTTCTCCAGAACCCACTTGCCGCGTTTTACTGGACTTGTTCTGGTTGGATTCGAGGTTAATGTGAGTATCGAAGCGTGCGTCAGCAATCCTCGTCGTTGTTCAGGTAATTCAACACGCACCCACTTTCCTTCATCGCGATATCGTCCTAATCGTCTCATTGCGAAACCTTTGCCGCCTCGCCCAGATGAACTCGGATAGAGTTCGGCTGGATCTTTTCCTTCGAATGGAATGCCGTAGTATTCTGCCAGTCTAGGATTCACGAAGGTATAGTTTGCGGACACCACATCCAGGATGGATCCTTCTCGTAGTAAACTTTGACAGAACAAGAAGGTTTCTTTTTCCATTGCGTCACGTAAAGGGTCAGACCAGATTGGAAAAGCTTTCTCATCGACGTCAACCGACTTCAGGTTTCTCAAACCCAGCCATTGCTCGAAAAAGCCAGTGACCATTGCGTCAGACTTGTTGTCTCCTATCAATCGCCCGACCTCTTCGAGGATCACGCCATCCTTGAGAAAGCCATTTTCTGAAGCCAGCTTGCGAGCCTCTTCATCTGGCATCGACGACCACAAAAAGTAGGAAAGCCGATTTGCAATCGCAAAACTATCGAGGCGCCTGCGAACAAAAGTTGGCGACTCCATTGGTGTCGCTGATTCACTTGCACTGCTCGATTCAATTCGAAACAAAAAATCGGGAGAAACTAGGATCGCTTGCAATCCAAATTGCACTGCTTCTTCAAAACTATATCCCGTCATATTCGCCTGAATGATGATATTAGAAATCTTGTCGATTTCTACTTGGGAACATGGACGTCGAAAAGCTTTAGGAAGTATATTCTTTACAATCGAAATCGCAGCTTCGTCAAATGAAATAGAATCGCTAGGCTTCGATACGATCACACGTTGATGTGGAATTGGCATTGGTGGCGTGCCTTCCTGCGGGCCCTCGAACTTTAGAGAGCGAATCCTCAATCCGCGGTAACCTTTGTTTTCCCTAGCGATCTCGTCGATATCCTCAGGCTGCTCGATGAGTTTAATGGTTACCTCGTGCAGTCCTTCTGTCACGTTCCGCGTCCACTTGAAATCAGTATTCGATTTACTTGTTTCGACGGTCTCGATAAGTTCTTTATCAAAATAGACTTCAACACGCCCCTTGCCGGGAATTTCCTCACCAAAACTGTTGGAGAGATACATTTTGGCTTTCAGAGTGTATTGACCTTCGGACCCATTAAAAATGCCTGTCTCGGATTCGTTGACAAAGATCGGTTCAAGGTCTGCAGACTGGCTTCTCAATACTTCCGGGTCTAGCGAGATGACTTGCTGCGACACCCATTCGGCTGCCTGCAAGTACTTCTCGAGAATCAGTGGGGAAAGAGTCAGAACCTCTCCTTGATTGTCGAATCCATTTCCAACATCATCCGATACGAAGGCAATTTCTTTGGAAGGCTTTATTGTGAGTCCAAAAAGGTCGCGAACGGTATTGTCGTATTCAAACTTGTTTAGGCGTCTCACCGTTACCGACTGGATTGGCGACGGGACGCCGCAGTCGACTGCATTCAAAGACTGATAGATCCAATTGCTGATCCGTTCACGGTCCACGTCCGATGGTTGTTCAGCGTAGTCCTTAGGTGGCATCGCGCCCAATCTCACAATTCCACGAATCTGTTCCCATTGCGACTGCTTGTCTCGCACATTCGTCAGTGATTGAAAGGTCTCTAAGCTAACCGAGCTTTCCGCATCTTTTCCAGAGTGACATTCGTAACAGTACTTCTGAAGCATCGGCTGGATGGCTGTGGAAAATTCCGAGTTGAGATCGCTATCCAACTGGGACGCGGGAAGCTCTGCTCTTCCAGCTAACGGAAAGAATGCCGAAAGTAGAAGACAGCTGAAGACATCACGAACCGTACGGAGGTCGATTGAAACAAACGCAGGCATTGAGGAGACCAAATTTCTTGAGTTCGTACGTTGAATGGCCGCTTGTCGTGACGCTTGGGGGGGACGTAGGTTGGTGGGGAGTCGCTAGAAAAAACTACCAGTGCTTTGTTACGGCTAAGAATTGCGGTTAATCATGTAGCGAAAGTGAAATGTAATAAAGCACTAAAAGCGACTTCGTCATTGTATTGACATTGCTTGCAAAAACTACTCTGACCGAGGCATTTAAGGTTGGGAAACGCATTTGTTTACCGCCGCGGCACCCAGAATTTGCGGCGGTGAGAACGATTTACCATCCTTTTGACGACGATTTTCAGAGTTTCTTGAGTACAGCATACGGGTTTTAGGTGTTATTTTTAGGTGTTAGGATCATGAGTCGAGGAGCAGATTGAAAACTACCAGATGCTTCTTCCCTTTCAGGCCGAATCTCCCAAAGGGCGAGTTACTTTACCGTCGCTCTGGGAGAGTCGAGCGAGGCGAGCGGGAGGATAGAATTGGGAAAGGTAGAATTCAATGTGCCTGTCGCCTGATGATGGTGCAGGTTGCAATTTCTTACGGAATTGAGCCTAGCCAAAGCTTCTCTAAAATTTCTTGCTATACTTTCAGAAGTAGTTTCCTCGCCTAGGACAACTCATTCTGACTACTTATCAACCACGAAGAGTCTCTTCTCATTATGAATGATTCAAAGGATGATCTGTCGAATCTCGACTTGGCCGCGCCTGCTGAAGGCCTATCGCTTCAACTAGATTCGGCTAATTCGCCTTCGCAGGCCTTGAACACGTTGATACCTGAATTGACTTCAGAGGATTCGTTGCCGATCAGTCGATGGGCGTGGCTAGCAATTCCTGCTTGGTTAGTAAGCATGCTGGTCCACATCGCTATTCTGCTTTTTATGGCGGCCTATCACATTCCCGGGATTGGCGAGGCGATCAGTGGCATGGTGATGACCGCTACACCGACGGAGGATGCCCCCGAAGCCCTTGAAGAGTTTGCAATGGAAGCCCCACAACCGGTGGACGTAGTTCAAGAGCAATCAGAGATGCCTAACACTACGCCAGTCGTAAACACTGCGATTAGTGAGGTCGCAGTCGATGTGAAGTTGGAAGCGATCGTTACTCCGAACATGGCCAGCTTTTCATTACCCACGATGAGTGCAGACTCATTGACCTCGGCTCTCATGTCCAGCGGTGCTACCCCAATGACGAAAGGGCTTAACAGTCGTAGCAAGGTTGCTAAGCGAGAGTTGCTCGAACGTTACGGCGGAAACGAGGATTCGGAGAAAGCAGTTGCGGCAGCATTGAAGTTCTTGGCTCAGCATCAACTGCCTGACGGTTCATGGAGTTTTGTTCATAGCCTAGCGTGCAAGGGTCAATGCAAAAATCCAGGAAAGGCTAGTACTGCAAACGCTGGCGCGACCGGACTGGCGTTAATGGCATTCTTAGGTGCGGGTCAAAATCATATTGATGGCGAGTATAAAGATGTCGTTGGAAACGGTCTTGCATACCTCATTAAATCGATGCGGGCGACCGGGAACGCGGGCCCAAGCTGGTACAAAGATGCGGATGGATCGAAGTCCGGCGCTATGTACTCGCACGGTATCGCCTCCATCGCGATGTGTGAAGCCTATGGAATGACGAAAGATCCCCAGCTTAGGCAAGCGGCCCAATTGTCTCTCGACTTCATCTCGCTAGCTCAAAGTCCAACCGGCGGCTGGCATTATGCGGCGGGTGCGCCTACCGCCGACACTTCTGTTGTTGGATGGCAATTAATGGCAATGAAAAGTGGCTCGATGAGTGGTCTCACGTTTTCAAATAAGACTCTTATTGGTGCACGACACTACCTAGATTCAGTATCCAATAAAGACGGGACTATCTACGGTTATATGAAGCCTAGCGATCGAGGAGATATCGCTAATGCAATGACAGCATGTGGAGTTTTGTGCCGTATGTATATGGGTATGCCGAAAGACAACCCTGCTCTTCAACAGGTAGCGAAGGCGTTTATTGACAGAGGCCCTGCTCCGACGGACATCTACTTCAATTACTACGGTACACAAGTCATGAAGCAGATCGGTGGTCCTCAATGGGAGGCCTGGAACAACAAGATGCTGAAATTCATCCTGCCAACCCAGGAAAAATCAGGACACATGGCTGGAAGCTGGATGGAGGGTGGAGAAACCCACAGCGGTGAGGCTGGTGGACGACTCTATGTAACCGCAATGTCTACCATGATCCTCGAAGTCTACTATCGGTATATGCCGCTCTATGGCGAGCAAACCGAAGAAGAAGCATTCAAGCTATAAGCGGCTTTGCTAGCTGAGTTGTCAGTCGAAAAAGACGATCGAATCGGCGATTCTTGATAGATCGCCCTTGTTCTCCAATGTGAAATGCCAGTAGAAACAGGAACTGACGTATTGAACCCTATTTTTCCTGTAGTCGGCGACAAATCATGTTTAACGCCCAAGAAACGATTGCAATGCATGTGGCTGCCGTCGAGAACTGGCACCGCTCCGAGTTTATCAACTCTTATTCGGACTGGCTTGGGATCGCATGTCAGCAGCATCGGTTCAATTATGAACTCTGGCATCAAGAAGATATTGCTCGAAGTCCAGACGTAAGCGACAGCGAAATTGCAATCGTTAAACGAGCGATTGACAAACTGAACCAACAGCGAAACGACTGCATTGAAAAGCTGGACGATTGGCTTTCAACCTCACTCGACACATTGAAAATTACCCCCGCAGTTGGTGCATACCAAAACTCGGAAACCCCAGGTTCGATGATAGATCGGCTCTCGATCATTGCGATTCGAATATATCACTTAGACGAGCAGCTTGATCGGCCTGAAATCGACGACTCGTTACGCGACAAAGTTCTGACCCGATCGGCAATCTGCCGCGTTCAGCAATCGGAGTTAGGGCAGTGTTTGGACCGAGCGATTGAAGAGATCCTGTCCAGAGCCAAACGACACCGGACTTATAGACAATTCAAAATGTACAACGACCCGAGTTTAAACCCCTACCTCTATCGTCGCGAAGTCAATACAGCTAAACGTGCCTCTTAGGCTGGATACTTCAACGCGCTATTTCAAGGATGAAATGCTATGCGAAAGATTGCAATTCTGAATCAAAAAGGTGGCGTTGGAAAAACGACCACGAGCGTCAACTTGGCAGCAGCCTTAGCAAACGCGGGCCAGCGAGTCTGTCTGATTGATCTGGACCCACAATCTCATGCTTCGCTGCACCTTGGGATGTCGACCCACCAAGGAGAGCCGAGTATGTATGACGTTCTTTGCGACAATGCTTCGCTTGCCGACGCCAGGAAATGGGTCCATCCCAACCTTGCCGTTATACCTGGTAGCCTGGACTTGGCGGCAGCTGAGATCGAGCTCGCTGGCGAAGTGGGTCGAGAAATGATTTTGAAGGATCGGCTCGAGCTCGACACCGAAGTGTTCGATTTTATGCTGTTGGACTGCCCGCCGTCCCTGAACGTACTGACCCTGAACGCCCTCACGGCTGTAGACGAAGTATTTCTTCCGCTGCAACCGCACTTTCTTGCATTGCATGGATTAAGCAAACTGCTTCGAACAATTGACTTGGTCGCAAAACGGCTTAACCCGACGCTTCGACTTTCGGGAATCGTTTTGTGCATGTACGAATCGGCTACTCGGCTTGCTGCCGAAGTGTCTCGGGACGTCCAGGAATTTCTTGCTCTACAATCGTCACAATCAGGCGTCTGGGCGGGTGCTAAATTCTTTGAAACGAGGGTTCGCCGGAACATTCGATTAGCGGAAGCCCCTAGTTTTGGCCAATCCATTTTTGATTACGCCCCCAATTCTCACGGAGCCGAAGACTATTTTTCTTTGGCGTGTGAAGTTTTGGGGAAGGAATCTGTCGAGTTCCCGACTAAAGTGAAGGAGCTTCTTCTCTCCCAGCAGTAGTCGTCATCAAGTCAAGCTTCATGAATAATTATCGGTTCCTTCTCACGCCGGT
>Ga0105046_10020062_pt1 | contig 10123 bp, 8 predicted proteins | sample MAT03_FD_78385 | JGI IMG/M metagenome (GOLD analysis project Ga0105046, IMG submission 78385) | Freshwater microbial communities from Lake Fryxell liftoff mats and glacier meltwater in Antarctica - MAT-03 (megahit assembly) | ecosystem: Environmental > Aquatic > Freshwater > Ice > Liftoff... | reverse complement strand
CCCAGGGCCGTCGCGTCGCGGTACATCGCGCCAGTATCAAGGAACGCAGCGCCCAGCGACTGGGCCAGCAACACGCCCAGGCTGCTCTTGCCCGTCGCGGCCTCGCCGTCAATGGCCACCACCCAGGGCTCCCGCAGGCCCGCCGCGGCGTCCATCCTCGTGCTCCGGCGTGTGCTCATCCCGGCGCTGCTCATCGCGTGCACTCTATGGCCGATCAACCAGCCCACCTGCTACGTCCAACATCCAATCGCACCCCAACTCGCTCTCAGCATACACCGCCCGCCGCGCCCAGCGCAGAGGGCACCACGCACGGTGCCCAAGAAGCCCGGCACAACGTCACCACGGCTCTGGAAATGGGCGGGTACCCGGGCAGGGCCGCACGCCCGGCGGCACTTACCGATCTTCTTCCGTGTCGGGCAGGTCTTTCTCAAGGTCAGCCTCGATGCTGTCCAGCACGTCGTCGTTGACCCCGCTGCTGAACAGCCGCTCCAGCAGGGCCTTGACGTGCAAGATCCCGGGCACCGGGTCGCCTGCGCCCTTGTAATCTATCGCGATGGGCCCCTCGAAACCCACCGCCACCAGCACGCTGACCATCGAGGCCAGGTCGTACGAAGCGTGCACCAGCTCTTCAGGCCGCACGCCCTCGGGCACCGCTTCGGCCGCACCGCTCGCGATGGTGATGCCCGCCTTGGCTTTGCCCTTGGGCTTGCCCTTGGCAGCGCTGCCCGCAGTCGGGCTACTCACAGCCGGGCTACTCACAGCCGGGCCATTCACAGCCGGGGCAACCGCGGCCTTGGCAACGCCGCGCCCAGCCCTGCCCCCCGCACCCGCGAGCTGAAAGCTCTCCGCACTCGCCAGCACCATGCTCGCGTACGGCACCAGGCGACGCAGGTACGCGATCGGATCACTCGCCTTCGCCGCCGTTGCAAAGTCCGGCAGCGTCCCGATCCGAAACCCGCCAATCCGCTTGAGCAGCTCGCCGACCTTGTCCGCCGTCGCTGTCAGGCCCGTGCTCGGGGCGATCGAGAGGTTCAGGTCCAGCCGCTCGCTGCGCCGCGCAACGCCCTTGAGCCGCTCGCTGACCATCTCCATCGCGTCCTCGGTGTCGGGCGCCTTCACGGGCACTGAAAACGCGCTGCACCCCATCCAGTGCGCCGCTTGTGCCACCCGCATGCAACGCTCCACCGCCAGCTCGGCCCGCGCATCGTTGTCGTCCGCCAGCGGCTGCCCAGCCACCTCGCCCAGTACCAGCACCGGGCACCCGGCCTTGTCGGCGCACTCAAGAATGTGCATCAGCCGCGCTCGGTCAGCGCCCGCCAGCAGGTCCGTCGTCAGGTACAGGCCCGTCAGCCCAAGCTCATCCCGCACAAACCGCGGCACATCTGTCAACGCCAAACCCGGCCCGCCACGCGTCGTGGCAAGCTTTGATCTCAGCGCCATCACCGATAGTGCCAAAGGCATGCGGCTTCAAAGTAGCAACCCCAACCAACCTATGCCACTCGACCGGGTCGCGTAACGCCATAATCACGTGGAGTGCCCGGCACGCCGCCCAGCCAAGCGAGCGACCCACCCCAACACCTACCCCAACATCCCCGCGCCTGGGGGTTCACTTGGCCGTCGGCGGGAACAGGAATTCCAAGGCCCCGCCAAACCGGCCCGCCCACGCCTCTTCGTTGTGCGGCGTCGCGCCAACCACCAGCTTCATCGCCGTCTTGCCCTCCAGCAGCTTGGCGATCTCACGCATTGACGTCTCGTACCGCTTGTTCAACGGATCAGCAGGGTTCGCCGGTGCGCCCTCAAGCGTCCCCATCCCAAAGAACACGCGCTTGGGCATCGTCCCGCGGCTGCGCTCAAAGAACTCACGCGTCGGATTGTCCTCACCCAGCGGCGCCATGCTCTCGAGCAGCACGCTACCAAACTTATCGGGCCGCTTCATCGCCGCGTGCAGGCTGATGATTGCGCCCATGCTCGCGCCGCCGATCGCCGTGCTCTCCGGGCCCGTCTTGACACGGAACTGACGCTCAACCCGCGGCATCACCTCGCTGGTGATGAAGTCCACGTACCGGTCGCCCTGCGGCGTGACGTTCTCAAGCCGCTTGGCCGCGAACGGCGCGTACTCGGTGTACCGCGCCTGCCCGCCCATGTGCGGAATCCCCACAATGATCATCGGCGCGACCTTGCCCGACGTGACCAGCGCCGCCGCCGTCTCGTCAACCTGCCACTCTGCCGGCACCGCCGAGTGCTTCTGGAACAGGTTCTGCCCGTCGTGCATGTACAGCACCGGGTAGCTCACGCCCGCGTTCTCGGCCTTGTCGTAGCCCGGGGGCAGCCAGACCAGCACGTCGCGCTTGAACGGCGACACCGGCCCGCCCGACACCTCCAGCCGAACCACACCCTTCGCCTCGATTATGTAGTACGGGTTCAGATCAGGACGCGCCGCGGTGTTCGGACGCTGATCACCCCACCGCACCACCTTGAACTCAAAGATCGGCTGCGTCTTACCGTCGCCGTACTGCGCCAGCGGCACCTCGGGCAGGCCGCGGTTGTCAAGCGGCTGAAGCTGCTCGGTCAGCTCCTCGTAGTCCCAGCTCCCGCGCGTAAACTTAAACGCGATCGCCGCGTCGGTCTTCCCAGGCTTCATGATGATCTGCCAACGAAGGTCGCTCCGGCTGGTCATCCGGAACCGCTCGTCGCCCGGGTTCCAACCGTTGTAGCTGCTCGCCAGGTAGACCGGCGAGTCCGCAGTCGCCAGCTTCGGCCCGTCCTCGACCACCATGATGTAACCCTGCGGCAAGAACTCGGGCCGCAGCATCCCAGGGGCCTGACCCTTGGCCCGCTCCAGCCAATCGGCCTGCACGCCACCGGCTTGACCAGCGGGCTTTACCCCAGCCTGACCCCCAGCCTGACCCCCAGCCTGACCCGTTGGCTGGCCAGGCACTTGGCCTACGGGCTTCTCGGCCGCCGCCGGCTGGCCCTTGCCCAGTGCGTTCTTCACCGCCTCGCCCACCTCGTCGGTTGTCGGCGCGTCGCCGCGCGCGACCTTGGCTTGACGGGCATCGCCCGCTGAGGCCGCCTTGACCGCCGTCGACGCGTTAAGCCGGCGCGCCGGGTCCTTCGGGATGGCGAACCACAGGCCCGCGACGATCGCGACCGGTGCGCACAAGAACAACGTTAGTACCAGCTTGTTCATTCGGGGCCCTCTGTGAAGGGCTCAGTATACACCAAATCCAAGCACGCAACCTCACGTCCTTCACCGCGACAAGCCCGCCACCACCACAGGCCCGCCACCGCATTGGAAAGACGGATCAAGCGGTCGCCGTCTTCCTCACCGCCGCAGTGAACAGGTTTTCTGAGGGCTTCCCTTTCTTGACAGGAAGCGCGTGAGCGCAAGCCTTCGCGTGGCCCGTTGACCTGGCTCCCAGCGACCGCGGGCGTTCACCTAGTGCGCTCGAGTAAATGCCTTCAACCCAATATCTGTGCTGCATAAGTGATGCACCGCACGCCGACGCTTGCGGTTCGTCCTCCCCTAGCGCTGGCCGTGACCAAGCCGCCCGCCTTGACAGCCGAGTGAAACTCCTACGGGCAGCATCCTCGCCGTCTCCGTACCGCCGTGAGCCTGGTCATCTACCCCAGAGAAAATCTCGGCACCGTGCAGGTGCAGCGGCCCTTTCGGGAGCTGGGCGATCCCGTGGCCTCTTGGAATGTTGACATTACTGGCCTGGGCCCGAAGTCGATCGTCTACAGCTTTGGCATCGGCGAAAATATCAGCTTCGACCGCCTCCTGACCGCATAAACCGCCGTGCCCATCCACGCCTTTGACCCCACTCCTAAAGCCTCGCCTGGCTCAAGGGTCAGCAGCTCCCGTCCGGCTTCCACGTTCATCCCTTCGGCCTCGGTGCGGATGACGGAGTGTTGAAGGTCTTCAAGCCCGCCAACCCTCAGCACGTCTCCGCCTCGGCCATGCCACACAAGCTCAGCGGGCCAGAAACCTTTGACATGCCCGTCAAAGCCCTGACCACCATCATGCGCGAGCTCGGGCACACCCAAATCGACTTGCTCAAAATGGACATCGAAAGCGCCGAGTACGGCGTCATTGACGCCCTCGCCGCCACTGACCTGCCCATCGGTCAACTACTCATCGAGTTCCATCACCGCTTTGAGTCTGTCGGCCCACAGGCGACCATCGACGCCCTCGCCAAGCTCAACCGCGCGGGCTTCAAGGTCTTCGCCATCAGCAGCAACTCCGAGGAGTTCTCGCTGGTCAAAGCCTGCAGGCCCCTCTTGCCAGAAGCGCATAGGCCCACCCTGCCTCACCGCGCCTTGTCGAAGTTCGCCGCCACCGCGCCCCAGCTCACCACGTTCCACCAGGCGCTCACGTAGTCGCTACGCCGGTTCTGATACTTCAAGTAGTATCCGTGCTCCCACACGTCCAGGCCCAGGATTGGCGTTCCTTCGCAGCCGGCGATCGCCTTGCCCATCAGCGGATTGTCCTGGTTCGGCGTGCTCGCCACCACCAGCTTCTTCTCGCCCCCGTGCCAGATCAACCAAGCCCACCCAGAGCCAAACCGCGAGAGTGCCGCCGCACCAAACGCGTCCTTGAAATGCGCAAACGTGCTGAAGCTGTCCTTTATTGCGTCCGCCAGCGCACCGGTCGGCTCGCCGCCGCCACCGTGCCCCGGCGTCGCCATCGTCAGCCAGAACATCGAGTGGTTCACGTGGCCGCCCGCGTTGTTCCGCACCGGCCCACGCTTGTCCTCGGGCACTTCGGCCAACTGCTTGATGACCGCCTCGGGGCTTAACTCCGCCCACTTGCTCCCCTCCAGCGCCTTGTTGGCGTTCGTCACATACGCACCATGGTGCTTCTGACTGTGAATCTCCATCGTCGTCGCATCAATCGACGGCTCAAGAGCGCTCAACGCGTACGGCAAGGCTGGCAAGGTGAACGGCATTATCAAAGCTCCTTCGTCGGTCGGCTACTCGCGCCCACGGCCACCCCAGCGGCTTGGCATCGCGCAACAGCACCGACGGCGACGACCTGTTATAGGAGCCCGCCGCCACGCCCAACACCCACCCCAGGCCATCCGCCCGGCAGTCAATCAGTTTTCCGCGGTCCGTCCATCACCCAAGCCAAAGTGCACCGGCCTTCGATCTGAATCGCTCTGAACGATATGGACGACCTTTCAAAGCACCAAACTGTCGATACACAAGCCCGCCGCCCGAGCTGCTCCGCCGCCCGACGCCGGCGCGAAGGTAAAGACGTGGGTCGATTGCCCTAACCTGGGCTACTTCAATGAATTCAGCATCAGTCCCCGCACCCTGAAGTGTCAAGACCGCGTAAAGACAAGTGTTCTGCGAGTTTGGGGTGAGCCAGCAACCTCGGCCTGATCCGAGCCCCCGGCTCAAACCGTAGATCGCCAGCTTCCGCCAGCCGTCCGACCCGGCGGTTAGTGCCGCCCGGGCCCTCGCGCCGCCGCCCGGCGCGGGGTTATCCGTCCAAAACCAGCATTCCTCGGCAGATCGGCGGCAAAGCGTCTCAAGAAGGCCCGACCGGACCGCGCAAAGGCGGACGCAGGGCCCGCCAGTTTAAGTGTAAGGTTACCACCTCATCCACGACGATTCCACAGACTTTCAGGTGGCGTAAGTGCGAATCTGGTGCAAAGTTGACAGTCCGACCCTGAGTCACGACTGTGCCGCCCGGCGCCTCGGTGTGTAGTGCCGAATGTGAAAACTTTGTTTGGAGTTTCGCACACCGCAGACTCAACCGCCGTAATGCCTTGGTTCCCTGCCTCGGATCGTTTTCCGCCTCTGTCCGAGGCCGCGGCTCGTTGCCCCGGCCCGCCAGTCTCAAACGCCCGCCAACTCCCCCGCTTAGACAGCCTCGATCGTGCCTGCCTGAACGATTTGACCGATTCGCCCCGATGCTGGGCCAGCCCTTGGCCCTGGCGGGTGCGCGTCTCGAACTGCGAGTGAACCAGCTCGAAGCGTCAAGTCGGCCCATGCATGCCTTGTCCGCCTTTGTGAACCTTGTCCGTCGCAGCGAACGCGCCGGGAAGGGAGATTGCCAAATATGTCCCCGAGCCTGATGATGACCCCGTCTACTCCCAGCCCGCTTGAGCAGCAGCGCCGCCGCAACCGCGTCGACCTGAGCGAGTCGCTCCTGGCCGATCCGGCCGTGGGCTCTGGCATTGAAGCTTCGCCATCGAAACTAACCGCCAGCGCGGGCAAGGCCGCCAAAGCCGGTGATGGCGCTGAGAAGCCCGCCAAGGCCGCGCGTGGCAAGTCGCCCTCGGGCGGCCTGAGCACGCACCAGGAAGAGCTTCTGGCCAGCGTGATGGCCCAGGAGCAGGACTTCATCGACAGTCCGGCCTTCTACGAGGACGACGCCGAGAAGAAGATCTACGACGAAGCGCCGGAGATCCCCAAGCCCGACACCAGCTGGTATCACCCGGTCATGGACGACCTCTCTGGTCGCACCCGCACCATCAAGACGGCTCAGCAGGTCATCCTGACTGGCGCGCAAGAGAAGGTGCTCTTCCACCAGTTCAACTACTCGCGCTACCGCATCTGGAAGATTCAGCAGGAGGTCTGGGCGACCCCTAGCCGCAAGCCCACGCTGGCCCAGGCCAAGGACGTGCTGCGCTGGTACCACAAGGGTGATCTCATCCGCGAGCAGATCGCCAACACCAATCTTGCGCTGGTTCTGGCGATGGCCAAGCGGACGCGCATGAGCGAGGTTGACTTTGCCGACCTCGTTAGCGAGGGCAACATGGCCCTGCTCCGCGCGGTCGACAAGTTCGACGCCGGCCGCGGCTACAAGTTCAGCACCTACGCATGCCGGGCGATCCTCAAGGCCTTCAGCCGCCAGGGCATGAAGCTGAGCAAGTACCGCCAGCGCTTCCCGACAGACTTTGACCCCAAGCTCGAGAAGAGCAACTTCCTTGAAACCAAGCGGGCGACGTTTGAGAAGGACGCCGCCGAGGAAGTCAAGCGGATCGTGATGGAGAACCGGGCTGACCTGACGGACGTCGAGCGGACGGTGATCGAGCACCGCTTCGGGCTCGAACACGGGCAGGACCAGGACAAGCCGATGACCCTCGAGCAGGTCGGTCAGATCATCGGAGTGACCAAAGAGCGTGTGCGGCAGATCCAGAACAAGGCGATGGAGAAGATCCGCGTCGAGCTCGAGGCCAACTTCCTGGGTAACAAGCTTCTCAAGGAGGCCGCCGAGGCCGCCGCCGTTGCCAACCCCGACGCCAAGGCCCCGACCCTCGAAGAGCTGCTCAAGCTCACGGGCCAGTAAGCCTCACCGCTGACCAGTCCGTTCACATGACCTTTAAGCCCCGGCCCGTGCCGGGGTTTTTTCATGGTGCCGCCCGTGGGCGGGTTCAACCTCGCGTCTTTACTTTTGGTGGGCGGGTTCTCGAACCCAACTGCTGGCGTCGCGCGGGGCAGAGTTTCATCTTCGCTATACAGCCCAGTGTTTCGCGGGCAGTGTTGCTCGAAGCAAGTGCCACTCGGCACTCGCCACTCGCCACTCGCCGCGCATCGCGCATCTCACCACCGGCGATCGCGCGCCACGCAGATCAGCATGCTCAGAAATGAGGATTAACGTAAAAAAACCCAGCGCCCAGCACAATGCCGGGCACCGGGTCTCGTGGGGGTCTATGCCGAGCGAATCCGATGCACTCTACGTATGTGGGCGTCAGTACGCTGACCACGTCAGGACTATACCACCAATCTACACTACGATTCAAGTCCAATTTGCTGTTTTCACAGAGAATCCGATCATTGAGTCAAATGACTCAGTGAGTCCACGGTTCTGTGGCTTACATCTCAGACCAAGGCACTCTAAAATGACTAGATCTGGCACTTTTTCTCACGGTGTCTGATTGGTCTTTGTCACCTTCACCCCGAGATTGTCCATGACCTTCTGCAGGTCGCTCCAGACTGCCTTGCGGTTCTCCGGCGTGTAGCTCCGTAGCAGGTATGCAGGGTGGTACGTCGGCATCACCGGCACGCTCAGCGGTGCGGCGCTCGGAGCGTTCGGCGCAAAGAACGTCGGCTGGTACTCAAAGGTCTTCCATATCCCGCGCAGGCGACCCATCGTCTCGTCACTGTCGAGCAGCGTTTGGCTCGCGGGCAGCCCGAGAGTAACCAGCGCCTGCGGGCGGACCGCCGCGATCTGCTCGAATAGGTAGCGTTTGCTGGCCTCGCGCTCATCGATCGTCGGCGTGGCGTTGTTGGGTGGGCGCACCTTCAGCACGTTGGCGATGTAGACCTCGCCGCGCGAGAGGCCCATCGCGATGAGCATCTTCTCAAGCAGTTGACCGGCGCGCCCGACAAACGGGCGGCCAGTTCGGTCTTCCTCGGCTCCGGGCGCCTCGCCGATGAGCATGAGACGCGCCGCCGGATCACCCTCACCAAAGACCAGGTTGGTAAAGCTATAACCAAACGCGGCGTGGGGCGCGTCGGCCAAGTATCGAGCCTTGACGGTTTGCAACGCTTCGTGCCGCGCCGCGCGGGTTGGGTCGCTCGACCAGTCGCGCGAAGGACTGGCGGCGCCCTGCTGCGAGCCATGCGGATCACGTGCGACGCTGCCGGCGGCGCTGCCGCTGGTACTGGCGCTGGAGGTAACGCTGGCGTGGCCAGCATCGCGCCGGACCGGGAGCGTGTCAACGCCAAGCAGTGCGCCGGTCACGGCCTGCTGAGCCGCAAACCGCGCGGCGACGCGAACGTCGACACTCTGGCCTTCGCCGCCGTCGGTGGGCAGTGGGCGCTCTGAAGACTGTTCGCGTGCTGCGGCCATGAATCACGTTACGCCTAGCGGGCGACCAACGGCAAGCGCACAGCCAACCGATGAACGCGGCGAGCTGTCGTCGGAACGCCGCGACGGAAGCGCCGCTCGGCGCGACGCGTGAACGTTCAGGGCTTCGATGTGGCGGGCGCGGTCTCGGGAGCAGTCTCGGGCGCAGTCTCGGGCGCAGTCTCGGGCGCAGTCGCAGGCGGCTCGCTGATGGCGGGCATCGAACCTGCGGGCGTGCGGACCTCCGCATCCGGGCTCGTCGGTAGCGCGGGCACCGGGGCCCCCTGCACGATGCGCCCACCAGATGCCCCGGTCTGGGCCGAGTCGTTGGTCACGCGTGACTCGACCAGCGGCGCAAGGAACGCTCCGGCAAACCCGCCGACCAATCCGCCGACAAGCAACCCGAAGATGAACTTGCCCAAGCCACCCTGCCCGACGGGCGGGGTGCTGGGGACGGCGGAGTCGTTCGTGCTTGCGGTGGGTATGGAAGTGGGGGTGCTCATACTTGGCTCTTGAGGCGGCGGGCGAATCCGCCTAGGAGGACAGGCGGTAAGGCTGGACACCCCCCGGCGATCACGCGGCGCGCGGAGCAAGGGGTGTGAGAGTTTAGCAAAGGTGCACCCCCACGCGCGCGGCCTACGCGCCCTTCACGCGGTCTTGACGATCTGTTCGGTGTCGCGCCGATCGGTGGCCGGGGTGGCCCTGCCGACAACTGTTCGAATCTGCTCCAGTTGATCGATGAATTTGGCGACCCGCTTTGGATGCTCACCTGTGTAGGTGCTCAAGGCTCGCTGTCAGCCTGATGGCAAGGTGTAAGGGTTATGGTAAGGGTCAAGACTGCGTGCTCCCGGGTTGGGCGGGTAAAAAATCTGTCAAATTTTCCTTGCTGTTTGGTCGATCATCGGCTATCTTCTTCCGAACAAAGGTGTTGGTAAAAACACTACGTGATCAGGTTCCAGGCAGGCATACTTCACCGCGGACGAAAGCCAAGCGAACATAGCTACCTGAAACGTGTGCGTCGGTTCGCCTGCAAAGGCGTAAGTTGAACGGGGTACGAACGGTAAACGCGGGGCGAACTCAAGGTTGGTATGTCGGGTTGGTCTTTGAGGTGAGTGCTTCGGGCTTGATCCAATGACGTCAAGGCACAACTCCAACTTGGATCGGCCAGTCTCGACTCCCTCGCAGGGCGGCCGTGATGCAGACGACGTCGTCGAGCCGGTCGGGGGCCCGGTCAGCAGTCCAACGGCGCGCATGGCTGATAGCTCTGTGGAAACTCTGGCGGTTCGGCTCGCGCGGCAGATCGCCGCCGGCCTGGCTGGT
>Ga0105046_10020060_pt1 | contig 10123 bp, 11 predicted proteins | sample MAT03_FD_78385 | JGI IMG/M metagenome (GOLD analysis project Ga0105046, IMG submission 78385) | Freshwater microbial communities from Lake Fryxell liftoff mats and glacier meltwater in Antarctica - MAT-03 (megahit assembly) | ecosystem: Environmental > Aquatic > Freshwater > Ice > Liftoff... | reverse complement strand
GACTTTTGACTTTTGACTTTTGACTTTTGACTTTTGACTTTTGACTTTTGACTTTTGACTTTTGACTTTTGACTTTTGACTTTTGACTTTTGACTTTTGACTTTTGACTTTTGACTTTTGACTATGTTCCCAAAATCTAAAAAGAAATTCAGTCTGTTTTTCATCTACTGGGTGTTATTGGCTTATATCATTGCTGCATTAATATTTTGGTTCATCACCCTTAATAATCAAAACCAGTTGATGAGTGAGTTGAGGAAAGAATCTATTTCTACCAATACAGGATCATCCCAATTACAATTAGAAAAAATTGAAAAAGATTCAGAGAGAAAAGAAAAACAATATGCCGGGGAAGGCGCTACTTTTTTACTGGTAATAATTGCAGGCGCTATCTTTTTTTATAAGGCTGTAAAACGCCAGTTTAAAATAAGCCAGGAACAGCAACATTTTATGATGGCCATTACACATGAATTAAAAACACCCATTGCCGTAGCTAAATTAAACCTGGAGACGATGCAAAAAAGAAAGCTGGATGATATTCAGCAAAAAAGGCTTTTGCATAATACCCTGCAGGAAACCGACCGGCTGGATACCCTTTGTAATAATATGCTCATATCCTCCCAGATAGATGCGGGTGGCTATCGTTTTGTAAAAGAAGAACTGAACCTGGGTAACCTGGTAAATAAATCTGCAGAAGATTTTATAACCCGTTATCCAAACAGGATTATTCATATAAACATAGAAAAAGATATTATCATTACAGGCGATGCTATGTTATTGGAAATAGCTATAAATAACCTGATTGAAAACGCATTAAAATATTCTCCCAAAGATTTGCCCATAAGTATTCAACTGGAGTTAAATGATACCGTTGCAGAAATTCAAATAAAAGATAGCGGCCCGGGTATTGCAGATGAAGAAAAGAAAAAAGTATTTGATAAATTTTACCGGCTGGGTAACGAAGCCACCAAAAGAGCGAAAGGCACAGGGTTAGGGCTATATATTACCCGCAAAATTGTAAGAAATCATGGAGGAAATATATTCATCCTCAACAATGAGCAAGCTGGCTGTATCTTTACCATTCAGTTAGCAGTGATTGTATAAATAATTATTTATGGCAGAAAAAGCATTTTCCATTTTATTGGTAGAAGACGAAGAAAACCTGCAGGAAGCATTAAAATTAAACCTGGAGCTGGAAGGGTATGAAGTAACCAGCAGTTATGATGGTGAACAGGCTTTAAAACAATTTCAACAGGAGCATTTTGATCTCATCATTCTGGATGTAATGTTGCCCGAACTGGATGGTATTAGTGTTTGTGAAACCATACGCCTCACCAATACCGAAATACCAATCTTAATATTAAGTGCCCGAAACAGCAGTTCAGACAGGGTTTTGGGATTAAAAAAAGGCGCAGACGATTACCTCACTAAACCTTTTAACCTGGAAGAATTATTGCTTAGGGTAAACAAACTCATTCGCAAAAGTGAGCAGATGGCTATCAAACAAACCTTGCCCGATATTTATGAATTTGGCAGCAATAAAATTGATTTTAAAGCATTGGAGTGTTTTAATAAAAAAGGAGAACAGATCGCCTTATCTAAAAGAGAGGCGATGCTTTTAAAACTACTGATAGAAAATAAAAATGAAGTGGTAACAAGGGAAAAAATTTTACAGGCAGTATGGGGTTATAATGTTTACCCTACCACCCGAACCATTGATAATTTTATTCTGAACTTTAGAAAATATTTTGAAGACGACAGCCGCAATCCGCAATACTTTCATTCAGTAAGAGGAGTGGGATATAAATTTACCGAGTAATGGTATGATAAGTATGTATCAATTGTATAAGCGCCTGGGAACGATTATACATTTCCCTCATGGCTTCATTTCTTTCGAATGGTGTATATAACTGCCACTCTATATCCTGCATCAGTTGCTGCATTTGCAAAGAAGCTACATTATCAATTCCTGCTTTATCCATTACTGCCGAAACTCTTTTGGCATTTATTTCATGTACCGAAATTGAAAATTTATTGGACAAATACGTTTTTAATTCCTGGTTGAGCAAACTGTAAAACTCAATACATTGGTCCGTTTCTAAACAATTGCCGGATAAGCTCAGCGGGTTCTGCGAAATTTCATCGGCAGTTTTAGAAAAAGGAATAATTTGTTTTGCCTGTTCCTTTACCTCCATCACTGATGGGCTGGCCATTGTATTTTTTTTGCTATCCTGCTTTATCCAAAAAAATAATCCTATCGCTATCATCAACCCAATCAATCCTACGATCCAACCCCGGTTCTCAAACATTTTTTTTGCAAAAGAAATGGGCGCTTTTGCAGAAGCGGTATCTGCAAAATAAATGGGTGTTTTTGTTCCTTTTTGCACAGTAAAGGAAATTGGTTTTGTACTGATGGTTTTATAAGAAACACTGGCAGGATCAAAAAAACTAAATTTAACGGAGGGTATCTCGTAAGTTCCCGCTGCCTGCACTACAAAGGGGATTTCAAATATTTTTTTGCCGCTCACAGGCACGTCTGTTTGAATCAGTTCATCGGTAACTTTTGCTTCAAAAGCTTCTAATTGCTTTGGCCAGTTAATGTCGGGTGCCGTAACCAACTGAAGATTTCCCTGGCCACTAACCACCAGCGTTAGTTTACCATTTTCATCGGTGCTGAAATTATTTTTTTCCAGGCTGAGGGTAATATCAAACTTGCCTACCGCACCATTAAAGGAAGCAGGCTTCCCCTGTTCCGGAAGCGGTTTCACCACTATGCTTACAGGTTTGCTGCTGAGGCTCACCGACTCTGTTACTACTGCATCTGTGCCAAGTGCAAATCCATTGATATAGCCACTCGCATTGCCCTGCAAATTGGCTGCATCATCCTTTAAAAACTGGATACTGTTTTCCAGTGTGGCACTTTCTATCTCAATCGTGCCGTACTGCAAGGGATATAACTGTGCTTTGCGAATAGTATAAACATTGTATTCCCGACCGTTTAATCTTTCACGGGCATAATCTGTTTCATCAGGCTGCTGCAGCTCTATCACAGAAAAACCATTAAAAGAAGGATTTTTTGCAAGCCTGCTTTCGCTCTTTAACCGGGTATATAATTTATAGGATGCAACAATGGGCTCCCCTACAAAACAACTGGTTTTGCTGGTCTGCAATTTTAGTTGCATGTTTTTGCTCACCTTATCGGGTACACGCTCTCCGCTTTTTAAAATAAAATCTGAAAAATCTTCCTGTGGCCTTTGTATTGCATAAGGGTCTGTAGCAGCATAGGCAGATGCTTTGCTGGAAGAACCAGATCCTTCACTCTTTTTTACCAATAACTTTAATGTGGACGATGAATAATTTTTTCCATTAATAATGGCTGTGGCTGCGGGTAAAACGATATTGCCGATGTGGCGTGGCTGAAGAATATAACTGATGGCCACATATTGATTAACCACTCCATTTATATCATTCATTCCACTTTCCTGGTTGGGGCCACTCACTACTACAAAATCTCTAAGAGAGGGAGGCGTAATTTTCCTGATATCTACAGCATTTTCAATAATCAACCTAAGGGTAGCATATTCATCTTTTGCTATCTGTGCAGGACTTATTACTGCCGAAAATTTTGTTTGGCCCATAGCATTTAATATTGCTACAGTAACAAAACAACACAACAAGATTTTTTTTAAAATTATATGCATACCAGGTTTTACTACAAATGCAAAAGTAAAAAATCGAAGCCGCTCTTCCTGATTACAAATCTTAAAAGGGCCTAAAGAAACTGTTAATTATAAATCCCCCAGCAGTGGACGCATTACTATTTCTTCTACTACAGTCTGTGGGGATAAATTAAATGCAGCCCATACCATGTTGGCAATATCTGCAGCTTCCATGATTCTTTTGCTGCTGTTATCAAAATCGCCCCAGCTATCTGTCATTACCGCCCCTGGAAAAACTGCTGTCACTTTTATACCGCTTTGCTTTAATTCATGGCGTAAGTTTTGGCTAAATCCATTTAATGCAAACTTACTGATGCTGTAACTGCCACCACCCTCGTAAGCATGAAGCGCTGCAATAGAACAAATATTAAAAATATGACCACTGCCCTGTTTAAGGATAGTGGGTAACAATTTTCGGGTTAGATGATAAGCACTAAAAAGATTGGTGTTCATCATTGTTTCAAGATGTCCTTCGGGTTCACTGCAGGCATTGCCAGGAAGGTAAACCCCTGCATTATTTACCAACACTGCCGGTGTGCCCTGCTGCAGGCACCAGTCTGCAAATACCAATACCTGGGTTTTAACCGAAAGATCTGCTGTAAAAACTTTAATAGTAGCCTGGCTATATTTTTTCCGGATATCTTCTGCAGCGGCTAATAAATTAACTTCATTTCTTGCACATAACAGGATAGTGTATCCTTCTGCAGCAAATTTTTCAGCTATGGCCCTGCCTATTCCTTTACTGGCACCTGTTACAATCACAGTAGCCGCTGCATTTTGTTCATTTCCCATAATTAGACAGACTTAGTGTAGTTTTACAATTTTAAATAAACTTTTGTGCAAAGTTATTTGTAGAAGTGATAGTTATGAACAAATACCAACATCTTTTCTTTGACCTGGACCATACCCTTTGGGATTTTGACAGCAATGCAAAAACAGCCCTTACCAATATATATGGACAATTTGGGCTTGATACCAGGGTAAATGCAGCCTTTGATGATTTTTATCAAAAGTATCTGTTTCACAACCAGCAGTTGTGGGACCGATATCATAAAGGTTTGATAAGTGCAGATGACCTTAAATGGAAAAGGATGTGGCGCACCCTGCTTGATTTTAAAATTGCTGATGAACCTTTGGCAAAAGTGCTTAGTGGTAAGTTTTTAGAAATATTACCTACACAAAAACTGCTGTTTCCACACACTTTTGAAATACTGGATTACCTGAAAGAAAAAAAATACGACCTGCACCTCATTACCAATGGATTTGAAATAACGCAGAGAAGCAAACTGGAATACAGCGGGCTGGATAAATATTTTACTCATGTAATAACCTCAGAAGCCAGCAACAGCCTGAAGCCCAAAAAAGAAATTTTTGATTATGCTATGAATAAAGCAGGAGCATCTTTGGCACAAAGCATAATGATTGGCGATAACCTGGATGCCGACATACAAGGTGCCATGAATGCAGGAATGGATACAATTTTTGTAAATCATATTAATACTGTTACAGAAATTAAACCCACTTATACTATTACTCACCTGAGAGAAATGGAAGATATATTTTGATAAAAAAAGCCCCCGATAAAATCGGGGGCTCAATAATTTTTAGGAAGCAATTACATTTTAACAGTCTTGTCTGCTTTGTCTTTGCAGCAGGATTTCTTTTCTGCACTGGCGGCCTCTTTGTCTTTAGAGCAGCAGGTTTTGCCTTTTGCACATTTTTTCTTTTTGCCTTTTCCTTCGTTGTTTGCAAATGTTACTCCTGTAACCATTAAAGCAGCAGTTGCTAATAAGAATAATTTTTTCATTATATTTTTTTTATTTGTTTAGTTAACTAACGTAAATATAGGCGGAAAAATTATACAATAAAAATCTCTATTTGTTAAAATCCGGCTAACAGGCAATACTTTTTCTGACTATTTTTTTTATTAGCCGCTTATATGGTAGCTATTACCGTTACTCCACCCTTTACCACTTCATTAAGCTGCACATTCAGTTTTGTGCCTACGGGCAACAACAAGTCTACCCTGCTGCCAAACTTTATGAAACCCATTTCCTGGCATTGTTCCACTTTTTGACCAACTTCCAGGTAGTTTACAATACGTTTGGCCACTGCTCCTGCAATTTGTTTCACCAATATTTCTACATTCCCCTTTCTTATCACCACGCTATGGCGCTCGTTTTCGGTAGATGATTTAGGGTTCCATGCTACCAGGTACTTTCCTTTATGGTATTGATTATACACCACATCGCCACTTAGCGGGTTACGGTTTACATGCACATTAAGCGGACTCATAAATACAGAAACCTGCAGTCTTTTGTCCTTAAAATATTCTCCATCTACTGTTTCTTCAATCACAACCACTTTCCCATCTGCAGGGCATATAATCTTACCATCACTAATCGTTAATACCCGATTGGGTATCCTGAAAAAAGAAACAATAAACAGTACAAAAAACAGGGTTACTATAAAAAACAATATACACAACCAAAGCAGCGATGTGCCAAAAAACCAGAACATCAGCACGTTTAAAACACAAAACAACATGGTGGCAATTGCAATAGATTTATAGCCTTCTCTATGTATCGTCATTTTAGAAAAAATTAAGTTGCAAATGTAGGGAAAAGGAGGGTTAAAAGGTTTAAGAGGTTTCAGAGGTTTCAAAGGTTTGAGAGGTTTCAAAGGTTTGAGAGGTTAGGGCTCCCTGATCCGACAAACTTTAAATGAGTTTGTAATTAAAAAAACAGTTTCACATATACCCACACTGCAGGAGCAGCTATCAGCAAAGAATCAAACCGATCTAAAAAACCACCATGACCCGGCATAAAACTGCCGCTGTCTTTTACATTGGCCATGCGCTTTATTTTACTTTCCAGTAAATCGCCCAGGGTTCCAAAAATGGCACAGATGGCTGCTATAGCAATCCAGTGTTGCACAGCAATATGTTTGGCAGCAGGTATTACAGAACCCAGTATTGCAATCACTACTACACAAAGTATCGCTCCGCCTCCCGTGCCTTCCCATGTTTTTTTAGGAGATATTTTGCTGAATGGAGTTTTGCCTATCATAGAACCAACAATATAAGCCATGGTATCATTTATCCAGATAGAAAAAATAAGGGCACAAGGCAGTAAGGGAGTAAACACATCGGTCACATAAGCATTGCCTCGCTCTCCGCTTGCAAACAAAGTTCCATCCACACCAAGGTCAATTACCATTAACAGGGGCATCACTGTGTACAGCGGACCCAGCAGCAACAATGCCGGCCGGAATTTAAAAACCAATTTTACATACTCCACCATGCAACCCACCATAATTGTAAAAAAAAGCAGGAGAAAGGCCCACACATTTGTAAGTAATCCCAGCAACATCACCGCTGCAAATACAACGGCAGTAATTGCCCTGGTTCTAAAAGTCTTTTTATCTAATGCCACACTTAAATATTTTCATTTTTAGCAAATGAATGAAAAGGATCTGCTTCTGCCAGCAATACCTGTTCTTTAGCCATTATCCTTGCTTTATTATTTTCAGAATATTTTTCCAACAGTTTAAATAGAAAGATCAGAATTGCAAGTGCAATAATGCCCACCCACCATGGAAGTTGGGGATCCAGTTTATCTACATCCAGTTTTTCGCTTCGGCTGCTCAGGTAAAAAAGCTGTGCCACTGCTATGGCATTGTTTAAAAAATGAGCCACAATGTTTACCCAAATGTTTTTGGTTTTGTAATACATCATCCCCAGCACAAACCCAAGTACTGCCCTGCTTAAAAACAGGTAAACAGAAAAATGGATAAAACTAAATACCAAAGAAGTTACCAATATGGCCATCAATGGGCTTTTCCACCATTTTTCCAGCAGGTTTTGCATGGCTCCCCTAAAAAATAATTCTTCAAACAAAGCAGGAAAAAAGGCCATAATAAAAAGGGCCATAATAAATTCACCCCAGCTTTTTAAATTACTTAAAGCAAGCACCTGCTCGTTGTAAGTGTCTTCCAGGTTTTTAGCAAAAGCATTGAGAGAAGGAAAATGAGCCACTACCGATTTGGAAAGATCTGCCAGGGGTGAAGCCAGCAGGTTGGCTACCAGTATAATAAAAAAGCCAATTAATATTTGTGCCGGGCTAAACCAGGAGTTAAAGCCCAGCCAGAATTTATTTTTTCCGTTTACCACCATAGAATATAATACAGTGGGTATAAACAGGAGTAAAAAAGTGCCCAAAACCTGGCTCAATCTTGCCATTGCCACATTTTTGGGGTCCATCAGGGCCTTTAACATGGCTTCACCTATTTTGGCCGCAGGAGTGCCGGCAGGTATCAGTTGCATACCTATTAGCAACTGACTACCACCTGCTAAGATGAATCCCAACCCAAGAAAAACGAACAAAATTCCTAACTGTCCCCATCCTGTAAAACCCTTAATTGATTTGTATTGCATAACCTAAGCCTATTATTTGTAAATTTGCGACCGCAATATACAAATAGATATGCCCAAAATCGGAAACATACAATTACCGGAATTCCCGCTTTTATTAGCGCCCATGGAAGATGTGAGCGACCCGCCTTTTCGTGCCGTGTGCAAAACCAATGGTGCCGATGTAATGTTTAGTGAGTTTATCAGCAGCGAAGGTTTGATAAGAGATGCTATGAAAAGCAAGGCAAAACTCGATTTTAGCGAAGAAGAACGCCCCTTTGGCATACAGATATTTGGTGGCGATGAAGAAGCCATGGCCATGAGTGCCCGCATTTGCGAAACCGTAAACCCCGACCTGGTAGATATAAATTTTGGCTGCCCGGTAAAAAAAGTGGTCAATAAAGGTGCCGGTGCCGGCGTATTAAAAGACATAGACCTGATGGTGCGGCTAACCAAGGCTGTTATAAAAGGTACCAGCCTGCCTGTAACTGTAAAAACAAGGTTGGGCTGGGACGATAACACCCGCAATATTGAAGAAGTAGCCGAACGCATGCAGGATATTGGCGTAAAAGCTTTGTCTATTCATGGCCGCACCCGTTGCCAGTTATACAAGGGCGAGGCAGACTGGAGCCTGATTGGAAAAGTGAAAAATAACCCACGCATGGTTATTCCCATTTTTGGCAATGGCGATATAGACAGCCCGCAAAAAGCTTTGGAATACAAAAACCGGTATGGTGTAGATGGCATTATGATAGGCCGTGCCGCCATTGGCTACCCGTGGATATTCCGTGAGATTAAACATTATTTAAATACTCAAACCATTTTGCCCTCGCCCACATTACAGGAACGTATAGAAGTTTGCAAAACCCATCTTAAAAAATCGGTAGAATGGAAAGGTCCAAAAGTGGGCATATTTGAAATGCGCAGGCATTACACCAATTACCTCAAAGGATTGCCCGGCATCAAAGATTTTAGATTAAGATTGGTTACGCTTCCCACAGCCGAAGATATTAATGAAGTGCTGGACGAAATAAGCGAACACTATAAAGATTACCAATTTGAAAGAACCCCAATTGAATTGATAGATTATCATGAAAAATGTCCGTTATAAAAAACGGACTTTTTTTTAATGCATCTTTTGGCGCTCCTCACCTGTAAATAAATGATCATTTGTCCGGGCTATCCGTTACAATCTTTTGTTCGTTCCTCACAAAAGGATTTCCACTTCTATCCCGCCGCTTTTCAACCAATCAACATTTATCAGCAGTTACCTTATACAATACCACTATTTTTCAACAATTCACAATTCATAATTCACCCATTAAACTGCTTTGTAAATCATCCTTATCCTGCCAGCTTCCCTGTGCACACAAATACAATTGGAACACGGATGACACGGATAGATGAATTTATATGATTTTATAATTCGTTAAACTGTTTACTAACCGAGGCATCAGTTTTTTAAATTGTATAAATACAGGATTATCCTGCTTCGCAGGATGTTGGATCACAAAAACAATCCAATTTTTTTTCTGCAAACCTGCATGCCGGCAGGCATGCTTACAGCGTTTTATTTTAACCCTCGCTTGCAAATCCTTTGGCAGTCCATAAACACTTCGATTTTTCATGCACAGGGATGGTAAAAACCTATAAGGGTTTGCAGCCTGGCTCTGTGCTAAAGGAAAACCCTGTCTACCGTCAGGCAGGCTTATAGTGTTTTGTTTGAATCCAGAAAATCTTTTCATGTTTTTTGAATATTAAAGCTTGCAAATCCTTTGGTAGCAGACAAACACTTGCTCCTGTCATGCTGAGGTACGAAGCATCTTCTGTCGGCAAGATTAGATGCTTCGTTCCTCAGCATGACAGCACAGAGGATGGGAAAAATCTATAAGGGTTTGCAGCCTGGCTCTGTGCGAAAGGAAAACCCTGTCTACCGTCAGGCAGGCTTATAGTGTTTTGTTTGAATCCAGAAAATCTTTTCATGTTTTTTGAATAT